>Ga0307474_10001332_pt1 | contig 17999 bp, 17 predicted proteins | sample atmos_gasesECM1C_2_FD_203312 | JGI IMG/M metagenome (GOLD analysis project Ga0307474, IMG submission 203312) | Hardwood forest soil microbial communities from Morgan-Monroe State Forest, Indiana, United States - atmos_gasesECM1C_05 | ecosystem: Environmental > Terrestrial > Soil > Temperate... | reverse complement strand
GGTTGTTACTCCCGCACCCACAGACTCCACCGTCCCGGAAACATCTAACCCCAGAATCACCGGGAACGTCAGGGGGATAAAGTCCTTAAGGGAACCGGACCGGATTTTGAAATCGAACGGATTAACGCTTGATGCAGCCACCCGCACCAGCACCTCTCCTACACCTGGAACTGGGTCTGGGTAGTCCTCATACTTCAATACCTCAGGGCCTCCGTAACCATGGATCAGAATTGCTTTCATAAATTTTACCAATCTCTTCTTAAGTGTTCTCAGACCGATGTTTCAAGAACAGTCACGAGACAGCTCTTACATGGCCGGATCGGAGCGGTTTCAAGATCTATATAGAATGCCGGTCTTTCGTGGGGAACCGCTGACTCGAAACCTCCCTAACCAATCTACAACTGGCGCTACTAAAATCGCAGCCGCACCGGGATGGTGGCGCGACCAATCCTCTGACGGAAATACTCTTTTAGACCTGACGTTATTCCCAAAAGGTATTACGATCCGGTGCTGAGTCGAAACTCCGATGGAACTACGTCACCTGCGCTATTTCATTGCCGTAGCCGAGGAGCTAAGCTTCACGCGGGCGGCCGAACGTTTGCGCGTATCTCAGCCTCCACTTAGCCGCCAGATCCGCGATTTGGAGTCTGAACTCAAAGTTAAACTTTTGGAGCGCAATCGCCAGGAGGTCAAGTTAACGCGAGTCGGACGTTCGCTATTGGCGCGAGCACGCGAACTAGTGCGACGTGCCGAACTGCTGCGGGCGCACGCGCTTGAGGAGGAGAGACAAACCTACGAAGAGCTCCATTTGGGATATGCGCCTGCCCCGACAGCGACCATCATCGCCGGCATTCTTCGTCGATATCATGAGCTAGCGCCCGGAGCTTCCGTCACTTTACACGATTTGTCGTTGAGCGAGATCCTCACGGCCCTCAAAGGAAAGAGACTGCACGCGGGTCTGACGCTTCGCCCGAGACGTGAAGAAATGCCCGGGCTCACGTTTGAGCCAATCCGCCGTTATTCGGTAGGGATCATTTGCGCCAGATCCAGTCCCTTAGCGCAATTATCTGTGATTCGTCCGCCCGAGGTTCCCATGAGCAAATTGATCGGCTACCGAGCCGCGGAATTTCCCGAATATCATCAATGGGTGGCAAAAGTCCTAGGAGTTAGCAAGACGCGCGTCACCATCAGCCAAGAATGCGATGGAGTTCTAAGCGTTATTGCCGCGGTCGAAGCTGGACACGCTCCTGCCGTAGTCGGCGAGTTTACGACTGCGGTGGCCGGAGATCGGGTTTGCTACGTACCATTTGTTTCCAAGGCATCTTTTATGCAAGTGGGGTTGCTCTACAGGAAAAGTGAATCGGCGGACATCGTGAAGAATCTGCTTGCTTCGTCATTGGAGTTTAAACAGGCCTCCCAGCGAACCGACTGATTGGTCAACGGTTTCACGACAATGACAACGGCTTCTTTCAGTTCTTCGCCGTAAGTGCTTCTCCGGAGAAAATGCTTTCTTCCTGTCGGTCACCTCTCCCCTTTTCATTCCTCACGGCGATGATGATTCGCCGTCGCCTGGGCCACCTCAAACAGCCGAACCCGGAACGACTCTGGCTCCATGATCGTGACGCGAGATCCGAACGAGAGAAACCAGCCCATATACCAATCCCAGTTCCCGGCTTCGATCGTGAAGATGACGTCACTTTCATTGCGCTCTTCCCCAACGATCTTGAACGGCGCCTCTTTTCGAACCCGCTCAGCGGTGACTGGATCAACCCGAATCGTGGCGTTCACCATTGCCCGGGGCTGGTCGGCCCTGGCCAAGAATTCGTCGAGTGAAAAATTGGTGCGAGGTTCGAAGCGCTGGGCTAAAGCTGCCAGTTCGTGGATTCGATCCGTCCGAAAGTCGCGATAATCGTGTCGCATCCGGCACCAGGCGATCAAATGCCATCGATCTCCGTAATAAGTCAGCCCCATCGGCTCGATTTCCCGGGGAAGAGATTCGGCTTTGCCCGCTCCACGATAAGAGATTCGCAGCACCATACGCTCCGCTAACGCTTTTTGGATCAAGAATAGACTGGCTGATCGGGTAGGGCGCGGACTTGTCGGCAGCGTCATCCGGCTCTCCAGCCGCGCAATATGATCTTGGTGATCGGGTGGAAGGACCGCCCGGATTTTCGCCAAGGCCGAACCCATCGGCGACATCAACGAGTTGTCGGCGAAGCGATCCATCAGCAGGCTGGCTGTGATCAGTGCCGTCGCTTCTTCAGTAGTAAAATGCACAGGTGGGAGGCTGTAACCCCGTTGGATGCTATATCCGAGCCCGGCTTCACCGACGATCGGGACACCCGCTTCCGCCAAAGCTGCGATGTCCCGATAAACGGTCCGGATACTCGTGGCAAACTCATCTGCAATATCCTCGGCACGGGTCACCCTGCGCCCTTGGAGATAGATCAGGATAGCGACAAGTCTGTCGATGCGATTCACTCGTCATAACTTAACTTCTTTTTTAATTTGGACGAGTCTGGTCCGCATCAGATTGCCCACCAAAATTCTCGTCGGCCGCGCGGCTGAATTCGGTTCTAAGCTGGTTAGAACGTCCTAAGTCTGTTTGCCTGGAATCGGCCAGACTGAGAACGCCTATGAGCACAACCGTTAGTGCTGACGCCGAAATGAGCGAATACGCGAAACGCTCGATCGGGCCAAGCACCTCTGCCTGGTGCCTCCGAGCAACCGCGGCTCTGCGGACTTCGCACTCGATGCCGAGGTGGTGAACATCATCGGCTCGTCGGCCGCGCGCCGGTAAGAAATCGATGACAGAAAGAGAAGAACCCACTCGTGGTTCTTTCCAATACGCCTTCCGACCCACAAATACGCCTGATCTGGATACACTAGTCATGTTAGCTCCTGTTGGTTCAGCTTTTTGATTTGAGCTGATCGGCACGACTGGCCCAATCAACAACAAGCCCAGGTTATCGCATCGCTATGACAACCCTATGTCAGGAGCTTTTGAGGCCCTTAAAAGGCCGAAATCGTCCTCGTCCTTCGTCGTCGTCCTCGTCCTCGAAAAAGCTGTTCTTCCCACGTTATGAAGTAGGCAAACGCCCGAGATAGAGCATTGAAGAACGGCACAACTATGGGCACTGAAACACCTGATGTGGCTTCGAAAAATGTGGACGGGTTTAGATCGTGTAGAATTCTTAGTCCCTTCGGGACAAAAATCGATTTGAACACCCGTCCGCAAAATCGAAGCCACATCAACCCACACTTTCGAGGACGAGCACGAGGACGATTGTTAACCGCTAACCCCCAAGCACCCGTTCACCGCCGACCCACACCCCGTGAATCCTGAGCTCGTCATCGAACAAGACTAAGTCGGCGGTTTTTCCTTGCGCGATCGAGCCGAACATCTTCTCCCGACCTAAGACGCGCGCCGGCGTCAGACTCGCCATCCGCACCGCCTCCGGCAACGTCACACCAACCGTCTGCGTCATGTGGCGGACGAGATCAATGGTGCGCGCTACGCTCCCGGCCAGCGCCGACCCATCGGCAAGCATACCGAACCCGTCTCCGACTTTGCACGCTAGCCGGCCAAGGCGAAATTCGTAACCCCGCGGCATTCCGGCGCCGGACAAGGAATCCGTGATCAGCATGATACTATCGGGACCTTTCGCGTTGTAAGCCATCCGCGTGAGTGTCGGTAAGACATGAAAGCCATCGGCAACCAATTCGCAAAACACGCCGTCCTCAGCCAAGGCATATTCCAAAACGCCAGGCTGCCGAAAGAGCCCTTTTTTCGTCGCTGACGACATTGCGTTGAAGAGATGGGTAACCTTCGTGAGACCGGCATCGACCGCTTTTTGCATCTCTTCTCCGCTCGCTTCGGTGTGACCGGCGCTCATCCGAATGCCGGCCGCGGACGCTGCTGCGATGAAATCAAGAGCACCGGGCAACTCGGGCGCAACCGTAATCTGAGAAATCGCCGAAACATGCGCCAGGATCCATTCAATATCCGCTTTCGCCGGCGCTCGCATCAGGCTGGGATCTTGCGCCCCGGCTTTCCCGGGAGCCAAATGGGGTCCCTCCAGATGAAGCGGCAAAAGCCGGCAGCGTGATAACGGCTGAGCCTGTTGCCACCGCGAAATCACAGTCTCAAACCTTTCGTAGGTCGCCGTTGCTGCCGTTGGACAGAGCGAGGTGGTGCCGCCGCTCAAATGAAAGGTCGCCGCGGCAGCGAATTCCTCCGCTGTGGCGTCAAGAAAATCAAACCCGTGGCCACCGTGAACATGGAGATCGACGAACCCAGGAGCCAAATAAAGATTCCGGGCATCAAGACTCTCCTCCGTGGGAATCGAATTACCCTGCCCGATTCCAGTGATCGTACCAGAATCAAACCTCACCCATCCTTCCCGCAGTTCCTGATCCTCAAGAATTACGCGGGCATTATGAATATAGGCCACAAGGATTCCACTAGTGCGGAGCCGCGTTCTTCGCAAGGGCCGTGTAGCGATGAGCGCCTGCTCATCTGTGAGAGGTAGAGTTGCCACTCTAATTTGGTGGGGCGAGGCTCCCGAAAGACCGCGGGTTACACCAGGGAAACGGACGGACACTAACTCACTCGCTCGGTTACGTCGAAAAGCGCGCCGACTTGTCCGACATAGCTTTGGTGTGCCTGGTTTCGCCAGTGGGCAGGCGGAGCGACGTCGGAGCCGTGACCTAGCGCTAGACCACGGCTCGGCGCGCCTACTGGTCTAATGTTGCGCCTCATTCAGAAAAACCAATCGCTCCGCGAAAACGTTGAGCCGTTCGGGAGCCTCGCCCGACCAAATGGGACGGCAACCTACCTCTCACCCTTCGACGCGTTTGACGCTTGCTCAGGGCAGGCCTCTAACAGGATGAGCAGGCGCTCATCCCTACCGGCTCGCTCTTGCCAACCGCCGAACAAGACTAGGATGAGCCATAGACCGGTTTCTGTCTGTTAAGTGCCTATCCAAGTGCGTCGTTCCGTCACCACTCTGCCGGCTCATCGCCAAATCACGAGCCCTTGCGAATTCAATTCGCCCACTGGAGCCCAGTACCGACAACGGGTCGCCAATTGCAATCGGTTCCTCAACACTGACAGCAGCATCGTCTTGTGATTTGTCATCATCAGGCCCAGTCGACAGATCGATAGGTGGTGATGGCACGCGACGCCCGAGAACCAAGACCCCATCTCGCTCATGGTACCCCTCCCGAACAAACCTGGCGGTGGTAAAAATCAGAATCAGCGGCGCCGGCCAAACCAACATCCAGATCACCGGTGTCTTGCTGATTGCCGCTACGATGACGCCCAACAAGGCCAGTACTAATATCAATAACCACAATAGTGAGAGGCCGTTCAAATAATCACGCTTTCCGCGCCGGCCTGCTTGTATCGCTGTGACTTCTTTTCTCATGTCTCTCCTGATGCGTATCAAGTTGTTATACGAACGACTGGGGTCGCTTATTCCCGTCCAATCGCTCATTTCGCACAGGATAGAGGGTCAGGATGACAGCCCTATGTCAGCAGGTTTTGAGGCCCCTGAAAGGCCGAAATCGTCGTCGTCCTCGTCCTCGAAGTTGCTGGCTGGACGCGGATATTTGCGGGTCGCTCCTTTTTAGATAGGCGTCGGAGGATTTTAACTAAAGACGATTGAAGCAACATAAACCGTCAGTGGTTGCTTGGTAGTTGTAGACCCATCAGCACCGAAGACCTCGAGGACGACGACGACTAGCCGTGGTCCAGCGCTGGGTCACGGCTCCGACGTCGCTCCGCCTTCCCACTGGCGACACCAGGCACACCAAAGCTATGTCGGACAAGTCGGCGCGTTTTTCGATATAATCGCGCGAGTCAGTTAGTGCCCGTCGATTTCCCTGCAACAACCAGCAGTCTTCCGGGAGCCTCGCCCCACCAAATTGCGGCGGCAGCCTATTTTTCACCAATCACCCTTCGACGCGTTTGACGCCTGCTCAGGGCAGGTCTCTCACGGGACGAGCAGGCTCGTCACAAAGCAGTCCGCTCTAAGAAGTGTTCCAGCACTTCAGACGGGCTAAGCTTGGTAAAATCACACGGCACAGTTTTTTGAATCCGTTCTCGGGCTGCCGGAGATAATTCGCTCAATATTTGCAAATTAATTTCTTTGGGCGCAGCGAACCAACATCCATTCTTGGCATTCTGTTGGATGAGCTCCGTGATCCGTCCTGCAATCTGGCGAATCAGGCGCCGTTTTGACTCGAGCTTGAGATTCTGATCATCCGCCTTTGGCGCGCTGCGGTTCTTTTGCGTTGGTGATCCATGCCTGCCCGCCAAATCTGTGACCCGATCTTTTAGCCGGGTATGGGCCTCGTCCAGCACTATCTCGTGCAGCTGTTGAAGACGCGGGGTTCGTTGCGGGGTCAGATCAATTCGATATGCCCTCACTAGACCAAGATCGACGACGATAATTAGTTTGTCTTTCATGGTTGGCTACGCAATGCGCAACAACGTCGCGCACTTCCACCGGATTTCCCAAGACATTGTCTTTACTTCGAGAGAAATTGCGCAATGGCTTCTTCATCCGATAAGCTCCCCGCTCCAGGGCTAATCAGTATCGCCCTGTTGATGATCCGTATCGCTGCCGGTCTACCTTTTATCTACCATGGAAGCGCGATTCTTTTTGGCGCATTCGGTGGACCCGGGCCGCATGGATTTGCAGCCTTTATGCATGCACCCGACATCGTTGGCTATCTGGTCGGCTTAGCACAGTTCGGCGGCGGGCTCGCGATTCTTACCGGGATTTTCATCCGTATCGGCGCCCTCTGCACCATGATTGTCATGCTGGGAGCCATTTTCTTAGTTCATTTGCCCCATGGCTTCGACGTAAGCAAAGGCGGGACTGAATACGCTCTGGCTCTATTGCTGATTTCTGTCTCGCTCCTGGTCGCCGGCGGCGGCGAATACTCCCTCAGCTCGGTGCTTCCGGAGGGGTTGCGGAAGCTGTGAGGATAGGAGCTAGGAGCTAGAATCTAGGAGCTAGGAGGGCGTGCGGCTTTGGTAGATGCTCCCGAATGGCCCAAACCCAATCGTGCTCGATTCGGAAGGTTAGATGAGGTGCTGAAGTGTCGGAATGTCGAGAGATCGAGTCAGGGTAGATATAGAGACGCTGGGGCCAAACCTGCTTTCGAGCACGAGGACGAGCACGATTTGAGATGCCATTCGGGAGCCCCTCCCCAGCAATATCGCGCCCCCTCCTAACTCCTAACTCCTAGATTCTAGCTCCTAGCTCCTTCAGCATCGCCGCACATGAATCTCCGGCGCTTTGAGCAGGTACGGCAGCAGTTCAAGAGTCGCTTCCATCAGCTTTCCGTACTGAAGGTTTCAGCAATCAGTGATCAGTAATCGGTTATCAGTAATCAGTGCTCAGCCTTCGATGAGAACGAGACCCCAAGATCAACTGAGGATTGCGCCACTGATTACTGATAACCGATTACTGATTACTGATAAGCCCGTCTTCTCTCCCAAAGCGTGGCCTTCACCCTGAGTCCCCCTAGCTCTTCTTATTGGCTCGCAAGAACGGGTTCTCCGTCCTCTGCTGTTCTTCCGGAGTCAGGCATTGGCGAAGTTCTGCCTCGATCTCCTGCACCGTGTTGGTCGAGGTATGGATATGATGTTCCCGATCGTAATCGTCCAGCAGGCGCTGATAGGCGTGACACAGGATCGCGAGCCGCGCTAAAAGATAAACCGAGATAATCGCTTGCCCTTCCGGCAGCGGACACATTTGTTTCGCCACCGTACGAAGACTCTCTTCGTTTAATATAAAAATTTCACGCTTAGTGTAGCTTAGGGCCGGGCTATTGATGTGGACCGTTATCTCGTGAGCCACGAAATCGATCCTGACGCCGAAACGCAGCTGATCTTTGCCTTCGAAGGAAAGGTACAACGCTTCATCGGCCTGATTCTCCCCGTAAAGCTCGGCACCGCGCCGCCGCACATCGGTCAACCAGTTTTCAACGAGCGTTTTCAGTGATCCGGTAGTACTCATATTGTGCCCCACTACAATATGAGACGAACCGCTCGACTCAACTATCTGAAAAAGCCACTCCCTTAAAATCCATAAATCACGCTGCGCGGCTTGCAGAGATGCCCGCCTCAGTCTTCCTATTAGTATGGGACGATTCATTATCCTTTCGGGTCCGTCCTGCGTGGGTAAAGGGCCGTTACACAGTGCGTTCTCGAAGTTCTATCCCGAACTGGCAGCCAGCCTCCGAAAGCTAGTACTTTATAACTGTCGTTCGCCACGACCCGGTGAGATCGATGGTAAAGATTATTGGTTCCGATCCCGGGAAGAGATCGAAGCCTTTCGTAAAAAAGCAAATTTTGTCGTTCTCGACGTTCGAGGAGATCTGCAAGCGGCCGATTTGGCGGATGCCGGCCGAAGCTTGGCGGCCGGGGACCTATTTTTCGAGGGTAACCCGTTTGTCGGCCGAAAACTGCAGGAAACGCTTGGAGCAAAAGTGAATTTGCTTAGCTTTTTTCTTTCGCCCCTTTCACGGGAGGAGATCCTATTTTTGAAATCACGAAATGTCGCCTTGCCTGATTTTCTGACCGACGTGATGCGGCGCAAACTTTTGCGACGGACCCAACGGCAAAAGGGAATTCTATCCCTGAAAGACCTTGAAAACATCGAACGCCGCGCTGCGAGCGCATACAGCGAATTGAAAGAAGCCTGGCATTCTGATCACATTATCCCGAACCACGACGGCGAAGACAGTGAGAATTGGGACGCTTTCTACTATCCCGTTAGTGACGCGCGCAAGACCTTGCTCGCATTCGCGGACTTGATCGCTGGAAAAGTACCGGCCCTGGCGGAGAAATGGGAAGAAGAGCTCATAACGTGATCCACCAGCATCTGTAGCGCTATACCTGCGACGAAACCAAGAAGCGCACCGCGTTGCTCGGAGCCTTTTGTTAAACGGTCGCCGGTCTTTGGAAACTGGTCACCCGATGGATATAGTCCAATGCCTCGATTACATCCTGCTTCGAAAGCAAAACATCTTCTACCATGACCGGCGGCGTACCGTCTGGGACAGTTCGCGGGTTAAGGCTTTGGGCTCTCAACTCCAATTCTTGTTTGCGCCGGCGCCAAGCTCCTTGGCTACCCATGCCAACAATGACCGGGTCCAGCGATTCTTTGTCTCGCATCATTGCGGCTAGCTCTCCAGGCTCAAACTGAGGATTCGACAGAAGTTGGTTGAATACCTGAGTAAAATGCTCTTGTTGCCGGTGGTCGGTTAGCATGCAACCGAAGATATAATTTCGAATAGCAAATAACGCATCCGGCACCAGACAGGCACTGCCGGAAATAATCAGGGTCAAGGAGCAATTCTCCGAAGCACCCAAGATTAGGGCATAACGCTTGATCGTCGCGTTGGGGAAAAGCAATTCGATATTTTCATGCACCTTGCGAAGGTTGTATTGCTCAAATAATTCCGAGCGGGGAGCGGATACAATTGCGACTACCGATAATGCCTTTCCGAACAAGGCAAAGTCTCGCAACTGTTCGATCGAGTTATTCTTGCGACAGGCCTCGATGGTCACCTGGTAGTCCTCGAATTTGGTTGGAAGCAGGCTAATACCTTCAAACACTTCATTCTCCGAATTATAGGAAGCCGGAGAAACCGCTCGCAGAAACAGCTGGCCGAAATCTTCATTTCCGAATTGCTCGGCGTACCCGATCACAGCCGTACCACTTAACGAGTTTTCCAAGTCGTTAATATCCAGCTTGGTAGTATCATCCAAACTGATGCCCGCCGCATTCATCGCGGGAATTACCTTTGGATCAGTAATCCGATAATCTTCGACCAACGCTTGTGCCGTGAGCAGGTTGAACAGTTGCCGAGCCACATATTTGTTCGCGAGCTGTTCAGCCTTTGCCGAGTACACTTCGGAAGAAAACCGCTCGCCGAGCGCGTGATGAACGACCGTGTTCGATACCAGCAACAAACAACTAAATGTCGGCAACGGCATTCCCGTCGCGGGATCGAAACTTTGCTCGAACCGATTCAGCGAAGCCAGATACTCGCACAATAGCCGGCCGGCGTTGTAATGCTGCGAATGCGCACTCCCTAAAATATCCGGCAGAACCGTGACACCAACGCTGCACAACGCTTCTGTATATTCCCGCGTTGATTGGCCGGTTGGGCGCTGCCGCTTGACGTTGATCATTCGAGCTTGTTGTTGCGCCCGGCCAAACACCGGCGCCATCCCGGATCCGGTTCCCCCGCCCGCACTGAATAGATAGAAAAAGAGGCGAGAGGCATTGGCCGCCAAACCAGATGAATCGACGATGTAGCTACGGTGCCGAGCCCAGGGCGTTTCGGCTTTCGCCTCGGCCAAAAGCGCCAAGGTCCCCAGGTAATGTCCTACGACGGGAATATTGCCGGCGCCGCCTCGGTTAAGCCAATCCAACTCCGTGATCCCGAAGCGAAGTGCGCCTTGGGTAAGGGTCGGGTTCGCTACCTTGATTCTCTGCGTGGTGTCTCCGTCGAGATCTGCAGTGAGAATGACTGGATCGACCAGAAACACCTGGTCACGATCCGGCTTCGCTCCAAAGAGTCGCTCCCAGAATGAAGGTCGACCCGCCTTTCCCTTTCCGGACCCGGTCTGACCGGATTCTGACGTCTTCCCAGCGGTTGACTGGTGCTTTGCCATGGCGCGCCCCCGACGTGATAATTCTCTGATTCCGATCTGGCGTTGCTCGTAAACCAGATTGGCCAGGTCGATGGCAATATTCGTACCGCATCGGCCTATCCCAATAATTCCCACGGTCGGCAGGGCTACGTCCACATCGCCGCGGTGCGCCCCTGACGATCGAGTATGCGGTTTCAGACTCTGGGCAAAGGCTTTCAGGCGTTGCAGGATGTCTTCGACATTCAACTGCTTTATGGTATTTGTGATTTCGGCAAGAATTAGTCCTTCAGGCGTACGGCTTGCCGTTTGTTCAGCTGCTGAGACGGACTCGCTGACAGTCGATTCGGTCGCGTTCATGTACAAATAGCGGAAACTTGCCTCAGTCTAGGTGCGCTTGTTCGCCTAGCAAGAGACGAACGCGAGAATTTTCGGGGATTGAACAATAAGAAGCCCGCGAAACGCATGACGCGAGGCGCAAATGACAAAACTATGTCGTGTTGCTAAGGTGCATAGACCAGTCTTCTGGCCGCCGGGTACAGGCCCAAACGGGACTATTGAATCAGGATGACGGAATCGAGGTCGGGAGCCGTTAGATAAATCCGTTTGATACTTTGGGGGATAACGGAGATCCGATTCCGTGGTTGCTTCTCGCTCCTGCGAGGAGCGCAAATGGTCAGGCGCAAGTTCAAGAAAAAAAGTCCACCTTTAGATTTTCGTTTGATTCTTGAACGATCAGTCATAAACTCCAGGCCTGGATATCATGGCGCCTTATACAGAAAAATCGGGGACGGCCGACCGGGGACGGCCCAGGGAATTTGATCCTGCGGTCGCGATTGAGGCTGCTGCCAAGGTCTTTTGGAAGCAAGGCTACCACGCGACCTCCATCGATGATCTTTGTGAAGCCACCGGTTTGCTGCGAGGCAGCCTATACAGTGCGTTTGGGGATAAAAAGGGGATGCTGTTGGCGGCAATCGATCGATATGCAGAGAAGAACTTGGCCCGGTTTGCCGAAAGCCTGAGTTCGACTGAACCAAGCCGGGAAGGTTTGCGTTCCGCACTGCTCTATTACACGCGAACGGCCACCGTGCTCGCCGGCAGACATGGCTGCCTGGTTACAAATACGGCGCTGGAACTGTTGCCCAAGGATCCGGAAGTCGCAGAACGGGTGGAACGAATCTTTCGGCAAATGGCGGCCCTGTTATCCGCTGCGGTGATTCGCGGTCAATCGGCGGGGATTTTTAGTGCCAAACTCGACGAGCGCAGCGTAGGGAATCTTTTGTTGTGCGTGATCGAGGGATTGCGGGTGCTGGGGAAGGTCAAGACGTACAGCGAGAAAGAATTAGCCGCCGTGGTTGAGGTAGTGATGGTTGCGCTTAGCTGAAAATTTTAACCTAATTCTTGATCGCTTAGTCATAAAAGCATGGACCCTATAACCAAGAATCCGAATGTTACTCTTGGTGGAAGTCGTACTGAGTCTGCCACCACCCATCGCTCCAGCCGGACCGCAATCATTACCGTCCTGCTGATGGGTGCGTTTCTGCCACCGCTCGATTTCTATATTGTGAATCTGGCGCTCCCAGCAATACGGAACGGACTCCAGGCGACAGGAGGCCAGTTACAGCTGATCGTTTCTTGCTATTCCTCGGCTTACGCCGTGTTCCTGATTACCGGCGGCAGACTGGGGGATCTGTACGGCCGCAAACGGATGTTCATCGCCGGAATGGCCGGTTTCATCCTAGCTTCGGCAATCTGTGGATTAGCGCCAAATGGTTCAGTCCTGATTCTCGGGCGGATCCTGCAGGGTGCTTCAGCGGCGGTAATGGCGCCGCAGGTGCTGGCTACCATCCGAACGATTTTTTCTGCTGAAGAACAACCACGAGTGATCGGGCTGTATGGCTCGGTATTCGGTCTAGCATCGATAGTCGGCCAGCTGCTGGGTGGCGCGCTAATCACGTTGCATCCTCTGGGATTAACCTGGCAAAGCATTTTCCTGATTAATATCCCCATCGGGATTATCGCCTTAATCGGTGCCATGAGATTCTTGCCCGAGATTCGGCCGACCAGCCGGCCAAAAATCGATTTAGCGGGTGTACTTCTCTTATCATTGTTTCTCACTTCGATTATCTACCCCCTCACCCGCGGCCGGGAAGCCGGATGGCCGGCCTGGACCTTTATCTCATTTGCCGCCAGTGTACCGCTCTTAATATTGTTTGTGCGGTTCGAAGGCTGGCTAGGCACGGTAGGTGGCAGTCCGCTGGTTGATCTGCGTTTATTCAAGAACAGCACGTTTGTTGTCGGCCTGGCCATGGCTTTTCTCTTCTATTGTATCAGCGTTTTCTTCCTCACGTTCGGGATTTACCTCCAGAGCGGGCTAGGATGGTCCTCCCTGGCTTCGGGCATCGGCATCCTGCCGTTCGCTTTTGGCTTCTTCGCCGGTACGCTTCGATCTGCCAAACTTTATGCCCGAATTGGTAATCACATCCTTAGCGTCGGGTTCGGTCTGCTCGCCGGCGGATTTGCCATTACCGCTGCGTCTTTATACGCCGGGTTCGGTCCCGGGATCATCTTTTATCTTGGGCTGATCTGCGCCGGAGTTGGTCAAGGCCTCCTGCAACCTTCCACGGTCCGCATCGTATTAACAGAGGTCGACCCTGGACAAGCCGGCTTAGCGGCAGGCGTGGTCACCTCCACTCTTCAGGTTGGCGCAGCGGTAGGGGTGGCCGCTGTCGGGAGCGTGTTCTTCACCGTCCTCGGTCAGCAAGCCACTGCCCGGGCTTATGGGAACGCTTTTGCCACCGCTTTAGCCGTGGCTGCATCTCTCCAAGTGCTAGGCATGCTCCTAGCCACAAGAATGAACCACCGACACCGAGCGCGCGGTAGGGACGAGCTCCCGACTACGCAAAGCCTACGTCGCGGCTAAATCGCTAAAGTGCAGATTGATCTTCGATTTCAGGAATCGAACCGATTCGCGCAGATCCTCTATCCCATTCATGCCATCCTCGATGGAGATCCACGAGCTGAACCCCACCGAATTCAGGGTGGAAAAAATGCGATCATAGTCATTGAGGCCCCGGCCGATGATTCCGTGTGAGAGGCGGGCTGCGTAACCAACAGAATTCTCTTCGCGGCTAAGATCCTCTAAGGTGCCGGTTTTCAGATAACGATCGCTGGCATGCATCGACGCAACCCGGTATTTCACCCGCTCTAAAAGCTCTAGGGGATCGTCGCCGGCCAGGAACGCGTTGGATGGATCATAATTCACGCCAAACCAGGGCGAATCAATCTGGGAGATGATGGCGGTGAAAATGCCCATTTTTTGGGCAAATTCGGGGTATTGCCAGAAGCTGTCCTTATAGTGGTTTTCCATCGTTAGCACTACCCCGTGCCGCTCCGCCACTGGCAGCAGGCTTCTGAGGACTCGGACGACTTGAGCAATGCCGGTTTCCATCGTTATCTCGGGCCGCCGCTGACCAGACAGAACCCGACAAAACCGTCCACCAAAGAATGCCGTGATTTCAATCATCCGGACCTCGCGGTCGATTTCCGCCTGTAGCAGATCTGGATCGGTTTGGGTAAAGTCTGGTGAGCAACAAAGCATCGGCATCTGTAGCCGGTGCTTTTCCAAGCATGCCTTGGCTTCTTTAAGAAAGGCCTCGTTATCTTCAATAAATCCCGAATAGAATTCGACTCCATCCACGTCGAGAGTAGCCGCAATTTCGATCCACTCGCGGAGTGTCATCGTGTGGCGCACGCATAGCTCGTCGATGTAGCATTTTGGGAAAGCGGCAATTTTTGGCTTCATCATTTCGTTAGGCGGGCAGTCTAACGCTCCACCGCCACCGGATAGATCGTCACATCGACTCCAGCAGAGTAAAGCACACTATTGGGTGACCCGGGAGGGATGGGAAGGCCGTCTAACTGAAACAGACGCTTGTCGAATTTCGATACGGCCACTTTTCGTAGGTTATAGGGAGAATGATAGACTCGCCCGGTTAGCAGTCGAGTACCCCGGACGGAAAATAGCCGGTAGCGTTCAATTAAGAAAAATTCGAGCGAGCCTAGCTTGGCTTCTCCAAGATCATCGGAAGGGAGAAATCGGTACTCTTGTAGGGTTGAAGAACCGCAACGCTGACAGGAATACCTTATTTCATCAGGTCGCCATTCCGCCTGCATCTTGGCAAGCTGGTACGGAAGACCAAAAAATAGACGCGCCGTCCAAACCGCAAGCCGGTGATTGGCGTCCAGCGAATAAAACCAAACGCCGGGCACTCCATGACGATCCTTTACGTAGGTTCTCAAATTCAGCTCAAGAAAATTACTCGGTGGCAAAGGCAGCATGACCGGTCGCACGTGCCTCATATAAAACGGGACAATTCCAATCCACGCCCTTCCCTCATAAGTGTCGACTGACAACCCTTGAGGAAGTGTCCGTTGGAGCATTTCCGGATCGACCGCCCAATGAAGGAACAAAAGATGAAGCCATCGCTGGAACATTACGCCAGGCCGGCCAACCGGTTGTTGGCGTTCCCATAACTGGCGCTGAATCCATCCTTCCACTTTCGTCAATATACGCGCTTAGGCCAAACGCCCTGGAACAACTAGGACATCCATTTAAACAGAAGATCACAAGGGACACAAAGACAGGGGTTTTGAACAGGAGGTAACAGAGGTAACGGAGAATTATTCGGGAACCAACCCTTTCCCTGCGGCGTCGAGTCTTTGCCCCTCTGTTGCGAGGATTTTTTCGTGCTCGTGCTCGTCCTCGCGCTCGATTCGAAGCGCATTTTCTCGGTCTACAGCGTGTACGTTCGGAAATTTGAACTCGGGACCGCTTCCATTCGGTCAACCGTTTCAACCCTTCGAGCACAGCTTGTCCGCCGTAGCCACCGCTCTATGATGCACGCCGCTCAAGGTCGGCCTCGCAGGCGAGGCGCGCTCCACAACAGGGACTCGGGCGAAGGCGGAAGCACGAGCACGATTTGGTTGCGGCTATGCCGCGCTGTGATCTTCTGCGAGATCCTCCGTCCTTTGCGCCTTGGCATCCTTGGTTTGGGTTTCTGCAAAATGCAGTGGAAACAGGCGCCAGGGCGGACGACAATTTGATCAGCCTAGGCTGGACTTATGAATACAATTAATCGCGAAGAGCTAAAGCAGAAGCTCGACCGAGGTGAAGAATTTACACTGGTCAATTGTTTGGACGAGTGGATGTTTCGCGAAAAGCGGATTCCAGGTTCCATCCGTTTCGAAAGAGCCTTTTTAACGACGCTCAACCCTAAAGGAGAGGTAATCGTCTATTGTTCCAACCCCGGTTGCACGGCCAGTGTTCTCGTCTATCAGCAATTCGCTGAACATGGTTTTCAAAACGTTTGGCATTATCCGGGAGGTATCGCGGATTGGGAAGATGGCGGATATCCCTTCGAAGGCGAAGGCGCCCATAGGCCGCAAGCATAGTTCCCTTAAGAAACCGCCGCATTTGACCGAGACCGGTCCTCTGTGCTGACGACCTGCGGGCGCGTGGCGATAAAGCGGGGGCGGCGTCTCTAAAGGCAACCCGCAGCTTCTCTATACCTTTCGTCAGCGACGTCGAGCTCTCAATCAGGCTCTAGCTGCTAAGTTCCCTTTCATCTCCGCGCATATCAGGAAGCCTAACCACAGCGTGATTCCCAAGAGACCGAGGGCGTGAAAGCACGCAACCATGACAGCTCCTACAACCGCGCCCAGAATGAAAGTGATCCACATCGGCGCTAAAACATGAATAGCGGTGCTCGCCGAATCTCTCGCGGATTTATTTTCGACGCTCCGGTCTGACAACCAGTAGCCGAAGCCTTTCTGTATCAGGGTTGTTACCATCCCGGTCATATAAGTGGAATGGACACCGACTTGGTTGGTCTTCCGGAGAGCGTCGTTTTGGATGCCAAGTGCCAAGCACATACACACGATGAACAACTCGTTGTTCGCATGGTTCCAGAGAAATAGAAAGGCAGCTCCGACCAGGACAAGCTCCACAACCATCGCCAGCAACAACGAATAGCCCCTTTCATAGACAGTCCGGAGGCGGCTCATGGCTAAGCTTGAGAGAATTCCACCCGAAAAAGCCAGCACTGCCAAAAGCCGATCGCAGGCGAGATACCATTCTTGGTTTGCAATACTGACTGCTGCTAGAACACAATTCCCGGTTAGATGTCCGGTAAAAGTATGGGCAATTAAGAAGCTCGAGGCATCCGCATAGCCACCTATAAATGCAAGTACCAGGGAGGTTCCAAACGCAGTATCTCTCAGGCCGGTCCGCATGATTTTGTCCGTTAACGCTGTTCTTGCCCTTTGAAAATCTTAAAGAGATAAAAAGTGAAAGGCCGCCCAGTCGCTACTGATAAATCAGTTACTTTGGTCGAATAGACCCTTGCACTTTAGGATTTGATCGAGGAGATGAACATGACCCCTGTCGCTAATGCGGGATAGATCGGTCTCGAATAACGCTGGCCATCCTATTGCCGAGTTAGGCTTGACCTCCCGCCGCAGAGTAATCGATCTCTCTCTAACCTTAACCAAGAAAGGACACCGAGCTAACCTCTTCATGAAAACGAAAATGAAAGTCGCCCAGATTAGCAAAGCGGGCGGCGATTTCGAGTTGGTTGAACGCGATATCCCTGAACCAGGCCCGGGCCAGGTACGAGTAAAAGTGGAAGCTTGCGGCATCTGTCACAGCGATATGCTTGTAAAAGAAGGGATGTGGCCGGGCCTGCAATATCCGCGGGTGCCCGGCCACGAAGTTGCCGGGCGTATTGACGCTCTTGGACAAGGAGTTACGGTCTGGCAAAAAGGCGATCGGGTTGGTGCAGGCTGGCACGGTGGCCATGATTTCGTCTGCGATGAATGCCGGCGCGGCGATTTCGCAATGTGCGTTAGTCGCAAGGTAACAGGGATCGACTACGACGGTGGTTACGCTGAATACATGATCGTACGCGCGGAAGCACTCGCAGCGATTCCGGACCAATTACCAGCGGAAGAAGCTGGACCATTCATGTGCGCCGGGGTGACGGTCTTTAACGCTTTGCGCAACTCCGGGGCGCGCCCCGGTGACGTCGTCGCGGTGCAAGGAATTGGCGGCCTTGGCCATCTTGGTGTGCAATACGCTCGTCAAATGGGATTTCAAACCATTGCCCTCGGGCGTGGGGCTGACAAAGAACCGCTAGCAAAAAAACTTGGCGCACATCATTACATCGATTCGGCGGTCGTCGATACGGTAGCTGAACTACAGAAATTAGGAGGCGCCCGAGTGATTTTGGCAACGGCTCCGAGCGCGGCGGCGATCTCCGAA
>Ga0307474_10001329_pt1 | contig 18012 bp, 12 predicted proteins | sample atmos_gasesECM1C_2_FD_203312 | JGI IMG/M metagenome (GOLD analysis project Ga0307474, IMG submission 203312) | Hardwood forest soil microbial communities from Morgan-Monroe State Forest, Indiana, United States - atmos_gasesECM1C_05 | ecosystem: Environmental > Terrestrial > Soil > Temperate... | reverse complement strand
GTGCCGAATCATGTCTTCGTACGCCTGCATGTAGTCGTCCCAGTAGCCGCGCTCTTTGATATCGGCCGCAGAAAACTTCCAGTTTTTGTCGGGCCGGTCAAGGCGCGCCAGGAAGCGTTGCTTCTGCTCCTTCTTGGAGAGGTTCAGAAAGAATTTACGGATCACGATGCCATTACGTGTCATGTAGCGCTCGAACGAGCGGATATCTTCGTAACGTTCCTTCCAGATGTCCTTGGTGATAAGTTTCGGCGGAATTTTTTCCGCTTTGAGCAACTCGGGATGCACGCGAACTACGAGGACTTCCTCGTAGTAGGAGCGGTTGAAAATGCCGATTCGCCCCCGCTCGGGCATGCTCTTCATCGTTCGCCACATGTACTCGTGGTCGAGATCCTCAGCGGACGGTGCCTTGAAAGAAAACACCTGACACCCTTGCGGATTGACCCCCGACATCACATGCTTGATGACACCATCTTTTCCGGCGGCATCCATAGCCTGGAAGATCAGCAGGAGCGCCCAGCTGTTCTGGGCATAAAGCTTGTTCTGGAGCTCCGCCAGTTGCGCGACTCCGTCTTGCAGGAGTCGATTTGCCTCTTCCTTCGTCTTGACGCCAGCCGTATGCGCCGGATCGTAATCTTTGAGACGAAAGTGCTTGCCATCTTCCACTCGAAATGGCTTCACCAGTTTTCGCGAGATTTTCATAGCCAGTACCCGGGCTGCGTTGCTCGGAAGTGAGCGCGAGAAGTCTACACTAGCGCGGCGAGGAGCACGGTCGACCGTGTCGCGGAAAGGGCAAAGGTGCTGGAAGCACCAAAGTTCATGAACGAACAGGAGCACGAAAACTGCGGAGAACTCGGTATGATGCGGCATCGGTGCGCCCTTCGCCAACGGCACGCCGAGGTACGTCCCACAAACCCTGGAGGTCCCTAATGAGGCGATCCGTGCTTCTGTCCCTTGCGCTGGTGCTGCTTCCCGCGTTCGCGCCAGCTCAGACCTGTCCGAAAGTTGCCCTGACCACCACCGCCTCGACCATCAAGGACCTGGTTATAGCCGTGAACTGCCTTGCCACCACGACCGAGCAGCTGGCAACTCCCAAGGCGGGGGCCACTGCCAAGGCGATGCAGGCCGAATCTTTTCAGATCGTCGGGCCGCAGCATAGCCGTCCCTATCCCAACCTCGTAATGGTGCTTCTCACGGTGCCTACCGGAGGAGTGCTGAAGAGCGCCGTGGTTACCCCCGACACCAAAGAAGCAAACGTGACGGCGGAGGCGGGAGGCTCGTGTTCGGTGAAGATCAATCCGGATAAAACGGTCGACAGCCACTGTTACATCGCCGGTGGTACGGTCTACATCCTTTATCGCTAGTTGATCGCCATTCTTTATCGCTAGTTGATCGCCGTGTGTCTAGCTGGGGCGCGGCTTGAAGTGGTAGACGACGTCCTGTTTCGAGGGGATAGGCACACCATCGCGCGTGGCGGGGCGGAAACGCCAATTCTCGAGCGCCGCCAGCACCTGGGCGTCAATTACGGAACCCATGCTCTGCACGACCGTCTTGTTGACGATGGCGCCGCTCTCATCAATCGTGATCTCAATCACCACGTTCCCCTCAGCAATGCCGCGCAGGTCCTCGGGATTGACGTGCGGTTCTGATGTCACCGCAGGCAGGGCGGGCCGAATCTCTTCCCCGGCAGTGGCCTCGTCTGACAAAGAGCCGTAAGGACTGCCGGCTGACGGCGCTGGGGCCGATGCCGACCGGCTATCGACGCTACTCGAATCCGCCGACACATGCTGGTTTGACGCGAGTTCGCGGCCGTGGCTTCCCTTCCAGGTCAGAGGGAATCTGGCAGCGGCGTGTTTCTTTTCGTGGGAAGCGTCTTCCCGGTTGGACCCGTCAGTCGAAGAACCGGTCGTCCAGTACAGATGAGTAACGGTCGTACCGTGGGCACCGCCCAGCACTGACGAGGGAGCGACGAAGACCGGAGTCCGACCACGAAGGACCAGCAGAAACAACACCAGATGGAGCACGATCGAGGCGGCAAGGGTCGGCCGCCGCGGCCAGTCTCGACCCAATGTGCTCTGCTCGAAGATTGCTGCCTTGCTCTCAGGCATACGGGTTAGACGCTCATCCGGGGAAAGCGTCGCACGCTTCGATCCCGAAAATCCAGCGGATTTTAAGTTGGCAAACGAGGAACGGACTGGCGAGGGTTCGATGGAATCGGGTCCGGGGCGGATCTGTTGGAGCGGCGTCGCTCTCTCTCCTTCGTCCAAAGCTATTGCTTTTATTGGCTTACGATGCACTAACGATTTCGACGCGCGTGGGAAGCTTTGCTAAGGTGCTTTTAAGGACGTTCCAGCTAGCCGGGAAGAGCGTGACCATTGATTCCCAGGATGCGCACGAACTGCCCTATCGAATCACATTTTCTGTGGAGGTCTCATGTTTCTGATCGGTGTTTTTTTCCTTGGGCTTTGGGTAACGGGTTTGGCTACGTCGCATACCATGGGTGGCTTTATTCATGTACTTCTGGTGTTGGCGGTCATGGCATTGATGAGCAACCTGATTCGTGGTAACCATCCTCGACGGCTCGAGGAGTTGCGCTCCTCCGCATCGGAACCCGGAAACTGGGGAAGCGGATCGCGCTAAGACACAAACTTATCGAGACGGGAGCCCGCCAAAGTCCGTGCGATAGAATGCCGATGTAGTGCGCCCGCCCGGGTGGCGAAATTGGCAGACGCACGGGACTTAAAATCCCGAGTCCCTAACGGGACGTAAGGGTTCGATTCCCTTCCCGGGCACCAGATCCAACCATTTCGCAGCACATCAGTTAGGCAGGACAGCGGGCGGAGTATTGCTCACCGCTGTGGTGTTGGCAGTAGTCGTAGAAGTGGCAAATTAACTGTTTTCTGTTAGAACTCTGCTCGAAGTCTGGCTCGTGGGGTTTATTTTCAGCGAGTTGCCGTTTTTGGTCGAGCCGCGCAGCAACTTCGATCAGGTCGGATCCGTCGGTGATGTCGTAGCGTTTGAAGATCGACAGCGTTTTGTGGCCGGTCGTCTTCATGCACACCGATTCGGCAATTCCCAGACGACGCAGGTTGCGCGCGCCCAGTGCGCCTGAGATCGTGGAACAAAAGTTCCGGCACTTTGACCCGCTTGCCACATGCGCACCAAATCTTGCGGAAGCTCTTGACTGGTTTTCCATCCTCACGAACAAAAACGTAATCGTCTCCTTTCCTGCCCGTGACCTGTGCACTGAGCAGAGTGAATACCGCATCCGGCATCCTCACGAGACGACCGCGGCCGTATTTGGTTTCGCCTACGTCGAGTCTGATCGTGCGCGCGAGCACATCGACTTGATGGACACGCAGGTTCAGCAATTCTCCCTTCCGCCAGCCGAAGTTGTAGCCGACGCCGAGCATAGCCCGCAGCCAAGGACGCGATTGCTTGCTTGTCACCCTCGCGGCTGTTGCAATTCGCATCAACTTTGGTTTGACCAGGGCGCGATTGCCCCTCCGCACCAAGTAACCCTGAACTTCTGGCGTCTATGTTCACGGTAAGAACTTAGATCAATATTGGGTTGCTATCGCTTGGGCGCTGCTCGGGTCTGCGGCGAACTACTCAGCAACGGTGCATTGAAAATTCCCCCGCCGTACGAACGCGAGTGGGGCTTGGAAAGGGTCAAACAGCATCGGCGAAGCACACCACTCTGAGTGCAATTCGGCGGTTGATCGAATCGAAGGTCAGGATATTGCACCCTGAATCGCCGCCACCACAGCGTTCACATCTTCACTGACGACTAGCGTACTTCCGTCACTGAACGTGATCTGCGATCCGCCCGCGATTTCATGAGCTGGAATTTCATGAACCGCACGGATGTGCTCAGGATTAAGGAATTGGTGCTTGTTGTCTCTGGCATCGGTAACGCGTACTAGCGCTCTCACATGATCCTCGCAGTGCTCTGTGTGCTCAACCGCTCTACTACCATTCTTGCTCCGACATTGCAACGATTTGCATGGCGGCTTCTCTCCGAAACGTGCGGGTGGGATCAGTTTAAAAGTAGTTCCTGTTATTCAACAACGCCCGGTCGTAGCAACGTCAGACCAGCTCTCTCGACAAGCGGGGGGCGAGCCCCGGAGGAAACTTGCGGAAGCCGAGGGAGTATTATGCGGAGAACTCATCGAGTTGATGAAAACGGAGTAGAGCAATGCCCGAGTCCATTGATTGGCCGCGGATGCCTCCGCCGCGACGTCGACGCCGCGTCCTTATTATTCTGGTTGTCCTTGCCTTCATCTTCTTCGCCGGTCGGGCGGCACTGTCGTATTACGTGGACGTGCTCTGGTTCGGATCCCTGGGGTATGCGGACGTGTTCTGGAAAACACTGAGTCTTCAGTGGGGAACGTTCGCCACTTTTGCGGCAGCCACATTCCTCATTCTGTACGGATCGTTCCTGGCGCTGAAGCGGGCGCATCTCCCAGATTTGCCCAGCGGTCAAACGATCCTCATCGGAGGACAACGGGTGACGCTGCCGGTTGAACCTGTCCTGCGCCTCATCGCGCTCGGTGTTTCACTCACCATTGCCGCAGCAACCGGCGCCAGCATGATGGCGGAGTGGCCGACACTTGCGCTTTTTTGGTATGCGCCCCGCACCGCCGGTGGCGTTGTGGACCCGATTTTTACCAAGCCGCTGAACTTCTTTCTCTTCGCCCTGCCCGCGTGGCAGCTCATCACCGGCTGGCTGCTCACCCTAGCCGTGATTACGTGTGTGCTTGCCGCTTTCTTCATCCTCATCACAGGCGGAAGCCGTGTGCTGGCAGGACGTCTCAGCCGGTCCGTCACACTACCTTGGCGCGGGCTCTCCATTGCAGTTGCGTTCCTGTTGTTGATCGTCGCGATGCGTGTGTACCTTGGCCGGTTTGAACGATTATTTGAGGATCATACAATCTTCGGGGGCGTGACCTACACGGACGCGCACGTTACGCTCACCGGGATGCTCGTGGTCTGCACGGCCCTCGTTCTGGGCGCGCTGATCGCACTCGTCAACGTCGTGTCGGTGCCACGCGGCCGCTGGCTGCTCCTGGCAATGGCTCCGGCCGCGTTGTGCTATTTTGTCGTTCAGATCGTCGGCTGGTACGTCAGCAGCTTTATCGTCAAGCCGAACGAACTAGTCCGCGAAAAACCTTACATTGTCTACAACACCGACCTGACGCGGCGGGCCTACGGATTGAATAAGGTCTTGCAGCGCGAGTTTCCGGCGGAGCCAACGGTTGAGGCAGCCGACCCGGCGAACAATCAGGCTACGCTTCAGAACATCCGGCTGTGGGACTGGCGCGCACTGCAGGACACGCTGCGACAGATTCAGGAAATCCGTACCTACTACGACTTCCCCGACATCGACATTGATCGCTACGAGATCGACGGCGCGACTCGCGAGGTGATGCTGGCCACCCGTGAGTTGAATGTCGACAAGCTTCCGGAGAGCAGCCGTAACTGGATCAACGAGAAGCTGATCTACACCCACGGCTACGGCATCACGATGAATCCAGTCAATGGGTTCACGCCAGAGGGGCTGCCCACGCTGATTCTGAGCAACATGCCGGTGCAAAGCACGGTGCGTGACCTGACCGTGATGCGTCCCGAGGTTTATTTCGGCGAGTTGACCAATACCGATGTCTACGTGAAGACGCGGCAGAAGGAATTCAATTACCCGCAAGGCCAGACCAACAACCTGAATTCCTACGAGGGCAACGGCGGCATTGTCCTCGGCGGTTTTCTGCGCCGAATTATTATCGCGCTCGACCGCGACGACCTCGCCAAGCTGCCGTTCAGCGATGACGTGAACAAGGATAGCCGGCTGCTGATGCGGCGCAACGTGCGCGATCGCGTATCGGCGTTAGCGCCGTTCCTCACCTACGATCCAGATCCGTACATCGTGCTCGGCGACGATGGCCGCCTGTCGTGGATCATGGATGGGTTCACAGTTTCAGACAGCTATCCGTACTCGACCCACTACCATCTAGGCCGCGACCTCATCAATTACATGCGCAACAGCGTGAAGGTGGTGATCGATGCCTACGATGGCACCACTACATTTTACGTATTTGATTCGGAAGATCCCGTCATCGCAGCCTACCGCCGCATTTTCCCAACTCTGTTCAAGGACGCCGCCACCATGCCGCCGGGGCTGCGCAAGCACGTGCGCTACCCCGAGTTGCTGCTTAACCTGCAGGCGGAAGTGTACGGCTTGTACCACATGACGGATCCGGAGGCATTCTACAACCGCGAAGATCTGTGGACGGTCGCAACCGAAGTCGGCATGGGCGAGGATGGGCAGCAAACCACACAGGCGATGCACCCGAACTTTGTACTGATGAAGCTTCCAGGCGAAACCGGCGAAGAATTCGTGGAGATTCTGCCCTTCACGCCGGCGAACCGCAATAATCTGATTGGCTGGATTGCTGGGCGGAGTGACGGCGCCCAATACGGCACGTCGGTAGTCTACAACTTTCCCAAAACCAAGCTGGTCGACGGCCCGCTGCAAATCGAGGCGCGGATCGATCAAAACGCGCAGCTTTCCGGACAGTTGACGCTATGGAACCAGCAAGGCTCGCACGTGCGACGCGGTGCGCTGCTGGTGATTCCGTCGGGGCGGGCGCTATTGTACGCGGAACCCATCTACCTGCAGGCCGAGCGCAGTCCAATGCCCGAGTTGCGCCTGGTTGTGCTCGCGCTGCAAGATCGGCTTGCGTACGGACCGACCTTCGAGTCGGCGATGGCCGCCCTCTTTGGCGGAGCGACGTCATCGCTGAGCGCCGCGAGAGTTTCCGGGGAGCCAATGCGGCGTGCACCGGCATCCGCCGAGTCAGCTCAGCCCGCGGCGGATCTCGATGCGCTCATCGCGGAAGCCGCCAAAGACCTGGCCGACTACCAGCGCCTGACAGCCGAAGGTAAGCTCGGCGAGGCTGGACAGAAGCTGGAAGAATTGAAGCGCGCACTCGACAAACTGAATACGCGCCAAAAATAGTCGTCCTGTAGTGCTAAGATCCTCCCTCGAACATTGGCGATCATGCGCTAATAGACCGTCACCTCGCCTGCGAATCCTCTTGGCACCTGCTCGCTCGATCAGGGACCTTATGACCTTAGATGTTTCATCAACTCAGGACATCGGAATCACCGCCTGCGCCTCGTCAGAGTAAACGCTCTGCGAACCGCTGGCATCGACTGCCGTCGTAACATAGTAATAAGTACTACCAGACTGTACGTTCGAATCCGTGTAGTTCATGGTGCTGACCTTGAGGATTACCTGCTGCCACAGCGACCTTTCCAACTGCCTGCAAGCCATGCGGTCAACTCCGGCGGATATCGTGCTTCTGGCCGACGACCCTGCCGATCACCATCGTCTGATTGAAACACTTCGCAGTCTACACGCCAACCATCCAAACGCCGGTCTCATACTTTTATTGGACAACTATGATCGTGGTCTTGTTGTGAACGCGATGCGTGCGGGTGCTCGAGGACTGTTTTGCCGGGCGTGCCAACCTTTCCGCGCCCTTTGCCGCTGCATTACCGTGGTTCACCAGGGCCAGTTCTGGGCGAATACCGAACAAATGGGCTACGTGATCGCGGCACTAACTTCAGCGCCCATGTCGCGAGTAATTGGCGCCAAGGGAGAAGGCCTGCTGACGCCACGGGAGGAGCAGGTCGTCAACCTGGTCGCGGAGGGGATCGGCAATCGCGAGATCGCACAGCAACTAGGAATCAAAGAGAACACGGTCAAGAAGTCCTTGCTGCGGGTCTATGACAAGCTTGGAGTGTCCAACCGAGTAGAACTGGTTCTCTATGCCTTGAGTCACAGGGGCACCGCCATAAGGATTCCCGAACCCGAGCCGCATCTCGACTCACCGTCGCTGCCGATGGATAGTCTCGACCCGACTCATGTCGGCCTGCTGGCCACAGACTGCGGCTATATTCCAAAGGAGACGTAGATAGCACAATGCCTCCGAAGTTGAACCCTGAAGCTATTCGGGAGCATTCGTTGGCCCGCTGGAGACGTTGTCCTACGACGCTTGAACCTGGACGTCGGGAGATCAGACATTCTCCTTTTTCATTTGGTCCACTACATAGCCGGAGGAACGTCCAGGTTCCGGGTGCGAGTGAGCGAGCGGCCCCGCCGAAGACGGCCTGAGCGCGCAACGATGTACGAAAAGCGAAGGAAGAGTTACAACTACTCGGGCACCGATATCAGGCAACGATGGAGAAGACGGACATGCTCGTTGAGTCCACTCGGCACACCCTGCTGAGCTACCAGAGAGGAGTTTCGGTGGCGGGGCGATCTTGAACGTCCTGCACTCTTCCTTTCCAGTCGCCGCCACTGCCGTTCCAGTACTTAACCGCCGAATGCACTGTCGCGCCAAGATAAAACAGAGCGGCCAGCGGCAGGGTCAATGCCCACGCAGGATTCAGTCGATAGTAGCGGACTATGGTCGAGTACGTGATCGTCATGGCGGCCCAGGCCGCGGCGCCCAGAAGGATCGCCGGCCTGCTGCCTGTGAGCAACAACAGTGGAGGCGCCAGGTAGGTGATCACCATCCCCGCAATGGTGCACAGTAGCAGCAATGAGGAGTGCTTCAATTGGTTAAAGGCCGTGCGCGAGATCATGTGCTCAACGTCCGAGAAGGTCTCGTATCGTCGCAAACTTTGGCTCTGATCTGTTAATCCTATCCACAATCTCCCGTCGCTCTGCTTCAGGAGCCGGGCCAGCGAGCAATCGTCGATAACGGCGCCGCGAATGGATTCCAGTCCTCCGGCGCGTTCCAGAGTTTCTGCTCTCACCAGCATGCAGCCCCCGGCCGCGCCGGCGGTCGAGCCCCGGGTATCGCGAATCCAGGCTGGCGGGTAAAGCATGAAAAAGAAATACACGAAGGGGGGAATGAGCAGTTTTTCGGGAAGACTTTCGCAATGCAGCTTCACCATGAACGAGACCAGATCGTAAGGACCATGCGAAGCAATGAGACCCAGATTCGCTACAGTCTCTGGACCATGCAGCACATCAGCGTCGGCGAGCATGAGCCATGTGGGATTCAACGCGCGTGCGCGCTCAATGCCCTGGTACATCGACCACAGTTTTCCCGTCCACCCCGCCGGCAAAGGCTTGCTCTGGATCACAATAAGCGCGTCCGCCTTGCCGGCTTTTTCTGAAGCGCGCCGCGCCACATCCGCTGTACCGTCAGTACTGTCATCATCCACCAGGACGACAGGCATAGCCATGCCCTGATTTAGCAAGGATGTCACGACGGGCCCGATCAATTCCGCCTCGTTGCGGGCCGGAACTACGGCCACGACGCCGCCAGAAAATTCCACCTTCTCACTGGCGTCGGGCTTAACGTTTTTAGTACGCCAGAAGGACCCCCTGGCCAAGGCGAGGTACGCCCAAGTCACGGCTGTAAGCGTGGCGACACTCGTGGCAAGCACCGACATCGGCGTGAGCGCGAGAGTACAGCTTACGAGATGTCAGATCAAGGCTTGATCAGATTAAATATCAGGCTGAACGGTCGGACAGCCTACCGACGGCGCCTGGGATTGCCTCGGTGAAGGTCATGCGGATTCCGTGCTCGGGTCGCAAGATCACCATGGGGCGCGCTTCGATGGTCTGGCCCGGAACCAGGCAGAAATCGTACTTTCTGAGCAGAACACTCAGAATCATGAGCATCTGCAGCATGGCGTAATTGCCACCGATACATCCCCGAGGGCCGGCGCCGAAGGGCAAATGGGCGAAGGGCGTGTGCAGCTTCTCCTTCGCTTTGGAGAAGCGTTCCTGGTCGAAACTCTCAGGGTTCTCCCAGTACTGCGGTGAATGATGTACGCCATAAATGAACACAACGACCGTCGATCCCCGGGGTATATCGAGATTTCCTGCCCGGTCGTCTGCGAGAGCCATTCGGTCGACCATCCAAAACGGCGGGTAGAGGCGCAGCGCCTCCAGTATCACCTGCGTCGTAAACTCGAACTTGGGAACATCTGTGTAACCCAGAGGCCTTTCGCCCAGGACAGAATCAAACTCCTGCCGCACTCTGTCCATGCAATCCGGACGCGAGCTCAGCAGGTAGAAAAGCCACGATAAGGCATTCGACGACGTTTCATGGCCGGCGACCAGCAGTTGCATGCTCTCGCTGAGGACCAACTCATCGCTCATGCCATGGCCATCGCTATAGCGAGCATCCATCAGGATCTGCAGCAGATCGTGGCCGGGGGCCTCCTTGCGCCGCCGCTGGATGTAGTCGAGCAGCACCCCGAACGCGCGGGCGCGCATTTCCTCGTGTCGGCGCAGTTCGCCCGAGACGGCAAACCAGGGATTCAGGTAGGGCTGAATGGTTTGGCGAACCATGAATTCCTGGACGGTCGAGATGGCCAAGCTGATGAGGTCGATGTCTTCCTCTTTCAACCGGGCGCCAAACAGAGATCGGCCCACCATCGCAAAGGTGATCTTCATCATGAGCGGGTAGATATCGACAGGGCCGAGCCGGGCTTGCCCGTCAAAGTTCCGCAGCGAGTCGGTGAGGGAGTCCTGCATGATCGAGGACAGAACTTCGAGTTGCTTTCGCTCAAATCCCGTCTGGATGAGGCGGCGTTGCGTGCGCCAGGCCTCCCCCTCAGTGGTGAGAAGACCCTTGCCCAGGAAGTGGCCCATCCGCTTCTTTTGGATCTCGGACTTGTAGTAGTTCTCCGAATTCGTCTTCAGCACATGCTGAATCACGACGGGATTGATGGTGACAATGGCCTCCTTGACGCCGCCAAAATAGAAGCGGAAGGTGTCGCCGTGGAGTTCGATGTACTTGGTAAGAACCTGTACAGGATTGTGCGCCATCGCGCGCGAATCCAGGAAGGATTGGAATCGGGAGACGGCGGGTATGCTTTGCGGCAAGGTTACGCCTCGCTATCCAACCGCTTCAGAAGAGAAACCTGATCCTCATTTCCCAACTGCTTCAAGAGTAGTAGATGATGCTTGATGGCCTGCGTCATGGTGCGGTGTTGCCGATAGGGAATGCCATATTCCTCGGCGGTTTCCTTCACGATCCGGGTCAGCGGAGCATAGTGGGTGTGGCACACAAAAGGGCACAGATGATGGACGACATGGTGGTTGAGCCCGCCTGCCAGCCAACCGACGAGCGGGTTCGTGGTCGCGTAGTCGGCGGTGGTCGCGAAGATGTGATAGATCCCGTTGTCAAACTCGCCGCGGCTCAAGGGAAAGTAAGTGCTGTCGACGCAGTGAGTGGTCTGGAATACGAGGGCCACGCTCAAGCCGATGATCAAATGGGCGAGCAAGAAAGACAAGCCGACCAGCAAAGCCGATTTTCCCAGCAACACGACCGGCAAAATGAGCATGTAGGTGAGGTAGAATGTTTTGCCTGCAAGCAGGATGACGTATTCCCGCACCGGATGCTTCGTGTTTCTCAGATAGTCGTGGGAGGGGAAGAAAAAGCACTCAAAGTCCCTCAGAAATACATAATCAAGGGAGAAGAGCGCGTACAGCAAGAGCGCATAGATGTGCTGGAACCGCTGCAGGCGCGCCCGTGGCTCGTGGGGTGTAAACCGAAGCAGGCGGCGTCCCGTAAGCGCGTCGTCTTCACCGTGCAGATTGATGCAGGAGTGGTGGCCTCGATGATGGAGAATACGCCACATGTAGGAACTGATTCCACAGACATCGAAAACGTAGTTCAGGGCTTTGTTGACAGACCGCACCGACGAGATGGCGTTGTGGTTGCTGTCGTGCGCGATGTTCAGCAAAAGGAACGTCTGGGCGATGGCATTTATAAGATAGAGGCCGACGAACCTCCATGAATCCGGCTTGAGCGCGTAAAGAGCAATCCAACTGCCCGCCAGCACTGCCAGCCCCACTGCGATTTTGACCCACATGGTGCGGTCGGCTTTGGGAGAAATATTTCCGTCGGAAAAGAAATCGTCGAGGCGGCGGCGCAAGACTTTCGGGAATGAAGACGCACACGCGGGGTCGGAAACGGATTGCCGCAGCGCGGCCTCCGATGGTACAAGATCATCAATCTCCGGGTTCAGATTAATAGCCGCCTCGTCTCGAACCTTACCGGCGCAATGATGTGAGATCGGGCCGACGCACCCCGGCCCGGTTTGGCACCAGCGGCGGATTCTGTCGCCCAAGCACCGCCTCCGGTGCAAGCGTCATAAATTAGCGTTAGAAATGAATGCTAGCTCGAAAACTTAAGGAAGATCAAGGGAATTTCGGATCACCCGAACCGGGCGTAACGGCGTATGTTCTCGGAAGTGACAGAGGCGGGAAATTCTTCCCAAGCTTTCCAAATCTCTGTTACCATCGAGCGCTCAGTCATATATGCAAAGAAGATGCTTTGTGTCGGGCGATCCGACATCGAGCGGGACTTGTCCTAACTCCAGCAAGAGAACGCATGGTCTTAAGAATGACTGTGCCTCTGTTCTCGAAGTCGGTCTCGCCCCCGGGTGCACGGGGGCGCAGCGAGACTTTGGTTTTCTCATACGGAATCTTCTTATCAACACAGGAGGTTAACGAATGGCGGTGCCGCCGCCATGAGTTCCGGTCCGATCTATGATGGCTTCGATTTTAGACAAGCTGGATAGCTTAGGAAATCAGCACGCACACAGGCTCCTCTATTCCTACATTGACGTGAACGGCAATCCGGTTGGAGGCTACTCATATGAGTCCTTCGTCCGCCGGACGAAGGTGATTGCCGGACATTTGCGCAAGGAGCACGGTTTCAAGTCACAGGATCGTCTTCTGCTCGCCTACCCGCCTGGGCTCGAAATGATTTGCGCGTTTTTTGGCTGCGTGCGCGCGGGATTGATTCCCGTGCCCGTCTATCCCCCCAGTTCTCGTGGCTTCCAGGGCGCCCTGTACAAAATGGTCCACATTGCAAAGGATTGCCAGGCAGCGGGGATCTTAACCAGCAAAGATTACCTCGGATCCCTGAAGAGCAATCTTGCCAGAAGCGGAGTCTCGGCATGCGGGGTCGACGTTGACTACGTTTCCAGTCTGCGTTGGGTCGTAACGGAAGACTTCGTGGATACGGTTTCGGACGAAACTTTCAACGGCGCTTCGAACATTCTGTTTCTGCAGTACACGTCGGGCTCGACTCGAGATCCAAAGGGCGTGATGGTCACGCACGAAAACATCCTGCATAACTGCCCGCTGGTGATCGACCATCCCGCGCCGGTAGTTGTATCGTGGCTTCCGCAGTATCACGATATGGGTCTGATCGGGTGCTACCTTTATCCCGCGCTTACGGGCGGCACGACCTACGGCTTCGCTCCTAACGATTTTATTCAACGCCCCACCCTGTGGTTTGACGCGATCAAGACTTATGAGGCCAGCGCCTCAGCGGCGCCAAACTTCGCCTACGACTATTGCCTGCGCGCCGGGCGGGTTTCGAAAGAGAGTCTGGAGACGTGCGATCTCAGCTCCCTCAGGTTGCTGATGGTTGCCGCGGAACCCGTCAAACCCGACACCTATACCCGGTTTCTGCAGGCCTTTCAGCCCTACGGACTCCGCTCGGAAAGCTTTTTTGTGGCGTACGGGCTGGCGGAGAATACTCTGGCGGTTTCGCTCCGTGGCCGCAATATTATTTCGGTCAACAAGAACGCCGTCGCGCTCGGCAAAGCCCGCATGACCACGGAGGTTTCCGAGATCGGTGCGGCCACGCAGATTGTCAGTTGCGGAACTCCACTGCCGGGCCTCACGGTAAAGATCGTGGATCCCGAGAAGCACCTCGCTCTGGAGCCGGGCCGAATCGGTGAGATTTGGATTGCGGGAGAGAGCAAGTGCCCGGGGTTCTGGAATAATCCGGAACTGACGCTGAAGCTGTTTCACGCCCGCCTGGTGGACGACAGCCCCTATGACGACGGCTACCTCCGCACCGGAGATATGGGTTTCTTGCACGAGGGCGAACTCTTCGTCTGCGGCCGCATCAAGGACATGATTATTCTCCGCGGGCAGAACTACTACCCGCAGGATATCGAGGCCGTGGTGGAGAAGGCGTCCGGCCTGATCCGGGGTAATTGCGTTGCTGCCTTCCAGATTAATGAAGAGAGCGAGCCAGCGCTAGCCATCGTCGCCGAGGTGAAAAATCCGAAAGCACTCCCGGATGCACTGCAAATTGCGGCCGCCGTCCGGAATTACCTCAATGTGGAAGTAGCGCTGATTTCTTTTATCGCGCCGCGGGCCATACCGCGAACCAGTTCGGGCAAGATCATGCGCCATAAAACCAAGCACATGTGGCTGCAAGGTCAATTCACCGTTCTCTCAGAGTTTTCCCGGGAAAAGGACGCTGAATCCTCCGCCTCCTCCGTGGGCCAGTCGCCTTTCGACGTCTTGAAAGCCCGTTACAATCTGACGGGAAATGAATCGTACAACCTCGTCGAAGCCGGGCTCGATTCCATGGATCTGGTTGTGTTCATGCACGAGATCAAGGAACTCTTAAAGGATAAAGACGCCGACATGCTGGCGAGGCAGGTGGATATTGGTCTCATTCAGCGGGTGAGTGTAGCCGAGTTGTTTCGACTGGCCGAACAGCTGGAGCATGCTCCCGAAGAAGCACTGGTTCCGCTGCGGCAGTCCCTGGCGGCTTTCCGTGAAGAGCAGCGCGAGGCCGAACAGCGGATGATGGGCAACGACACGAAGCTCATCTTCGAGCCTCCCGCGCCTGCGTTATTGCCCAAAACGCCGATCCTAAATAATGTTCTGCTCACCGGCGGTACCGGCTTCATCGGGCCGTTCCTGTTGAAGAGTCTGCTGGAACAAACCCGGGCAAAGATCCACATCCTGGTGAGATCGTCCGATGAGCGTCAGGGCAAGCAGCGACTGAGGGCAGCGATGGAATCGATGGGGCCTTGCCCCGCGGAACTGATGCAGATGTTCGAGTCTCGCGTGATTCCGGTGTGCGGAGATCTTGGCCAGACGGATCTGGCATTGACGCGAGAGGTGTGGGATTTCCTCGCCAATGAAATCGACACGGTGTTCCACAACGGCGCAACCGTAAACTACTTGCTTAACTACGACCGGATGCGTGACGCGAATGTGATCGGGACGAATGAGGTTTTGAGGCTGGCCTTCGAAGGACGGGCCAAGAGCTTCAACTACGTCTCGACTACCTTCATATTTGGCTGGGCGGTGAAGAAAGTCCTATATGAGACCGACTTCAACCAGAATATGGAGCTCCTCGATTTTGGCTACAGCCAGTCCAAGTGGGTATCGGAGCAAGTGGTGATGGACGCCGGCCGCCACGGGCTGGCCACGCGGATCTTCCGGCCGGCTCTGGTGAGTCCGTCCATTACGGGCGGAGGCAACAACTTCGACATCGCCGTGCGTCTAGTAGCGTTCATGGTGAATCACGGGATTGGAGTCGATGCACTGAATCAGGTCAGTTTCGTTCCCGCAGACATTACGGCGAACAATATCGTTGCGATTTCCACGACTCCCGGCACGGAGAATAAGACCTATCACGTGGTAAGAGACGACTACGCGAACATGCTGGATATTACCGGGCTCATTACCAAGGCGACCGGCCGGCAGTTTGAAATCTTCAGTCTTCCCGACTTTGTTCCCGAACTCATCCGGAGATGCAGGAAGGAAGATCTGCTGTTTCCGCTGTTGGATTTTCTGGTGAACTCTGTGGACAACATCTCGGCGATGGAGTTCAAGCGCTACGACAGTTCCTGCTATCAGGTAGCGCGGGATGCTTCCGCATGGGGCAAACCGGATCCCTCTCTCGAAGATACCGTCAACGGGATCCTGACATTCATGCAGCGAAAGGGAATCATCTCGGTTGCGCCTCGCGAGTTCAACGCCGTGGGTAGCCGGTAAGCGGTTTCAACCGCGCGGATGCGTCGGGCGTGGCGCAGCGACGTTACTGTTTGCGAAATGCCAGGGTCTCTTTTACTTGCTGACCGGTTTGCAACGTGCCTGATGTGGTCAGCGTCATCTCGGCTCCGTCGCCGGAAACCACCCACCGATCCTTTTGCGTAATCTGGTCGTCTCGTCGGTAAATCGAATCGACAGTGTGAGCGTCCACGAGTTGGAGGGTCACGGTATCGTTGCCGGAGTTTTTCAGATCGTATTCTTTACCGTCAAAGCGGGCGGTGTAGCTGAATTCACCCGAGAAGCGGACCCCATCATTTCCGTCCGACTCGATCTTTAGCGCCAGCCCTTGCCGCAATCGAGTCTTGCTCAGATTCTGGGTCCACTCACCGGCGAATAAGTCATTGGCCAACTTCTTTCCCCCGGTGCGCGTCCACACGGTGATCTTGTCGGGACGGCCGTTCTGCGAAGTCGTACTCGTCAACTCGCTGCCATCGCGCGAAAGTTTGTCGTGGATCGTCGTCACTACCACTCCATCCTTCATCTGTCTGACTTCGACTTGATGCTTGTCGATCCTCCGCAACTCGATTTGATTAAATGCCGGATTGCCTTGTACGGACGCTTCATGGCCGTTGAGCTTCGCCGTAAAATCCAGATGGGTGTTGCCTGAAAGCACAACGTGCACCGCACCGTGTAGCGACGTAATGGAGAGGGTGTTGGGGGGATCCAGGGAACACTGCGCCGAGGTGAGCGTCCAGGAGCCAATACGGGGGTCTGCGGCACCAAGTTGAGCGGCGAACAGCAAACCGAACAACACGAGTTTGTACATGCTTCTCCGGGAAAGCGTATGTCCGCTACCACACAATAATACGAACCGGTCAGAAATGGGAACCCGACCGCACCGTCTTCGCGCAAAACTTGAATCTCAGGTAACGATGTTGAGTAGTAGGCTAATTCCCTGTTGCTGATCTTTCCGCCCATCCCCTAGGATTTTGAACTACTGGGATTTCGAACTACGACGAGCCAAACTGAAGAGGAACCAACCCACGACCCGATTTTGCACGACACTATGAATTTCATGCGTGTGCGCCATTTCTGGCTGGCCGGGGTAGTCCTGGCCGCCGTCGTTGCGCTTCTTCCATTTTCCTTTCACGCTGAGCGCCATCTGGAGACCGCAACGCGTATCGAAGGTAGTGAAGCGGGAAGGGTTCCGGAGGAACTGGCCACTCGCTTTCGTTCGCCATTCGTGGATCGCGTGGTTCTGGTGATTCAGGGGCTTCCCCCTGTCGATTCAGATGAGGGCGAGCAAGCGCTCGCAACCATTGAAAAGGAGCTGCAAGCGGAACCCGGAGTCTCAGGAGTTGTTTCCCGTCTCGATTTTCGCGATCCGATCTTCCTGGGCAAGGGAGGAGGAACTTTTGTTCTGGTGGGACTCGCCTCGACCGAGGGTCCCGTGGAGTCGCTTGTTCCCAAGTTGCACGAGCTGGAGAACTCTCTTGAAAACCAATTGCGGCGGCGCTATCCGGCGGTAAAGCTCGAACTGACGGGGGAGACGCCACTTAATTTCGACATTCGAAAAGCTAGCGCCGACGACGTACAACGCGCCGAAACCCTCGCGATTCCTGCCACGCTAATACTTCTGCTGGTGGCTTTCGGAAGCCTGGTTGCGGCCCTGATTCCTCTAGCCATCGGTGAGCTTGCCATCGCGAGCGCTCTGGCGATTGCAGGATTCCTCGCCCTGCGTTGGCACTTGTCGATCCTGGTTCACAGCTTGTCCACGATGCTTGGGCTCGGCTTGGGAATCGACTACGCGCTGCTCATGGTCAGCCGGTTCCGGGAAGCCATTGCCGTCGAGCAAGACCGGCTCAAATGCTCGTCCATCGCGGCCCGCCAGGCGGGTCATACACTCCTGATTTCAGCCTCGACCGTGGCCATCGGATTCCTGGCCCTGTTGACCGTCCCCATCAGCGAAGTCAGTTCCATCGGTGTGGCTGGATTCCTGGTGGCCGGCACCAGTCTGCTGCTGGCATATACGCTGGTTCCGGCACTGCTGGCGGTTCTCGGTCCCCGAATCAACGCTGGCCGTCTGCCCATTATTGCAAGTTTTGATGAGCATCGCGCAGCTCGCACGGCAAACCGCTGGAGGGGATGGGGCAAAGTGATTGTCG
>Ga0307474_10001328_pt1 | contig 18016 bp, 18 predicted proteins | sample atmos_gasesECM1C_2_FD_203312 | JGI IMG/M metagenome (GOLD analysis project Ga0307474, IMG submission 203312) | Hardwood forest soil microbial communities from Morgan-Monroe State Forest, Indiana, United States - atmos_gasesECM1C_05 | ecosystem: Environmental > Terrestrial > Soil > Temperate... | reverse complement strand
GATACCCGGATCTCCGCCTGAAGTTCGATTGAAAGACCGCCGGAGTCGTTGTCGTCCAATGGCTTTCCTCGCGCAGGCCGATATGGTGGACGGGTCCATTTGCTGTCACCGGTGAGATGCTGCAAAACGAGTAGCAACGTCGGAATGTTGGCATCTTCGAGCGCTAGCTGGAGGCTCTCAGACCAGTTGGGGATCCTCTCCCAGGGCGCCGACGCGGCAGTGGTCATAAACGTTCCGCCTCCGACCTTTGAGTCACGACACGCCGCGGCCCGCGCCCGACGACGAAGCTTCTTGGCATCGTGTCGCCAACTTTGTTTTTTGAACTGCTGCGTCTCAATATACGGCAGATGTCGCCACCAGCGCAACATCTCCCGCCGAATGATTACGCGAGAGCTCGTTCGCCGCCGGCGCCATCATGGCTGATGGTGCCCGCTTTGAGCTGGTAGTTTAACTTAGCTACCACGACCGAAGACACGGCCTGTGGAGAACGATCGTACACAGGCGGTGGTCGCCGCGACGCTCCACCCGGCGCCTACCGCGTTCACGCCGAATCCGCCGCGGGCAATCACAGACAATCAGCGGCTCGAGTTGCGCCGACGCCGCTGCGACGCACCGGACTTGCGCTGCGCCGTTCCTGGGGGCACATACCCTAACCGCAACAGCCTCACGGCTTCTTCAGCGATCTGTTCAGACGTTATCTTTTCATTCGATCGGTACCATCGCGACACCCAAAGGATCATCCCGAGTATCAACCGTGTGGTGATGACCGGGTCTCCCCGCTCGATGTAGCCTGCCTCCATATTGGCCTCGACCACAGAAAGCCACATCTTTTCAAATCGGCGACTCCAGCCGTGCCATCGCTGAATGACATCGCCGGGCAGCTCGCCGCCACCGAAGAAGACCGGCATCGAGTAACGCATCTGGACCGCCGCATCCATTTGCAGGCGGACCAGCTCTTTCAGGCATTCGGCGGGATCGGCTATATCACGGATCGCAACCCGGAATTTCTCATCGATTTCACGCGTGTTGCGTTCGAAGAGGATACCCACCAGGTCCTGTTTGGTCGGGACCGTGCGATACAGCGTCGCACGTGAGACCGACAATTTCTCGGCGGTGTCAACGATGGAGACCGCCTCGTAGCCGCCCTCATGGAATAACTCCGCGACCGCGTCGGCGACCGCGTCGCGGTCGATTGTGAGGCGCGGCCGGCCACGAGGGCGGCCGTTGGTGCTGGCGTTGTCATTTTTCGACACTGGGCCCCCTTACATTTGCGCCCAGTTTAGAGCCTACATGTCGCACAATGCCGCGCGCCCATCAGGCGAACACGAACATGGCCGTCAGCAGCGCGAACAGCCCCAAGCAATAACCCTCGAAAAGACCGCGCAAGACGCGCGGTGCCATTTTCAGCTCCATGAAGTACAAGCCGACCAGACGAACCTTGAAGATCGCGACGGCGAGGATCACCAGGCTGGCCGGCAGATGGTGACCGTCGCCGAATCCGTGGTTGGTGCCTACTGCCCACGACACAATGGTCAGCGCACACAGCAGGAACCAGATCAGCGAGGCGTTTGTCCGTACCACCGATCTCATGTTCACCTCACCAGGAAGATCAACGGGAAGATGACGACCCAGAGCAGATCGACCATGTGCCAAAAGCACGCGCCGCCCTCAAAGAAGGCGATATGTGTTTTGGTCGGCTCCGGTTTGCGGGCCAAGGTCGAGAGGACCGTCAGCACGACCAGCCCGATGATCACGTGAGCGAGATGCAGCCCGGTGAGCACGAAGTAGTACATGAAGAACTCGTTCGTGCTAGGGGTGATACCGGCCGCGATCTTTTCGTGATACTCAAAAGCCTTGATCGCAACAAAGCACGCGCCCACCAGCACACCACCCAGGGTCAAGCGCCGGGCGAGGTAACGCAGTCCGGGACGACGCAAAGCGCGTGTCGCAAAGACCACGAGAATCGAGCTCGTGAGCAAGACGAGTGTGTTCGTCGCGCCAAGCGCTCGATTGAGTGCCCCCTGGGACTCGGCGAACAGCTCCGGCCTGGCACCCCGCTGATGCAGGTACACCGTGAACAAGACGGTGAACACCATCATGTCGCCGAATAGCAACACCCAAATGCCGGGCTCGCCGGGCACATGACGCTGGATGTCGTGTGATGCGTTACGGTCGGTATCGTCGGCGGAACGCGCCAGTCCGATCACATCGGTCATGTAAACGCCCTTTGCCCTGTCTGCCATATGCCGCATCTTTGAGATAAAGTGTCTCAATACTAGGCAACAACCACTCGGTTCGTCAACGAACGTCGCTAGCATGAACGACCGCTCACATTGAATTGATTTCCTTGCACCCCCGATCTCGTAGCGTGAGGATAAGTCATGGTCATGGGGTCAGCCCGTGGCCCTGGACATCGCAAAAAACCAAGTTGTTCGTGCGCGCCGCATCGCACTGCCGCGAACGTACTCAGAAAGGGGCGGATTGAGGTGGATCGCATCCTGCTTGAGGTCGACAGTGGTGTCGCCCTGATCACCGTCAACGACCCCGACCGACGGAATGCGGTAACCGACGAGATTTCCGCTGGATTGCGCCTGGCAGTCGAGGACGCGCAAAACGATCCGAACGTGCATGCCGTGGTCGTTACCGGTGCCGGCAAGGCATTCTGCGCCGGCGCCGATCTCAGCGCCCTCGGCGCCGCTGCCGAGGACGGGCTACGCCGAATCTACGACGGATTCCTCGCTGTCGCCGACTGCACGCTGCCGACGGTGGCCGCCGTCAACGGGCCGGCCGTCGGCGCAGGGCTCAACCTGGCGCTGGCCTGCGATGTGCGGATCGCAGGGCCGGCAGCCCTGTTCGACGCGCGCTTCCAAAAGCTCGGCATCCACCCCGGCGGCGGCATGACGTGGATGCTGCAGCGCGCCGTCGGACCGCAGGTGGCACGTGCCGCGCTGTTGTTCGGGATGCGCTTTGACGCCGACGCCGCCGTCAGGCACGGCCTAGCGCTCGAGGTCGCCGACGATCCGGTGGCGGCCGCTCGGGAGCTGGCTGCCGGTCCGGCATCGGCGCCGCGGGAAGTCGTGATCGCGACGAAGTCCACCATGCGGGCCACCAGCAGCCCGGGCAGCGTCGACACCGAACTACACGCGGCCGCCGTTCGCGCCGAGCTGGGGCCACAGGCCACGTCGATCCAGGCACCGGCCTTCGCGGAGCGGCTCGCCACGGCGCGCCGCAAATAGTCCGCTTACGACGCGCCAATCCGCGCGCCGCTGGCGGTACGCAGCTGGGTGCAGAGCTCGATCATGGTCTGGAATACCTCCGGCTGTTCTTCGGGCTCCATGATCGCCGGCGCCAGATCGCTCGGCGCGATGTAATCCGCTCCGGCTTCCACCCAGGGCCGCAACTGCGCCGCCACTTCTTCCGGAGTTCCTATCAGCCAGGACTTTTCGATCATCTTCGGTGTCACCCTGGCGACCACGTCGTCAACCTCGGCCCGGCTCATTTGATGCGGCAGCATCCTCAGCGCGTAATGCCAGTCCTCGGGAAAGATCAGATCCACCCCCTCGGCTTTCCACGCGCCGTGATGGAGCCGTCCGAAGGCCGCGGTCATCCACTTGGTGATCGGATTTGCGAGGAGTCGCTCACGCTGCTCGTCGTTGCGGTAGAGGAGCACGAACGGCCAGAAGCCGCAGGTGAAGGCCCGTGGATCGCGGCCCTTTCGCTCGAGCTGCTTACGTATTTCACACACTTGCGCGCCCCATTGATCGGGGCTGACGAAGGCGCTGGGCACCATGCTGATGAAGCCGTCGGCGTGGGATGTAGCGATATCGATCAGCTGCGGGCCACCACCAAGCGCCCACAGTTTGGGAACCTTCGGAAAATGGCCGCCAATCCACGCACCCGAATAGGTCCAGTGCCTGCCTTCGTGGCTGATCAGGCCGTCGGTGGCAAGCAGCTTGCGCACGATCACGAAGATGTCCTCCATGCGCGCCAAGCCCTGGGAGCGCTTCCAGCCGAACGGCTTACACTGCTTGAGCTCACCGGCCGCAAGCTGGAGTGCGACATTGGCAGGGGTCGCCGAGGCCAACGTCAGCATCTGCTGAAGCAGCTCGGCCGGGCCGTTGCGCACCGCATCCAGCGTGGTGGTGATGTTCAGCTGACTGGTTGCGTTTGCGGCGAGCAGCGCCACCATGGCGGCGTTGTAGTAGGAGTCGCAATCGCTGCTCAGCCGCGCCATCGGCGTGACGTCCGGTCGCCACAGCGCCTGCGGCAGAAAGCTCACCAGCTGGTCCCAGGTCTGGAACCATTCGACGACGCCGGTGGCTTCCAGTTGCCTGGCGAACTCGGCGCCGGCCTGTGGCGGCAGATAGCGGCTCGGCCAGAAATTAACGCCGACTTCAACACTGGTGGACATGCCTAGACCCTTTCGAAAACTCTCGGCCAAAGCCGACTTCGTTCTTCACCCGCCCGGCAACACCCGATCACGATCGGGTCCCGTGATCGCCTCCAATGAGTCCAGATCCGCTGCCGCCCGGCAGGTTCGGCGCACGCTCTCGAGCGTGACGTCCTTCGGCTGCATCTCGGGCTGCAGCGCGTAGCGCCCGATGGTGACCAGCCACATGAACATTGCATGGAGCATCTGCTGCCGGTACGCCAGAAATGATTCCGCGGCGTTCGGGACCTGGCAGCCGGCCTCCGCCAGCCGGTCGCAATAGCGGGCCACCAGGTCTCGCTCCCAGGCGCGGCGGTTCTCGACGGTCAGATGCGTGGATAGCGCGTAGGCGATGTCGCGGGCCCATCCCCCGCACACCACGCATTGCCAGTCATACAGGCCCATCCGGTTGTCCCCGGTCACGTACCAGTTCCCCGGATGCACATCGCCGTGCAACAACGTCTGCGGGCCCGCGATATTGATCTTCAGTGATCGCATCAGCGCGGCCGGTACTTCCTTGCTCCGGCGGTAGAGCCTGGTTGGTATCACCTCGCGAGCGCGCTCAAATCCCACCAGGATCCGCGCGGGCGCGTTGATGGTGGTGTTCAACCGCGCCATCCACTCATACGAGTCGAGCAGCCAATGACCGAAGCGCTTGCGCAGTGACGTATTCCAGAATTGGGCGTGCAGCGCCGCGAGCGTGTCGATCACCTGCTCGGCCTGTTCGCGCTCGAGCTGGCGCGTGAGGATATTGCCGAAATGCGCTCCCCGGGTACGCGACACATTGTCGACGATCAGCAGCTGGCGCTTGGTTACCGGGTCGTAGGCCGAGTACTGAGTGGTCGGTGCCTCGATCACCAATTCCGGGCGCAGCTGCGCATAGAACGCCGACTCGATCGCGCCCAGCCCGACCGCCGCCGACACCAGCCGCGTCATGAATCCGGGCCCGGACTTCGTGAAGAGCCATTCGGTGAGCCCGGCTTCGCGGCCGGCGTCGTTGAACGTTACCCGCAACGTTCGTCGTGACGATGTTCCATCGGTTCGTGGACCGAGTTCGTATTCCAGAACTTTCGCACCGGGTATGCCCCGGCAAAGGGCGAGCGTCAGCCATTCGTTGGTGAGATGCTCGGGTGTCGGCGGGACATCCCGCAACGTGACGGGGCGCGGATTGGTGATTCGCTCTTTGGCGACGTGGTAAGCGATCCGACCGGTTAGCTCGGCCCGCGCCAGGCGAGCTCGCATGCCGCTAGCGCGTGGCCCGGGCGAGCAGCTCGTCGACGTCGGCGCGCAGCCGCGCGAGCTCGTCGCAGTCGGCGGGCGTGGTTTCGGTTGCGACAAGCGGGTCCCAATCCATGGTGTCAACGGCTTTGGCGAGATAGATCGGGTTGATGATCATCCATGTCGCGAACACGGCTAGCGGGAGATACCAGGCGATGATGCCGTTCCACGCGAGCGGACCGTTATGGAAGAAGACGTTAAACGTGCCGGGGATGAACATCAGCGCGACCCAGAGGTTGTAATAGCCCAGCCAGCGGGGGAAGATTGGGCGCTCGCGCCGGTCGATCAGCACCGCGATGCCGAAGCAAGCTACCTGCATCACCGCCGTGGACGTCAACCCCACGAAGGGTATCCACGCCATGTCGTTGAGCAGTTGGACGAGTTCGGGCGCGCGATCGACGCGGAAAGTGGCGGTCTGCCAGAAGAAAAGCAGGTAGATGAATTCGAGGACGAAAATCGCGCCCAGCCCGAACTCGATCATCGCCAGCGCCGGAAATCGGCCCTCGATGCGGCGCATGTGAATTGCCATCGACGCCGCGTACGTCATCAGCAGCGATGACGAAAACATGCACAGGATCATCCCCCACCGAATCCTGTCTCGGTGTCCGATGATGAATTGCGCTGTCTCCACCGCGTTTTGCCCCGGAGACCGGGTGGGCACGAAGCCGGCGAACAAAATGAAACCGATTGCCATGGTGACCAGGCACAGCGTGCCGCTCCACGCGCAGAACTTGTGTACGGTTCGATTCATCCTCATCTCCACATCAGTGTGAACGGTCATTCTCAAAACTGGAGTCACGCGTTGGCCCGCGCGAAGGCGTGCACCATCGACCGGAACGCGTCCTCGCTTGACGCTTGATCGATCGGTGGCACATACGGTGTGTGCAAGACGATGTGGGGCAGCACGCCGTCGTAGGCGGCGAGTTGTTCGGCGGCCTCGTCCGGGGTGCCCGCGATTGCGAAGGCGCACACCAGCTCGTCCGATGCGGCCGTGGCCAGTGCCGCGGGCCCCTCGCCGAGGAGCCGCCGCACGACGTGGTCGCGATCCTCTTGCAGTCCCATGAATTCGATCACCGTGGAGCTCACCGGGTAGGCGACGTAGTTGCCGACGTTGATCCGGGCACGTCGCAGCGCTTCGTCTCGATCGCGCGATACGCTGCAGATCACCAGCGCGGTGACCTCGATGTCCGACGGGTCTCGGCCGGCCTTCGCCGCGCCCGCGGCCACGTTCGGAAGAACGTGCTGTTGGATGAACGTCGGCGTGGGCAGGAAGCCGAACACGCCATCGGCCACTTCGCCGGCCAACCGAAGCATTCCCTCTTTCAATCCGGCCAGATAGATGGGTATCTCCGGCCGCACCAAGTTGCGGGTGCCCCATGGGTTGAAAGGCGGGCTGGATGCACGGTAGATGTTGCCCTGAAAGTCGAATGATTCGTCGGTCTCGAAGTGCCTCCACATCTGACGAACCACGTGGATGTATTCGCGCATGCGTGTGAGCGGACGGTCGATGTCGGTGCCGTTGAAGCACTCCATCCAGCCCGCGGCGCCGGTGCCGAGACCCAGCAGGGTTCGTCCGCCGGAGAGCTCGTCGACATCGGCGGCGGCGTTGGCCATCTCGTAGGGGGTGCGGGGTGCGGCGGTCGCGATCCCGGTGCCCAGCTGAATCCGGGAGGTGGCCCGCGCGTTCAGCGCGTGCGTAATAAACGGGTTACGGTAGAACTCGTAGTCCCAGACCGAATCGAAACCCGCGTCTTCGGCGAGCGCGGCGAACTCGGCGTAACGCTCGTAGGGCTGGTTGAGCATCGGCAGGGACACGCCGATGCGACTCTGGGTGGATAGCGTCATGGTTCCGCTCCTCGGATCGACACCGTTGTACGATCGGCCAAGAACGATCGTTCACACTATCACCATATCCACTTGGTTCGAAATCCGCACCTAGCGCGCCGGCCGACGGCGAGTGCGTTAGCCCGGCGTTGGCCCATCGGTATAGACGGCTGACGGGCAGCCGCCCCGTAAGCGTTCGACGCCCGCCGCCACTGCACGCGGAGTTGCGGAGGCTTCGGATTGGGCGCGCGCGCAAGCGCTGAGGCTATCCCGTGTGTCGCCGAGATTTGAGACAGCGTTCATTCAATTGCTGCCGTTTGGCAGGCAGCACCATCGTGGAAACTACAGTTTGCACCGGCGGGTTACCCGTTCCGGCGGCCAGGACCATGCACGCGATCCTGGTTGGTTAAACGGCGCAGCATCCGCCGGTAGCGCGGCGGCCGATGACCGCCGCACCTGAACACTCGCTAATTCGATCCGTAATATGGTGGTGGGTAATTGCCTCTGAGGAGCCACGCGAACGCCGCGAAGCCGTATTCCAACTCATCGCTCGCGTCGTAGTCAGGGTATTGGTCGTCCATACGACCACCTTTCGTGCAATACCGAAAACGCCTCAAACCAGCCTCATGCAGTCTATGTCATCGATCGCTTGAGCGAAACGTCGTTCGCGTGACCGTCGCGGCGCGCTGAGTGCGGGCACGACTCAGTTTCAGGCGTCACACCATCCCTAGTAACCACCGTTAGTCGACCTTGTCGCATCTTGCCGCACGCCCCCTGGGAGTGGTTCACTGTTGGACAATTAAATGTTCGATAAATTTTGTAGCGGTAGGCGAACGAGGGTGATGTGAGAGGTCTGCGGATGCGGCTACGGATTCTTTGCGCTGCCATGCTCGCCGTCGTGTTGTGGGACGTCACTGCGACGGCCGGTTGCACCGCTACGGCCAAGGCAGCGGGGAATATCGAGTCCTTGATGGTGCCGTCGGCGGCGATGGGCCGCGACATCCCGGTGGCTTTCATGAGCGGTGGGCCGCACGCGGTGTACCTGCTCGATGCGTTCAACGCCGCGCCGGGCGTTAGCAACTGGGTAACGGCGGGCAATGCTATGAATACGCTTGCGGGTAAGGGCATCTCGGTGGCTGCGCCGGCCGACGGCGCCTACAGCATGTACACCGATTGGGAGCAGGACCGCAGCAAGCAGTGGGATACGTTCCTGTCGAGCGAACTCCCGGACTGGTTGGCTGCCAACAAAGGATTGGCGCCGGGCGGACACGGCGCAGTCGGCGCCGCGCAAGGCGGTTACGCCGCGGTGGCGCTCGCCACGTTTCACCCCGATCGATTTCGCTACGCCGGATCGCTGTCGGGAGTGCTCACTCCCGAAAGGACGTCGGTCGACGGAGCTATCAGGGCCGTTCTGAAGAATGACGGTGGCGTCGACAGCGCGAACATGTGGGGGGCTCCCCAGTTCGGCCGGTGGAAGTGGCATTCCCCGAATGCACACATCGTGCTTCTGGCTGACCAGAACACCCGACTGTGGGTGTATAGCCCGGCAAGCGGGAGCCCGAGCGATGATGGTGCAGTGGGCTCGGGCGGCATGTCCGATATCTGGCAGAGCACCTGCCGGGATTTCTACGCCAGCTACCGCGGAGTCGGCGGCCATAATGGCCACTTCGATTTGGGAGCCGGCGGAGGCAACGACTGGGGAACGTGGAGTCAACAGCTGGGCGCGATGTCGGGCGACCTTGCCTCGAACATCAGATAGCCGCCGGCAACACGCCACCGTTCATCGATGCGGTTCTGGTGGGGGCAACCAGCCGGTCAGCACGCCACCTCGATCGTGAACGGCTGCGTCGTGGGCACGGGCGATTTCGGGCCGTAACCGAATGCGGTGCCGGCGATGTGGTAGGTGCTCTCGGTCAGAGCGACGGTGGCGTCGCCTCCCAGGCCACGGTCGTAGTCACCGGTAAAGCCGTTGAGGTTACGGATCCGGACAAATTCAGCGGCGAGTTTCCCTGCGTTGGACACCTGCACCGTCACGCCCGAAGCGTCGTTGCCCGCCGTAATCGTGGTCAAGTATTTTTCCGGCGGCGCACAATCCACCGCCCGGATCGGAGGGAGATTTTTGCCGTCGATAGTGAGCTGCGCGGTGCCGGGCGGCAAAGTTCCGGGTTCTCGCGTCGCCGACGGGTTCCCGGATGAGCAGGCGGCGCCGCCACCGATCATCAGTGCGGCCGCGGCGATGAAGGCGACCCTGTTCTTCACGGCAAATCCTCCTGTTCGCGGATCGTGCCTGGAGTCTATCGGTACCTAGGCACCTACGCGCAAGAATTTTAGGACGAGGAGATTCAGAATTTCTCGCGGTTTTCGTCACATGTGAGCGGTGACTGTCATTTTGGGTAATGACGGGTCCCGGGACCGACTACCAAACGGCTGAGTAGCTCCGCTACATAATGAGATTCGGAGCCTCTAAACTTCTGGACCTGCCGAACTAACTGTGAAAAGATCAGCGTTATGACAGTCACCGATATCGCTCGGCATGCGGCGACGCTCCCGACTTTAACGGTATTCAGCGCCGGGATCGTTATGCTGTCCGCCGTCACCGCCGCGCCGATAGCGAACGCCGACGGCTGGGGGTACAACAATCGGCTCAATAACGGCGTCGCCCAAAGTGTCTATGCCATACAGCGCCAAGCCGGCTGCACGACCGACTTGAAGAGCAACCTTGCGCTCGATCTGGCGGCGCAATGGCATGCCGAGGACGTGCTCAACAACCGTGCCCTCGACGGTGACATCGGCTCGGACGGGTCGACGGCGCAGGGCCGTGCCCGAGCCGCGGGGTACAACGGCACGGTGGCCGAGACGGTGTTCATCCTGCCATCGTTCGCGATGAATGGTATTGACGTCCTGGGCAATTGGTACTACCGCCCTGACTACTACGCGATCATGTCCAACTGCGCCAATACCCAAATCGGCGTGCGGTCGGTGAATAGCCCAGACCGCAGCGTGCTCGTGGCGGTCTACGGTCAACCGGCGTAAGCGCTCACGCAATTCGACCAGCTGACCGGTCACCGGGGTGGCGTTCTCGGCGGAGCCCCGTGGCTACGCAACAACTCGGCCTCCACCCCCGTATACGGGACGCCTAGCATTCGGCTAAGACTCTACCGCCGAGAGGAATTCTCCTGGCAGTGCACTGATTTGAGGCGGGCTGCACCGAAGAGCCAAGCGGTCTTTGACCGCCGTGAGCAGCTCCGGATGAGCTAACAGCTTGGCACGTCGCAAGCGCCGGTGTCGGAACACGGCGCGCCCTGAGCTTCGAACGATGATGCGGACGCGGTGGAATGCGCAAATGCGGAGTTGGTTGGCAGGAGGTGTTGCCGGCCCGGATTCTCACCCTCGTTAAAAAACCCGCTCTGCGCTACGCTAACTTGATGATCCGACTATTCGGCGCTTTTTCGGCCTTTCTGGCGATTTGCCCCATCGGGCTCTATTGCGCGGGCTCCTCAGCTGCGTCGCCGAGTGAGAACGTCCATTGTTCGTTTGTGCTCGAGCCGCCGAAAGTGGTGAATATTTCCGGTGTTAACTACGTGACCGCAACCGTATATACCGGATCATGCACGCTCCACGCCCACACCGAATCTACGGTGTGCCTGTCTGTCGAGGGAGACGACTCGGCCGGACAGTGCGGGTGGGGAAACGACCCCCTACCGGCGGTTGTCTACTACCCGTACCGCCCGGGCGCGACGTATATCGTCAAGGGCCACGGCTGTGCCGACGTAATGGAGGGCACCGCCAGTCCGGCCCCGCCCACGACTGTTTGCCAGGACATCGCGCCTGCGCGCGTCACGCTGTAGGGCTGGACGCGACACAGGCCATCCGGCCGAAGATCGAGCTACACCGGGTCGAATCCAGAGATCAGCCAGCGACCGGCGATCTTGTCGAGCGTCACCCGCACGCTGGACGTGGTGTCGGTGGGCGGACTCTTGTCGACGACGGCGGTCTGGTTGACGAAGAGCAGGGTCACCGCGTGGTTGGGAGTCGCCGAAACCGAGGCCACGGCGGGCACGGTGGCCGTTGTGGAGATGTGGTCCCGCTTCGCGCCGGGGATCACCACGTCGTTGATCAGTTGCGAGTAGGACTCCTTGAACGTGCCGGTCATTCGATTTTTGGCGGCTTCTAGATCCTTTTCCACGGTGTCGGCCTTATACGACAGCAAAGCGATCGTGGAATCCTTAGCGGCCGCAACCGATTCGATGCGCGCAATCTGTGCCTCGCGCGCCGAGGAGTACTGCCACTTGAAAAAGCCCGCGGCCGCCGCGAGTACCAGCGCTAGCGCGGGCAGCAACCCGTAGACCAGCACCCGAGACCAGCTGATCCGGAGCTTGCCCTTGATCGGCTCGCCCTCTTCGGCCGTCTCTTCGGCGTCAGCATCGTCGGAGATTGCGGCCTCGGCGCCGTCCTGGGCATCCGCCGGGTCCGTGGCGTCCGAAGGCTCTTTCGCTTCGCCGTCAAGTGATTCTTCATCCGGTTGGTCGGATCCACCATCGGCGTCACTGGACTGCGCCTTGGTCACACCACGAACACGCGGTTGCGGACCCTGGTCTCCTCGTCGGCCCTTTACCCGGCGGGCCCGCGCCCGCGCCTGCCCGATCCGATTGGCCTTGCCCGGCTCGACGCCTTGCGCCTTCTGCTCGGCGTCTGCATCGTCGGACATTACGGTGTCGGTCTCGCCAGTCTCCTCGGCGCCCACCGTGTTGTCGGTGTCCTGCTCGCTTACAGCATCGGCTCGCACCCGCACAGCAGCTGATTCCCCTTCTGGTGGTTTATCGGATTTCGCGTCGGCAGCGTCGGAATGGGGCTTGGTCATGGCACAAAAGCGACGTTGGAGATCTTGACCTCGTCGCCGGACTTTTCCACCGAGATTCGCATTCGCCACTCCCGCGGCGGCTGGTCTTCCGCGCCGAGATTGGAGGTTTTGATGGACACGGCGACAAGCACCTGTGCTTTGTCGCCCGAGTCGGATTCCAAACCCGCTTCGGCGATTGTTCCCACCGACTTCGACTGCGCCTTCTTGATCACCTCGATGAAAGGTTGCTTGCGCTTGGAGAACTGGTCGTAGAACTGACCGGTCGCCGAGTCCAGAACACGCTGAACATCGTTCTCGGCATGCTGCCAGTCGATCGTCGTCAAGTTCAGCGCGCACTGCCGGCCGACCTGAAGAAACAGCTGCCGCTGCGCTTGGGCCTGATGCGACTGATACGCCCGGAACCCCAGCCACCCGACGGTCGCCGCCAGTGCGACGATCATGGACAACCCGACCATCGCGGCAAGGCGGACATGCGACATCGACCGCTTGACCGGCGCCGCGTCTTCGGAGGCATCGTCGGCCTCGTCTTCGACTGCGGCTTCGTAGTCCTCGGTCTCGTCGGCGTCGCCATCCGCCGCCTCGGACTCCGCGGATGTCGTCGACTCGCCGTCCTCCGGGGATGCGGGTGAATCATCGTCGGCGTGGTCCGGCGATGCCGGTGAGGGTGTTTTCGCCGCTGGGGTGGTCAATTCCCCGTCGGGGGTGTCAGCATCTGCTGCCATGTTCGCTCCTTGCCGGCACCCCCAGCCAGCGTGGGCTGCTTGTACCTTTGACCGTCCGGACCAACATACTCCCCGGTCGCCGGATCATATTGCGCCGCCGCGATCGGCGGCGCCGCCGCCGCTAGCGCCGCTGCCGGTGCCTGCCCCGGTGCCGCCGGCGGCCCCCCGGGGAACCCCGCGGGGATCGGCTCCCCCGGGTCAAACTGCGGGACACCCTGCCCGGTCAACGTCGCGTTCGGGTCACCCTTCCAGTTGAACCCATCATTAAGCGGCACATAGGGCTCATCACTTTCACACTGCTTGACCGTCGGAGCCCGCTTACCCGGCCGCGTCTCACACGGATAGTTCCGCGCCCCACGCACCGCATTGAAATTCGAATCCTGCGGTATCCGACAATAAACCAGTCCCGGCGGCCGCGGCGGCGTGTCCTCAAAGGCCGCCGAACGCTGCTGCTGCACCGGAAAAAACCCGGTGGTACACGGCGGCGGCCAGTTCAGGTTCAAGTTGAAGTCCAGGTAAATACCGCGGTAGGGCCCCTTCATGTCCTTGTCGGCCAGCTGGCCCGCCTGCGAGTCGGCCACCACCTGCGGCACCTCCGCCAGCAGCGCCTCCAGATTGTCACGATAGGTCAGCCCGACATCGCCGACGGGCACCAGGTTGGACACCGCACCCGGCAGCGTCGGCTCCAGCCGATCGCTCAGCTGGCGCAACGACTCGAAAAGTGGGCCGAGCGTCCGAATCGTGCCCGTGAAGTCGGAGTTGTTGTTTTCGACGGTCTGGATCTGCTTGGTGATGTTCGCAAGGTTGGCCGCCCAGGCCTGAACCGCGTCCGAGGACTCGATCTGGCTATCCAAGATCGGCTTGGGTTCATCGATCAACGTTATGATCGCATCCAGGTTCTGACGCGCCTCGGTCGCCAGTTTGGCGCCACCGCCGAACAGCCGCGACAGCTCCGGGCCCAGCCCACCCACCGCGGCATACGACTCGTCGACCACCGTCTTGAGGTTGTCGCGCGGGATCGCGTTCAGGCCGCGATTGACCGCCGCCAACAACGAATTGATGTTCGGCGGAATGGCCGTGCGGTCCTGAGGGATCACATCACCGTTCTTGAGCACCGGCCCCTTCCCGCTGCGCGGGACCAAATCCACATACTGCTCACCGATCGCCGACGCACTGTGCACGTGCGCGGTCAGATCCGCGGGAATATCGATCCCCGACTTCAGCGACAACACCGCCTCCACACCGGAATCCGTCAGGTGCACCTTCGACACCTTGCCGACCTCGACGCCCCGATAGGTGACGTTGCCGGCGCGGTACAACTCCCCCGCCCGATCCAGCTCCATTTTCACCGTGTACCGCCCGATTCCCAGATATACAGCCGGCAGCTTCGCGTAATACAAGCCAACAAGCCCGGCGGCGATCATCGAGATCACCGAGAAGACCGCCAGCGTAATAATGGTTCGCCGGGTTAAGCGCATATCACGGCCCCTGCTCGAATTGATAGGGCGCAACCAGCGGGTTGCGCGCGGTGTAGGGGCTGGGCATCACCCCGAGGGTGCGGCCCCACTGCATCTCGAGCTCGGTCAGATTACCCTCCCACCGGGTGCCGGTGAAAAGTGACGAGTCAATCCGGCTCAGCGTCAAGTCGAAGATGGCCGAGAGGTTCCCGTAGTCGCCCCGGATCCATTTGGCCACCGGCGGTTTCGAGAACAGCGGGACGGTGAGGTAGTCCAGACCCCGGGTCAGCGCCAGCCCGGCGTTGGCCAGCGATTGCTCCACCGGACCGACGTCGCCGAGCTCTTTGATCAAACTGTCCTGGGTTGCGGCGAGCACGTCAGCGGCGATCTCGCCCGTTTTCGGGCCGAACCGAAGGGCGTCGGCGATTTTTTGCCGTTCATCCTTCAGGACGCCTATCGCGTCCGGGATGGTTTTCAGCGCCTTGTCGAGGACCGGCTTCTGCTCTGCGACTTGACCGACCAAGTTGTTGAGGCTGTCAAACGCGGCGATGATGTCATCTTTCTGGTCGTTGAGGTAGGTGGTGAACTTATCCAGTTGCGTGATAAGGCTTCTCAGGTCTTGTTCGCGCCCGGTGAAGGCGGTGCTCAACGTCTGGGTGATGTCCTGAAGCTGACCCAGACCGCCGCCGTTGAGCACCAGCGACAGCGCGCCCAGCGTCTGCTCGGTCGACGGGTAGGCACTCGCCGACGACAACGGGATCACTGATCCGTTGTGCAGCTTGCCCTTCGCCGCGACGCCAGGGGGCGTAGCCAGTTGGACGTGCAACGTGCCCAGCAGGCTGGTCTGACCGACCGTGACGGTCGCGTTGGCCGGCAGGTCAACGCCGGGTTCGATCGACAGGGTGACCAGCGCATGCCAGCCTTGGCGTTCGACCTTGGCCACGTTACCGATAAGCACATCGTTGAACTGGACGCGGGAATTCTCTTTGAGGTTCTGGACATCCGGCATCTGCGCCTGGATGATGTAGGACCCTGGCCCGACACCCACTCTGCCCGGCAGCGGAAGCGAGTTTGCACCCCGGAAGCCCCGAAGGGCGCCGCAGCCGGAGACCGCAGCCACGGCCAGCGCGATCAGAAGCACCGCGCCGCAGCGGCGCCGGTAGCTGTATCGGCTCACTGCCCGCCTCCTACGTTTTGGTTGTCCAAGCTCCCCGGCAACATCATTGAGCGCAGCCCGGTGGCCGGATCGACGGGCAGCGGATTTGCCGGCTTGGCCGGCACATATGGCGCGTTCGTGTTGATCATCCCGTTGCCGAAGAAGTTGAATAGTTCATTCGCCGGCGGCAGCGGCCCGTTGGGGGGCGGTGGCACCGTACGGAACGCCTCCGTGGGCGGCGGCCCAGGCGGAGGGATGTAGTCGGGCCGCAGCCAGTCCTCGCTGTAGGTCACTTCGTTAGCACGCGCCGACTGCCCGACGTACGGGTTCAATCCGAGCGGCAGCCAGTTGACTTGACGGTTCTTGATGATCGGAGCCATGTATTGCACACAGAGCTTGGCAGACTGCGCGGCGCCCAACCTCGATGCCGCCTGCACGGCCGAACACAAGAACTGCAGCGTATTAGCGAAGTTTTGCAGCGCCAGCGCGCCCGTGTATGCGCTCTGGGAGGGTTGATAGATGTTCAACACGTTCTGGAACACGTTGGGCCCAATGTGCAGGGCTTGCTTGATGTCGTCGAGGCTGTCGACCACTGCTTTCGTCAGCTCCGCCAGCTTGTCCGAAGTTACGCCCAGCGTCTCGCGATTGTCGTCCAGAAAGGCCGTGGCCTTGGCGGCTACCTCGTTGTCCGCGGTCAACACGGCTCCGACCTCGTTGGGGTCGTTGGCCAACAGCTCCGAAACCGCGGCCAGGTTCTGGTTCAGTTGGCGCAGCAGGGAGCTGCTGTCATGCAGCGCCGACACCAGAGCTGCCAGGTTTTTGAACGTGCCGTACAGGTCGCCGCTATGGTCGGCGAGCGCGGAGACCGCCTGTGAAAGCTTGACAACGGCTTGCCGGATATCTTGGCCCTGGCCGCGCAAGTTGGCCGCCGCGGTATTGACGAACGACCCCAGCGTGCTGACCCCGCCAGGTTGCGTTGGCTGCAGTATCTCGGTGAGCTTCTCCAGCTGCGCGCGAAGGTCGTCCCACTCCATCGGGACGGCGGTGCGTGCCAGCGGAAGCACCGCGCCGTTGGCCATCACCGGCCCACCGGTGTAGGCGGGGGTCAGCTGAAGGGCGCGAATCGTCACCAGGTTCGGTGACAGGACCACCGCTTTGGCATCGGCGGGCACCTTGTATTTGTCGTCATACCAGAACGAGATCTTGACGCGGTCGGGCTGCGGTTCGATCTTGTCGATCTTGCCGACAGGCACGCCGAGGATGATCACGGCGTCGCCGACGAAAACATTGTTGGCGTTGTCGAAGTATCCGACGACATGCGTGCGGCCGCCCGACGATCGAATCAGCGCGCCCACCCCACCGATCAGCGCCAGTACCAGCACCGCAGCAAGGACGATCCGTGTCCTACGCGAATTCACTGGTGACTCCCGTCAGCGGGTGGCGGCGGACCCGGCCGCGGACCGAAGGAGTCTCTCGGCGCGAACACGGGCGCTTGGCCCGGTGGTATTTGCCCGGGCGCCGGCTCCTGGACCGGCCCCGCCGAAGCGTTGCCCGGTCCCGGACCTTGTGCCGGTGGCCCCGGCGGCGCGCCGCCCGGCGGCGGCGCCGGGGGTTCCTGTCTGAGGGGATAGCAGCCAGGGGCTCCGGGCCTGCCCGGCGCACTGCACGGCCGGTCACCAGGATTCCCGCTGATGGCGTCCGGAATGTTCAGGCGCGGTTCGCCGCCCTGGCCGGTCCGCGGGTACGGGATCGGCAGTGGCGGTGTGGCCGGCTGGCCGGTCAGCGGGTCGGTGAGCTGCGAGGGCAATAGGGTCGCGGGATCGATTCCGAGGTCGGAGAAGGCGGAGTCGATGAACGGCTGGATGAACTGTCCCGGCACCAGGTTGACGAGGTAGGCCTTGAAGAACGGACCCGAGGCAACCGCTTCGCCCAGCGCGAGCGCAAAGCTGTTGAGCCCCTTGATTGCCTCCTGTATGCGTCCCTTGCGATTGTTCAGCAGCGCCACCACCCCGTTGAGCTTCTCCAGCGCGGGCCGTAGCGTTGCGTGGTTATCGTCGACGATTGGCCCCAGCGCCCGGGCGATGTTGGTGTTGTCGACCAAAATCTTGTCCACATAACGGCTTTGGGCTTTCAGCGCGACCAGCAGCGTATTGGTGTCGCCGACAAGTTTGACGATCTCGTCGCTACGCTTCGCTAACACGTCGGTGACCTTATTGGCGTTGCTGAGTAGGTTTCGCAGCTCCTTGTCGCGCTCAGCCAATGTCTGCGAGAACCGCGCCACACCCTCCG
>Ga0307474_10001326_pt1 | contig 18021 bp, 19 predicted proteins | sample atmos_gasesECM1C_2_FD_203312 | JGI IMG/M metagenome (GOLD analysis project Ga0307474, IMG submission 203312) | Hardwood forest soil microbial communities from Morgan-Monroe State Forest, Indiana, United States - atmos_gasesECM1C_05 | ecosystem: Environmental > Terrestrial > Soil > Temperate... | reverse complement strand
GCGCTGGGCATGAAGTTTCGCGAACTCAAGCTGCGTAAGAATCCGGATTGCCCGGTTTGCGGGACGCATCCCACGGTGACGAAGCTGATAGACTACAACGAGTTTTGCGGGATTCGGGGGGAGGAAAGACCAGTGTCGAATGGAGTTCCGGAAATTCAGGTGGAAGAACTGAAGCGTCGTCTGGACGCGAAAGAGGATCTTTTTGTTCTCGACGTTCGGGAGCCGCACGAATATCAGATTTGCAACATCGGCGGGCATCTGATTCCGCTGAACGATTTGCCCAACCGCGTGAACGAACTGGATTCTAGCCGCGAAATTGTCGTTCATTGCAAGATGGGCGGACGCAGCGCGAAGGCCGTCGCGTTCCTGCAACAGTCGGGATTCAAGAAAGTGCATAATCTGGCGGGTGGGATTAATGCCTGGGCGGAGAGAGTGGATCCGAAAGTGCCAAAGTACTAAACGGAGTTCTCCGTTCAGTTTCGGGAAGGGAGCGCCAGGGCGCTCCTTTTTTTATCTGCTCAAAGCAGCTTTGGGTTTGACTTCGCCGCCGGGCATAACGACGTGTTCCTAGAGCGTATGTCAACGGAGATATGAAGATGGATCTGGCGAAATTCCAGCCGGTCGCGCCCGCTAATACTTGAGATGAGCGGTGCTCCCGCTCCTACCCTTCAGCTTCCGCTCCCAGTCTTTGACCCCACCTTTTTCACCGCTCCTGTGTGCTCGCCGCCGGCAATTGGAACATCGGAAGATGTGTTGCCCACAAAACTGCCGTCGACATCGATATCGGCACCTGGAGGATCTGTGGCAAACGACGGTGCCGTGTATGCGGCTTCCCTTCCGGCGAAGCTGCAGCGGGGCTCCCAACGCGGAGCTCGGGAAACTTCCAAGTCCGCAGCGACGCAGGGGAATCAATCAGCTTCGCTGTGCTCGGCTGGACAGCCGAGACGGCTATCCCCACATGAGCGGTTTACAGACAACGCGAAATGGGAAGGACAAAAAACGGGAGCACCGTAGTGCTCCCGTGCTTGTTGGCTAGACAAGTTACTGGCTGGAACCGCTGGCTCGCATACCGTCACTGGCTTCGCCAAGTTCCAAGGCGAATCTTTTACCTTCGAAGCGAACGCCGACGAGGGAATTTGGGCCGCTCTCATTCTTGCGGGTCACAGCAGCGTCGTTAGCCGAAGGCGTTTGCAGTTCAATCACATGCGCCGGCACTGTTGCTAATACATTCTTGCCTTGCAGGATCTTTACTTCCACGTTGGGCCCGCTGCCTTCCCACTGGACTTTGTAGTCCCCCGGCTTCAGGGTTGTTCCGTTGAGGGTTACGTGATCAGTAAGCTGCAAACTGCCCTTGGTTGCGGCCAAAGCGCTCGATGCCAATAACAACGCCAATCCTAATACGATGCTCTTCGAAACTGTCGCGAACTTCATGACTGCTCCTTGATTTCTTCCCCGAATCTCGTCGGGGAGCGGCTGGGGCGGCCCCGTTCACGACTTGCGCGAGAAAACATTTGTGTTTTGCCGCGAATCGCCTACAATTCATTCCTTGGGGTTCAGCAGACAAGCCGCAAGGCCTGGCTCGCTGTGCATGGGGGTTCTGTCACCTGGGCCGCCAAACCGAGAGTGAAAGAATCCCCTAACCCCGCAAGAATCCTGCGTTCCAAAAATCCGGCCAACTCGTCTACGCTGCCTGCCTACTCCCACTACTACGAAGTTCCTTCATCGAAAGTTCCGTAGCGCGGTTCGATGTTTCTGCTAATTTCCGATTATGCATGTATTGACGAAGAGCGCGCATTTCCGGTAGCACGAAATCGAGGGGAATTCGTTTTGAGAATCTGGAACAGTGAGAGTGTGTTCTGTGAGAGTGTTGTGTCTGCCAGTAACGAAGACAGGGCGGCCGACACGGCGGAGCGCGGCGTAAATCTTGCGCCATAGAGAAAGCTGCTTGCGTGGCCAGTGCACCGCAGGCGCGCATTGCCGGCAGCGTGCAGAAGACCTCGCGGGCGGGAGTGCCCGCGTCACAGAGTGTTAATCTGCGTCGCCGTGTTGACGTTCGACTGACCAGATGCCGGCCTGATCCTTTTCGAATGGGTAGACGTGAACCATCCAGTTGAAGATCACGGGATAGAATGTTCCACCGGCGGCATCGCAGGCATCCTGAGTGGTAATCGATCCCTTCAGCCCAAACAGCGGATGAGGCGCCAGCATTTCTTTTCTGCGATCCGGAGGGGGAGCGCAGAAATTTACGTGCTCGTGCCATTGCGCGATGCTGAGCGGAACCCGCTCGTCAAGTTGCTCTTCGCCGAGACGCTTGGACGCCGTGTACATCACGCCAATTAATTTGTAGTCATCGCCATGTTTTTCATAAAGCAGAGACGTGGGGTGCTCAGGATTGAAATTGAAAGCCGCTTCAACTGCATATTGGTAGTTTGTGAAGTGATACACCTTTTGCGGAACTTCAGGATGGAAAATTTTGTAGCCGTCGGCTAGCGCAGCATGATAGTCAATGTATTTTGTTGACGCCTTGCGTGCGTCCTCTACCACGCGCCCAGCACGCTCGGCATCGCCCGGCTTCACGGGACGGAGAGCCGTCATTTTCATGTGAGCACCCATGTCCATGTGACCTTCCATGGAATGCATGGCGGGCATGCTGGCGTCGGTGTCCTTATCGTCTTTCGTTCCACCCATGGACATGTCTTTCATATTCGACATGTCATGTGCCGGCATGTCCATGCCCGGCATATTTTGCTGGGCTGTCGGCTGGGTATTGCCACCGGAAGGTTGTTGCTGTCCCCAGCTCACGCTGGTCAGGAGGAAAAACGAAATCAAAATAGCAATTCGTTTCCGCATGGTAAATCTCCTCATATTCCTATTTTGTATGAACCCTGAAGCAGAGTAGTTGTTTCTGCAAGCGATCCTCGGTTACCCGGGTACTGAGGTCATTATGCCGGGTTCAATCTGAGAGCGGGAGAAAACGAGTCCACCCCTTGGGTTTCCTATGACGAGCGCGAAGCCGCTGGATTCAGACGCCAGATTCCGGCATTCAAATAGGTGGCGTAAGTAACCCAGGCCAGATAAGGCACGAGAAGCGTGGCGGAGAACGGTGAGATTCGCCCGAACAAAATAACGGTGGCAAGAATTGCTGCCCACAGCAGGATGATCTCGACCAGGGCCAAGCCGGGTGAGCGCAACCCAAAGAAAATCGCCGGCCAAGCCGCGTTCAGCGCGAGTTGAATTAGAAAAATCGTAATTGCGGGGGAAGCTTCGGACCAGCCGCCGCCAACCCTCCATACATTCCAAGCGGCAATTGTCATGAGGAAATAAAGAATGGTCCACACCGGCCCGAAATATGATGCCGAAGGATTCCCCGGCGGCTTACGGAGCGAGGGATACCAGATGCGAACGGAGCGCGCGGTGAATGCTGCTCCGATCCCCGCAGCGGAGAAGTTTAGGGCTACGAATGCGGCCAGCGCGACCAGCAGGTTTCTGGACAAGCGACCGTCCTTAACGCAGCGGAGCGGAGACGTGCTCGTGGACGATCAGCCACTTCCCGTCCTGATTTTCCCAAACCACGGTCCAGCGGAAGTTGCCCATCTCAATTTTACCGGACTTAGTCGTCATTTCTTCTTTTACGGTCGCCGTGGCCCAGACTGAATCTCCGTGGGGATGGATGTCGGCATCATCGTTCACGGTGAACCTGGCGCTTTTGTAGCCCGACAGAACCGCCTTGGCACCTTTTTCGTATTCCTCCCAACTGTCGTATTTCAAAGGAGCGATGTCGAAGAATGTGTGTGGGCCGCTGGCGTAGAACTTGGCGACGTTGTCGGGGTCCAGGGTGGACCAGCCATCCCAAATTTTCTGCAGGTAGGCCTTGTCGGGAGCGGGACTGGCTGACGATTTCTTCGCAGTCGGCTTAGGTGACTTCGCGAAGCTGGCGAAGGAGAGAGTGAACAGGCAGAGCGAAACCGCGAGCGCGCGCTTCATGGTCGAATTCCTTTTTGTGTTGTGGCCTGGCTTCATCCGAAGATCGCGGAATTCTCGCACACGGACCGACAATCTGCAAAGCCGCATTGACCGATTTCCACAGCGCACGCTAAAATACTTGAGTTTGCCTGTACTCGCCGACCCGTTCTGGGGACGCCTGCCTTGGCTGCTGAAGCGCCGTGGCGGAAAACACAGCAAGCATAGAACGTTCAGTGGGTCCATGATTGCACGCGTGTGCGCGTGAGTCGCACCTGGGGAACTGATTCTTCACGACATTTTGATGGAGGCAGACGTATGTACGCGGTCATCCGCGCTGGTGGAAAGCAGTACCGGGTGGCGCCCGGGGATGTGATTCGAGTGGAGAAACTGGCTACGGGTACCGATGGTCAGGTCGACTTTGCCGACGTTCTAGCGGTCTCGGGCGGAGAAGGACAGATCGGCAAACCGGATGCGGGGGCGCGAGTCGTCGGTGAGGTTGTGGAGGAAGGCCGCAGCCCGAAAATTCTTGTCTTTCATTACAAGCGGAAGAAGCAGTATAAAAAGCTGCGCGGGCACCGGCAATCCTATACGGCGGTGCGCATTACTGAGATTGCGTTTGACGGGCAGAGCTTTAAGGCTCCGGAACTGGCTAAGAAAAAACCGAAGGTGAAGAAGGCTTCCTCCGATGAGCATGAGGCGCAAACTGAGGTGAAAAGCGTTCGGGGACACGCAACGAAGGGTCATGCGAAGAAGAAAGCCGCTCCCAAGAAGGCGGCGAAGAAATCCTCAACCAAGAAAAAGAAGTAATCGGCATTTCCGAAAATCGAAGACTGAGAGTTGATAAATGGCACATAAAAAAGGACAGGGCACTTCACGAAACGGCCGCGACTCAAACGCGCAGCGGCTAGGTTTTAAAGCCTTCGGCGGGCAGATCGTGCCCGGCGGAACCATTATCGTGAGGCAGCGCGGCACACCCGTGAAGCCGGGGCTCAACGTGGGGCGTGGCAAAGATGACACGCTTTTCGCCAAGATTACCGGGCGCATCAAGTTCCTGAACAAGGGTTCGCTGGGCAAGTTTGTGATGGTCGAGCCCATGGAAGTTATGGAGTAGTTCGCATCCACACGCTGCAACGGCATTGTGCTTTATCGGCCGCGACGACTTATGCGACGCGGATTGGGCCTCGCCTTCGGGACGGGGCTCTTTGTTTGTTGGGCGTCACCAGGCTGTCATCCCGAGCGAAGCGAGGGATCCTGGTGTTTACCTCGAACAGCTGCTCTTGTGGCGGAGGCAGGAACCAAGGTTGCCGCTTCGCTCGCGCAGACCAGAGTTCTTAGGAAGAGTGTGTTCGAGCAACCATGTTTATCGATGAGGCGAAAATTCGAGTGAAGGCGGGGGACGGCGGCAACGGCTGCATGGCCTTCCGTCGCGAAAAATATGTGCCGCGCGGCGGCCCTTCGGGCGGCGACGGCGGCAAGGGCGGAGATGTGATCATGGAATCGAGCGAGCGGCACAACACGCTCGTCCACTTCCGCTTCAATCCCGAATATAAGGCCGAGCGCGGACGCCACGGTGAAGGCTCGAACAAAACCGGCCGCGAAGGCGAAGACGTTCTTCTCAAGGTCCCCGTGGGAACCATTGTGTACGACGAAGAAACGGGCGAGAAGGTGTTCGATTTTTCCGGCCCTGATCAACGCATGGTGATTGCCCGAGGCGGCCGCGGGGGGCGAGGCAACGCGCGCTTCGCCACTTCAGTGCACCAGGCTCCGCGTGAACATGAGCCGGGACGTCCAGGGGAGGAGCACAATTATCGGCTCGAACTGAAGCTGCTCGCTGACGTAGGACTCGTTGGCTATCCGAACGTGGGCAAGTCTACGCTGATCTCACGAATCTCGGCGGCGCGGCCCAAAATTGCCGACTATCCTTTTACTACACTGGAACCGAATCTGGGTGTCGTGGCCGTGGGCGATCTCAACCATGAAATCAGTTTCGTGGTGGCCGACATTCCTGGCTTGATCGAGGGCGCGCATGCCGGCTCTGGACTCGGTACACAATTCCTGCGGCACATCGAGCGCACCCGCCTGCTGGTTCACATGGCAGACGTGTCGGACGCGAGTGGCCGTACTGATGTGGTCAAAGATGTGGAAGTGATTCTTGGAGAACTGGCGAGCTTCGGCGCTCATCTGGAAGACAAGCCCATGCTCATGGTTGCGTCGAAGATCGACGTGGCCAATAAAGAAAAGGTTGCAGCGCTGAAACGGTATTGCAAGAAGCGCAAGCTCAAGCTCTACGAAATCTCTGCGGTTACCGGCAAAGGGATCGATGAACTGAAGTACGCGATGGCCAAGGAAGTTGACGTTCTGCGCGAGCAAGCGCTGCAGCGGGCCGAAGCCGAAGCCCAAGGCGCCTAGGCGGATAAGAAGCGTCAGGCCCGGGGCAGGTGGGTCCCGTGCTGAAAATGATATTGAAGGATCTTCGCCGCCAAAGCGGGTGGCATTTTCTCTCCCGACGGTTGGACGGTGCGCACGATTTGTCCGCGGCAAACCACTTCGGTAGGCGAAAGTCCGGCGATCTCGGCCGGCAGCACCAGATTGATTTCCAGTTGCACATTGGGTTGGAGAAGATCGGGCTGCAGGAAATCGTCCGCCTGAAACAGTAGACCGGAGCGGCTGATATTTCTGGTCTCGCCTTCATGCCATTTCTCTTCATCCAAGCGACGATACTTCAGAGGCAAGTTAAGTTGAAATCGAGGGGCACGCGAGAGTGCCGGCTGTTCCGGGCTCCGCCCCGCCGCAGCGTAGGCGCTTTTTACTGACTTGGCAGTCTCCTGTGGGAACAGTGTGGAATCCAGCACTTCCCGAACTTTGCTTTTGAGATCACGAAGAGTGAAGGGTTTCTGAAGCAGACGTACATCGGCGTCCAGCGTACCGTTGTGCCCGATCACGTTTTCGGTATAGCCCGACATGTAAAGCACCTTGGTGTTGGGGCGGATTTCCGAAATCCGTTGCGCCAGCTCGCGACCGTTCATTCCGGGCATGATCACGTCGGTCAAAAGCAAATGAATTATGCCCTCGTGCGCGACGGCGATCTGCATGGCAACGGCTCCGTCAGCGGCTTCGATCACTCGATAACCTTGCTTCTCCAGGAACTGCCGGGCCAGGTAGCGCAGGTTGGCTTCGTCTTCGGCCAGAAGGATTGTTTCGGTTCCCGGCTCGGTGACCGCCGGCTCCTCGGGGACAACGACCTGTGCGGGCTCCACTCTCTCCGCCACGCGAGGAAGATAAATCTTAAACGTGCTGCCCTTGCCGGGTTCGCTGTAAACCCATATGTAGCCGCCGCTCTGCTTCACAATTCCGTAGACGGTGGAGAGTCCCAACCCCGTTCCCTTTGGGCCCTTGGTGGTGAAGAAAGGCTCGAAGATGTGGGACTGAGTCTCTGAATCCATTCCCAGTCCGGTGTCGCTGATGGAGAGCATCACGTAATCTCCGGCGCGCAGAGGGGCGTGAAAGCGCGCATAGTCTTCGTCGAGCGACACGTTCGACGTCTCGATGGTGAGCTTGCCGCCAGAGGGCATGGCATCGCGCGCGTTCACGGCAAGATTCATGATGACCTGATCAATCTGCCCAGCGTCGGCTCGCACGGCGCCCAGCGAGGAAGCCGGCACCATTAATAGATCGATATCCTCGCCGATCACGCGTGTCAGCATCTTCAGGTTCTCAGTGACGACGCCGTTCAGATCAAGAATCTTCGGTGCCAGCATTTGCTTGCGGCTGAAGGCGAGAAGCTGACGAGTGAGCGAAGAGGCCCGCTGTGAGGCGCCGGCAATTTCTTGTGCGGGGCCGCGGAGAGCCGGATCAGGACCAAGGCGGTCGAGTAGAAATTCAGAATAGCCGGAAATGACCATAAGCAGATTGTTGAAGTCATGGGCGATGCCGCCGGCAAGCCTGCCTACGGCCTCCATCTTTTGCGATTGCTGGAGTTGCTGCTCCAGAGCGCGTCGCTCGGTTACATCTTCAATAAACAATTCGAAGGCGGTTTTCTTGTCGCCGTCACAAACCGCCCGGCCCGAAACCCGGAGCACGGTATTGATCCCATCGTTTCTCTTCCATTCGGCCATGAGACCGTTGAAGGGCGCGGCTGAGTGCAGGTGATCGGCCAACTCGAACCACTGGTGCGTATCCGCATAAAGTTCTCCCAGATGTTTTCCTACGAGTTCCTGGGCTGAGGAATATCCCAGAATCGCCAGCAGGGCGGGATTAACATCCAACAATTGGCCGGCGGCGTTGCAGCGGCATATGCCGTAAGGAGCGTTGGTCACAAGAGAACGGAAATTTATCTCAGAGCGGCGCAAGCTTTCCTGAGCAGCCCGCAGAGCGGCATTAAACCAGCAGATGAGAGCCGCCAGCACAACGAAGAGCGCCAGTCGCAGCATGGTTGAACGAAATTGTGCCGGAGTCTGTTCGGAGGAAAATGAAAAATAAGCGCTGACGGTGAGTGCGAACGAGGTGGCAACCAGTCCAGGTTTCCAGCCACCATACCACGCACTCACCATCACGGCGACAGCGAATACGGCCAGGCGGCTTTCCGTGATGTTCGGAAGAAGTAAGGCCGGAATCAGCGCGAGGGTGGTGCTGAGCACGGCTACCCCGTAGCGCAGAATGGGCGCGCGAGTGGGCGGAATGCTGAGTAGGGGGAGGGTTACCCGCATAGTGACGCAATGCTAATGTCAGAGCCTTAGATGCGCGAGATTACATGAGTTCATAGCAAATTCGCAAGATGCCTTGTTTGCCTGGGTTTGCTTGGCGGCTGACACTGGGCCAAAGGGACAATGGACTTTCGACCAATGCAGTGGCACCGCTATGGCAGCGGTTGAAGGTTGAGCTTGCCAAGAGAGGCTGGAAACGAAGACACTAGCCGCGCATGAACATCGGATTGTTTGGCGGCACCTTCGACCCCATCCATCGCGGTCACATGGCATTGGCACACGCGGCCCATGAGCGCTACAAGCTCAGCCGGATTCTGTTCGTGCCCGCGAACCTTCCACCGCACAAGCAGCTTCAGCCGCTGTCAGCTTTCCCGCACCGCTACGCTATGACTGCTCTCGCCACAGCCCAAGGGAGGGGGTTCACGCCTTCGCTACTCGAAGCGCCTGAAGATTCCGATCCAGTGGGGCCACGCGCGAAGAAAGAGAAGGAACGTGCGGCAAAGCCTAACTACACAATCGATACCATCAAGCGCCTCAAACGGTCGTTCAAGAAAGCAGACCGCCTCTTCTTGCTGATCGGCATCGACGCCTTCGCCGACATCGCCAAGTGGCATGAGTGCGAGGCACTGTTTCGCGAGTGTGAGTTTGTGGTCGCCAGCCGGCCGGGATACTCTTTGGCGGATGTTGCCAATGCCCTGCCCGACAGCCTGCGGCCGCGGGCGGAAGCCACTCGGCCATTTCAAAAGCAAGCCGCGAGCGGGGATCTGATGCTGAATGGCGTTACCATCCATCTGCTCGATGAGGTCTACCAGTCGATATCCTCAACAACAATTCGCCAGACCGCGGCCGCCGGAAAACCGCTGGGCCGCTTCGTGGATCCAACCGTGGCGGAGTACATCAAGAAAACTGGACTCTACCAATAGCGGTTTCCACAGCAATGTCTTCGGCGAACAGGCATCTTCCCATTTACAATGATGAGGATCACGAACCGCCTTGCATGAAGAAAAATGATTTGAAGCTCCAGGTAGCGGCAGCCATTCAGGCCTGCCTTGACAAGAAAGCTGAAGAACTTTCCATACTTGAAATGGAGAAGGGGTCGGCATTCACCGACTACTTCGTGCTGTGCAGCGGTACGAATCCGAGGCAGGTGCAGGCGATAGCGGACGAGGTGGAATTGCGCCTTAAGGCGGCGGGGCTGCGTCCCGCGCACGTCGAGGGGTACCGTCAGGCCGAGTGGATACTGGTTGACTATGTGGACTTCGTGGTCCATGTTTTTTCCGAGAAAGCGCGGAAGTTCTACGATCTCGAACGTCTGTGGAAAACGGCCAAGCGGCTCGAGCCCTCGGAGTTGAAAGCGAAGTCTCCGGCTAAAGCCGCATCGAGAAGAAAGTCAAAAATAAAAATAAAGACGAAAACAATGCCGCGGCGCATGGCCTCGGCGGTTCCTCGTCGCAAAAAGGCGTAGTTCCTGTCTCGGGATACAACCTCAGCTCATCCTGTACTGCGTGTATGACGATTTCTGCCAGCCCGGAACCTGTCAAAACCGAACCTTCCAAAGGTGAGAGCGAGGCGAGAGCATCGAATTCGGCGCGTCCGTCGTGCTGGCGTCTCGAAGCAAGGAAACTCCATCAGCCGTGAATATCAAGATTGCCTGGGTGGGCAAGACGAAAGAGCCAGCGATTCAGGCGCTGACGGACGAGTATCTAAAACGGATTTCGCGGTATGTGCCGGTGGACGGGTTAGCGCTGCGCGACGAGGTCGCGCTTCTCGAAGTCTGCGGACGGGCGGCGCCGTCCAAAGGTCGCAAATCAAACCGGGGTACATCCAGCGCCGGTAAGTCAACACTGGCCCTGATGGATTCCCGTGGGAGAGAGTTTTCCTCAGAGGAGTTCGCGCGCTTTTTGGGAGAGTATCAGGATCGTAACCCACTGCCGCTGGTATTCGCCGTGGGCGCGGCAGACGGATTCAGCGAAGCTGCGCGAAGCGCCTCGCAGCATATATTTTCGCTGGGACGGATGACGCTGGCGCATGAACTGGCTCGCGTGGTTTTGCTGGAGCAAATCTACCGCGCATTCACGATTTTAAAGGGGCATCCATACCATTCGGGACACTGAGTCGGTGCCGATTTTCGCGATCATGCTCGTGGATCGTGGTTTGAAGCATTTTGCCCGAAACCATATCGCAGAATCCCCACTCTGTTTTCCTCGTTGGAAACTTGTCGTTTCAACGACAAGCGGTAGGAGAAAACCTCCTTGCCCATGCGGCGGGTGACTATTCCTTTGAAATAAACAGGGAGTAGTCTCCCCCCTCAACTTCCACCGGACCTCTGTCGTCCTTGCCTGACCGTCGCACCTTGCAAGTGGTGGGCCCTTCACCCACCGGCTTAGACTCTTCAATACTCCCCTACAGCTTCGTCACCAATGGAATGGCTTTGCCTCGATAATCCTCCGGAGGCACATATTGCGCGCGGATTATCCCTCTAGCGGCCCACACGAACAATGTGGCCAACCGCAGATTCCTGAGCATTTTCTGACTCCAGCCTCGGGGAGAATGTGGCACTCAACCTGGCCCGCAAACTCAAGGCACTGTTTCCTCGCAGTAGGTACACTGTAATTGTGAATGCCGCGTGCACCTTGGTGGCTTGTTCTTCAGCACTGTGCCCCCTGCAGTTTGAACGAACTAAAAGCAATCATCGGAGAGTAGATACATGAGAGATGTGATGGAACTGCTGCGAGCGAAAGAACAAGAGTTGTTGAGAGTGAAACGACAAGTCGAAGCTCTACGCATAGCATTGCCCTTGTTGAGCGGCGGAGATGACGATTTCTCTCTACCCGCAGCCAAACAGGGCAATAAAGGAACAGGGAATCTGAGTTAATCGTACTGTTTCGGTGGAGGTCAGAAGTTGGAAACCACCCTCCTGCGCACCCCCGAGCTTGATTAACTTCGCGCTTAAAAGTCATCGGCGACGGAGAACAGCCTGCGTCCAAGCCAGGGCAGCAGATCCCGTCGTTCACTGCGTGACAGTAGCTTGATAACTGACCGTTTGCCACTGACCGTTGCGGCGGACCCAGACTCGGGTGTAGCGATAAGGTCCGCTGAAATCTTCGCCGAGTTGGTGGCCTTTGACGTCGGCACGGGCAGTTACGACCGCCATGTCGCCATAGACCCGTACCACCATATCCGTAACATTCATAGCTTCATAGCGAAGTTGACCGCTGCGGCGGGCGGAAATGGTTTCTTGTTTGGTCGTCACCTGTCCGAGCGGGGTAATCGCGACATAGTCCTCGGCGAGAGTTCGCAGAGAAAACTCGGAATCGCGGCGGAGGCTGGCTTCTTTGGATTGGCGCTCCATGTCGACGATCTGACGAATCGTCTCCTGGTCGGTGGAATCGAAGCTGCGTCTCGGGTGAAGGGCAACGTGCTGAGCGGAAAATGCAGGCTGCGCCATGAGAACGCAAAACAATAACACTACAAAGCTGTTAACCACGATGAGACCTCCGCAGTTCTGCCAGGGGACAGAGATCGCCTTGCACCGGTATACGCGAGTTTTGATGCCGGAGTTCCCTAAGAATATTCGAATTTTCACTGGATCCGTGCGGAGAATGCATAATGTAGTTCCGAGCCGATATTGAGCAGGCTTTCTAGTAGAATCAATCATCCTCGATAAGTCATGAACGACGTGCGTCGCGGTCTGATCATCGTAAACACCGGGCCAGGAAAGGGGAAGACGACTGCGGCAATGGGGACAGCTCTGCGCGCAGTAGGGCAGGGGATGAAAGTGCTAATGCTGCAGTTCCTGAAGGGGTCCTGGCACTATGGAGAACTGGACGCTGTCCAGGCCTTTGGGGATAAGTTTGTGATGAAACAAATGGGGCGGGGCTTTGTGAAAGTGGGCGCGGAGAAGCCTGATCCGGAAGATGTGAAGATGGTGGAAGAGGCGTGGGCCGAAGGGGAGAGGGCGATCCAGTCAGGCGAGTGGGATCTGGTGGTGCTCGATGAGATTAACTATGCGATCAGTTATGGCATGTTGGACGCGGCCAAAGTGGTGGAGAGTCTGAAGAAGAAGCCGGAAATGGTTCACGTCATCTTGACGGGAAGGAACGCCCACCCCACAATTGTAGAGGCCGCCGATACGGTGACCGAAATGCGTCAGGTGAAACACGCTTACGAAAAAGGTGTAATGGCGCAGAGAGGGATTGAGTATTGAGGAGTGAGTACCTGTTGCCGAGTCAACCCGTTTTTCTCGGTACTCCGTACTAGTACTCGCAACCGATATATGACTTGGTTCAAGCGGGAATCCGGGGATTTGGATAATTCGGGTAAGAAGACGGTTCGCACCGAAGGCTTGTGGGTGAAGTGTGAGAACTGCCGCCAGATCATATGGAAAAAAGATCTGGAAGAGAATTTGAATGTTTGCCCGAAGTGCGAAAAGCACTTTCGCATTGACGCACGGACCAGGCTCGCATTACTGCTGGATGAAAATCATTACGAGACATTGGACGGCAATCTGTCGTCGACCGATCCGCTGAAGTTTGTGGATCTGAAACCATATTCTGCTCGCTTGCGCCAGGCGCAGCACGATACGGGTCTGAAAGATGCTGTGATCAACGCGCAGGGCAAGTTGCTGGGACGGCACGTAGTCGCCAGCGTGATGGAGTATGCCTTCATAGGCGGCAGCATGGGCGCGGTAGTAGGAGAGATGATTACGCGAGCAGTCGAACGGGCTTTGGACTCGAAGACGCCTCTGATTATTGTTTCCGCTTCGGGCGGGGCGCGAATGATGGAGGGCGTGGTCAGCCTGATGCAGCTCGCGAAGATTTCGGCCGCTCTGGCTCGGCTGGATAAGGCGAAGGTTCCTTATATTTCTGTTCTCACCGATCCGACTACTGGCGGCGTGACCGCTTCGTTCGCCATGCTGGGTGACTTGAATATTGCCGAGCCCGGTGCGCTGATTGGGTTTGCCGGGCCGCGGGTGATCGAGCAAACCATTCGCCAGAAGTTGCCGGCGGGGTTTCAGCGCAGCGAATTTCTACTGGAACACGGAATGCTTGACGCCGTGGTGCCCCGCAAAGAACTCAAGCCATACATCGCGCGAGCTCTGGATTTCATGGTGGGGAGCTGTTAGCTCATAAGCTTCTGGCTTCTCGCTGAATGGCGGTGTGCGCAGCTTCCTCAGCTCCTCAAGCTAACCTGAATCTTCAAGTCATTTTGGTAGTCTGAAGTGAAGGGAAAGCCGTGGGCCGGTTGCTAGAGCTAGCGGCTAAAAGCGTAAAAACGGCTTGTCAACCTCCTATCAAACCGCGGTGTCCCGCATGTTCGCGCTGGGGCACGAACTGGCCCAGACGCCCTCCCACAAATTCGACCTTGCGCACATGCGGATCTTGTTGGCCGGGCTGCATCATCCGGAGCGCCATTTCCCAAGTGTTCTGATCGCAGGCACGAATGGGAAAGGTTCGACTGCGGCGACGCTGGCTGCGATCCTACAGGCTTCGCGATTGAAAATCGGTCTGTACACCTCGCCGCATCTGGTTCGGATCAATGAGCGGATTCGCGTTGATGGCAAAGAAATCAGCGACCACGATTTTGCGAATCTGCACAGCAAGATTGATCGCGTAGCCGAGAGCTTGGTCGAAAAGATGGAGCTGCCCTGGCATCCCAGCTTTTTTGAAATGATGACTGCGATTGCGTTTGAGCACTTCGCGCAAAAGAAAGTTGACCTCGCGGTTCTAGAAGTGGGCATGGGCGGCCGGCTGGATGCGACCAATGTGGTAGAGCCGCTGGTGTCCGTTATTACGGACATATCGCTCGATCACCAGAAATTCCTGGGAAACAGTTTGGGCGAGATCGCGCGCGAAAAAGTAGGAATTATTCGTCCTAACGGAGCCGTGGTGACTCTACCGCAGCAACCGGAAGCCAATGACGTGATCGGAAACACGATACTCGAATTAGGAGCAATAGCAGTGAATGCCGTTCCATATGTGCCACCGGTTTCGCCGGCGAGTGCCAACTACCTCGTTCCAGGGACTGCGGTTCCAGGTACCGCCCCGAGCAAAACGGGTTTAGTCTCTCGCTACCCGCTTGAAGTGATGGGAGACCAGATTCTGGTGGAGACGCCGTTAGTGGGGCGACATCAGTTGCGCAACGTTGCGCTGGCCATTGCGACGGCGGCCGAGTTGAATCGGCAAGGATTCGGGAGTATCACGGGAAACAGCGTGGCGAGCGGGATCCGGGAAACGCATTGGCCGGGGCGGTTTCAGGTGATTCCCGCGCACCGGGGGTGGCCGGAGATGGTCATCGATGTGGCGCACAATCCCGCGGGAGCGTGGGCGCTGCGTTCAACCCTTTCGGAGCGCTATGAAGACCGTCCGCTGATTTTTGTTTTCGGCGCGATGCGGGATAAGGCCATCGCGGAGATGGCGGAGATTCTATTTCCGCTCGCAGATCGCGTGCTTGCGACCCGGCCGGACAATCCGCGTGCGGCGTCGCCCGAAGAGATTCAGCAAGCGGCCGCCCGAACCGGAGTTGAGATCGAGCGGGTGGAAGATGTGGGCGCCGCCTTGGAGCGCGCCCGAGGCCTCAGCGCCGCTGGAACGGTGGTAGTGATTACCGGATCGATTTACCTGGTGGGGGAAGTGATGAGCAAGGTCGGAGCGCAGGTCTAAGCTGCGTTCGCGGACAGTTTCCCCTAGAATGGAAGTGTGCAGGAAACGAATTCATCGGTGGAAGTGGAGCGGGGCGCAGAGGCAGCGCCGGTCGCGGGGCCGAGGCAAAGTGCGCACGCCATTGCGGGTGTGAAATACGGCTGGTTGAGCCGCCTGCGATCCTATTTGATTCTTGACCCGCTGATCTGGCTGTATACGCTGGTTCTGGGATTGATTGCGCTTCCCGGTGGACTGTTCGACCGGAGCGGGCGAAGGCTGCATTGGTTTTCGCGAACCTGGTCGTGGCTCATTATGAAAACAATCTTGTCGCCGGTGAAGGTTACTGGCCTCGACAAGATTGACACTTCGAAGCCGCATGTCTACGCGGTGAATCACGCGTCGGCAATGGACATTCCGGTCCTCTACGTTTACCTGCCGTTTCAATTCCGCATTGTTTTCAAGAAAGAGCTGTTGGTGTATCCAGTAGTAGGTTGGCAGTTGAAGCGGTCGGGGCAGGTCTGCATCGATCAGCAAAAGCCGACAAATTCGATTGCGGCAATCCGCTCGGCGGTGAAGAGCTTAAAAGCGGGGATGCCGCTGGTGATTTATCCGGAGGGCGGACGCACTCCAGACGGCGAGATCAAACCGTTCCTGCCGGGGGCTTTTTTTCTGGCGATCAAAGCGCAGGTGGATATCGTTCCGGTGGCGTTGGTCGGAACTTACGAATTGCTCCCGATGGATACTTACCACATCAAGTGCCGTCCGCTGGAGATGCGTGTGGGCGAACCGATCTCGACGACGGGGATGACGATGCGCGATCTCGAGAGGGTCTCGGCCAAGGTGCGTAAGGCTATCGAGGATTTGTACTACGCAAAAAGTCTGGACCCGGCATAGCCGCATTTTCTGCCGTAACTTTTCTGGTTTCCGGCCGTTATCCCTGTGTAAGACAACTCCGCGCGGAGAATTCGTTGAAGGCTCTGAGGAAAGAAGCGGACGAGCGGCTTCTGATTGAGGAGGCGCAGAAGAACCCTGCACGCTTCGCCGAGCTCTACGAGAATAATTTCGAGAGAGTGTATGCCTATGTGGTGAGGCGCGTAGGAGATCGCGCGGAAACCGAGGATCTGACCTCCGAAGTATTTCACCATGCGCTGGCAAATTTGCGGCAGTTTGAATGGCGGGGCATTCCGTTTGCGGCGTGGCTGTTTCGAATTGCCGCCAATCTGATTTCGGATCGCTGGCAAAGATCGAACCGGGAGCAAGTGGCGGATGAACCGGGACAGATTGAATCCGCGCAGGCCAAGGCCTCCGAATTCGAGGAAGTAGAACGCAGGGCAATGTTGTTCCGTCTGGTCGATACATTGCCAACGGAGCAGCGACGGGTGGTAGTGCTGCGATTTGTGCAGGAGAAAAGCATCAAGGAAGTGGCGCAGGAGATTCGCAAGACTGAGGGTGCGGTGAAACAGTTGCAGTTTCGAGCCCTGAGCAGTCTGCGCGCGCGCATGGAGGGTGCCGATGCCTAAGCGCTCTCTGAACCAGGGAAAGAACGATCCGCGCGGTAACGACGCAAGCAAGATCGAGCAATTGAACCGAGCGGTGGATATCTTGCTGGTCCAAGCCGACGGCAAGCTGCCGAAACTTGAAACGAACGTCGAGTCACTGGTGCGCCTTGCGGCCGATCTGCGCGGTCTGCCGCGTGAGGAATTCAAAACCAGACTGAAAGCCGAATTGCTTGAAGGGAGAAAAATTATGTCTACCGTAGCTGAGCCCGTTGCAGCCGTTCAAACCACTGCCATCCCAAGGTTGACTTTTAAAGATGCCGCTAAGGCCATCGAATTTTATAAGAATGCTTTCGGCGCGAAAGAGACGATGCGCTTTGAAGCTGGCGGGAAAATTGCGCATGCCGAAATCACGATTGGAAGTTCAGCCGTTATGCTAGCGGAAGAGTGGCCGGAAGGCGGGCGTTTCAGTCCGGAGACGCTGGGAAATTCACCCGTCATGATGGTGCTGAATGTTCCCGACGTGGACGCGTTTGTGGCTCACGCCCTGGACGTAGGCGCGGCCATCGAGCGCCCGATCGCAGACCAGTTTTACGGTCACCGCGAGGGAACGGTTAAGGATCCTTTTGGATATTTGTGGAATGTGTCCATGGTGAAAGAAGAGATGTCGGTTGCGGAGATGCACCGGCGAATGGAGGCGATGACGAAAGGGGATACCGCGAGCAAAAAGCCGGTTGTGAATCCGGTTCCACGCGGATTCCGGACGGTGACACCGTACCTCATCGCGCAAGATGGACCGGCGCTGCTGGAGTTTACCAAGCAAGCGTTTGGAGCCGAGGAGACATTCCGCACGGTAGGATCGGCGGGCGGTCTGCACGGAGAGGCGCGTATCGGCGACTCGATGCTGATGATCGGCGGCGGCATTCCGGGGCGAGAGTTCCACGCCACTCCGAACGCTCACGCGCTGCACATGTATGTGGAGGACGCGGATGCAGTCTACGAGAAAGCTCTGGCAGCGGGCGCGACTTCGATTGACGAACCCCGGGACCAGGAATACGGCGAACGCTCTGGCAGCGTGAAAGATCCGGCGGGCAATTACTGGTACATCGCCACGCAGAAGGGAGAGAGTTACATTCCCAAAGGCTTGAACAACGTGAATGTGTACATGCACCCACTGCGGGCAGAGCCGGTGATCACTTTCCTCAAGCGTGCGTTTGG
>Ga0307474_10001325_pt1 | contig 18029 bp, 15 predicted proteins | sample atmos_gasesECM1C_2_FD_203312 | JGI IMG/M metagenome (GOLD analysis project Ga0307474, IMG submission 203312) | Hardwood forest soil microbial communities from Morgan-Monroe State Forest, Indiana, United States - atmos_gasesECM1C_05 | ecosystem: Environmental > Terrestrial > Soil > Temperate... | reverse complement strand
CCCGGCCGCGGTAGCGCGGCAGCAGCGAGGCGTGGAAACCGATCACGCCGCGCGGTGGCACGCCGAGCAACTCGGCGGACAGCAGCCTGGTCCATCCCGTCACGACGATCAGGTCCGGCCGCAGCTCCCTGACATGCCGCACGGAGTCCGTGGAGTTGATGTCCACGCAACGGCGCACGGCGATGCCGCGCGCCGTTGCCAGCGGTTCCAGGTCCACGAACCCGGACGTGCTGGCCGACCGCTCGGCCGGCAGAGTCACCACCTCGGCGATGCCGGCTCCGCTGTCGATCAGGGCGCCGAGCGCCGGGACCGCCTCGTGCACGGCGCCGACGAAGATTACGCGGCCGCCGGTCATCGGGCCGCCCCCAGCAGCGACGCCACATCGGTTGCACTACCGGCCTGCCTCAGCGGCGGCACGCCGATGACAGCATCGATGAGCCGAGTCAACGCGTACTGATTGGCCGATTCAGAGATCTTGACACCGGAAAGCCCGGGCGCCATGAGGACGAATGGCACCTGCTCCGTGGTCTCGCCCTCATCGAAGACCACGACGATGGCGAGCCGCCCCGACCGCCAGTCGGGACCGGACGTGAGCACGGGTACCCAGCCCCGCAGCCACGCATCCGCCTGCGCGAGTGTCCCGTCGTGGCCGTCATGCAGCAGGTTAGGCGTGATGAGGCCAACGTCGGGCAGGGCGCCGCCGCGTACCACATCGGCCAGCGCGCCGCCGGCCGGCGTGCCGGCCGGCACGTCATTGGCCCGGCAACTCGCGGCCTCGCTCGGGAAATACGCCCACGGGTTGTGGTTCACGTCATATTCGCCGGCGAAACCGGCGTCACATGGCTGCGGCATGGATTCCTCGAAGGCCTTCGCCGACTTGCCACGGGCAAGGGCTTGCCCGAAAACGGATGGCCCCGGATAGCTACAGCCGGGCGCCGGCGTGCAATCCTGCGGGTCGTTGAAGGCGGATCCGGCGAAGATGGCCAGGTAGTTGGGCAGGCTCGGATGCGCCACGTCGCTCCAGTCGCTCGCGTACGCATACCGCTGAGCCAGGCTCCACAGGTACGGCATGCCGCCGGGGAAGATCTGCTGGAGGCTGTGATTCTCTTCCATGATCACCAGGATTTTGCGGATGGAGCCGAGGCCCCCGGTCGGGCTCGAGGCAGAGCTGGGCACGGACCTGGGCGCGAGAGCGGAAGTGGTCGCCGCGGGCTTGGGCGCGGCGGTCCCCGGAGCAGAGGAACAGCCGGCCACCAAGGCGCCAGCGGCCAGCATGACACTCGCCAGGACGGTACGTAGCTGGCGAGGGCCGGTCAGCGCGGTTCGACCGGAGAACCTTCGCGCCTGGTTGATCATCTCGCCGAGTCTGACAGCCGCCACCGTCCGGTGGCTCCGGCAATCGACGTAGAAGGAAGCTCGCACCTGGCCGAGGAAACAAAATTTGTCCGCTCCTAACGTGGGCCTAATTGCCGGCAAACAAGGGGTGAACTGTGGAAGCCAGCGAGGCGGGCAGGCGAATCTTCTGGCGGCACCGATGGTTGCTGCTGGTCCTGATGATCTTGCCGGCGGCCGGGGTTGTGGTGCTGAAGGAACGCCAGCCAGTGACGTATACGGCCACCGCGATCATCCAGGGCCAGGGCACGACACCCGACGCGACCACCCAGGTGTCAGCCATCCAGAGCAGGGTGGCCGCGGTGGCTAGCGCTCCGGCCCTGGTTCAGGCCGCGATCAGCCAGGCCAAGATCAGCCGGAACGCGACTCAGGTCGCCAAGCACGACATTGCGGTGAGTCCGCTGAGCAGCTCCGCCATCATGGCCATCACCGTCACCGACAAGAGCCCCCAGGCGGCGCTGGCGCTGTCCGGGACCCTGGCCACGGCCGTGGTCAACCAGCTGAATGAGCTGGGCGTCAAGGACAACCCCTTGCTCGCTCAGCTCAGCAAGACAAACGCGCAGCTGCAGGCCAGGCGCGACCATCTGCTGAGCGAGCTCAATACGGCAAACACCTCCGACGCGGCCACCAGCGTGCCGGTACAGACCCTGCTGTCGCAGTTGGGCGCCGCCGAGCAACAGCTCGCCAACAACCAATCCAGCCAACAGCAGGTGCTGGCCACCCTTACCACCGAGACGGGCGCATCCGTGGTCAGCGTGCCGACGGCCGCGGTAGGCGCGTCCCGGCATGCCGCCGTCTACGGAGCGCTCGCCGGAGTGCTGGGCTTGATCGTCGGCCTGCTGCTCGCCACGCTGCGCGAGGTGCTAAGGCCGACCGTGGCCCAGCCGGGCGCCGGTGCCAGGGAACTTGGTGCGGTGCTGTTCGGCACCGCCCAAGAACGCCGCGGCCAGATCGTCGCGCTCGGCCAGGACCTGCCCGAGCGTCTCAACCTGGCCGCCCACCGTGCCGGGGCCCGCACGTTGGTGCTCACCGGGCCTGGGTCGCCCCGCCGGTTGTCGTCGCTGGCCGCCCGGCTGCGCGGCGAACTGCCCTCGCCGGAACGACCCGACGCGCGGGTACTGGGCGCCGCCCGCATCGAGACCAGCCCCGGTGGCAACGCGAGTCCGAACGGCGATACGCTGCGCCGGGCGAATGCCGGCAGCGAGCACCGCCCGGTCGGCCTGGCCACCGCTGACCGGTCGGCCGGCGTCACGGCAGCCGTGTCTCCGATGTCGCAGCGAACTGTCGTCGCCTTGAACGAAATCCGGCTCGGCGCCCCACCCCCCGACGCCGCGCTCGTGGTTGTCCTGCCCAAGTTCGCGCCGCATAGCGCGCTGGATCAGGCCGCCGACCTGGGCGTCACGGCGGACTGGCCCATCCTCGGCGTCATCGGGATCCGGCGTCGGCCCTGGCTCGCCAGGCTCAACGACCGATACGCCGGCCTGTCGTCCGCCAGTGCGCCGGACGCGGCGGCCCGGGACGCCACGCAGACCCGGGACAACGAAGCCCCGGACACGGTGCCTCATGATGCATCACCGGACGACATTCACGACGGGGGGAACGATGACTGACGTCAAGATCGCCGGCCGCGGCCGGCACGGCGGCTTGCGACCGTGGGCCCGCAGCCGGGGAAAGGGAGACCCGGGACTGCCGACGCTGATCGTCGGCGCCGGGTCAGCCGCCCGCACGCTCGTGCGCGACCTGCGGAACTGTCCTGACTACGGGCTGCGCCCAGTCGGCCTGCTCGACGACGACCCCGGTATCCTGTCCGTTTTCGGGACACCCGTCCTTGGCACCCTCGCCGACCTGCGTACCGTGGTCCGCGACCGTAACATCCAGGCGATCATCATCGCCATCCCTTCGCTGCCGCCCGCCGCGCACAGCCGCCTCATCCGCGCCGCCACCGATACAGGCGCGTACGTGCGCTACCTGCCGTCGTTCCTGTCCGCCCTGGAACGCGTGGCACGGGCGGCGGACATGCGCACCGTCAGTTTCAGCGACCTGCTCGGCCGGGCCGAGCGCCGGATCCTCGGGCCGTCAGTGCAGGCCATGCTGGCCGGCGCCCGGGTCCTGGTCACCGGGGCCGGCGGCTCGATCGGCCAAGAGCTATGCCGCCAGATCAGGAGCCATGATCCGACGTCCTTGCACATGCTCGACCATGACGAGTCGAACATGCACACGCTGCAGCTTGAACTGAACGGCCGGGCCCTGCTCGACAGCGCCGAGATCGTCATCGCCGACATCAGGGACGAGACCCGGATCCGGCAGGTGTTCCGGTCGGTCCGGCCCGATGTCGTCTTCCACGCTGCCGCGCACAAGCACCTGCCGCTGCTCGAGCGGAATCCGGGCGAGGGCGTGAAGACGAACGTGCTCGGCACCCAGAACCTGGTGCGAGCGGCAGCCGAGTCAGGGACGGGGCGGTTTCTGCTGATCTCCACGGACAAGGCCGCCGAGCCCCAGTCAATCCTTGGCGCGACCAAGCGGCTGGCCGAGATGATCGTGCAGTCCAACGCCGATGGCAAGATGCGCGCCTGCTCGGTCCGGTTCGGCAACGTGCTGGGCAGCCGCGGCTCGCTGCTCGCCGTGGTCCGCGACCAGATCGAGCGCGGCGAACCGGTGACCGTGACCGACCCAGACGTGACCCGTTTTTTCATGACGGTCGAGGAAGCGGTGGGACTGGTCGTGTCGGCCGCGCCCATGGGCGAATTCGGCGAGACGTTCGTGCTCGATATGGGCGAGCCAGTGCGGATCGTCGACCTGGTCCGCCGCTACGCCGAGCTGCTCAGGGTGCAAGATGTGGAGATACGGTTCACTGGGCTGCGGCCCGGGGAGAAGCTGCACGAGACCCTGTTCGGCGAGCTCGAGGAGCGGCTGCCCACCGTCGACCCGGCCATCTCGGCTACCCGGCCGAGACGGCTGCCCGATGACTTCGCCAGCTCCCTGGACCTGCTTTACGCCGCCGCAGCGAACGGAGAGGACGAGCGAGTCCGGATCCAGCTCGGCGACCTGGTGCCTGAGTACCGCCCGGCCGAGTACCGGGCGGCCGCCGCGGCGATGGCGACGGCGATCCCCTACGCGGATGAATTCTGATGCGGGGCCTGCTGCACACCGCTGGCGAGCGGGTGGAACTGACGTGCGCGGTGTCCTGGATCGCCGACGTCATCACCGAGGGTGCCGCAAGTCAGCTGATCTCGCCTGACGGCGCGACGCCAGATGTCCGGGTAGTGGTCGAGCGCGACTCGGCGGCGTTCGATGTCGCCGGGTGGCGAGTGCTCACCCGCGACGCCTGGTGCCGCCCGGGCCATGTGGTCATCAGGAATGCGTGTTCGTCGGGCCTGGACCTGCGGGTGACCGCGGGCGAGCCGACCCTCGAGGTGACTGCCCGCTGGCGGCCTTCTGGCAGCGGGCGAGCGGTGGCGGCGGTGCTGCGCGCCCGGGCTCGACTGCTGTTGCGGGCCGTCTTGCTGCAATACCCGGCGCTGTGGCGGAGCCAGCAGCGCGACCGGGCGCCGCTGCACGCCTCCGTCTGCACCCTTGCCACTGCGGCGGGCCGGACGGTGCTGCTGGCCGGGCCTGGGGGTGTCGGCAAGTCCACGCTGGTCCATCGTGAGCTGCTCAGCGGGGCCGTACCCACCTGCGACAACGTTTGCGTGAGCGACGGGCAGTACACCTGGGGCCTGGTTGAACCGCTGCGGCTGCCCGCCGAGGCGCACGCCGGCAAAGGACGACGCATGCCCTATGGCCGACGGGAGACATCCTGGCCGCGCCGCACTGACCGGATGGTGCCCGACCTGCTCGTCGTGCTGGCCCGCGGCGCCCAGCCCGGGGTGACCCGGTGCGATCCCGCGCTGGCAGCGCGGCACCTGGAGGCCGGCACCTATATGGCCGGGGAGCTGCGCCGTTACTGGCCGTTTGCGGCGACGCTGGCGCTCGGTACCGGTCTTGGCCGCAGCCATCCCCCCGTCCAGCAGATCGCGCGAGAACTCAGCGCCAGGCTGCCGTGCCTGCGGGTGAGCCTCGGAGACCGCCCGGGGGCACCGCTGCGCGAACTGCTCGAAGCACCAGCTACCGAGGAGGTGACGGCATGACGAGCCGACTGCGGGTGGCGCAGGTCGTCACCAGGTTCATGGCCGGAGCCGGCGGGGTGGCGCTGCGCGGTGCGCTCGCGCTCGACCCCGAGCACTACGAAATCGTCTTTATCACTGGCGAAGGCGATGACCTGGTCGCGAAGGCGCGTGGGGCCGGCCACGAGGTCGCGCTGCTGCCGCACCTGCGCAGCGAAATCGCGCCTCTCGACGACCGCCGTGCCCTCGCGGACCTGCGGGCCTGCCTCACGGGCTTCGACGTCGTGCACACGCACAGCTCAAAGGCGGGCGCGCTCGGCCGCCTGGCCGCGCACCGGCTGGAGATCAGCCGCATCGTGCATACCTTCCACGGCTTCCCGTTCCACCAGTTCCAGTCCTGGCCGCGCCGGTCGGCCTACATCCAGATCGAGCGGTCGGTCGGCAAGTTCACCGACGTCTTCCTCGCGGTCGGCCCGGCCGTGGCGGCCGAGGCCATCACCCGCAGGATCGCATCACCGGAGAGGGTCAGGACCATCGGGGTGGGCCTGGCCAAGGCGCTCAACGCGCCCAGTCCCCTGGAGCGTGCGGAAGCTCGCCGGACACTTGGCGTTCCTCCGGGCATGCAGGCGGTTGGCACGGTCGGGCGGCTGGCGTTCCAGAAGGCCCCGGAGGACTTCGTCCGCGCATTGGCCGGACTGCGCCGCAACGACGTGTTCGGCGTGTGGATCGGGGACGGTCCGCTGCGCGCGAAGACGGAGCGACTCGCGCGGAAGCTCGGCCTGTCCGGCCAGATGCTGTTCACCGGCGAGCGCCACGACGTGGCGGCGCTGCTGCCGGGGCTCGACGTCTTCGCGATGGCCAGCCGGTACGAAGGCCTGCCGTGCGCCATCGTCGAGGCGATGAGCGCCGGGCTGCCGGTCGTCGCGACCGCGGTCAACGCGGTGCCCGACGTGGTCATCGCCGGGGAGACAGGCCTGCTGGCCCCGCCGGGAATGCCGGACCTGCTCGGCAGGGCCATCGGCCACATGCTCGACCATCCGGCCGATGCCGCGCGGCTGGGCGCGGCGGGCCGGCACCGGCTCGGCGAGGAGCTGTCGCCGGACGCGCTGGGCGCCGTGCTCACCGAGGCCTACCTCGGTCGGGATGTGGGCGCCCCGCCCGCACAATCCGAGCTGGCCCTGTCATGAGCGCGCAAGCCGTACCCTTCTGCCGCACCGAGATAGTCCCCAGTGCACAGCAAGCGGCGGTGCGAGTCCTCGCGAGCGGCTGGGTGACGATGGGCGCCGAGTCCATAGCGTTCGAGCACGAGTTCGGGGCGTGGGTAGGCGCGCGGCACACTGTCTCGGTGAGCTCGTGTACCGCAGCCATCCAGATGGCGCTCACCGCCCTCGGCCTGCCCCCAGGGGCACCGGTGCTCACCCCAACGCTGACCTTCTGCGGCGCCGTCCAGGCGATTGTCCACGCCGGCCTGCAGCCAGTCCTCGTGGACGCTGACGACGCAACGCTCACCGTGTCCGCGGACGGGGTGGCGAAGGCAGCAAGGAACGGCGCGGCCGCCATGGTCGTCCAGCACATGGGCGGCTATCCCGTGGATGGGGCGGAGCTCGCGGCAGCGGCGGGCATACCGGCGCAGAATGTGGTGGAAGACGCCGCGCACGGACTCGGTGCCGCCATCGGCGGGCGGCCGGTGGGCAGCTTCTCCCGGGCCGGGTGCTTCAGCTTCTATGCCACGAAGAACCTTCCGATCGGCGAAGGCGGCGCGATCACCACGACGGACGGCGACCTGGCCGAGCGGTGGCGGCGGATGCGGCTGCACGGGATGAGCCGCGACGCCTGGCGACGCTACGACCGGTCGGGCAGCTGGCGGTACACGGTCGAAGACGCCGGGATGAAAGCCAACTTCACCGACTTGCAGGCGGCCATCGGCCGGGAGCAGCTTCGCCGCCTCGCGACCTGGCAGCAGCGCCGGGCGGCCATCGCGGCGCGCTACGACGCACAGCTTGGCGACGTCCGTGGCGTTGAGCTGCCACCGCGGCCCGCGGCGGATACGCACGCCTGGCACCTCTACATCGTGCGGATCCATCGCCGGGCGTTCGGCATGGACCGGGATAGTGCGTCCGACCGGCTGGCCGAAGCCGGCATCGGCACCTCCGTTCATTTCATCCCGGTTCATCAGCTGCCTTACTTCCGCGCCCTGCTCAGCCCGGACGCGTACAGCGAGCTATCGGCGGCGGACCAGATCTTCCCGCAACTGCTGTCGCTGCCGATGCACCCGGGGCTAGCCGACTCCGACGTGGACCGAGTATGTGAGGCCCTGGCCGGCCTCGCGGCGTGAAAGGAAAGAAATGGAGATAGAGGTCCTCACCGGGTCGCAAGACGCGAGCGAGCGCCAGTTCACCGTGTTCGACAGCAAAGCCGCCCCGGCCGATACGCGCATGCTCGAGCGCCTCGGTGCGGGCACGGATGGCGCGGGCCTCGCGGCACCGCCCGTTGTGCTGCCTGATTTCTGCCACAAGGCAAAGTCGGAGATGCCGTCGAGCATCGCGGTCGCGACCGCCGGTGAGATCCGGCCAGCGCTTACTGATGCCGCGCTCAACTGCGGGATGGCGCTGATGACCCTGGACATCGAGCGGCCGACGGGCAGCGCGGTGACGGATTTCTACCGGCAGGTCGCCGAACGGTTCCCGAGCCCGCCGAACTGGCGCAGGGAACTGACTTCAGCCGAGGTGCTGCGGGCCGCCACAGAGGGCGCCGATTTCGCCGCTGAGCGGTACGGCCTGAGCGAGGACGAACTGGACCACGTAGAAGAGCGCGGCCGACTCGACATCGACGCCTACGGGGGTGCCCACCGGGCCGCCAGGGAACTGCCGTGGCTTGTCGTGCAGATGAGCCGTCTGCGCTTCGGAGGCATCGGGCCGAGCACGCACTTCCTCGAGTTGCAAGAGGTCGAAGAGATTCTCGATCCCGCCGCGGCGGCGGATCTTGGCATCCGCCGCGGCCAGGTGACCGTCCAGTTCCACAACGGCGGCGGCGTCCTGACCGGCCAGCTAGGCGCGCTATATGCACGGCGCAAGAGCGCGTCTCGCATGCTTCGCACGGAGATGGCGGTGCAGAAACCGCTCACCCACCTGCTGACACCGCGATCCGGGCTCAGGCAGCGGCTGGCCGCCTACTTCGCCGAGGGCTGCCCGGCCGTCCCGGTCGACGGCGACGACGGCCGGCGGGTCTTGCTGGCGACGCGACTCGCGATGAACTACGGCTTCGCCTACCGGATGGCCACCTACGCCGAACTGCGCCGGATGGCCCGCTCGGCGTTCGGGACGACCGCGAGCCTGGTCGTCGACTCGCCGCACAATTCCATCTACGAGGAGGAAGTGCGCGGGACGCGCGCGTTCGTGCACCGGCACAACGCCTGCCGCGCCTATCCGGCGGCGCTGCTGAAGGACCACCCGGCCTACGCCAGGACCGGCCAGCCGCTGCTGCTGCCGGGCACCAACCGCACCTCGTCTTATCTGTGCGTGCCGGAAGACACCGCGCAACGCAGTCTTTACACCGCGTGCCACGGCACCGGCAGCGTCATTTCCGCGTTCGAGCGGTCCGGCCGTTCCGGGCCCGATCCGCTGGGCCGGATGACGGCCCGTTACCGCTACGACGGCGCGGCGCCCGCAGAGGTGCCGCATCTGGATGACCGCGGCGTCAATGAGGCGCTCGGCATCCTGACCGGACACGGCCTGGTGCGGCCCGTCGCCAGGATGCGGCCCTTCGCGGTGCTGACGTGACCGCCGCGGCGCCGGCCGACGACGCCGCCTGGGCGGCCCTGTTGCCGGGCGGGACGGTCTGGCTGGCCCGGCCTCCCCGCCGGGCCAGCGCGGTAGGCTTCGCCGCCGCCGCGGCGCCGTGGTCGCTCCGTATGCGGCCGGGGCGGCGGCGCGTCAGGGCATACGTCGCCGTGCCGTCACGGCAGCACCCGCTGGTCGTGGCCAGCTGGGATCGGGCGGTACTGCGCTACCTCGCCGACACCGTGCTGTCTGTGCCGCCGGGCACCGGGCAGCTGCTCAGCGCAGTACTGACCGTCGGGCTCCGCTTGTTCAGGCATCCCGGGTCGTGGCGGCTCGCGATCGTGCTCCGGGCCGGCGGCGCGGTACTGGTCGGTCGGGACGAATGACCATAGCTCCGCCGCGGACACTTGCCGCCTTCGTCGACCAGGCGGGCGGCCGTGCCGCCTGCCTGGCGATGTCAAGGGACCCGAACGCCAAGGTGACCATCTTGCTCTTCCCGCCCGGGGCGGCCCGGCCGGCCTACGTGGCCAAGGTGCCGACCACCGACGTCGCCGTGCGCAGCGTCGAACGCGAGGCGGAGCGGCTCGCGGAGGTCGGCAGCCGAGTACCCGGACCGGTGAACGAGACGATCCCGAAGCTCGTCGCCACCGTCGAGCACCTCGGCAGGCTCGTGCTTGTCATGACCGCGCTGCCCGGGCAGTCGATGCTCGCCGCGTACCACTCCTGGCGGCACACGGCGCGGCACGAGGCGGTGGCGGCGGATTTCGCCGCGGCCGGCGACTGGCTAGCCGGACTGTACGGCGCCGTTGGCGAGAACGGTCAGGGCAGCCTGGCGCAGCTGCTGGACGGGGTCCCGGACGAACTCGGCCGTCGATTCGGCAGCCAGCCCGGAGCCGATGCGGACCTGGCCGACCTTGCCGCCCTGCGCGACCGCCTGGCGGGTCACCGGACACCGAAGTCCGTCGTGCACGGCGACTTCTGGGTAGGCAACCTGCTGGCGGACGGGGGCCGGGTGCTCGGCGTTATCGACTGGGAGCACGCCAGCCTGGACGACTCGCCCGTGCGCGACCTGATCAGGTTCGCGACGTCGTATTCCCTCTACCTCGACCGCCACAGCCGCCAGGGACACCGGGTGCCCGGCCACCGGGGACTGCGCGCCGGCCGCTGGGGAGCGGGCGTGGAGTATGCGATCGACGGAGCCGGCTGGTATCCCGACCTGGTTCGCTCGTTCGTCACGACCGGGCTGGAGCGGCTCGGCGTCTCGCCGTCCTGCTGGCGCGACGTGCTGCTCGCCGACGTGGCGGCCAGCGCCGCCGCCGCGGATCAGGACGAGTTCGCCCGCAATCACCTGCTGCTGTTTCGCCTGCTGGCAGGACGCCGGTCATGACGATCACGATGACACGGCCGCCGGCCCCGCCGCTGACGGCGCCGGCGCCCCCGGCCCGCGGCAGCGCTCAGCGCGCAGCCGTCATCACGCTGATCCTCGCCGTCATCTTCCAGCCGGTCCTGCACCCGACCGGGCCGGGCAACAGCTCGCCGGTCGATCTGCTCCTCATCGCCTCAATCGTTACCGCCACGGTCTGGCTGGCCGGCACGCACCGCAAGCTGCGCGCCCCTTACGTCATCCCTGTCGCGCTGTTCATCGCGGCTGGCGCGGCTTCCGGCCTGGTCTCGCCGCTGCCCACCACGGCGCTGACGACGATTGCGATCGACATCCTGCTGTTCGCGTGGTGCACAACCGTGGTCAACGTGCTGTCCGCCCCGCGGGCCATGCGCTACGCGCTGGTGGCCTGGAGTTGGTCCGGCATCTTCTGGGCCGCGCTGTTCGTGGCTGCCTGGGCCGGGCACGTCACCCCGCTCGAAGGGATCAACCCAGCCGAGGGCAACCGGCTGGCGTCCACCTTCGGCGATCCGAACTACGCCTCGTGGTACTGGGACGCCACGATCCTCGTCATCTTCGCCTCGCGCACTCCGGGCAAGCGATGGATGCGGTTCGCCGGCTACGCCATCCTGCTGTGGGCGCTAGTCCTGACCGAGTCCAACGGCGGCGCGCTCGGACTCGGCATCGGCATCACCTTCCTGCTGGCGGTCAGGAATTACCGGCGGCATGGCTGGGCCGGGGCCATTGCGACCGGGCTGGTCGCCGGCCTGGCCGTCGGCGCATTCTTCACCGCCGTCCCGCTCAACTCCATCAGGCAGTGGGCGCTTACCAGCAACCAGGCGCTGCTGGTCAACTCGATCGGCCGCAGCGCGCAGAGCAGCAATGAGCGGGACCTGCTCATCCACGAGACTATCCAGTTGTACGAACGCGGCGACGGCGTCCTTGGCCTCGGCCCGATGAGCACCAAGCAGTTGCTGGCGCAGTGGTATTACCCATACTCCAACGAGGCGCACGACGACTTCCTGGCGGCGCTGTGCGAACGCGGCGTGCCCGGCCTGTTCGCGCTGCTGCTGCTGTGCGGCTGCGTTGTCGCCAGGGCCTCCCCCATTCTGCGGCGGTCGCTGTCGCTGCCGATGGGGGCCGCGGTGCCCGCCCCGGCGGGCCTGGTGGCCGCCCTGCTCGCGATAGGCGTCAACTCCTTCTACGAGGAGGTCCTCCACTTCCGTCCGCTGTGGCTGCTGTTCGGCATCGTCGCCGTGCTCGGCCGGGACGCCTGGCGGCTGCATCGGTACGAGCGGCAGCGCCGGTTCGCGAGGCTGCGCCCGGCAGCCATGAGTGAGCTGGCGACCCTGCCGCCGCCCACGGCGCCCGCCGACCGCACAACGCCGCCGCCGCCGCCGCCCATCCGCCGGCTGGCCGGGCCCTACGTCCGGCCCGTGGCCGGGGTTCCCCCCGGTGCCGCAGGCGGGAGCGCGTCGCGGCTGGTGTCTGGGCAGGTCATCAGGAATCTGGGCGCGCAAGGCGGCGCCCTGGTCTGCGTCTCCATCTCCAGCCTGCTGGTCGCCCGGGTAGGCGGCCCGACCGTCCTCGGCTACTACGCGCTGCTCCGGGTATTGCCCTGGCTGTTCGGGGTCATAATTTCCTGCGGCCTGCCGACCGCCGCGGCATACTTCATGGCCGGCAAGCATGGCGAGGACCGGCGGTCACGGCCCACTATCGTCGTGATGGCCGTGCTCGCCGCGGGGCTCAGCGCGCTGGCCTGGGCGGCCTGCGCCGTCCCGTTCCAGCACGTGTTCTTCCAGCAGATGCCGCTCGAACTCATACTGGCCATGACCATCTCGGTCGTGACCTCGCTGCTCAATGTCACGGCCAAGGCCGTCTGCCAGGGCAGCGGGGACATCGCCGGCGCTAACTTGCTGATTCTCGCCGAGGAGTTCTGGTTCGTCCCGACCTACCTGACCGTTCGGCTCGTCACCGGACAGGGCGGCTCGGGCCTGATGGTCGCCTCGCTGATCTTCTCCGGTGCCCTGTATACCGCCACCGCCATCATGCGGCTGTCGAGTCGCGGGTTCTTCCAGGGCTGGGGGTTGCCGTCGGCCCAGCTGGCCAGGCGCATCGTCGCGTTCGGAGCTCGCGGGCAGCTAGGGAACATGCTATGGCTGACGAACCTGCGATTCGACTTCGTGCTTCTCGGCGCGCTGGCCGGCCCCGCCGTGCTCGGGGTCTACGCTGTCGCGTCGAAGTTCGCCGAGCTGATGCGACTGGTCCCGACGGCTGTCAACTACGTGTTGTACCCGCGGTTCGCGCGGATCGGCAGGAAAAAGGCAACCGTTGAGGCCCGCCGGCTGCTGCCACTCAGCACCGCGCTGACCGTGGCGATGACGCCCTTCCTGGGAGCGGTCACCCTGGTCGCGCTGCCGATACTTTACGGGCGAGCCTTCCGCGGGGCCATCACGCCGGCCGAGATCATCATCATCGGCCTGTCCGTCGAGGGGGCGGCCGCGGTCGCGTCCGCGTACCTGGTCGGCATCGGCAGGCCCGGCCTGAACTCCATCGGCATGGGCGTCGGCACGGTCATCACCGTGACCCTGGACGTCATCCTCATTCCCAGGTTTGGCGCGGTGGGCGGCGCTATCACCTCCGCGGTCACGTACCTGACCACCACTGCGGTGCTCGTCATACTCGCCCGTAGCCAGTTCCGCGCCTCGGCGCGGGCTGACGGCGTGGAGCTGGCCAGACCGGAGCTCCACGCGGACTCCCGCATACGCCGGGCGGTGGACCTGCTGGTATCCGGCGTCGCGCTCGCGATCAGCACCCCCCTGATCGTCCTTCTCGCGGCCGTCGTGCGACTCACGAGCCCGGGCCCCGCCTTCTACCGACAGGCCCGGGTAGGCCGGCTGAGCGAGCCGTTCACGATTTTGAAGCTTCGCTCAATGGTCAGCGACGCCGACCGGGCCGACGTGCTGGTAACCGGCCACGCCGACTCCCGCGTCACCAGGCTCGGCGCCGTGCTGCGAGCCACCAAGCTGGACGAACTGCCGCAGCTTGTCAACGTGCTGAGAGGGGATATGACCCTCATCGGGCCCCGGCCGGAGGTGCCACGGTACATTCCTTATTACTACAGCGGCGAGCTTGAGACCCTGAACGTCCGGCCGGGCCTGACCGGCGCAGGGCAGCTTTTCTACACGCAGCTGCAGCAGGCGCCAACCCTCGACGTCGAGGACCCCGAGAAGTACTACGTAACCTATGAGCTGCACGCGAAGCTGAGTCTCGACCTGGACTACCTGAGGAACCGCAGCCTGAGGTATGACCTTACGATCCTGCTCCGCACGATCCTGGTTGTGACCAAGCTCAGCAAGGCCGTTCCGGTCAAGGACTCCCCGACCGCGGACGCCGCGGTTTCCGTGTCGGCTGGCCGGCACAGGCGCACCAGCTCCCGCTCCTAGCCGGCCGCGGGTCTAGCGCCGCTACTTGGGCCGCAGACCTGCCCTGAGAGCCACGGCCACGGCCTCGATGGCGCTATGGCAATCGAGCTTCACGATCACATTGCGGATATGCGTGCGGACAGTGTTGGGTGACTGATGCAGCTTCTCGGCGATGCCATTGCGGTCCATGCCGCTAACCATCAGGCAGAGCACCTGATGTTCCCGCGCCGTCAGCTGCCCGAGGGGCAGCAGGCCGGGCTGGTCCCGGTGCTCCGCGACCAGCTTGGTGAGCAGCTCGTACGGCAGCCAGGTTCCTCCCAGCACCGCGGCCCGCACCGCGCTGAGAACCTGCTCGACGGAGGCGTTCTTGGGCACAAAGCCCGCCGCGCCCGCCCGGACCGCGTCCAGCGCGGCGGCCATGTCCGCGTACGCGGTCAGCACCACGATCGCGGGCGGGACCGGCAATGCGGTCATCTTCCTCGTGAGCTCGGTACCGCTCACTTCACCGAGGCGCAGATCCATGATCACCACGTCCGGTTGCCATGCCGCCACGAAACCGAGCGCTTGACAAGGGTCACTCATCGTCAGCGGCTCGAAGTCCGGCTCCGCCGCGAAGACCGCCTCGAGCCCCTGGCAGAAGATGCGGTGATCATCGACGATGAGCAGCCGGCTTCGCATTATCCGCTGAGCAAGTCCAGCGTCGGGTCTTCACCGAGGCGGGCACCCACGTCGATGATGCCTTCCCTGACGGCGTAGGCAACAGCCTCTAGCCGCGAATGCACCCCGAGCTTGATGAGCACGGAGTCGATGTAAGTGCGGATTGTCGACAACTGCACCCCCATCGACCTCGCCATGCTCGTCGTGCCTTCGCCATGCACCAGCCGGGCCAGTACCTCCCGCTCGCGCGGTGTCAGCAGGTGATCCAGGGCCGGATAGCGCACGCTGCGTCGAACTGGCCGATGGGCGGCCTGGACCGACAGCGAGAGCAGCGCTCCGCTAGCAGGACGTTGCGGCAACCGCCCCACGGCGCCAGTGAGTACCCGCAGCACCTCGACGAAGTCGTCGGTCTTGAGTGCCGCGCCGTGGACGCCCGCGGCCAGCGTGGCAGTGAAACCCTCACACTCCGACGAATCGGCGAGCACGACGAACGCGGTCCGGGGCGAGTTGGCTATAGCCTCCGGCAACGCGTCGGCCTGGCAACTCACCGCCAAGCCGACGTCAAGAACGCAAGCATCGGCGTGCTCCCGCAGGATCGAATTCGCCGCGGCGTCAAGCCCTGCCACACAGCCCACCACCTCATGACCCGACCTGCGCAGCAGAGATTTGAGGGCGTCGGCGAAGATACGGTGCGCGTCAGCGATCACGATCCTCAATTCGAGGACCCCCAATGCGCGGGCAACTCAACGGTGACCATGAGCCCGCCGAGGTCACCGACGCAGAGGCGAACGCTGCCACCGTACTTCAGCGCGAGCGCGCCGACGATCTCGAGGCCGAGGCCGGACCTGCCCCTCGCGGCGGCACGGCCGAGCCCGCTTCCCGAATCGGTGACACAAAGCCGCGCCAGGCCGTCCGCCTCTTCGACAAGCACGTTGATCTTGCCGACTGGTCCGGCGGCCCGGCATGCGTTGGCCAGGACGTTGCACAGAATCCGGATAACGTCGCCGGAACCTGCCAGAGCCATGACAGGCTGCGACACGAGTTCAATCACCCCGGGATAGCGGACCCGCGCGCTCGCCACAGCGTCCATGGCGAGCCGATCGAGACGGACGCTCGCACGGCGCCGTGGCCCGTCGAGAATGTCATCGCAGATCGCGGCGATCTGCCCGGCCGCGACAGCGATCGCCTGCAGCCGTTCCTGAAAATCTTCTCCCGATCCGGCTTCGCTGGCGCTCACAAGCCACTTGATGGTCGCCGTCGGCTCTACCAGGTCATGACACAGCTCGCGCAGCGACAAATGCGTCGTGACCGAGGACACGTCCTTATGTACGGACCGGCCGCTCAAGCCGTTAGCGGCCATGCTTACGCATCCCCAATACCCGCTTCACTAATCCCCACCCCCCAGTCCAGGCCCCGGCCAATGCAGCGCGCGGACTTGACGGATCCCCTTCGCTACACGCAAAAAAAACTCCGGTCCCTACCGCTGTCCCCGCGGGTATTCGCGGAGGCACAGCTGCCAGGGTCCGGAGCAACATGTTTATACTACACGCCGACCTCGCCCGGAACATCCTCATCCGACGTAGAGCATCTGAGCGCCAACGGCTTTGAGCTGCCTCTACGGACGGGCAAGCAGGCGCCAGCGGTCCGTGCGGCGGGAGGCAGACCCGGTCGCCTGGGTCTCCAGGCGCGAACGCCCGTGAGGAGTGAAGAGGCACCTCGCGCCCGTTCGGGATAAGGGTCTTGATTCTTCCGAACGGACTCGTGGCGGCTGTCAGAGTGAATGAATCCGGGTCAGCAAAAAACGAATCGAATTGTCGATTGCCGCTAAGCGAATCTGCGAAAACGCATCCAGCCTCGGTCGCGCCAGCGTCACCACCTCAAGAGTCGAGTGGACTCCGAACTTCACCATGAGGCTGTGCAGGTGGGTGCGCACTGTGTTCGCGGACAACTGCAGCCGCTCCGCGATCTCCTTCCGCCCCGCGCCCTCCACCAGCAGGAACAAGACGTCCCGCTCACGGCGGGTGAGTGACGAGAGCAGGTCATCGCCATCGCGGCGGCGATCTTGGTCCTCGATGAGCAGGCGCAGCACCGCGCCTAGCTCGCGCGGGGGTATCCAGGTGTCGCCGCGGACAACGCCGCGAATGACGCGGAGAAGGTGATCGACCGACTCGTCCTTCCGCACCCATGCCGCCGCTCCGGCGCGCATCGCGGCCACGATCCGCTCGGGCTGGGAAGCCGCGCTGACCATGACGACGCGCGACTGATCTCCGTTCTGCGTCAGGTCCGAGCAGAAGGCGATGGCCGAGTCCTCAGGCAAGTCGGCATCGAGCAGGATGACATCGGCTGACCGCCCGACCAGCACGCGCGGGGCGAACTTCGCGGAATGGGCTTTCGCCACTACCGCCAGGTCTGGCTCGGTCTGCAGCCGCGTCGCCAGAGCATCACGGAATGCGAGACGCTGGTCAACGATGAGCACATGAATCGCTGGCCGCGCCGCCGGATCGGACGGAGCTGCCATCACCGTCTCCGGGCTCTCGCCCTCTCCTTAGGCAGCGGGCTGCGGTGAGACGCGCTGCCCCGTTTATCCGCAGGCGGGAAGACAGCAAGGGCCGTCGCCTGGTCGATGAGCAGACCGTCCTGGCTGGCGAGGGCGGCGAGTTGCAGCCGGCTGTGCGCGCCGAGTTTCGCCAGCACGTTTTTCACGTAGGTGCGGACGGTATCGACCGTGATGTTCATCGCGGACGACATCTGCCTGGTGCCCTGCCCGGCGGCGATCCTGGTGAGGATCTCCTTCTCTCGCGGTGACAGCTCGCACAGCCGGTTCCTGTCGCGAGCGGGGAACCGCCGCGGGCCCGGATCCAGCACGCTCCGGCCTGCCTCGATCGCATCAAGTGCCACGGTGATCTGCGCGACGCTCTGGTCCTGATGAGTGAGGCCCGCCGCACCGCTTCTCATGAACTGCGACAGCGTCTCGGGGTCGGTGACCTCGGACAGCACCAGCACCTTCGTGCCAGGGTAGCGTCGCAGGATCGCACGGACGGTATCGGGGCCACTCGGCTGGCGGCCAGGCTGCAAGCCGAGCAGACAGACATCCGGCACGCAGTCATCGGCCGGGCCAGGGGCACTGCTGACGGACGTCGTGACCGCCAGGATGTCATAGCCGCGCGCGTCGAGCGCGCACGCCAGCGCTTCCGCCAGCATCCGCTGCTGACCGCAGATGAGTATCTTCATTTCTCGCCCCCTACGCATTCGAACGTGCCGGCGCTTGGCGCTACATAGGCCGCGCAGAGCG
>Ga0307474_10001324_pt1 | contig 18030 bp, 14 predicted proteins | sample atmos_gasesECM1C_2_FD_203312 | JGI IMG/M metagenome (GOLD analysis project Ga0307474, IMG submission 203312) | Hardwood forest soil microbial communities from Morgan-Monroe State Forest, Indiana, United States - atmos_gasesECM1C_05 | ecosystem: Environmental > Terrestrial > Soil > Temperate... | reverse complement strand
TTAAGCCTTGCGTGTGAGCCTCCGCGACCATGCCGGCAAGACCTTGCGTGCGCTCTGCGGTGGAGGCGAGAGTGCCGGCCGAAGCTTCCAGTTGGCTCGATGCCGATGATATCGTCTCGATAATCAGGCCGACCGCTGATTCGAAGCCGTCTGCAAGCCGGGTCATGTCGGCCTTGCGCTCCTGCGCCTGCCGCTGCTCCGCTTGAGATTGCTCCGCGCGCAGTCGGTTGGTTTCAACCAGAGCGCCCCTGAACACTTCAGCTGCGCGGGCCATCTCGCCGATCTCGTCGGTCGACCAAGCCCGGGCAGCACAATCTTGAAATTGCCCCCCGCAAGCTCGCCCAAGGCGCCGGTCATCGCCGAAAGCTGTCGGGAAACGGACCTGCCGATAAAGACGCTGATTCCGAGCACCGAAAATGCGATCACGACGATGGCAAGCTTCATTTGCCAGTCCGCGATGTCGCGCATCCTCATGTTCGCTTGATCCGCATCAGCCCTCATTTCGCTCACGGCCTTCGTCACCGCCGCAATTACCGGCTCGATTTCCGAAAATGAGTCCGATGTCGCCTTCAATTCGACGGCGAGTTTTTGAGCGCTGCCAAACCAGGCGAAAAAATCACGCTGGTAATCGGCAAGCTTCTGCTTCAGCTCCGCCTTGGTGACCTCCGCAATATCGGCCTTGTCCACCTTGGCGGAAAACTCGGCAACCCGCTTTTTCATCTCGTCGCCGTATTTGGCGTCCCGTCGCAACATGTAGTCCTTTTCATGCCGACGCATCATCAGCATGGTGACCAGCAGATCCGAGTTCTGAAGTTGATTTACCTTCGCCTCGATGTCATGCACCGAAACGCGCAAGCTGCCTTCAAGACCTGATTTTTCGTCGAGCCCAAGACGGGTTTTTTCCGCAACGACCGAGGCGAAATGCGCCTGACATTCCTTCAGCGAGCTGCTCATGGCTTCGATCTTGCGCGCTAGATCAGCCCTGCCGAGAGCCTGCACCCTTCCGTTGAGCTTGTTGATGTCCGTGACAACGGCGCTTGCGATCTCACCGTAGAGTTCGGCCTTTTTCTGATCGTTATGCAGCAGAAAATCCTTTTCGACGCGCCGGCTCTCAAGCAGCTCAATCTCGATTTTTCGGCTCAGCTCAAAGACAGCTCGCGATTTATCAGCCGTCGCTCGGTACAGGGCGACCTCGGACTCGCCGTACATATGCATGCCGCCCACGACAATGACACCGGCTACCCCAACGACGCCGATCGCCGCAATCTTGTGCGTCAAACGGGGAGAGAAAGCTGGCAGAAACGGCAAGAAGGATGAGTCCTCGCCGGAACCTGCAACCATCGGGGTTGCGCTTTTTCCGGACATGGGGATTGCCCCGAGTATTGGGCTTCGACCGTTTCAACCAATATTGATCGCCTTCAGCCTATGGTAGTATGTTATGGTAAGAAAAACGTTAACGCGCAGAGCGCGGATGCAACCTTATGTTGCATTCTGCACGCGTGCCGCGGAATCTTCTTCCCGCGCCCCATCCATGACATTCGATCTGCCTTGAAGCGCGATGGATCGGTCGCGTCGATAGCGATACCGGACCTGAGACCTGGAAATTGCGTCAGACTTTAAGACTGCGTCTCAGGCCGCCCGTACCGAACTGAGGAACTTGCCGACCTCGAGCTTGAGGCGGCTGGATTCGGCTGACAGCGACTGAGCCGCCGAGAGAACCTGTGAGGAAGCCGAACCGGTCTCGCTGGCGCCGTGCTGTACATCGCTGATGTTGGAACTGACCTGCTGCGTCCCCCGCGCCGCCTGCTGCACGCTGCGGGAAATCTCACTCGTCGCCGCGCCCTGCTCTTCCACCGCGGCCGCGATTGTCGCGGAGATTTCCGACAGTTTTTCGATGGTGCCGCTGATCTCCTGGATCGCGCCGACCGAATCCTGCGTTGCCGCCTGGATGCCGCTGATTTGCTGGCCGATCTCACCGGTTGCCTTGGCGGTCTGCTCGGCGAGCGCCTTTACTTCCGAGGCAACGACCGCAAAACCGCGGCCGGCCTCGCCGGCGCGCGCCGCCTCAATGGTGGCGTTGAGCGCCAGCAGATTGGTCTGCCCGGCGATGGTATTGATCAGTTCGACCACGTCTCCGATACGCGCGGCCGCCTTCGACAATTCGCCGACCCGGTCGTTCGTCTTCCGCGCCTGGCCAACGGCCTCGCTGGCCATGCGCGCCGATTCCTGGACCTGACGGCCGATCTCATTGACCGACGAGGACAGTTCCTCGGTCGCCGTTGCCACCGACTGCACGTTGCTGGAGGCTTCCCCGGAGGCTTCCGCGACGTTGGTGGTGAGCCCCTGGGTGCGCTCGGCGGTCGAGGTGAGAGTGCGAGCGGAGGCCTCGAGTTCATTGGAGGCCGACGAAACGGTCTTGATGATCTCGCCCACCGCTGCCTCGAAATTATCGGCCATCGTGATCATGTCGGCCTTGCGCTGTTGCGCATTGCGCCTCTCGACTTCCAACTGCTCGACGCGCATCCGCTCGACTTCAAGCCCGTTCTTCTTAAACACTTCGACGGCGCGGGCCATTTCGCCAACTTCGTCGCCACGATCGATCCCGGGAACGTTCGCCTTTAGATCGTTGTTTGCAAGCGCTTCCATGACGGTCTTCAGCGAGACGATCGGTTTGACGATGCCAAACTGACTGATGAGGTAGCCGACCACGGCGCCGAGGATGATGCCGAAAGCGGCAACAATGATCAGAAGCCTGGAGGTGGTTTCGTATTCCTGGGTCGCGGCCTTTGCGGAAGACTCAACGCTCTCGATCAGGCGATCTGCGAGCGCTTTCACGTTGGCCTGGAGTTTTTCCGAAGCGACGCGACTCTTCATCGCCGAATCGCGCAATTGGCTCGCTTCCTCACTTAACTGCTGATTTTTGACGCGATCGGCGAGGCTAAGTGTATTCTGCAGACCGCGTTGATATTCAGCCATGGCTTCCTTGACGCCGGGCAGCATGTTGAGCGCCTGCTGGTCACGGGACCTGGCGATGCTTTTCAGCCGTTCATCAAACAGCTTCAGCTGCTCGTCGATCACGCCGTGAACCGCAGCACGACTTTCCAGACTCGGATCGAGCGCAACGCGAAACTCGGCGCGACTGAGAGCGATCACATTTTGATTGGCTCTCGCAGTTTCCAATGCCCGTCGTGCGTTGAAGCTCATGTTGTCGGCGGCTTCGTTGAGAGAAGCCAGGGCATGTATGCCCAGCCAGCTAATGATGCCGGCGATGGTCGATAGCAGCACGAGGACGACGAAAATTTTGGTGATGATCTTGAAGCGTGCGATGACCGACATGCGAAACCTTCCAGTACATTCTTCCGAATGGTCTTGCGCGACTGCTCCGCCTGAAACGACAAAGATCTGCGCAGCTTTGCTGCGGGTTTTTTCTCGAATCAAACGATCGTCGCCACCAGAATAATGGTATCACTGTAGTCTAAGATTGGTTAATATTTTACATCGTGCAGTATAGTCATTAAGCCAATGCAACTTATTATTGTAGCACTCGCAAGCACGGTTGAGCGCTGTGAACGGCGTCCGTTCGCGCAAAAAGACTCAGACAGGTGTGGATCTTTATCAGCTGGATCGCCAGCCAAATGAAGCTGAAGCAGTCGGTCGAAAGCGAAAAGTCGATTGGTTGCCGGAAAGGGTTAGCGCCCGGCAGCTCAGTCGTTCGAGCGGCGAAGCTCCAGCGGGGCACCCGGTCGCGCCGGTTCATTCGTCTCTGACTTGACCGGATCGATCCGCGCTCTTTCGACCGCGGGGGTCTCAACACGCGACGACATTTCCACCGAGCCCGTGCGCTCCTGTGTGCGCAGCGAGCGCGGGTGCGCGCCCGCGCGCGCCATCAGCATCTGCGTTCCGCCCTGATGACGGAAGTCGCAATAGGCGAAGCTCATGCCCGAGACCGATCCACGGAAGCTGCGCTCGTCTAGTTTGTCGAGATTGAAGCAGGGCTCGAACGGAAGTCCCCTCAGCGAGGCGCAAACCAACTGCCCGCGTATCTGAAGCGTGTTGCCGGGCAAGCGTAGGTGACGAACGGGACCGGAGCCGCTGAATTGCACGGCGCCAGCCGCGCCCATGTCATCAAGGATCCGGCCCGCTCCGCGCGTACCGTCAAAGCAGGTGAAGGCGAATATCTTGCCAGATACGAACCTGCGGGCCTCCTCGGCACTCATCTGCCCAGCCAATGCGGGTGCGATCGCCGCACCGGCCACAACCGCTCCCAACACGAAACGCGCAAGCATGCTCTTACTCCAACTTTAACCCGAGCGCAGGCGACCGAAGCCTCTTTACCCGCTACTTACCATACCAACAGTGGCAAAGATTGGAGCAGCTTGGTTGGTAAAGTCTGAACGTGTCAGGCAATTTTTACCACAATTCGACCGCGAACCTGCCCGGCGAGAATCCTAGAACCGGCCTCCATGGCCTCGTTGAGATCGATTTCATGAGTAATTTCAGCTAGTTTTGCTGAATCCAAGTCGCTGGCCAAGCGCTTCCAGGCGACCTTTCGCAATTCAATCGGGCACATCACGGAATCTATGCCCAACAGACACACCCCGCGCAAAATGAACGGCGCGACCGACGAGGGCAGGTCCATCCCGCCGGCAAGCCCGCATGCGGCAATGGCGCCGCGGTACTTGGTCATCGACAAGAGGTTGGCGAGCGTGGTCGAACCCACGCTGTCGATCCCGCCCGCCCAGCGCTCCCTGCCAAGGGGTTTCACGGGTCCCGCGAGTTCGTTTCGGTCGATCACTTCGCTCGCGCCGAGATTCCGGAGATAGCCGGCTTCCGACATTCGTCCGGTCGAGGCAACCACGTGATAGCCGAGCTTCGACAGCACGGCCGTGGCAACCGAGCCGACGCCGCCGGCTGCGCCGGTGACGACGATCGGACCATGCGCCGGGGTGAGACCATGCTGTTCCAGCGCAAGCACGGCCAACATCGCAGTGTACCCGGCAGTACCGATCGCCATCGCCTCGCGCGCCGACATGCCGTCGGGCAGGCGCACGAGCCACTCGCCCTTGACACGGGCCTTCTCGGCATAAGCGCCAAGATGCGTCTCGCCCATGCCCCAGCCGTTGCAGATCACCTTGTCGCCCGCCTTCCACTGCGGATGCGACGACTGCTCGACCGTGCCCGCAAGATCAATGCCGGGGATCATCGGAAACCGCCGCACCACCGGCGCCTTGCCGGTGAGCGCAAGGCCATCCTTGTAGTTCAGCGTCGACCACTCGACCCGTACCGTGACGTCGCCTTCCATCAGGTCGGCTTCGTCGAATTGGGCGAGCGTAGCGGTGGTACCTTTGTCCGCTTTGTCGATCCTGATTGCCTTGAACATGGCCAACGCCTTTCGGTCTCACGTCGTGCGTTGGCTTGAGATTGACCCGTCTAGGCCGGTTGCGCAACCCGGCGCGCAACCGGCGCCTCGACGATTGGCAGGTTGATCAGTGCCGACATGATTCCGAGCAGCACCGCGAACCACCAGATCGGCGTGTAGGAATGGAACTTCTCGAACACGACGCCGCCGAGCCAGACACCCAGAAAGCCGCCGACCTGGTGACTGAAGAATGCGAAGCCGTAAAGGGTCGCGAGCCAACGCGTGCCAAACATCACGGCCACCAGACTTGACGTCGGTGGAACCGCCGACAACCAGGCGAGGCCCGTGACCACGCCGAACGCCAGCACCGTGAAGTGGCTGATCGGGAACGAGATGAAGGCGACGATCGCCATGGCACGAACGAAATAGATCACCGACAGGATGTAGCGCTTCGGAAGCCTGCCCTGCAGCCAGCCGACGCTGAGCGAGCCCACGATGTTGAACAGGCCGATGGTTGCTGCCACCCAACCGCCGAGCGCAACCGGCACGCCGCGATCGACCAGATAGGCGGGAAGGTGCACGGTGATGAAGGCAAGCTGAAACCCGCAGGTAAAGAAGCCGAGCACGAGCAATACGTAGGAGCGATGGCCGAAGGCTTCAGCGAGCGCATTCTTGAAGGTCTGCTGTCCGCCGCGGTGACCACACCGGTCGTTTGATTCGGTGTCGCCAAGGCAAGCGACAGCGGCACCACCAACAGCATCAGGCAGGCAAAGACCGTCAAAGCCGACTGCCAGCCGAAATTGTCAATCATGGCGACGCCGAAAGGAGCAAATACGAACTGACCGAGCGACCCCGCCGCGGTACCCGCGCCGAGCGCAACGCCGCGCCACTCCTTTGGCAACAGCTTGCCGAATGCCGACAGCACGAGGTTGAACGAACAGCCGGACAGGCCGAAGCCGATTAGAACGCCCGCACTGAGGTCGAGCGCCAGTGGCGTTTCGGAGTAGCGCATAACGATGAGACCTGCCGCATACATCAGCGCGCCGACGGAAATCACCCGCACGCTGCCGAACCGGTCGGCGATCGCGCCAGCGAACGGCTGGCCAATTCCCCACAACAGATTCTGAATCGCCAGCGCGAGAGCGAACACGTCCCGCCCCCATGAAAAATCACGGCTCATCGGCTGCATGAAGAAGCCGAGGGTCGAACGCGGGCCAAAGGTCAAAAGGCCGATCATGCAGCCGCAAACCACGATCACCCGCGGCGTGCGCCAATTCATTGCAGTGGAAGAGGGATAGTGGCCTTCGGTCGCAGTCATTGCCAAATTCCTTTGGACCTATCAACGCGAACAAAACCTCGACGAGCGCGAAAATGCGAATACAACCGGCCGTCGCACCGGGCAACGGAAGTTAATGCATTTGCATGAAGAGCCCAACTGCGATATCGGCAGGGCTGATACGCGCAAGGGCGTCCTTGCGGTTTGCGAAGCGCCATGATGATCGCGCGCCAAGCCTTTGAAAGGGTGCGATATACCATCGAGAGCTTGAGAAACTGGTGGAGCTAGCGGCGTATCGGGGTGCCGGACATTTCAGCCGAGCTCTTCGCGGCCTCGGCAAGCTTCGCCGATATTTCCGCGGTCTCTGCCGGCGTGCCCCAGCTCGGTGCTTCGCTGCCATCGCCCCACGCGCGGGGCCGATAGAAGGTGTGCACGCCGAATTTGTACATCTTCTTCATTTCGCTGACCCAGGACGGGTGCACCCAATAGGCATGATAATGCGTCGATTTGCCGACCTCCGGCAGCCAAAGCTGGCCGTCGAGCATCGCCTTCGCGATCCTTTTGGCGCGATCCCACATGTCGGGCTCGCGCACGATGTCTGCGACATTATCGCATGCGAATGTAAACTGGCACGCCAGGTGCCGGTGCTTGTTCTGGTAGACCACCCCGCACACCGTGGTGGGATAGAAGCCGGAGAAGGCACGATTGAGCACCACCTGCGCCACCGCGATCTGGCCGCGCACCGCTTCGCCGCGGGCTTCGAAATACACGGCCTCGGCCAGGCATTTCTCCGCTTTGGCGCGCGACTTCTCGTCAAACAGGCCAAGGCGCTCGGCAGGCGTCTTGGCGCGCTGGTTGTCGCTGTTGACTTCGCCCTTGGGTGCGATGCTTTCGCCGCTCTCGGCAGTCCCCGTCGTAGGCAGGGACGCGATCGCCTTCATGTCGGGATCGTCACCGGGCAACACGACGACCGGTTCTTCGCCAGGCTGCCAGCGCTCGATGCTTTCCAACGGGGCACCGAGCGAATTGCTTCCGAAGAAGAGGCTCGCGGTCTTCACCGAAAACGCGTCGTGCGACGGGACGGGTTCGCCCCTCGGAGTAGCGGCATCGCCGGCGGCTTTCTCTCCGCCGGGCTGAGATCGCAGCGTTTCGTATTGCGGCAGCGGCGGAGCGTTGAGGGCTTCGGCAAGTTCCGGATCGAGCGGGGCGCGCTCGGCGGAGCTGTCAGCCGTCTTTGCGCCCATCACCGACCAATTCGAGGTCGCCGGATCTTCCGTGGCCGGCGCGGCATTGGCGGGTGCGGCCGGCTCGCTCGGAGCGATCATCAGACGATCGCCCTTGAGCGTGCGATCGACCTTGGGGAAGTCGGAGGGCTGATAGCGCGGTGGATTTTGAGCGATGGCATTGCGCCGCACCGAACCCGTGATGTCGATGCCCTGATGGTCGAGGCTAGCCAGCCGATAGGCTACGGTTTGCGGGGCGTAGGTGCCGATGGGGCGGCCGAAACTGTAAGTGGCGAGCTGGATTCTGTTGGCCGAGGACACGCGGCTCTGCCAGCGCTCGGCGACGCCCGGCTGCCTCGCCAGAAGCGAAGCGATATCCTGAAACCCGGCCTCTGTCGGGGTCAATGCGAAAGTGCAAAGACCGAAGCCGAAGAACGCAATGCGCGCGCTCCTCGGCCGGTTACGCATCTGTGACATCGATACGCTCACGCAACGCAACACTACGTGATCGAATTCAGTACATCCGTGCAATTCGATCTTTTTTGGTGGTAGCGAATTTAGGTTGCGAGGGAGTTAATCGGCGTGGCGCGGGCGACACACGCAACCATCGGCTCAAAGCGCGCCGCTCACATCGAAAACCTTGGTAAACAGGCGCTCGAACGAAGTGGTAAATATCGCGTCAACAAAAATGATGAAGAAAATTTCCAGACGGCGAAAGACGTGGATGCCCGGAACAAGTCCGATCATGACATCGTCCTCGATTGATCTTCGGCGATAGATCGAATCTACGCTTGGCTGGAGACGGTCTTGCCGAGCGCGGCCTGTGCTGCGGCGAGACGGGCGATCGGCACGCGGTAGGGCGAGCAGGAGACGTAATCCAATCCCACCTGATGGCAGAAAGCGATGGAGGCGGGATCGCCGCCATGTTCGCCGCAGATGCCGACCTTCAGGCCGGGACGAGTCTTGCGCCCACGCGCCACGCCGATCTTCACCAGTTCGCCCACGCCATCGCGATCGACCGAAATGAAGGGATCGATCTCGAGGATTCCCTTGGTGACGTAGGTACCGAGGAAGCTCGCCGCATCATCGCGGCTGATGCCATAGGTAGTCTGGGTCAGGTCGTTGGTGCCGAACGAGAAGAACTCCGCCGTCTTGGCGATATCGCCGGCCAAAAGGCAGGCGCGCGGCAGCTCGATCATGGTACCGACTTGATAGTTCAACCTGGCTCCAGTCTCCTTCATCACCGAGGCCGCGGTCGAGTCGATCCGCGCCTTGACCAGATCGAACTCCGCCTTGGTTGCGATCAGCGGCACCATCACCTCGAGTCCAACGGCCTTGCCGGTCCGCTTTCCGGCCTCGACCGCGGCTTCGAAAATAGCACGCGCCTGCATCTCGGCGATTTCGGGATAGGCGATCGCAAGCCGGCAGCCGCGGAAGCCGAGCATCGGATTAAATTCGGAAAGTTCGCGGGCGCGGTCGGCCAGCCGCCGCGGGTCGGTGTTCATCGCACGCGCGACTTCCTCGATCTCGGCCTGGGTGTGCGGCAAAAACTCGTGCAGCGGCGGATCGAGCAGCCGGATCGTCACCGGCAGGCCCTTCATGATCTCGAACAGTTCGACGAAATCGGCCCGCTGCATTGGCAACAACTTGGAAAGCGCAGCGCGCCGGGCCTGCTCGTCCTCGGCGAGAATCATCTCGCGCACGGTGCGGATCCGGGTTTCCTCGAAGAACATGTGCTCGGTGCGGCAGAGTCCGATGCCCTCGGCGCCGAACTTGATGGCGGTGCGCGCGTCGTCGGGCGTATCGCCGTTGACACGAACGCCGAGCTTGCGCACGGAATCGGCCCAGCCCATCAGCGTGCCGAATTCGCCCGACATTTGCGGCTCGATCATCGGCATCCGCCCGGCCAGCACCTGGCCCAAGGAGCCGTCGATGGTGATGACGTCGCCGGTCTTGAAGGTGCGCGACCCGATGCTCATGGTACCGCGGCCGTAATCGACCCGGATGGCGCCGCAGCCGGAGACGCAAGGCTTGCCCATACCGCGCGCGACCACGGCGGCATGCGAGGTCATTCCGCCGCGCGTGGTGAGAATGCCTTCGGCGGCGTGCATGCCGTGAATGTCTTCCGGGCTGGTCTCGATCCGGACCAGGATGACCTTGCGGCCGTCGGCCTGAAGCTTGGCGGCCTCATCCGAGGAAAACACGATTTCGCCGGAAGCTGCGCCCGGCGAAGCCGGCAGGCCGGTGGCAATGACGTCGCGCTTGGCGGCCGGATCGATGGTCGGGTGCAGCAACTGATCCAGCGACGCCGGATCGATCCGCATCACGGCGTCCTTCTTCGAAATCAGGCCCTCATTGGCGAGTTCGACCGCAATCCGCAGCGCCGCCTTCGCGGTGCGCTTGCCGCCGCGGGTCTGCAGCATCCACAGCTTGCCTTCTTCGACCGTGAACTCCATGTCCTGCATGTCGCGGTAGTGCTTTTCGAGCAGCGCATAGATACGCGTCAGTTCCTTAAACGCGTCCGGCATCGCGGTTTCCATCGAGGGCTTGTCGGAGCCGGATTCCTTGCGCGCATCTTCGGTGATGTCCTGCGGGGTGCGGATGCCCGCCACCACATCTTCGCCCTGGGCATTGATCAGGAATTCGCCGTAAAGCCGGCTTTCGCCGGTCGAGGGATTGCGGGTGAACGCGACCCCGGTTGCCGAGGTCTCGCCCATATTGCCGAACACCATTGCCTGGACGTTGACGGCGGTGCCCCAGGATTCCGGAATGTCGTGCAGCTTGCGATAGGTCACCGCGCGCGCGTTCATCCACGAAGAAAACACCGCGCCGATAGCGCCCCACAACTGGTCATGCGGGTCCTGTGGGAATTCGGCGCCGGTCTCGCGCGCCACCGCTTCCTTGAAGCGGCCGACAACTTCGACCCAATCGTCGCCGCTCAGATCGGTGTCGAGGGAATAGCCCTGGCTATCCTTGAAGGTATCGAGGATTTCTTCGAAGTGAGAGTGCTCGAAGCCAAGCACCACATCGGAATACATCGTGATGAAACGGCGGTAGCTGTCGTAGGCGAAGCGACGGTCGCCGGACAGAGCGGCGAGCGCCTCGACCGTCTTGTCGTTGAGACCGAGATTGAGGACGGTGTCCATCATGCCCGGCATCGAGGCACGCGCGCCGGAGCGCACCGAGACCAGCAGCGGATTGTTGGAATCGCCGAAGGATTTCCCGGTCAGCTTGCCGATATGGTCCAGCGCCTTTTCGACCTGCGGCTTCAATTCCTTCGGATAGGTTTTGCCATGTGCGTAGAAATAGGTGCAGACCGAGGTCGGAATCGTGAAGCCCGGGGGCACCGGCAACCCGAGATTGGCCATTTCGGCGAGATTGGCGCCTTTGCCTCCAAGCAGATCGCGAAGACCCGCCTTGCCCTCGGCTTTGCCGTCACCGAAAGTGTAGACCCATTTGCCGGATTTCGCGGTCTCCTCGCCAATCCTGCTTCCAACCGCCTTGCCCGCAGAGACCTTGCTCACCGGCTTTGGTGCCTCTTTGGCAGTGCTCTTAAGCGCCTTGCGGGCACTCACCGACGCCGCGGGCGTCGCCCGGGTGGTCGCGGATGACTTTGATTTCGCAGCAATTTTTCTGGGTTTAGCGACGGCTTTGGCCATGACAGAAAATAATCCGCTGGGAGATGAAGAGATGGCGCCTTACACCACTTTGAGCGGCCCGGCGCAAGCCGCGAAAGCCGCCCGAAAAGCTTGAAAAGCTAGATATGAAGCCACTTCAGAAGCCCCAAACCGATCAGGCCGTTGAGGATGAGGAAGATCGCCACCACAAAATTGAGCAGCCGCGGCATGATCAAAATGAGCAAGCCTGCGATCACGGACATGATCGGTGAAATGTGGGCGACGGTGAGGGTCATTTGAAAGCTTCTCCGCTAAGCGATGTGACGGCCCGATAGAGGCGGTGTCCTCGATGGCTGGTTCTCGAAGGGCTGATTTCGAAAGGCAAGTTCCGAATCGGGAGCGGCAACATAACACTCCGGCGCGGTTCCGCGACAGGAGACGCATTTCCCTTCAAAGAGTTCCTTCATCGTTCCAAAAGTCCTCCCATGCACCGGCGAGGTCCCGCCTTTTTTAGGGAACGATGCCGCGCGTGGTGAATTGGATCGGTCGCATGCCGGATCAAAGCCGGCGCGCTTTCCAATCCGCGAAGGAGCAGATCATGCGGAAGCATTTACTGGCCATATCCGCAATTCTTGCGGCCATGAGCGCACCGATTGCGGCTCAGGCGCAGAGCGATACCGTGGGCGTGCGCGGCGGCGCCGTCGTGGTCGACGAGAATGGGGGCATCGCGGTCGACCAGCGCCCGGCGTTTCGCGAATATGTGATACGCGAACGGGTGCCGAACTACACGATTCCGGACCGCGTCATTGTCGGCGGCGTGCTTCCGGAAACAGGCGTTACCTATTACGACGTGCCGCAGACATTCGGCGCCACGCCTTTCCGTTACACCGTTGTGAACGGCCGGACCGTCCTGGTCGAGCCGCGCACGCGCCGCATCGTTCAGGTGATCGAGTAAAATCCTGAACGTCTCGTCCGGATACCGCAGCGGTCACCGGACGCAAGGCCCTGCCCGGTCTCCCCCCGCCCGGGCGGGGCTTCTTCGGCGGGTCGTTACCCTCTCAATATCGAGAGTATCTGACTGCTCGATTTATAGTTCGCCACCAAATTATCGCGAAAGGCCGGCGTCCAGTTGATCGCCTGACGCTCTTCGGCGCTAAGGGACGAATAGGTGTTGAGAATACCGAGACTGAGCTGGGTCGGATCGCCGCTGGATTGACTCTGCTTCAGGGCGGAGAGGATGCTCGCGCGGGCGTGGGAATCAAGAGTCTGCTTGGCGGCGAAGCTCTCTTGCTTTGAGAACAAACCATCCTGATTGAGCGAGATCGCCGCCAGCGATCGGCCGTCAAATGAACTGAGGTCTGCTTGCTGACCGGTTTTGCGGCCGGGGTCGAACACCAGTTCCTTGCCGGCCGCGGCGGCAGCCTTCGCCTGCGCGTCGAGTGTGGCGCGAACGTTCTTCGCGATAGTTGAGATGTTCTCGGTCGCCGTGGTGCCGCCGGGGGCGTTTTGCGCAAGATAAGCGGCGACCGGATCGTTGGTGATGCCTGTGGGCGCGGCGGTCGGGTTCTGCTGGGTGGCCTGGACGCCCTTGAGCACCGCGGCGCGTTGCACCGACCACGAGGCAGTCGCCTTCTCCTCACCGCTGGCGCCATCGAGATAATCGAGTGCCGCCTTGTAAACCGGGCTAAAGTCGCCCGTCAGCTTTGACGTCGCCGCGGCTGGCGCCAGCGCGTCATTGTAGCGATTGGCAAGCTCGGTGCTGGCGACTTTCTGTTCGTCGGGACTGAATTTCCCGCCATTGTTGGTCGCGATCGCGAACAGCGAGCGGCGATCGAACGACGACAGATCGATGGTCGTCGCGCCTTCGTCGCTGATCGGCCCTTTGACGTTGGCAGCGGTGTAGAGACCATCGAGCGCGGAACGCGCATCAGAGGTCACGGTCGCGAAATCCTTAAAGGTGGCGGCACTGGCGAGCTGCGCGCGGGCGGCGGCGGACAACGTCAAATTGGTCGCCGCATTTGTATCGGGCTGATTGCCGGAGTCGACGGCAATCAACGCATCAGCCAGCGATGATTGCGGCGCTGCCGCACGAGCATAGGCGGAGCCGAGCTGGGCGTAGGGATTGAGGCCGGCGTTTATCGAGGTCATTTTCGTCCCTGTCCCGCCTTTGAGTATTGGTTAAGGAACCGTTACGGCAACGGACCATTTCAAAGCATGGTTAACAGGGTGTAAATATTTCCCGATTTGTCCGGATATTTCGGAAGTTGTGGTATCACCACGCCGCAACTGCGACGGGCCGCGCAGCATCTAGCGTCTATTCGGTTTTGATAGAATCAAAACCGGGCTCTACTCTTTTGTTTTGACGCGTTTTCTTCACGCGAACCGGTTTCCAATTCGCTCGAAAACGCTATATAGGGAACGAACCCCTTAATCCTGTATCTTCGAAAAATCCGCGACCTCGCGCGTCGCGGCGCGGATCTCGTTGAGAAGTTTCAGGCGGTTTTCGCGCACTTTCGGATCGTCGTCGTTTACTTTCACATGATCGAAGAACGCGTCCACGGCGGAGCGCAATTTTGCGATCGCGCTCATGGCGCCGGCAAAATCCTCTTTGGCGATGGCCGAAGACGCGTCTGTCTTCGCCTGGTCGATGGCCTTGGCGAGCGTCTTCTCTTCGGCAAGGCTGTAAAGCGCAGGGTTCGGCGCGCCGTCGTAAGCCCTGCCGTCCTTCTTCTCCTCGATCCGCAGGATGTTGGCGGCGCGCTTGGTGCCGGCGAGCAGGTTCTTGCCGTCGTCGGTATCAAGGAATCTGCCGAGTGCTTCGACGCGACGCACCACCATCAACAGGTCGTCCTGGCCTTCCAGCGAAAATACCGCGTCTACGAGATCATGCCGCGCGCCCTGCTCGCGAAGCTGAACCTTTAGGCGATCAGCGAAAAACGAAAGAAGGTCGGTAATGAGCGTATCAAAATATTTTGATGCAGCTCGAAGAGCCTCGTCAGAGCTTGCCATTTGGTGAGCCCGCTTCGCCAGGGCCTCCGCAAGTCCCGGCAACATAAAGTCGAGCGATTGCGCCTTCGTAGAAATCATTCCTTCGAAGCTGGAAAGCGTTCGCTCCGCAAACCAAAGCGAATGCAAAATCAAATGCTCATACAAGGGAAACCGAATTTGATTTTCGGTGATGATCCTGATCACCCCCAGCGCCGCTCGCCGCAGCGCATACGGATCCTTGCTCCCCGTCGGCTTTTCGTCGATGGCCCAGAAGCCCACCAGCGTGTCGATCTTGTCGGCGAGTGCCACGGCGACACTCACGGGATCGCTCGGCACGCGGTCGTTTGGCCCTTGCGGCTTGTAATGCTCCTCGCAGGCAGCTGCTACGGAAGCATCCTCGCCCTGTGCCAGCGCGTAGTATTTACCCATCAAGCCCTGCAGCTCCGGAAACTCGCCGACCACCTCGGTGAGCAAATCCGCCTTGGCAAGCCGCGCGGCGCGCTCGGCCTTTTCGACGTCGGCGCCGACCAGCGGCGCCAACTCTCCCGCCAGTCGCTCGATTCGTTTGATGCGCTCGCCCTGCGTGCCGAGTTTCTCATGGAACACGATGGTATCGAATTTCGGCAGGCGATCTTCGAGCTTGGTCTTCAGATCTGTGTCATAAAAGAACTTCGCATCGCTCAATCGCGCGCGGATCACGCGCTCGTTGCCGGCGACGATCGCCTTGCCGCCGTCGCTGGCCTCGATATTGGCCGTTAGGATGAATTGGTTGGCGAGCCTTCCTGTCCTGGGATCGATGACCACAAAACACTTCTGGTTGTTGCGGATGGTAGCGCGGACCACCTCACCGGGAATGAGAAGGAATTCCTTGTCGAACGATCCCATCAGCACCACGGGCCATTCGACGAGACCTGCGACTTCGTCGAGCAGGCCCTGGTCCTCGACGAGTTCAAGCCCTTGCGCGAATGCCAATTCCTTGGCGTCTTCAAGGATGACATCCTTGCGGCGCTCGGGGTCGAGCACGACCTTGGCTTCGAGCAGCTTGGCCTCATAATCTTCGAACCGACGCACGGCGATCGCGCCCGGCGCCATGAAGCGGTGGCCGAACGTGGTCTGGCCGGCCTCGATGCCGTCGACGGCAAACTTCACGACATCCGGCGTTTCGGTTTCCAGACCAAAGGTGGCGGTGATCGCGTGCAGCGGCCGCACCCACGAAAGCGCGCCGGATTTCGCCGACCGCTCGCCCCAACGCATCGATTTCGGCCACGGGAAGGTGCGGATGACGACCGGCAAAATTTCCGCAAGCACGTCGAGCGCAGCGCGCCCTTCCTTTTCGATCAGCGCGACGTAAAAATCGCCCTTCTTCGGATCGCGCTGGATTTTCGCCTGATCGAGCGACGAAAGCCCTGCCGACTTGAGAAAACCTGCGATCGCGGCTTGCGGCCCGCCGACGCGCGGCCCTTTTCGCTCTTCCTTCAGGTCGGCCTGACGCGCAGGAATGCCGTGCACGGTGAGCGCAAGTCGCCGCGGGGTGGCCAATGCCCTTGCGCCATCATAGACGAGGCCCTCGACGACCAGGCGGTCGGTAACCATGCGGCGCAAATCCTCAGCCGCCTTCGCCTGCATGCGCGCGGGGATTTCTTCCGAAAAGAGTTCGAGAAGGAGATCGGGCATCTTACTTCTCCCCTCCCCCCGCCGCCTGCGGCGGGGAGGGGTCGGGGGTGGGGGGTCTATCCGCGTTCACCGCTGCATCGATTGCCGTGAGAACACCAGGCATGTTCTGCAAAACGTCGTTGTTCCAGAATCTCAGCACTCGATAACCCTTCGCTTCGAGATATCGTGTGCGCACCTCATCCGCACTGGCGGAATGTTGGCCACCATCGACTTCGATGACAATCCTTAAGTGATGGCTCGCGAAGTCGGCGAAGTGCAGACCGATCGTAGCCTGACGGCGGAAATGGTGCTGCTTGAACGGCGGTTGTCGTAAATGCCGCCAAAGCCTTTTTTCTGCTTCGGTCGCGTCGCGGCGAAGTGAGCGAGCGCGCGGCACGCGCGTGTCAACGGGTCGCTGCTCGTTATCTGGCATCCAGCCCCCACCCCCGACCCCTCCCCGCCACGCGCTTCGCGCGCGGGAGGAGGGGAGCAGGTTAGCATTCGCCAAATTACCATTCGAGGTCGCACTCACCGCGGACCGTCCACCAGCGCGCCGCCGCCCGCTTCGGTATGCACCCAGGCTTCGCCGCAGGCTTTGGCGAGTTCGCGCACGCGCATGATGTAACTCTGTCGCTCGGTCACCGAGATCACGCCGCGGGCGTCGAGCAAGTTGAAGACGTGGCTTGCCTTGATGCACTGGTCGTAGGCTGGCAGTGCCATCAGATGCTCCTTGCGATTGCCGCCATCCTTCCAGCCGGCTTCGAGATATTTCCGGCACGCCGCCTCCGCCATCCTGAATTGTTCGAACAGCATCTCAGTATCGGCGAATTCGAAATTGTGGCGCGAATATTCCTGCTCGGCCTGCAGGAACACGTCGCCATAGGTGACCTTCTCGGCACCGTCGCGGCCGTTGAAATTGAGATCGTAGACGTTGTCGACGCCCTGCACATACATCGCGAGCCGCTCGAGCCCGTAGGTGAGTTCGCCGGACACCGGCGCGCATTCGACGCCCGCGACCTGCTGGAAATAAGTGAACTGCGACACCTCCATGCCGTCGCACCAGCACTCCCAGCCCAACCCCCAGGCGCCGAGCGTCGGGCTCTCCCAGTCGTCCTCGACAAAACGAATATCGTGAAGAAGCGAATCGATGCCGATCGCCGCCAGCGATTTCAGATAGAGCTCCTGGATGTCGGGCGGCGACGGCTTCAATATCACCTGAAACTGGTAATAGTGCTGGAGACGATTTGGATTTTCGCCATAACGGCCGTCCTTCGGCCGTCGCGACGGCTGCACATAAGCCGCATTCCAGCGCTTGGGGCCAAGCGCGCGCAGCGTCGTGGCGGGATGAAACGTGCCGGCCCCCACCTCCATGTCATAGGGTTGCAGGATCGCGCAGCCGTAATCCGCCCAATAACGCTGCAGCGTCAGGATCAATCCCTGGAACGAGCGTTCAGGGCGCATATGGAGAGGCAAGGCATCCATCGTCGGGGCAGGTCTTGGCGAAGTGAATAGCGCGCGGGACCGTATCGGCGACGACTCAAGGAATCAAGGCGATGAAGATCAGCCGGGCCGATAAAGGCCGGTGTTGGGATCGCGCCGCAGCGTCGGAATGTCGTGTGATTTGGCGGCTTCCGCGACCCGGGCGAGGCGCGCCTCCTCCAATTCCCTGTTGATCCTGATAGCTGTCCGGTAAGCCCAGCGAATCACGGCCAGCCCTCCGAGAGCGCCAGCGAATGCGACAAGCGGCGGCATCGATCGATCCTCGTTCATTCGTCTCACCCCGATTGCATTGTCGCCCAAGGCGGCCTTTGCCGCAATTGGCCTTTCGCGGGACCAAATGGCGCGCTCAATTTACCGTCAAAACCCGAATTTGGCCCAAATTGCCCGGCTCTCGAGCGCCGAAATCAGCTCCTC
>Ga0307474_10001323_pt1 | contig 18037 bp, 14 predicted proteins | sample atmos_gasesECM1C_2_FD_203312 | JGI IMG/M metagenome (GOLD analysis project Ga0307474, IMG submission 203312) | Hardwood forest soil microbial communities from Morgan-Monroe State Forest, Indiana, United States - atmos_gasesECM1C_05 | ecosystem: Environmental > Terrestrial > Soil > Temperate... | reverse complement strand
ACGCCACGGCGCATCTTGCGGCGATTTTCGTGAAGCATTTTCCACGGGATATGGCTGGAGTGTTTGGTCCGTCGGAGTTGCCGCTCGAAATGCGGCGGGCGATTCTTAGCGAAGCGCGCTCCCGCGACTTTCGCATCGCCTTCAAGATGACCCGGCTGAAGAAAAACGAAGACGAAGAATAGTAGCGGGCGCCCGCTTCCGTCCGTCCGCCCGCGCCTCGCTCCGATCGTAGCTCGCTCAATCGTTGCCGGTTTCCAATTCAACCAAAAATGGTATCCTTGCCCGCGTTGGGCTTTTCTTACGCCTTACTTCATCTTACGCACTATTGAGGGACTTCTATGCGTTGGACACCGGGCGGGACCAGCGGCGATATCGAAGACGATCGCAATTCGAGTGGTGGCGGTGGTGGTGGCTTCGGTGGCATGCACATCGGAATCGGTGGCTTGCTGGTGCTGCTGGTGCTCAGTTTTATTTTCAAACGCGATCTGATCACGCCGTTCCTGAATGGCGGAGCGGTGGGCGGCGGAAGCTCGGCGTCAGCACCGCGACCGCCCGATCCGGCGCGAGATGCCGCGGAACAAAAAGAAGTGCAATTTGTCTCGTTCGTGCTGGACGATGCGCAAAATACCTGGACCCAAATCCTGCCCCAATACCGGCACGCAAAATTGGTGCTGTTCCGCGACGATGTGAATTCGGCGTGCGGCCTGGCCCAAACCGCGACGGGACCTTTCTATTGTCCCGGCGATGAGAAGGTCTACCTCGATCTTGGATTTTTCAACGAGTTGAAGAGCCGGTTTGGAGCTTCCGGAGAGTTTGCGCAGGCCTACGTGATCGCGCACGAGCTGGGGCATCACGTGCAAAAAATTGTTGGCACCGAGGGAAAAGTGCGCGCGCTGCAACAGCAGAACCCGCAACTGCGGAATGAACTTTCGGTCAAGATGGAACTGCAGGCAGATTGTTACGCGGGTGTGTGGGGCCATTCCACCGAACAGCGCAACATTTTAGAACAGGGTGACGTCGAGTCCGGTTTAAACGCCGCCGCGGCGGTCGGCGACGACCATATTCAAAAAATGACCCAGGGCGAAGTGATGCCGGAGAAATTCACGCACGGAACCTCGGCGCAACGCGTGCAGTGGTTCAAGCAGGGCTTGACCACCGGAGACTTAAAGTCCTGCAATACGTTCGCCGCGAACCAATAAATTCCAGGCGAATTCCAGCTTGGATTCGTTTTCGGTTGAGCCCGATCAGTACGGAGTCACCAACGGTTTCAGCAATCCAAAATCGGTCAAGCCGTTGGCTACGAACTGCACGGCCAAGGCCACCAGCAGCAACCCCATCAGCCGCATCAAAATGCGGATTCCGGTTTCGCCCAAATAGCCGCGCACGCGGTCGGCGCCCGAAAGAATCAGGTACGATGCGAAAGCCGTAAAAATAATCGTGGCGTAGATCACCCCGTGTTGCCAGACCGCGTGAGATTCGCCGACCAGCACCATCACCGTGGAAATCGCGCCGGGGCCTGCGAGCATTGGCATGCCCAGGGGAATGATGCTGGCGTCGGATTTCTCAGCGCCTTCCTGTTGTTCTTCGGCGGTGGATTTCTGCGAAGACTGTTTGCCCTGCAGCATTTCGAGGCCGATCTGCAGCAGAATGATGCCACCGGCGATTTTGAAGGCCGGCAGGGTGATTCCAAACATTTTGAAAATCAAACTGCCGGCGATGGCGAAGGCGGTGAGTACGATGGCGCAGGTCAGCGCCGATTTTCGCGCGGTGGCGTTGCGTTCGGCTTTTTCGCTGCCGGCGGTCACCGCCAGAAACAGCGGAATCACCGCAAACGGATCGACCAGGAAAAATATGGAGGTCAGCGCCAGCAGCGCGAACTCCAGAACAGTTTTAAGGGTCGACGGCATCGGTCATTAATATAACAACTTCGGGCCGGAAAATATTCGGCGCTCTGCAGCGAACTGAATCTGTCGGCGTTCCCAGCGCCTCGAGGAGTGGTGTAATATTCAGCCGGTTGGCGGCCACCACCGCGCGGAGGTTCCCTTGCGTCGCTTCTTCGGCCCGTTTCTCGCAACTTTTCTAATTCTATCCGCGCCGATGGTGGCTCAGCAGGCCGCTCCGCAGCCGGCGGGGTTAGCGATCTCACGCGAAGTCACTAAACCACTCCAGCTGTCGCTCGCCGATTTAAGCGCCATGCCCCATAAATCGCTGAAGGTCACCAATCCTCACAACCAAAAACAGGAATCGTATGAGGGCGTGCCTTTGGCGGATTTGTTGAAGCTGGCCGGAGCGGCGCAAGGCGAGCAGTTGCGTGGAACGGCCATGGCCACTTACGTTCTGGTCGAAGCGGCCGACGGATACCGCGTGGTATTTTCGCTGGCCGAACTCGATCCCGGCATTCAGGATTCGAATGTGCTGGTAGCGGATAAAGTGGATGGCCACGCGCTCGACGCCAAAATCGGCCCGTTGCGGCTGGTTGCGCCGCTCGATAAGCGCCCGGCCCGTTGGGTGCGGATGGTGCAGTCCATCCGGGTGATTTCAGCGCCAAAATAGCGCCCCCAAATAACGAGAGTTGAGTTCCGGCGCATTACTTGCAATAAACAAGCTAACCGTGGGAGACTTGCGCCGTCGAATCGTTGGGAGGCCGAACCACCATGTTCCAACCTGAATTGCTCCTTCGCGATCTGAAAGTTGCGGTACGTTCATTGGCCCGCACCAAAGGCTTGGCCATCACGGTGGTGCTGACCCTCGCACTAGGCATCGGCGCTAACGCCGCCATCTTCAGTGTGGTGCGCGGCGTACTGCTCCGCCCGCTAGTTAATCGCGACGAAGACCGGCTGATCTATATTCGCCAAAGCGCGCCGGGGATGGGCATCGAGAACGTGTCGTTTTCGGTTCCGGAAATTCAGGACCTGCAGTCCCGGGTGAAAACGGTCAAGCAGTTCGGCGATTTTTCGGTGGTAGGTTTCAGCATGATCGGCCTGGGCGAACCGCGCGAAGTGCGCGCCGGAGTGGTCGACGGAACCTATTTCGAAGTGATGGGGCTCCATCCAGTTCTGGGTCGGCTGCTGGACGCGCACGATGACGGCCCGAATGCCGCCGGCGCCGTGGTGCTGACCTACCGCTTCTGGACCAAAGTACTCAACCGCGATCCCGCGGTCATCGGAAAATCCCTCAAACTGGATTCGGGCGACGTTGGCGGCGCGCGGTCGGCCACCATCGTCGGCGTGCTGGAACCGTCGGTGCCTTACCCGGCGGACACCGAAATCATCGCTAACGTGGTGACCAGTCCGCATCATCTTTCCGCCACCATGGTGACCGGCCGGGTGCACCGCATGACCGATCTTTTTGGCCGCCTGGCTCCGGGCGCGGACATCGAGCAGGCCCGGGCGGAATTGAACACGGTCTATAGCGGAATCAAGAGCCAGTATCCCGAGGCGTATCCCAAGCAGGGAAACTACAGCATCGGCGCGGTGAAGCTGCGTGACCAAGTAACCTCCGGAGCAAAAACGATTTTGTGGGTACTGCTGGCCGCGTCCGGATTAATTTTCATCATTGCGTGTTCGAATGCCGCCAATTTGATTTTGGCGCGCACGGTTCGTCGCGAAGGCGAGCTTTCGATGCGCGCCGCGCTGGGCGCCAGCACCGCATCGTTGCGGCGCGTCTTGCTGGCCGATAGTCTTTTGTTGTGCGGCGCCGGTGCGCTGCTCGGCGTCATTAGCGCCCGGCCGATGGTCGCGATTTTATCGAAGTACGCGTCGCGCTTTTCGGTGCGCGCGCTGGATCTCACCGTGGATTCGAGCATGTTGTGGGTCGGCGCGCTGCTGGCCATCGTGGCCGCGGTACTCTTGGCCTTCATTCCCCGGCTGCCCTCGGCGGATAGCTCCAACGGATTAAGCCAGGCCAGCGGCAGTGCGCGCATGACCGGCGGCACGGGTCGCCGGTTGCGCCTCTTCGCGGTGACCCAAATCGCGGCGTCGTTCATGTTGCTGGCCGGTGCGGGCATGCTGTTGAAGACGCTGCTCGCGCTGCGCAGCGCCGAAACTGGGTTCGACACCAAACACGTGCTGGCGATCAATGTGCCGGTGGTTTCGTACGGCCGCACGCCGGACCAGATCCAGGGATTCTACAAAGAAGCGATGCGGCAAATCGCGGCGCTGCCGGGTGTGGATCGCGTGGCCATCGGCACCGCGGTTCCCTGGCGCGATAAGAATATTTTCGGCCCAGGATTTCAATTCAGCACCGACGGCCACACCCGCGGAGTAGGGGATGAAGATCCCAGCGCGATGTTCCGCACCGTGTCGCCGGGATTTTTCGCCGCGCTGGGCGTGCCGATCGTAGCCGGCCGCGATTTCGACGATTCCGATCGTAAAGACGGCGAGAAGGTAGTGATCGTCAGCCAGAGCGTCGCCAAGCAGATGTTCCCCAATAGCGATGCGGTGAACCACCAGGTGATGTGGACCGATCCGGTGATGAAATTTGTCGGAGTAAGTCCCGACCCGCGGCGCATCGTGGGCGTGGCGGCGGATGTTGACGATGAAAATGTGGTACCGGGCCGGGCGCTGACCGTCTATCACCCGTTTACCCAGGAAATTGGCGGCGGCCGATTGTTCGTGCATACCAGCAGCGGGAACCCATACACGCTGGTGAATCCGATCTCGCGAATCATCCGCGATTTGTCCGTGGACCAGCCCGTGGAACACGCCGCGACGCTGGAAGATGTGCGGGCCGAAGTGCTGACGCCGGACCGGCTGAATGCAATCGTCTTCGGTGGATTTGCGGCGGTGGCCCTGGCCATCGCGGTGATCGGCGTGGCCGGCGTTTTGGTGTTCTCGGTCAGCGGACGCACCCGCGAATTTGGGATCCGCATGGCGCTGGGCGCGCAGCCGGGAAATCTGCTGACCAGGGTGATCGCTGAAGGTGCGCTGATGGCAGCCGTAGGAATTGTAGCCGGCGCGTTATGCGGTTATGCACTGGCGCGCGTCGCCAGCAGCTATGTCGCCGACGTGCGAATGCCCGGCGTGATGCCGGTGGTGATCTCTGCGGCGGTCCTGTTGGGGGCCGCGGTGATTGCTTCTTTTTTGCCGGCCGCGCGCGCGGCACGCATCGACGTGACCCAGGCTCTGCGCTCAGAATAATTGCTTAACCTGCGCATTCCCTCGCAGTGCGGATCAGATCTACAGAGCTGGCGGCGTCAGGATGCGGATGAGGTTATAATCCCGGCACTTTATGCCGCTGCTCCCGGGAACGAAACTCGGACCGTATGAAATTGTAGGGCCGCTCGGCGCCGGCGGAATGGGCGAAGTGTACCGCGCGAAAGACACCCGCCTGGACCGCACGGTCGCCATCAAAATCCTTCCAGCTCTGCTTTCCGCCGACCCCACTCGCAAAACTCGTTTCGAACGCGAAGCCAAGACCGTTTCCGCGCTGAATCATCCGCACATTTGTTCGTTGTTCGACGTGGGCTCCCAGGACGGCGTCGAGTATCTGGTTATGGAATGTATCGAAGGCGAGAGTCTGGCGCAGCGGCTGGAACGCGGAGCAGTGCCCACCGAACAGGTGCTCAAAATCGGCGCCGAAATCGCGGACGCGCTGAGCGTGGCGCACCGCAGCGGCGTGGTGCACCGCGACATCAAGCCCGCCAACATCATGTTGACCAAGTCGGGATCGAAGTTGCTGGATTTCGGCCTGGCACGCCCCGCCGCAGCCGGAGCGACGCTCGCGACCCTGACTGCTTCGGTTCCATTCCAAACTTCTCCAGTCACCGAAGAGGGCACCATCGTCGGCACCTTTCCGTACATGTCGCCGGAGCAGGTGGAAGGCAAGGAACTGGACGCGCGCTCCGATATTTTTTCTCTGGGCGCCGTGCTGTACGAAATGTTGACGGGCCAACGCGCGTTCAAGGGAAAAAGCCAGCTCAGCGTGGCGTCCGCCATCCTGGAGAAGGAGGTGACGCCCATCGAATCCTTGAAGCCGCTCACTCCTCCCGCGCTGGAGCACACCATTCAAAAATGTCTGGCCAAGGATCCCGACGACCGCTGGCAGACCGGCCGCGATCTGGCTGGAGAATTGAAATGGATCGCGGAGGGCGGAACGGGGCGTGCGGCGCAGATCTCCGGCGGCGCGGCAAAAGCGGACCCAGCGTGGCAGCACAGCACGCGGAACATTCTTGGATGGGCGGTCGCCGCCGCGCTCGGCGCATGTTTGATCGCCGCGGCAATTTGGTCGCGCCGCCCGGAGCCTTCGGTCCAAACCATGTATTTTGCAGCGACGTTTCCTTCAGCGGCTCGCGGCTTGGCCGTTGCACCCAACGGGCACACCGTGGCGGTGGCCGCCTACAAGGAAGACGAGCGTGTGGACATTTTGTGGTTGTACGAAGTAGGCGCGAAGTTGGCTAAGGCTCTGCCCGGTTCGGAAGGCGCCAGCTTTCCCTTCTGGTCGCCCGACGGCAAATCGATTGGTTTTTTCGCGGATGGAAAGTTGAAGCGAATCGATGTCGAAGGCGGGCCTGCCCAAGCCCTCTGCGATGCGCCGACCGGCCGCGGCGGAAGCTGGAATCAAGATGGAAAAATCATCTTCACTCCCTCCGGAGAATTGGGAGTGCTGATACATATGGTTCCGGCTTCCGGCGGAACCCCGGTGACCATCAGCGCGCTTGATCCGAAGCTGGACGGAGCCAGTCATCGATGGCCCATGTTTCTTCCGGACGGAAAGCACTATCTGTTCATGACCTTTAACATCCGCACCCAATTTGGCGAAAGCGCGGTGTATGTCGGCGAACTGGGCACTCCGGACAAAAAGTTCCTGCTCAAAGTGGAAGCCAATGCCGCCTACGCCGAGCCGGGCTATTTGCTTTTTTATCGCGACGGCACGCTGTTCGCGCAACACTTCGATGCGAATAAATTAGAACTCTCCGGAGAGGCACACGCCATTCTCACCGACGTGCAGAATTTGCCGCGGTTGGGCCGCGCGGCCTATGCGGCATCGAACGGACAAGTGCTGGTAGCGCAGACCGGCACTGGCGCATCGCTTTCCTGGCTGGAATGGTTCGATCGCAAAGGAAGCGAGATCGGTTCGGTGGGCCCGCCGGATGTGTATGCCAACGTCGCCCTGAGCCCCGACGGAAAAGAAGTGGCCACGGACCGCACCGACGAAACCAACCAGAACACCGACGTTTGGATTTATGACGTGCAGGGTAACGGCCGGAAACGCATGACCTTCGATCCGGCCATCGACGCCACGCCGGTCTGGAGCCCGGATGGCAAGCAATTGGTATTCGCCACCGGACGGAATCAGGTCTTCGATCTCTATTTGCGGAACACGGACGGCACCCAGGAAGAAAAACCCGTGGAGCAGGAGGCGGAGCATGACAAGTATTCCACCGCCTGGTCGCCCGATGGCAAATACATTTTGTACTTGCGCGGACCGGAGGTGTGGTCGCTGAACCTGCCCGAAGCGAAAAGGCAGCTGTTTCTGAAGAGTAGCGCCAGCGTCAAAAACGCCCAGTTTTCTCCGGACGGAAAATGGGTCGCGTACGATTCGAACGAATCGGGAAGATGGGAAGTTTTTGTCACATCGTTTCCCGACGCCAAAGGCAAGTGGCAAATTTCCACCGGCGGCGGACGGCAGCCCCGCTGGCGCGGCGACGGCAAGGAACTATTTTATCTGGCGCCCGATGCGAAGTTGATGGCCGTGCCGGCAACTTCCGGGGTCAATTTCCAGGCGGGCGCTCCGGTGGCCTTGTTTCAGGCCAACCCCCGAGAACTGTTAGCTACGTCTGAGATTGCGGTTTATGACGTCAGCAAAGATGGCCAGCGATTTCTGATCAATACGCAGATAACTACGGATGCGGCGCGGCCGATGTCGGTAATTTTGAACTGGGATGCCGGATTCAAGAACAAATAGGAAAGAACAAATAAAAACGGGGGTGTGAAGTAAGGAAGGCTCCGCTACCGCCAGCGATACTTCAGAGTTCGTCGAGAATACTTTCCGTGCTGATTCCTTCGCTGCAATCCATTGTCAAATCCACTTCCGGTTCGGCGGCCGCCGGCTCTTTTTTCTCTGACGTTGCAGCAGCGCTCGATTCAGGCGGCGGGGCGCTCGCGGCGCCCGTTGATGCATGATGCGGCGCAACAAATTCTGCCGGTCCTTCACTCAGCTTGAATTCCTGACGCGCTAACTTGTGGAGGAATTGCCCGGAAGGCGTCCGGATCGTCAGCAGCACTCGGCCGTCGCAAATTTCCACGCCCTCCAGCACGCCGCGCACGCCGGACGTGGTGTGCACCAGGCTATCGCCCACCGCGAAGTCGTTCGCCGAAGCGGGCCTCGCGCCGATTGTTTTTTTTACTTTGTCCTGCGCCAGCTTCAGGAAATTCATGTGGGAGCGCCTCGGCGGAAATGTATCAAAGGCGAACACTCCCGCACATAGTACCTGCGGCCAAGGTAGGTACAGGTCGCAACCGCTTCGCCTTTTCCAGCCTCCAGCCCAGCCCCACAACCAACCCGTTTAGGGTCAGCACTTTGTCCGTTCGTCTCGGTCACAGGGAATTGGCCAGATTCTTACCAGGCGTGATGTCGCTAATAGCAGACGCGAACGACCGGTTCCCCTCAACCACTCTTGCCGGGAACTATACGAGAGGCGCGGAAGAGGTTAGAACCAGCGGGAATCAGGACCCTCCACGAGGGGCGTAGCGTCATCTCGCAGGTTTCCGCCGCAGTGTGCGGTGACTTTCTGCACACCTAATCGCTGGGGATCCAGCGCGCTTCCATCGCGGGCGCAGAGCCGTGATTGCGGCGGCGAAGCACGAGCGACGTGGCGAGATTATTCGGAGTGGAGCATGGTGATGGGATCGAGGCGCGTGGCACGCAGCGCCGGGATGTAGCTGGCGGCGAGCGCGACGGCGGCAAGTACGAGCGTTACGCCTGCAAAAGTGAACAGGTCGGTGGGCGCTACTCCGAAGAGCAGTCCGGCCATCAGGTGCGAGACGATGAGCGCACCGGCTACACCGAGCGCGGCCCCGGCCGCGGCCAGTCCGAGTCCCCTACGCAGGACCATATTAAGGATATTGCCGCGTTGCGCTCCCAACGCGAGGCGAATGGCGATCTCGCGTCGCTGTTCATTCACCAAGTACGAAATGGTCCCGTAGATTCCGAGTCCGGCGAGCAGCAAGGCCGTCGCCGCAAAAAACGCCACCATTTCCATCGAGAATCGCCGGACGGAAAGCGAGGTGGAGAGCACTTCATTCAGCGTCTCCGCCTGGAACACCGGAAGTTCCGGATCGATGGACTGGATCTGCGCGCGCGCCTGCGCGGAGATCGCGCCGGGATCGAGCGCGCCGCGAAGAATGACGGCCAGGTCTTTGGCGGGGTGCTGGTACACGCTGCGGTAGATTTGCGGAATTGCCGCGTCGGCGAGCGATTCGGTGCGGGCGTCTGCAATCACGCCGACGATCGTGGTCCACGGCGGCTGCGCCGACGTTGGCACCTCGCGGGCATCCAGGCGCAAACGAACGCGTTTGCCCAGCGGGTCTTGATTGGGCCACCAGGCGCGAGCCGCGGCCTGATTGATGACCGCCACCTGGGGCGTTTCGGCAACGTCCTCGTCGGTGAAAAGGCGTCCGCGCAACAGCGGGATGCTCAACAAGCGAAAGTATTCGGGCGAAACGATTGGACTATCAATTTCCGGTGCCAGATTTTCCGAAGTCTCGACGCCTTCGCGGACCACCGGCAGCGGGAAGGGCTGGCTGTGGCCCAGGGGAAGCGCCGCCGAGTCGCCGACAGCGGCTTCTTCTACGCTCGGCAAGGTTCGGCTGCGCCGAAGAATTTCGCGCAACAAAACTGATTCCTGCGCGGCGGATCGGTATTTATCCGCACTGGGATCGTTGGGACCGGGCAGCCAGGTTTGAAGCGTCATTACCCGGTCAGGATTGAAACCGGGCTGCACCGTGAATAGCTCCCAAAAGCTGCGCAGCAGCAGGCCGGCGGCGACCATCAACACCAGGGAGAGCGCCAATTCGCTGACGACCAGAATCTGGCGTGCGCGCGAACGTTCGCGTGAGCCGCTGGAGCCGCGCCCTTCCTGACGCAGCGTGCCATTCACGTCGTAGCGGCTCATCATCCACGCGGGAGCAAGTCCAAATAAAGTTCCGGCTGCCACCGAGACGGCGAGCGCGAACAGCAGCACGCCCCAGTTGATCGATATGGCGTTCAGATGCGGGAGGCTCTCCGGAACCAATTGAAGCAGGAATTTCCTGCTGAAAAATAAAATCGCGAAACCCGCGATGCCGCCCAGCACGAAAAGCAACAAACTCTCGACCAGGAATTGGCGGATGAGGCGCGTTCTTTGCGCTCCCAGAGCCTGGCGAACCGCGATCTCCCGGCCTCGCGCGCTGGCCCGGGCCAGCAACAGATTGGCCACGTTCACGCAACTGATCAACAGAACCAATCCCACCGCGCCGAACAGCAGAACGAGAGATCGACGAACGCTGCCAACCACGCTTTCGCTCAGCGGAACCAGGCGCACGGTCCATGCTTCTTGTGCCGGATACTCCGCCGGATATTGCTTTTTCAGCGCATTAACCAGCGCATCGAGGTGCGCCTGCGCGGCTGCAACCGGGAGATCGGGCTTCAGGCGCGCGATCACCGCTCGATTCAGACGTAAATCGCGCTGCGGCGGCCTGAATGGCAGGCCGGAATAGCCTGCTCCCAACCACAGCTCCACACTCTGCTCCTCGCTGGTCGAACCCTGATCGCGAAAGCCGCGCGGCATCACGCCCACGATCTGGTAAATGTCGTTATCCAGGCGCACCTCTTTGCCGATAATCCGCGGGTCTGCGCCGAACTCCGTCCTCCAAAGTCCATCGCCGATCACCGCCTCCAGGTTGTAGCCGGGAGTTGTATCTTGCGGATCGAAGGTGCGGCCCAACTGCGCGCCAACACCGAGGACCGCGAAGTAATTCGGCGTAACCGCTTTGAAGCCGAGCCGCTCAGGCTGTGATCCGCCGGTAAGGTTCACGTCTGCGCCATGACCGGCAATCGCTACGGACTGGAATATCCCGGAACTCTCAAGGTCTCGAAACTCCGGGATGGAGGCGCCGACATCTTGTGCGCCGAGTCCGGGAAGATCGTCCTCGACGTGAATCAGCTCGCTCGGCTTCGGATATGGCAACGGGTGCAGCAGCGTGGCGTCGATCACGCTGTAAATCGCGGTGGTCGCGCCGATGCCCAGCGCCATGGTAGCGATCGCCACAAACGCAAATCCCGGAGATTTTCGTAGCATGCGGGCCGCGTACTTCAGATCGAAAAGCAGATTCTCGATCAGCGGCAGACCGTGCTCGGCGTGATGGTCTTCGCGTATCGCTTGGGCCGCGCCCAGTTTGAGCGCGGCCTGCCGCCGCGCTTCGGAAGGTGACATACCCGCGCGCGTATTCTCCTCGATCTGAAACGCGAGATGTTCGGCGATCTCTTCCCGCAGGCGCTGGTCGGCGCTGCGCCCGGTGGCGAAATTCGACAGGCGTATGAAGAAGCGTCGCAGGAATTTCACGGCAAATCCTCCGCTTTGACCTTGAAGAAGCGCGCGATGATCTGAGCGGTTTGCTCCCAATCACTCGTTTCCGTCCGCAGTTGCTTCCGGCCCGCCGCGGTAATGCGATAGAACCGGGCCCGCCGGTTGTTGTCTGACGCGCCCCATTGCGATGCAATCGAGCCTTCGTGCTCCAGCTTCAGCAGCAGCGGGTAGAGCGTGCCCTGATTCACCGCCAGCAGGTCCCCGCTGATCTGCTCGATCCGCCGCGCGATGCCGTATCCATGCTGCGGCCCCAGCACATCCAAAGTCTTCAGCACCATCAGCACCAGCGTTCCCTGCAACACATCCGGCTTTTCCTTCATCGCCACTCCACCTTTAGGTTTCCAACAGGAACAATGCCACGCTTCCTTTTGGAAAACAACAGGAATTTTTGCCGACGATAGATGCACGGTGGATGCGCCACGCTACGCGGGCCGAGGCCGATTCTCTGTAGTTATAGGGGTATAATCGCGCCACTGATGGCTCTCGCCCTGGGTGAAAGACTCGGTCCATTCGAAATTCTGGCGCCGCTGGGAGCTGGTGGCATGGGCGAAGTGTACCGCGCCTGGGACACACGACTCGAGCGCACGGTCGCCATCAAGGTGCTGCCAGAATCCGTCTCGCAAAAACCTGAGCAGCGCCGGCGATTGGAAAACGAAGCTCGCGCGATTTCCAAGCTCTCTCATCCCAATATCTGCACCCTCCATGACATTAGCCACCATGAGGGGAGGGATTTTCTGGTACTTGAGCTGGTTGAGGGAAAGACGCTGCGAGAACTCCTGACTTCCGGCAGTATTCCAGTGCGGAAAGCCATTCCCATCGCAGTGCAAGTTGCCGACGGCCTGGCCCGAGCCCACGAACTCGGCATCACCCATCGCGATTTAAAACCTGAAAACCTGATGGTCGCGGCCGAGGTGGTGAAAATTCTCGATTTCGGCTTAGCGCGGCTAGGCTTCGAAACGGAACAATTGCCCGCCAGCGATGACACCGCAGCGTTCCTGACGCAGCCCGGCACGATTCTGGGGACGCTCGGATACATGTCTCCCGAACAGGCCAAGGGTGACGCTGGCGACTTCCGTTCGGACCAGTTCTCGTTCGGTGTGGTGCTCTACGAAATGTTGACGGGACGGCGCCCTTTTCGAAGATCGTCCGCAGCGGAGACTTTGGGCGCCACAATTCACGACACACCTGAATCGATTGGCACCCTAAATCCGGAAGTGCCGCCCCCATTGAGCTGGGTGGTAGAGCGTTGCCTGGCGAAGGAACCGGACAAACGCTACTTCTCGACTCTCGACCTGGCGCGAGATCTGGTTGCGATTCGCGACCGAGTGTCGGACCTGCAGCCCAACCGCGCGGAGGCTCGCCCGAATAATCTGCCTGCGCCGGGCTCGGCGTTCGTTGGCCGCGATAAAGAGGTCGAGGACGTCAAGGCGCTTTTGTTACGCGATGACGTACGCCTGGTCACCGCGACGGGACCGGGAGGCATCGGCAAATCTCGTCTGGCACTCGAAGTGGCCCGCGGGGTAAGCGAAGCATTTCCCGGCGGCGTTTACTTCGTTCCGCTGGCCGCGGTGCAGGATCCCGGCTTGCTGGCCTTCGCCATCATCCGATCTCTCCGGATCAAGGAGACCGCGAATCGCACTCCGCTCGAAACCTTACAGGAATACCTGCGAAATTCGGTGACGGCTCCCACGCTTCTGCTGATCGATAATTTCGAACACATGGTGGAGGCCGCGCCGACGCTGGCGGAGTTACTCACTCTCGCGCCGAGTCTCAAACTGTTCGTGACTAGCCGCGCAGCGCTACACGTTTATAACGAACACGAATTTCCGGTGCCACCGCTGACGGTGCCCGATCATGCTTCGATGCCTTCGCTGGAGAAGTTATCGCAATATTCAGGGATAGCTCTTTTCGTGCAGCGCGCCGTCGCGGTGAAGCCGAACTTCGCGCTTACCGAAGAAAGCGCGCCAATCATCGCCGAAATTTGCGCGCGCCTCGACGGCCTGCCGTTGGCGATCGAACTGGCCGCCGCTCGTATCAAACTTTTATCGCCCTCGGCCATGCGTTCGCGCCTGGCCAGCAGCCTGCAGCTTTTGACCGGAGGCGCGCGTGATCTCCCCGTGCGCCAGCAGACTCTGCGCCAAGCGATCGATTGGAGTTACGACCTGCTGAGCGAACCGGAGCAGCGGCTTTTCAGGAGGCTCTCCGTTTTTGTCGGTGGGTGCAATCTCGAAGCCGTGGAGTCGGTCTGTGATGCAAAACAAGATCTCGGATTGGACGTGCTGGATGGCATGGCCTCGCTGGTGGATAAGAGCCTGGCGCGACAGATCGAGCAAACCGACGGAGAACCCGCTTTCACCATGCTCGAAACGATTCGCGAATATGCTCGGGGAAAGTTAACTGAAACCGGTGAAGAACCTCTTATCCGGCGCTCCCACGCGGCTTACTGCCTGGTGCTGGCCGAGGACGCCGCCGCGGGGAACGACTCTGGATTGCAGGAGCGGCTTGAAATCGAATCGCAGAACTTCCGCGCCGCACTCGATTGGCTGATCGAAACGGGCAGCGCGGAGTGGGGCTTGCGCCTCAGCGTTGCTCTGTTCCCCTTCTGGGAGCGTCGCGAGCGACTCACCGAAGGCCGCGACTGGTTTGGAAAACTCCTGAAAATGCCCGGCGCTGCGGCGCTGCCGCCGTTGCGCCTGCGCGCGCTGCACTGCGCGGGAGTTTTAGCAACGGAACAACATGACTACCCCGCAGCCGTGAGTCTTCTGACGGAAAGTCTGGAGACTGGCCGGCAATTGGAAGATGCGCGCAGCGTTCCGGTCTCGCTCAACGCGCTGGCCGTGGTCGCCCGCGAACAAGGTGACCTGACCGCGGCTCGCACTCTGGGTGAAGAGAGCCTGCTGCACTGGAGACAACTGCGGGACGCGCCGGCCGTTGCTCGAGCGCTCAGCAACCTCGCCGGAATCGCCAATTTGCAGCAGGATTCCGAACGTGCGCGCGCGCTCTATGAGGAATCTCTCGCCATCTTTCGCGGATTGGGCGACAGAACCGGTGTGGCCTGGGCGCTGAACCATCAAGGCGATTTGGCCCGCGATCAGGGAGATTCCGCTGCGGCGCGCTCGTTGTACCAGCAGAGCCTCGCGGACTTTCGCGAACTGGGCGACCGCTGGGGCATCGCCGGTTCGCTGGCCGATTTGGGGAACCTGGCCCGCGAGCAGCGCGACTACGTCGTAGCCGATTCGCTTTACCGCGAGAGTTTGGGAGTGTTTCGCGAACTCGAACACAAACGCGGGATTGCCCGGTTGCTGGAATCGTTCGCCTGTTCCGCCGCGGCGCAGGGCGAGCCAGAACGCGCGTTGAGACTGGCGGGCGCGGCGACAGCGCTTCGCCAAAGTATCGGCGCGCCGCTTACAGCGGATGAGCAATCGAAACTCGAACGCGGCCTGGAACCAGCGCGAACAAAATTGACCACCACGGCGGGCAGAACAGCGTGGCTGGAAGGATGGGTCACGCCGGTAGAAAAAGCCATTGCGGACGTGTCGAAGGTGTCGGGCGGGTCGGGCGGGTCTTCTTCTGGAACCGATTGACGCCTGAGGGTAAGCCCACGCTATTCCGCGGTGGTGGGGTCGATCAACCGGCGCACAGCGGAAATTCGATTGGCTGGGAAACCGCCTCGCTTGGCATGTTCGCGGATCAGGGATTCGTCGGGCGCGAGATAAACGCAATACAACTTGTCGCCAGTAACGTAGCTTTGCAGCCACTGAATTTCCGGGCCTAGTTCCTTCAGCGCGGCCACCGATCGCCGCGAAGCCTCCCGAATTTCGCTATCGGACATGGTCCCGATACCGGGTATTTCTCGCTCGATGACGAACTTCGGCATATCATATCCTCCGCCTCCGCAAATGTTAACAAGAGGATAGCCCGGGTACAAGCACGCCGAACCCCAAATTGTTTCGTCAAAATGAGATTAGGCTTCGGAGGTCGATATGGATCTAAAGTCGGTTCAAAAACCGCTGAAGGATAAGTACCGCTCGGAACCAGACGCGTCCCGGGTCACTCTGAAGGCCCGAGGCGGCCAGACCGAGACTCCGATCGCGTGTTCCGTCGCCATCGGACGCGCCATCTACAATGCCGAGGCTCACGCGGGAGTGGGCGGCGCCGGTACCGGTGCCTGCTCAGGCGACATGCTGCTCGGGGCCATGTCCGCGTGCGCGCAGATCACCTGCCAGATGGTTGCTACCTCTATGGGCATTCCCGTAGAACGCATAGAGGTAACAGCAGAAGGAGACTTGGATCTTCGCGGCACTCTTGGAATTTCCAAAGACGTGCCGGTTGGCTTCGAGAATCTTCGCGTTCGCTTTGACATCACTGCCCCTAGGGCGACGCCGGAACAGTTGAAGGCTTTGCAGGAAAAAACGGAACAGTATTGCGTCGTCATGCAAACTTTGATCCGACCTCCAGCGCTCGAGACCGACTGGGTGCCTTCAAAATAGACACATCGCGTCACTGGAACCAAAAAAAGCTGAGGGAAACATGAGCAACGTCAGAGTACTGGTGGGAACTAAGAAAGGTGCATTTGTTCTGACGTCGGATGGCAAGCGTGAACAGTGGGACGTCAGTGGCCCGCACTTTGCCGGATGGGAAATCTATCACCTCAAAGGCTCCCCGGTTGATCCGAATCGCCTGTATGCGTCGCAATCCAGCGGCTGGTTCGGACAAATCATCCAGCGCTCCAATGACGGCGGCAAAACTTGGGAAACCCCCGGAGGCGAGGTGATGCCGAAGCCGGATTCACCGCCCGCAGGCCAGAGCAATAAATTCGTCTATGACACTTCTTCCACTACCGGCAAACCTCTGACCACCCACCAGTGGTACGACGGCACGCAGCATCCCTGGGAATTCAAGCGCGTCTGGCACCTCGAACCGTCGCTCACCGATCCGGACGAGGTCTATGCCGGAGTAGAAGACGCCGCACTATTCCGCACCAGTGACGGCGCTCACACCTGGCAGGAAGTTGCGGGACTTCGCGGCCACGGCACCGGGCCCATGTGGCAACCCGGCGCGGGCGGTTTGTGTTTGCATACGATTATTTTGGATCCGAAAAACCCGAAGCGGATGTTCATAGCCATCTCAGCGGCGGGCGCGTTCCGCACGGACGATGGCGGCGCCACCTGGCGGCCAATCAATCGTGGTCTGCACTCACCGTACATTCCCGATCCGAACGCCGAGATCGGCCACTGCGTTCACCATATTGCCATGCACCCCAATCGTCCTGGCGTCTTGTACATGCAAAAACATTGGGACGTGATGCGCAGCGAAAACGCCGGGGACACCTGGCAGGAAGTCAGCGGAAATCTTCCCAGCGACTTTGGCTTCGTGATCGATGTTCACGCCCACGAGCCGGAAACCATTTACGTGGTGCCCATCAAGAGCGACGGAGAACATTTCGTGCCGGAAGGTAAGCTGCGCGTCTTTCGCAGTCGCAACGGCGGAAACGAGTGGGAGCCGCTCACCAAGGGTCTGCCGCAAGCCAACTGTTACGTCAACGTGCTGCGCGATGCGATGGCCGTGGACTCACTCGACGAATGCGGCATCTATTTCGGCACCACCGGCGGGCAAGTGTACGCTTCCGCCGATGCCGGTGACACCTGGTCGCCCATCGTGCGTGATCTTCCCGCCGTGCTTTCCGTTGAGGTCCAGACGCTGCCATGATTCGCGTGGTGCTGCCGCCGCACCTTCGAGGCCTCGCGAAAATCAGCGGCGAAGTAGAACTCGACTTGCAGGCACCCGTTACCCAGCGCTCCATCGTTGACGCTCTCGAAAGTAAGTACCCGATGCTGAGTGGCACGATCCGCGACCACGTCACCCAAACCCGTCGGCCGTTCCTGCGCTTCTTCGCCTGCGGGGAGGATCTTTCCCATGAACAGCCAGACAGCCCGCTGCCTGAGGCCATTACCTCGGGTAAGGAACCCCTCCTGATCGTCGGCGCCATCGCCGGTGGCTGATGCCCTTACGCAGTGACTACAGTACCTTGGAGAGAACTGACTAACGATTGTGTTTTGCTTCGGGGAAAACCGCTATTCTTGATCTGAAGCAGTTCGTATCGCACGATGGAGACAGAGATGGATAAATTTGAGGAATTCGGTCGACGAATTGACGAAGAGCTGGCGCGTCTCCGCCAATATCTTGAGCACGAAGTAGCGCCGGAGACCGAACGCCGTACGGCGTCATTTCTCCGGGAGGCGGCGAAGAAGCTGGAAGAAGCCGCCGCCAAGGTTGAGGCCAGAATTGCCGGCCGTCAGCCCTGACCGAGCCGAGCTCGCGCTAAATCCCCACATTAGGGCGAGATTTTAACGAGTCGGGTGATTTCGAAACGCCGCCGCCCGGCCCGTGGCCCGCACCCTTAGCCCCCCGCGATGTGTTTTAACGATTTGGCACTTTTTCGAAAGCGTGCCGGGGGCAATCCAAATTCGC
>Ga0307474_10001322_pt1 | contig 18038 bp, 15 predicted proteins | sample atmos_gasesECM1C_2_FD_203312 | JGI IMG/M metagenome (GOLD analysis project Ga0307474, IMG submission 203312) | Hardwood forest soil microbial communities from Morgan-Monroe State Forest, Indiana, United States - atmos_gasesECM1C_05 | ecosystem: Environmental > Terrestrial > Soil > Temperate... | reverse complement strand
TGTAGGGCACACCGAAAGGTGCCCGGAATGGGTAGCGCCGGCATCCCTGTCGGCGTTTTTGCTTTCTGGCAGGCCGCGAAGCTAAACCGACCGCACGGGCATCTCGACGATGTCGTCGATCTTGATCAGCTCTTTGATCAGGAAGGGCTCGCCGTATTGGACATCGATCATATGGCCGTAGTAGCGCGCCAGCCGATTCATTTCATCTTCCAGTTGCTCGAGGCCTAGGTAAACCTTACTTTTCGCTTCGCCTTTTCTGGGGCGGAATTGCGAGCCGTAAGAAAGGATCGCCTTGCGACGCTGTTCGTAGTGTGGGGTGATGTCGACGATGAACGATGGGCGGAGATGTTGCGCGAAGGCTGTGGAGTAAACAATCTTGTGCGGCCGATAGGCTTCGCCAAGCGCGGGCAAGTTTTTAAGCCCGGCAAGAAAGCAACCTTCATACCCGAGAGTCGACGCATTGTAGTGATCGGGATGGCGCGCTTCCCAGTACGGGATGATGACGGTGCGCGGGCAAAGCTCACGGATTTTTTCGGCGAGCCGGAGCTTGTGTTGACGGGTGGCCTGGACGTCAGAGTCGGGAACGCCAAGGATGCCGCGGTAGCTGAGACCCATGAATTTCGCGGCGGTAGCGGCCTCTTTTGCGCGTGTCTCGACGGTGCCGCGCGTTCCCATTTCGCCGGCAGTGAGATCGAGGACGCCAGTTTTGTATCCGCGCTTGGCCATTTTGATCAGCGTGCCGCCGCAGGTGAGTTCGACGTCGTCGGGATGCGCGGCAATCGCCAGGACATCTAAGTTCATTGAAGCTCCTTGATTTTTTCGTTGCACAAAAAGAATTCTAGCAGCTTCGTGTTGGCGGCGCCTCGCAGCATCGGAGCGACTGCCGGTGAATTGGATGTGTTAACGTTTCTGCGCCATGGAAAAGCAACTGCTCAATCAGGTCGCTTTGGTGACGGGCGCGGGTAAGCGGCTCGGGCGAGAGGTTGCGCTCGGTCTGGGGGAGCGCGGCGCCGATGTCGTGGTTCATTATCGGTCGTCGGCGGATGACGCGCGCAAAGTCGTCGCTGAAGTCGAAAAACTCGGACGGCGTTCGATTGCAGTGCAGGCCGATCTCGATGATGTTTCCCAGATTCGCGCGCTGTTTGAAAAGATCACCGCGCAACTCGGCCGGCTGGACATCCTGGTGAACAGCGCGGCGAGCTTTGTGCAGACCGAGTTCGCCAAGACGACACAGAAAGAGTGGGGCGAGTCGCTGGACACCAACTTGAGAGCGCCGTTCTTCTGCTCTCAAGCCGCTGCTCCACTTCTAAAAAAGACGAGCGGCTGCATTGTCAACTTCGCCGATGTCGGCGGCATCCTCGGATGGACCGGTTACATTCCGCATTCGATCTCGAAGGCCGGCGTCATCATGCTGACGCGCTGCCTCGCCAAAGAACTCGCGCCCGAAGTGCGTGTCAACGCGCTCGCGCCCGGGACAATCACATTGCCCGACGACGCGCCCGAACTCGAAGCGGACTTCATCAAGCAGGCTCCGCTCAAGCGCAGCGGACGTCCGATGGACATCGTCGACGCGGTGACCTATCTCGCGACCGCGAAATTCGTAACCGGCCACACGCTGGTCATCGACGGCGGCCGGGTGCTGTAGCGCCGAGAGTTGTGCGCCACGTCGGGCCCGAACGCAAGGGGGTCTGGTGGAAGACACGGGGGCCAACTCCATTCGCATTCCCGTTCCCGCTGCAACCGAGCGAAATCTCACCTATCTTTTCTTTTACACGCTGATTGCGTTTTACGCCGTTTCACGGGTACTCCAGGCATTTCCGCAACGCGCGCCCTTGCTTGCGACTGTAGTGCTGCACGTTCTGCCCCCACTGCTGTTCGCGTTGCTGCATGGTCGAGTGCTTTGGGGCTGGCGAGGAATCCTCGTGTTCTTCACAATCTGTTCCGCGGTGTCCGGAGCGGTTGAAAAGATCGGCATCACAACTGGCTTTCCCTTCGGCCGCTATTTCTTCACCGACGCGATGGGGCCAAAGATTTCCGGCGTACCTGTTTTTCTCGGGCTGGCCTACCTTGGCATGGCCTACTTATCTTGGTTCGTCGCAAGCCTGATTCTGGGATGGGAACATCGCAATCTCACCGGCTGGCGCGTGGTCGCGTTGCCGGCATTCGCGGCGTTCGTCATGACCTCGTGGGATTTTTGCCTGGACCCCGTGTGGTCCACGATCGTGCGCGCGTGGATTTGGACCGATGGCGGGGCCTACTTCGGCGTGCCGATCAGCAATTTTGTCGGATGGTACGTCAATGTCTTTGCCATTTACTTGCTGTTTGCACTTTACCTTCGCCGCCGTGCGACAAAGCCGGAGGCCATGCCAACAAGATTCTGGAGGATCGCGCTTGTGTTTTACGGCGTCTCCGTCGTCGGCAATTTTTTTAATGTGATTCCGCACACGACAGACAACGTCGCGGACGCCACCGGAAAACTCTGGCCGCTTGGCGAGATTACGGGAGCGTGCGCGCTAGCCACTGTGTTTACGATGGGCGCATTTTTATTGTTGGCTTGCATCCGGCTGGCGGACCGGCCGCACCCGGGCGCGACACAGAGTTCACTCTAACAGTCCGCTTCTTTCAACTTTTTGGCCCCAACGTTCGATCGCCGGATGCAGAGTTGCTCTCCCAGGTGTATTCTATTGTCCTTATAGCGAGCATAAATTTTGCGCGCCTTGTCTGCGCGCCGCCAGAAAGACGAAAGGGACCCGCCAAGCGTCATGGAAAACGATACATACGTAAAGCCTCACAACATGGACGAATACGAGGTTGCCGAGTGGCTCGAATCGCTCGATTCGGTCCTGGAATCAAGCGGCCCTGAAGTGGCGGTTGAAATCCTGGAGCGCCTGCGCGTCCACGCAAAAGTCGCCGGCCTCAACCTGCCGTTCACGGCGAACACGCCTTACGTGAACACGATTCCCGCGCGACTCGAAGCGCCATTCCCCGGCGATCAGGAACTCGAGCGCCGCATCAAGAGCCTCATTCGCTGGAACGCCATCGCCATGGTCGTGCGTGCGAATCGCGTCGAACACAACATCGGCGGCCACATTTCGACCTACGCCTCGGCCGCAACGCTCTATGAAGTCGGCTTCAACCATTTCTTCCGCGCGCGCAGCGACTCATTCGAAGGCGACACCGTCTACTTTCAGGGCCACGCGGCGCCAGGAATCTACTCGCGCGCATTCCTCGAAGGACGCCTCTCTGCAAAAAAACTCGAAAATTTCCGCCGCGAGCTGAAGCCGGGCGGCGGCCTCTCCTCCTATCCACACCCGTGGCTGATGCCCGATTTCTGGGAATATCCCACCGTCTCGATGGGTCTCAGCCCGTTGATGGCGATCTATCAAGCCCGCTTCGCTCGCTATCTCGAAAATCGCGGCCTAAAACCAACGACCGACGCAAAAATCTGGGCTTTCCTCGGCGACGGCGAAACCGACGAGCCCGAGTCGCTCGGCGCCATCACGCTCGCCTCGCGCGAAAAGCTCGACAATCTCATCTTCGTCGTCAATTGCAACCTCCAGCGCCTCGACGGCCCCGTCCGCGGCAACGGCCAAATTATTCAGGAACTCGAATCCGCCTTCCGCGGTGCCCGTTGGAACGTCATCAAGGTTCTCTGGGGCACCGAGTGGGATCACATCCTCGCGCGCGACACCGAAGGCCTGCTCGTCAAGCGTATGGGCGAACTCGTCGACGGTGAATACCAGAAGCTCGTCGTCGAATCGGGCGCCTACGTCCGTCAGCGTTTCTTCGGCACCGATCCGCGCCTGCTCAAACTCGTCGAGCCTCTTTCCGACGAAGAACTCCGCCGCTTGCGTCTCGGCGGTCACGATCCGCGCAAAGTCTACGCCGCTTACAAATCTGCCACCGAGCACAAGGGCGGCCCGACCGTCATCCTCGCCCGCACGATCAAGGGCTACGGCCTCGGCGAAGCCGGCGAAGGCAAGAACGTCACGCACCAGCAGAAAAAACTCAACGAAGAAGAGCTCCGAATCTTCCGCTCGCGCTTCGACATCCCTCTCACCGATCAGGACTGCATCGAAGTTCCGTTCTATCGCCCACCCGAGGACAGCCCGGAAATTAAATATCTGACCGAACGCCGCCAAACCCTCGGTGGCTACACGCCCGCGCGCAAAGTCCGCGCGACCCCGATTTCGGCGGCCGCCCACGACGACCTGTTCAAAGAATTCTACCAAGGCAGCGAAGGCCGCGAGGTCTCCACGACGATGGCCTTCGTCGGTATGCTTCGCAAAATGCTCAAGGATCCCGAGATTGGCAAACTCATCGTTCCGATCGTCCCCGACGAAGCCCGCACCTTTGGCATGGAATCGCTCTTCCGCACCGTCGGAATTTACTCGTCGCTAGGGCAAAAGTACGACCCCGTCGACGCCAGCACCTTGATGTATTACAAGGAAGCCACCGACGGCCAGATCCTCGAAGAGGGAATCACCGAAGCCGGTTCGATGGGCTCGTTCATCGCCGCAGGTTCCGCCTACGCCGCCTACGGCATCAACACAATTCCGTTCTTCATCTACTACTCGATGTTCGGTTTCCAGCGCATCGCCGACTTCATTTGGGCCGCAGCCGACATGCGCACGCGCGGTTTTCTTCTCGGAGGCACCGCCGGCCGCACTACGCTCTCCGGCGAAGGCCTGCAACACCAGGACGGCAACAGCCACGTCCTCGCGCTATCTGTCCCCAACCTGCGCGCCTACGATCCCGCGTTCGCTTACGAAATCGCCGTTATCATTCAGGACGGCATTCGCCGCATGTACAAAGACGGCGAAGACATCTTCTACTACATCACGCTGATGAACGAGCCATACGCCATGCCCGAAATGCCGGGCGATGTGAAAGACGGCATTCTTAAAGGCATGTACAAGTTCCGCGGGTCGAAAAACAAGAAGGCTAAGCTCCGCGCACAGCTCTTCGGCAGCGGCTCGATTCTCCGCGAAGCTCTACAGGCGCAAGACATTCTCGAAGAAAAGTTCAACGTAGCCGCCGATGTCTGGAGCATTACCAGCTACAAAGCGCTCTACACCGACGGCATCGAGACCGAACGCTGGAATCGCTTGCATCCCGGCTCGAAACAACGCGTTCCGTACGTCACCAAGACGCTTGCCGACGCTCCCGGCGTTCTCGTCGCAGCCTCGGACTATCTAAAAACGCTGCCCAACATGATCAGCAAGTGGCTGCCCCGCCGTCTCGCCGCTCTCGGCACCGACGGCTTCGGCCGCAGCGAAGGCCGCCAGTCCCTGCGCACCTTCTTCGAAGTCGACGCGCGCAGCATCGCGCTCGCCGCCCTGCACGAGCTACACCTCGACGGCAAACTCGAGACCAAACTCCTCGACAAAGCCATCAAGGAACTCGGCATCAACCCCGACAAACCAAACCCCGTAATTTCGTAGCTATTCGCCAGTGCTCGGCAAGATGTTGCAAGGGCGCAGCACTGCTGTGTGGATCATCGGCGGCGATTCCATCCAGAGTCGCTTCCGCTAGGCGCTTTTTTGGAATAGAGGAGGCTGGAGTCCATTTGTGCGCGAGCTTGCGGAACGCCCTTGGCGAGTGCGACGCGACCGGCTTTGACGTCTCGAAGCCCGTTGTCAATATCGCGTCAATCGCATCGGCTAGACGGGTTTTAGGAGCACTGGTCTCCGCGATTTGCCAGTATCTCCCCCGGCTTAATCCGCCCGGTCGCCAGATTTGCCACCAACTCCCGATTCGCCGCCAGAAAATCGTACTCGCTCAACTCCCGCGGCAGCACCCAAGCCGTCTGCTCAAACGCCGTCGCGCGAATTTCGTTCGAAGCCAGTTCAGCTGCAAAAAATCGAATCTCAAGCAGCACAGCCGTCTCCGCATATTTGTGAACCGCCCGCCCAATCGGCACCGATCTCACCAGCTTCGCACCCAGCTCCTCACGCAGCTCCCGAGCCAGCGCCACCTCGTCCGACTCGCCCTGTTCAACTTTGCCTCCCGGAAATTCCCACTTCAAAGGAGAAGTATCTCGACGCCGCCGCTGCCCGATCAGCAAACGCCGGTCGCTCCTCTCGATCACCGCCGCTACCACGACAATCACATCTCCTCGATTCTCCGACTGATTCACCCGAACACGCTCGTACTAGCGAGCGTGCATCACGCGGAACAATTCTTTCGCACCGGAGACAAGCGGCGGTCCCGGCGTATTCAGCAATTCGTCGGCAATCACAAAAACCCACCGCCGGCGAATCGCCGGTACATCCTTCCAGGCACGAACTTTGTAAGCCTCGCTGACTTTCGCGCGCGTTCCTGTCGCCGCCCATGCAAGCACGATCACCTCCGGCGCGCCATCGGCGACTTGCCGATCGGAGACCTTCTCGCCCGCGGGCACAACCATGCCGCCGCCGGCAATCCGGACAAGCTCGGTCACCCAGGGCGGTGAACTAATCCGCGGATTCGGCCAAGCCTCGCAATACACGCGAACCGGCCTCCTACCCCGCGATCGAACCTTCGCCCGCCGCGCCACCGCCGCAAATCCCGCCCGCATCTTCCGCACCAGCCGTTCGCCCGCCGCGCCCCTCCCCACAATCCCTGCCAACAACCGAATATCGTTCTCAACATCGGCGAGCGACCGCGGATTCATCGCCAAAAAATTCACTGGCTCGGCCAAAATCTTCGCCATCGTCTCCTGCTTGTACGGCACCGACCCAATCACCAGGCTCGGCCGCAGCTTCATAATTTCGGCGACATCGCCCATGTGCCAGCAGTCTCCAACCTGCGGCAGCCCGCGCACGTCCGCCACCTCGCAGCACCACTTCGTCACGCCGACCAGCAACTTCCGCGCGCCTACTTCACACAGAATCGAGGTCGCGCTCGGCGCCAGCGACACGATCCGCGCCTGCCCATTCAATCGATTTAATCCCCGTGTCCGAGTCAAGAAATCCCTCGCAGAAATTCTTTACGCCATCTGTCCAGCGTGCTAACTTCCACTCCAGCAATCGGCCCGTGCCCGGGCGTCGCTAGGAGAAGTCCATGAGCGGTTTCGGCACTTACTGTATCGCGTTCGGTCTGCAATTCGCATTCGCCGCCGCGACGCTTCACGCGCAATCCAGCGCCCCGCCGCCACCGCCCACCTTCACAAAAGACGTCGCGCCCATCCTGCAGAAAAATTGCCAGACCTGCCATCGCCCTGGCGAAGGCGGCCCGTTTCCGCTCATCACTTACGATCAAGTTCGCCCGATGGCGCCGAGCATCAAGCGCGTCGTCAGCCAAAAAATAATGCCGCCGTGGTTTGCCGATCCGAAATACGGGCATTTCGCCAACGACCGCTCGCTGCCGCAAAAGGACATCGCGACGCTTATCGCCTGGGTAAACGGCGGCGCGCAAGAGGGCGATCCCAAAGACATGCCGCCGCCCGCCGAGTTTCAGGACGGGTGGGGAATCCCGAAGCCCGATGTTGTTTTTCAGCTCGCCAAGCCGTTTGAAATTCCCGCCAGCGGCACGATCGACTACCAGTACATGATCATTCCCACGGGATTCAAAGAGGACAAATGGGTGCAAATGGGCGAGGCTCGCCCGACCAACCGCCCGATGGTGCACCACATCATCGCGTACGTGCGGGAACCGGGCTCGAGCTATTTCGCTGGTCACAAAGCCGGCGAGTTTTTCACAGCGCCGCCGTCGAAAGAAGACGAAAAAGCCGACACCAGCGCGCTGCCGAGCGATTTCCTGATCGGCTACGCGCCCGGTCAACCACCGGAAATTCTCGCACCTGGACAGGGCAAACTCATCAAGGCTGGCTCCGACCTCGTCATTGAAGTCCATTACATGGCGATGGGCATGGCCACGACGGATCAAACAAAAATCGGCTTGGTCTTCACCAAGGAACCACCGAAGGAACGTGTGCTCACGCTTTCCGCCGTCAACGGCACATTTAAAATTCCGCCGGGTGATCCCAATTATAAAGTCGACGCAACGTTCGACGTCCTCACCGATGTAAAGCTCACCGGCCTGCACCCGCACATGCACACGCGCGGCAAAGACTTCGAATACCGTATCGTCTATCCCGACGGCCGCACCGAAACCTTGCTGAGCGTGCCGAAATATAACTGGCGCTGGCAGCTTTGGTACAACCTGGCGACGCCGCTCAATCTGCCAAAGGGCACAAAGATCGAGTGCACCGCGCACTTCGACAATTCCGCCGACAACCCCGAGAATCCCGACCCCACGAAAACAGTCATCTGGGGCCAACAAAGCTGGGACGAAATGATGGTCGGCTTCTTCAACCTCGTCTTCGACGCCAAAACCCCAGCTCGCGCCCTGTTCCCGGCCGCCAAACCGCACGCCGACATCGCCTCAAACTAACTCGGTGTTCATTTGTTCGATCTGATGTCACTCGGGCCTGACTCAAATATCGCCGTAGGGGACGGCCGTGCCCGTCTTCGCTCTGCCGCCAACCAGTCATCGCCCACCCTGTCACGGCAGTCTTACTCCAAACCGCAGGCTTTGGTGATCGCCGGCGAGAAATCTTACGACCGGGCGCGCCGTTCAATCACCCATTTTAGGTTTGGCAACAAGACCAAACCCGTCCTACTCTCGTCTATTTTTCGAGACCCGCCGCGAGTGGAGGCACGTCCATGCAAACTCTCTGGCCAGACATCCGACATTCCCTCCGCTTACTCCGCCTTAATCCAGGTTTCACCACCGTCGCGATCCTCTCTCTAGCCCTCGGCATCGGCGCCAACACCGCCATCTTCCAACTCCTCGACGCCGTCCGCCTTCGCACACTTCCGGTCAAAGAGCCACAGCAACTCGCCATCGTCCGCATCGGCAATCGCACTTGGTCCGCAGGACATCACGAAGGCCGCTATTCCGAACTCACGAACCCTCAGTGGGAGCAGATTCGCGACCATCAGGAAGGCTTCTCCAGCATTTTTGCCTGGGCAGCGAGTACGTTCAACCTGGCGGAAAGCGGCGAAGCGCGTTACGCCGAGGGCATCTACGTCAGCGGCGACTTCTTCAAGGCTCTCGAGGTCCAGCCCCTTCTCGGGCGGCTCTTCACCGCCGATGACGATCGCCGCGGCTGCGGACTTCCGGCCGCGGTAGTCAGCTATGGCTTCTGGCAAAAGGAATTCGGTGGCCAGCCTTCCGCGTTGGGTTCCAAGCTCACCCTCGAAGGTCATCCTGTCGAGATCGTCGGCATTACGCCGCCGGCTTTCTTCGGCGTCGAGATCGGGCGCAACTTCGACGTCGCGGTTCCGCTCTGCTCGGAGCCGGTGCTTCGTGGCGAAGGGACTCTGCTCGACATGCGACATGGATATTGGATCGCAGTGATGGGCCGGCTGAAGCCTGGTTGGACGATCGAGCGCGCCACCGCTCAACTTAACGCGGTCTCTGTGCAAATGCTCGAAGCCACCGTTCCGCAGGTCTATAAACCGGACAACGTCAAGAAATACATGCAGTACAAATTTGCGGCGTTTCCAGCCAGCAATGGATTCTCTTCACTCCGTCAGGAATACGAGAACCCGCTTTGGATCCTGCTGGCTATCGCAGCCCTCGTTTTGCTCATCGCGTGCGCAAATCTTGCGAATTTGATGCTGGCGCGGGCGTCGGCGCGGGAAAGGGAAGTCGGCGTGCGTCTGGCGATGGGTGCTTCGCGCGCCCGGCTACTCCGGCAAATGCTCGTCGAGAGCCTGACGCTTGCAGTGATTGGTGCAGTGCTGGGAGCCAGTCTGGCGCAGGCGTTGAGCCGTTTTCTCGTGGCATTCCTGAGCACGGAAGGCTCGACCATATTCATGGACTTGCACGCGGACTGGCGCGTCTTTGGCTTTACCGCTGCGTTGGCCATCTTCACCTGCGTCTTGTTCGGACTCACCCCGGCGCTGCGATCGACTCGCATCTCACCCGCTTCGGTTTTGAAGTCTGCCGCGAAAGCAATGACGGCCGGACGCGAGCGCTTCGGATTGCGGCGCTTGCTCGTCGTATCTCAAATCGCACTTTCACTGGTGCTGCTGGTCGGCTCATTGCTGTTTGTCCGTACGCTGCGCAACCTGCTCACGCTCGATCCAGGTTTTCGCCAGGACGGCGTCATCATCTCCAATTTGAACCTCACGCATCTCAACATCGCCAAGGAAAACCGCCAGCTGTACAAGCGCGATTTGCTCAAGCGTGTAAACGCATTGCCGGGTATTGTCGGCGCCGTGGGCGTGGGCATCGTTCCGATTGCCGGCGACAGCTGGAACGAAAATGTCTTCATTGCAGGCGACCAGAAGCGCCAAGCCACACCGTGGTTCAACCGCGTTTCACCCAACTATTTCAAGACAATGAAGACACCATTCCTCGCCGGCCGCGACTTCGACGAGCATGACACCGAGACCGCGCCCAGAGTCGCCATCGTCAACGAGACGTTCGTCCGGAAATTTTTGAATGTCGGGGAAAACCCGGTGGGCCTGACATTTCGCCAGGATGGGTTCGTCGGCAGTAAAGCCGAGACCTTTCAGATTGTTGGCTACGTGAAAGACTCCAAATACTCCGATCTGCGCGAACAACCCAGGCCGCTTGTGTTCCTCACCTCCGCGCAGGACCCGACCCCAGACAACAATCCGTCATTTCTGGTGCGCGCAAGTGTTCCGCCTTCGGTCGCAATACCCGAGATTCGCGATGCGATTCTGCAAGCGGGGCCTGAAACCATCACCGAGTTCAAAACGCTGCAAACGGAAATTCGCGATTCGTTGTTGCGCGAACGGCTGATGGCGACGTTGTCCGGCTTCTTCGGATTTCTGGCTGTCGTGCTCGCGACGATCGGTTTGTACGGGGTGATCTCGTACACCGTCGCGCGGCGCACCAACGAAATTGGCATTCGCGTAGCGCTCGGTGCGCAACGCGGACACGTCCTTGGGATGATCATGCGCGAAGCCGGAGCGATGCTTGTTGTCGGGCTCGGAGCAGGCGCGATTCTCGCATTGGTTGCCGCGCGCGCCGCTGGATCGCTCCTCTATGGTCTCAAGCCGGGCGACCCCTTCACGTTGACGCTCGCAATCGTCGGGCTGAGTCTGGTTGCCGGGGCTGCGAGTTTTTTGCCCGCACATCGCGCCGCCGGTCTCGATCCAATGCAGGCGCTTCGCGAAGAATAGCGGCGGTGAACAGCTACCGCTCCAAGATCAAGATGGTCCCGTGTATTTTGCGGGCGCGCCGACGGATTGACTTCAATCCTTTCGTGTGTTGCACTCGCGTCACTCTAAATTGAGGTGCGTGCATGTTCCTTCGCGCTGTATGCGCTTTCGTGTTGCTGTTTGCCGCAGTCGCGTGGCCCTTGCCGTCACGCGCTCAAGCCACCGACCCGGCAACGGTGCAGTATCACGCGACCATCGACAACGTGAAGTACGTCTACGCGACGGTTCCGCCGGTCGCGCACCTGAAACCGACCAATATTCTCGACGCGAATTCTCTCGATTGTTTTGGCAACGCGATCAAGAAGCCGGGCGACACGTTGTCGATGATCAAGGGGGACAATCCGCTCACCGGTCCGTTCTACGTTGACGGCGCGGAACCCGGCGACACGCTCGTTGTAAAGGTTCTCGATCTGAAAGTGGACGGCGATCAGGGGCTTGGCGCAATCGGTCCGGGCTTCGGTGCGCTGAACGCCACGAATTACACGCCGATGCTGCATCCGCCGCTGCCGGAGAAAATCTGGTTCTATCCGATCGATCACGCAAACAACACCGCGACGTTCCAGGCGCTCGATTCGAGCTTCAAGGTGAAAATTCCACTGCATCCGTTCCTGGGATGCATCGGCGTCGCGCCGGGCGGAGGCGAAGCACGCAGCTCGGTCGTGCCTGCGGAGTTTGGCGGCAACATGGACGCTCCGGAAGCGTCGGCCGGCAACACGATTTATTTCCCGGTCAATGTCGCGGGTGGGCTGCTCTACTTTGGTGACGGACACGCGGCGATGGGCGACGGCGAAATCGCAGGCAGCGCGATCGAAGTTCCAATGCGAGCGAAGCTGCAGATCGACTTGATAAAAGGGAAGAAGACCGGCTGGCCGCGCTTCGAGAACGACAAAGAAATTATGGCCGCCGGAATTTATCGGCCGGTCGATGATGCGCTGCGCATCGCGTTTACCGAATTGGTGGCGTGGATTCATGCGGATTATGGTCTCAGCGAAATCGACGCGTACGAATTGTTGTCGAAAGTCGGCAAGATTCATCTCACAGAGATGGTCGATCCAAATTACGTTGTCGTGGCGTCTGTCGAGAAAAAATACCTTCCACCAAAGAAATAGGCCTGACGATAGCCCTTGCTCAGCGAAGTTTCTCAATCCCAGTTTTCGGTTTTACTACGCCATCCTGGCCGACCCGGGGTCCGGATACGCCATCTAGACACTCAGGTTACGGGCTGGTTACAATGCGGTTATGGAAGCCAGTGCCAGGCCGTCCGGGCCGCCGGATATGATTTCTCTGGGCGATGTGCTCTTCGTGCTCGCGCTGGCGTTTTTCCTCGCTGTCGTCTGCGTGTGGCCGGTGCTGGCCTGGCGGATACACCACTTCTCGACGTATATACCTAGTGCAACACACTCCTTTCCGGTGCACGACCGGACCGGACAAGTCGTTTACGTCAATCCGAACTTTGGCAAGTTCTACGTGAGCCTGCCTTGGCTGTGGTGCGCAGCGTTTGCTGCGACCGTAGCCGCCAGCCTGTTGACCTCGCGAAAGAAAAAAGCTTAAGCCGGAGTATTCGTTCTCGCTCCCGAGATGGGTTCGGACTCGGGAACCACAGCGGTTTACCCCGCTGCTTTCTCCAAAGAGTGAATACCTCGCTCGTGGAGAATGACTTCGCGAAACGCGAAAATTCAGGTCTGTGCAGGTGCTGAAAAGAAGGGAGTTGGGAGGGCGCTTGGACGGGGTTTTTTGTGAGAGGAATCTACGTTGGCTACGATGATACGCGGCGCTATGTTTGTCAATTGGTAATTGAGATTGGAACGGATTGGTCGGTCCGGAGATGTAATTTGCGATGGTTGGGACCGGTGCCAGCGATCAGGGTGGCGGCGTTGGTTGCTCGTGGCGTGTGGTAGAACCTTGTTGAAAGCGGTGGGCATCCTGAGGAGGGAACGGTGAATCAGACGGCGGATATGGGACGGGAATTGCTGCGGCATGCCGTGGCTACGGTGGCTTATCGCGGGGGGAAAGCGATGCGAGGAGCGCCGGAGTCGTTTGCCAGCTTTCGAATCGGGGATGCTACGCGTTCGCCGGTGAAGCTGGTGGCGCACATGGGCGACTTGTTTGATTGGGCGCTGTCGGTGGCGCGGGGCAAACAGGCTTGGAAGGAGTCGCAGCCGTTGCCTTGGGATCAGGAAGTTGTACGGTTTTTCGGCTCGCTCAGAAAGTTCGATGAATACCTAGCTTCCGGCGAGCCCCTGCACATGCCGGCCGAGAAGTTGTTTCAGGGGCCGGTGGCCGATGCGCTGACCCATGTCGGACAGCTCGCCATGTTGCGGCGGGTGGCGGGTACGCCAATTCGGTCTGAGAATTATGTGATAGCCGAGATTGAAGTGGGCCGAACGGGAGCGGACCAGGCTGTAGCACGGAGAGAGTTTGACTAGCGAGACCTTGACCAACGATGCATCCGATGGACGACGGGCGGCGCCGCTGATACCGACGCAGCCCGCGTTTTTTCCGCGGCTGTTTGCAGGAATTATCGATCTTATGATCCTGGCGGTACCGCTATCGGTGTTTATTTCGTTTCTGTCTGTCGCGCTGGGGATTTCCACGGCTTTCCTGGACCTGAACCCGAGCCAGACGCCTCATCAGATTCTCCTGCGATTTGGAGATCGGTTTATTTACGCGACCCTGGTGTTTTTTGTGGCCATGAGCTGGATTTATTTTGCGGCATTCGAAAGTTCGAAGTGGCAGGCGACACCGGGGAAGCGGTTGTTGGCCTTGAAGGTGAGCGATGAGAGCGGCGCTCGAGCGACGTTTTGGAAGACGAGTCTGCGATTCTGGTTTGGGCGCGCGTTATTGCATTTTCCTTATGTGGGGATTTACTACTTTTTGGTGGATTGCGGACGGGTGGCGTTTTCGAAGGATGGACGGGCAGTGCACGATTTGATGGCGGGATGTTGGGTGAGGCGGGAATAGGGGCGAGATGCTCGGCCCGCGACCTCTGGGATGGATTCGGGGGCGTTTCTGTGAGGCTTTAACTAAACCCGCACCCTCCTGGAACCGAGAGGAGGCGATACCCGGGAAGAGGAAGGATCACTAGACCGAGCGGGCGCTTTTCCAGTTTAGGGTCGGGAGTTCGGTGGCGGCAACTTTGCGGAGATAGGCTTCGGCGTACGTGGCGGCGATTTCTTTGCCATGCTCTATGTCTTGAACCTCTTGGGACGGGGCTATCCACTGTTTGGCGGCTACGTTATAGACCGAGGCCTGAATGCCTTGCGCGTTGCGCTCAGAAAAGAGTCGCAGGTGTTCGTTGCCAACCTTGATTTCGGCCCACACGCCTTCGTCGAGCATGGCGGATACTGTGCCATGACATAGGAATTTTCGCTACCGTACCGAAGTACAGCGGGAAGAATTGATATCGGAAGATTAGGGTTTGCCAAGGTTGTGGGCGCGGGACATTGGCGGGGTGTCGAAATGGCCGAGCGGATGCGGGCAAGATGTGCTTACGCCGGTCGGAGCAAGCCGCCCGCCACACCTTGACTGCGAAGATCGAATGTTCAAACTTCGGGTTTTGATCGCACGATTCGGAAGGTTTGGGTGGCTTGGTTTGATCGTAAAAGCGGCGCCCGGGGGCAGCACTCAAAGTTAGTCGTGTTTGGGGGCGTAGACGCGGACGTAGTCGACCAGCATGGTCTGGGGATAGACGGATGTGGCGTCGGGTGAGCCAGGCCAATCGCCGCCGACGGCTACGTTGAGCAGCAGGAAGTAAGGGTGATCGAAGACCCAGGAGCCGGCTGTTTCGGCAGGTGTGGCGGGCGTGGTCGAACCCGGCGCGATGATCGGGGATTGTGGCGTGAACGTGGCGAAAAGCGTTTGGTCGACGTAGAAGCGAACTTCGGCGGGTTCCCATTCGACAGCGTAGACGTGAAAGCCTTCGGCAAAGTTTTTGCCGCTGGCGAGCTTTGCAGGGGCGGTGAGATCGGTGGCGGTACCGTTGGAGAGCGGGCCGTGGATAGACCCGTGAACTGTAGCGGGCTCTTTGCCGATGTTTTCCATGATGTCGATCTCGCCGCACTTCGGCCAGCCAATCGAGCCTATGTTGTCGCCGAGCATCCAGAACGCGGGCCAGATGCCTTGGCCCTCGGGGATTTTGATGCGCGCTTCGAAACGGCCGAAAGCTTGTGTGAACAGACCCTGCGTTTTTAGCCGCGCGGAAGTGTACTCACGGGCGATGTGATCGCTGCCTTCGTAGTTTTCTTTCCGGGCGGTGATAACGAGATTGCCGTTTTCGATGTGCGCGTTTTGTGGGCGGTTGGTGTAAGTCTCGAGTTCGTGATTGCCCCAGCCGTCGCCGCCGAGGTCGTAAGCCCATTTTTTGGGGTCTGGGGCGGAGCCGTTGGGGCCGTTGAATTCGTCAGACCAGACGAGGGTGAAGCTTTTCAGGGTCGAGGGCTGAGTGGATGTGGATTGCGCGGATTGTTGCGGGAGTGACGACGATCGATTATCGGCTGTGCAAGACGGGCACGGCAGTGCCGTGCCCCGACAGATTATTGCGGCGCAGGTGAGAGTGAGGAGCGCGCCGATGGCGTTGCGAACGGTTAAACGAGATTGAGGGCGCGTTTGAAGGACCCTTTTTCGTTATCGATTTTTTTCTGGAGCTGAAGAATGGCGTAGAGAACGGCTTCGGGGCGCGGAGGGCAGCCGGGGACGTAGACGTCGACCGGGAGCACCTGATTGCAACCTTGCACGATCGCGTAGTTATTGAAGACGCCGCCGGAAGTGGCGCAAGCACCCATTGAAATTACCCACTTGGGTTCGGGCATTTGATCGTAGAGTTGGCGGACGACGGGGGCCATTTTTTGCGAAAGGCGGCCGGCGACGATCATGAGATCGGCCTGGCGTGGTGAGGGGCGGAACACTTCGGCGCCGAAGCGCGCAACGTCGAAACGGGCGGCGGCCATCGACATCATTTCGATTGCGCAGCAGGCGAGTCCGAAACCGAGAGGCCAAATCGAACTGCGACGCGCCCAGTTCACGGCTTTATCGAGGGTCGTGAAGATAATGCCCTCGTCTTCGAGGAGCTTGCCGAAGTCGTCGGGCTTGGTGAGGGTGACGTTCTTGCCGAGAGATGTGCTCATTGGGCCTCGCAAGTTCATTTTCGCACATCGGATGGCGAGAGACAAACCTGTGTGCGGTTGATTTCTTTATGCGACGACTGCTTTGCCGGAGCTTTCCGAAGCGGTGAAGGTGAGTTCGGCGCCTGGCGCGGCGCTTTCTTTGCGGACGTATCCCATTCCAATTGATGGTTGACTCGATGGCAGTGGTGAACTGCTGGTGATGGTGCCGACTTCTTTTCCGTCTGCGGTGAGGGCGGTGCCGGCGGGTGGAGGTTGCTCGGTTGAGAAGCGCAATGAGATACGGCGGCGGTTGACCTGACCGCGGGACCGGACGCGTTCGACGATTTCCTGGCCGGTGTAGCAGCCTTTGACGTAGCTGATATGGGATTCTTGCAAGCCGGCTTCATGGGGGATTTGTTTGTCGCCGAAGTCGTAGGCGAACCAGGGGATGGCTTGTTCTAGGCGAAGAGCGTTGAGGGCCGTGTAGCCGACCGGGCCGCCGCTTGCAGTTCGTGTTTTTTCCGCAAGAAAATTCCAGAGAGGATCGAGGTCTTTCCGATCCACGCGGATGTCGACGGAGGTAGTTGTGCCGAAAGACTTTCGCGTGACGGTGCAGGAGATCGCGTTGAGCGCGACATCGATGGAGTTGAACTCGGGCACCGCATCCAGATCGATTCCCTGGGCGATGCCTTTGATTAGTTGTGCGGCTTTCGGGCCTTGAAGAGAAAGGGTTCCGTAGCGATTGGTTTCGTCCGTCAGCGCGACATCATCCATGATGATGAATTTTTCTAACGTTTCGGCGAGCTTTTCGCAAATCATCGCGTGGGAGATGCAGAGGAGTTGGTCGTTGCGTGCTTGCGTTTCGATTTCGGCGAGAATGCGGCCTTGGGGATTGAGGAGGAGGGAGCGATTGCCCTGGCCGGGTTGGAGGTCCTTGATGTTGTTGGTGAGGATGGCGTTGAGGTAGCGGGCGCGGTCGGGGCCAGAGAAGCCGAAATAGGCGAGGTAATTGCGATCGATCAGCGCGACGTGTTGTTTTGCGATAGCGTATTCGCGTTGCCAGTCGCCGAAATCATCGGGGAGGGCGGTGCCGAACCAGACGCCGATTTTTGCGTTGGCGGATTGGTGAATTGCCGCTAACGGTGATTCGATGGTGGCGGTTTGTATGCCGGTGGTTTCCATTGGATTCGCGTTGCGCTTCCAGTTTAGCAGACGGTGGAAAACGCGGTGCTATACTGCGCGGCATGGCGGATTTGAAAGCTGGTTCTGCTTCGGACGCGCACGACAAGCGATTTGTGCAGATCACGATTCCGGTCGGCTTGCTGCAGTGTAATTGCACGATTCTTGGCGATCTTGAGAGTGGGGAAGCGGTGGTTATCGATCCGGGAGACGAGACGCATCGCATTCTGGAATTGCTGGGGCGGTATAAGCTCACGCCTAAGGCGATCGTCAGCACGCACGCGCATATCGATCACGTTGGTGGGCTGACAAAGCTGCGACGTTTTACTGGCGCGCCGGTGATGATGCATCGCGATGATCTGCCGCTGTACCAGATCATGGACGAGCAGGCGGCGTTTTTGGGCGTGGAGAAGCCGGAGACTGGAGAGATCGATCAGTTGTTGAAGGACGGCGATGTGGTGCGGTGGGGCGGGATGGCGGCGAATGTGATGCATACGCCGGGGCATAGTCCGGGGAGTATTTCTTTATATTTGCCGGTGGATGCGGGCGAGATTACGGCGCCGCCTGGGAGTGC
>Ga0307474_10001321_pt1 | contig 18044 bp, 15 predicted proteins | sample atmos_gasesECM1C_2_FD_203312 | JGI IMG/M metagenome (GOLD analysis project Ga0307474, IMG submission 203312) | Hardwood forest soil microbial communities from Morgan-Monroe State Forest, Indiana, United States - atmos_gasesECM1C_05 | ecosystem: Environmental > Terrestrial > Soil > Temperate... | reverse complement strand
CACGACAAGGACGAGGATAGCGTTGCCACCAAGCATCTGCTCGCGGGCATTAAATCCATTGAAGTACGCAGTTACGAATTCGCGAGTGACAATGTCTATTCTGCCGCGGACATTGACTCGGTGCGGAGCCAATTGGCCGGTTGGAGTCAAATCATGCAGGTTCATGATCGCGAAAAAAGCGAAGATGTGGACATGTACATTCTGATCGAGAACAACGTAACCAAGGGCTTTGCGTTAATCGCCCGCGAACCGCGGGAATTTACGATCATCAACATTGTCGGATCGATCAATATCGAGGACTTGCCAAAGCTGCAGAGTCATTTTCACCTGCCGAAAGTCGCCGATTCGCAGATCAATTTGCTGATGTAGCAGTCGCGCGCTTGAATGACGATTCCACGGACTATTTGGATCAGCAGCTCGAGAAGGCGCGCTCCGGTGAGCGCGCCGCGCTCACGCTGCTAGTCCAGACGCATCAGCGATCAGTCTACAGTTTGGCACTGCGCATGCTGGGTACGCGAGATCTTGCGGAAGACCTGACGCAGGAAGTATTCATGCAGATGAACGGCAATTTAAGCGCCATTGATTCGAATCGGCACTTGGGGTTTTGGTTGCGCCAGGTGACTACCAATCGGGCGATCGATCAATTGCGCCGGCGCGCACGGGTGCAGATGACTCCCTTGGATGAGGAGACTCAACTGTTCAGCGCCGAGGAAGCCTCTGATCCGCTGTTGCAGCGGCACCTGCGGGCGTTGCTTGCGGATTTGAGCCCGGCGGCGCGCGCCGTGTTGTTGCTGCGCTATCAAGAGGACTTGGATCCGGTGGAGATTGCTCGAACGCTGGACATGCCGCTGAACACCGTGAAAAGCCATTTGAAACGATCGCTGGAGACCATGCGGGAAAAAACCTACGCAACCAGCGCACCGCGAGGACAGGTCCTATGAGTAAAGATATCGAATCTGAAATGCGCGCCGCCTTACGGCCGGTCGCCCCCAGCGAGGAATTCTCGCAAAAGCTAGTGGCGAAAGTTACGAGCCGGCGTTCCGCAGCGCTCAAGCCACGGCGCGTCGCCTCGGGCTGGCATCCTCTGGCGTGGTGGTCCGGCGCGGGCGTTGCCGCATCGGTGGTTCTCGCAGTTGGCGTGCATCACCACTTGGAACAGCAACGCTTGCAGCAAAGCGGACTCGAGGCGCGACGCGAAGTCCTGCAGGCGTTGCGGGTGACGAGCCAAAAACTAAACCTGGCATATGAAGCGGTGAAGAGCCAGTCCACATCGCTGATAGACGAACAATCCGGCGCTTGAGGCAGCCAAGGACATTCTGTATGAGAAAGTGCACATTACTTTGGTTTCTCGCGCTGCTGGCACCCGCGCTGGCCCTCGCTGCGCCGAACCCGAAGCTGGCAATCCCCAGCTTTTCTGCGTTGGCGCAGAAGGCGACTGAGTCGGTGACGATCACCTTGGATCCGGGATTGCTGGGGTTGGCGGCGAAGTTTCTCGATAACAGCGATCCGCAAGATGCCGCCACCAAGGAGGTGCTGCGAGGTCTTTCGGGAATTTACGTGCGCAGTTACACGTTCGACAAGGATTCTGCCTATCAGCAAGCCGATATCGACGCGGTAAGAAGTCAGCTGACGGCGCCCGGTTGGAATCGGCTGGTGGAAACTCGCAGCCGCAAGACCCACGCGGATGTTGATATCTACATCATGGTCGACCATAACCAAGCCATCGGCCTTGCGCTAATTGCCAGCGAGCCGCGGCAGTTTACGATCGTGAATATCGTTGGGGCGATCGACTTGGACAAACTGCATAAACTCGAGGGTCAATTCGGCGTACCCAAGCTCGATATTGACCCTCCCAAAGCAACGCCTGCCCCGCAAAAATAACTAGGGGGCCTTGGTTTCCGCGGCGGCAGGGTTGATCGAGGCCACCTCTTTGGGCGCCTGCAGGCGCTCTTTGCAGGCGCGCATCGCATCGTTGTATGAAAGAGTTCTGTTGGCAGACATCCGTTTCGTCATGCACTCGATAAGCTGATGTTTTGCGATGATTGCCGCGCTCTCAGGCTGTGCACCGGCCGTGTGTGCGCCCAGTATCAAACTGCTTAAAGCAGCCGCCTTCAAAAAAACCTTCATTGCGAGCCTCTCAGTGGAGAGAAGCTTGGTCGCGGCGTACGCCGGCAGCAAGGGCGGAGAGTCGCCTTTGAATGTCAGGGTTGCACCGACATGGCTGCTTCAGTGCGGTGCGGTAGCGCTTCCGAATTACTGTAAGCGTCGTGCCGGCCACATGCGATTCAGCAGCCCATCGCGTGTTATGAACTGATGCCAAAGGGCGGTCAGTGCGTGAATGCCGGCGAGGGCAAATATCGCGTATGCCAGGTAGCCGTGCAGATCTTCGGTGGGATGAAAGATGGCGCGATTCGATTTGATTCCAAAATCGATCTTGAAAATTCCAAAATCGAAAACGCGGCCGTGATAAACGAACGTGATGATGCCGACAATGGGCGTGACAAAGAGCAGGACATAGAGACTGAAGTGCACCAGTGCTTGAATGCGGCGCGAAAACTGGCCAACACTTTCCATGAGCGGCGGCGGCGGATGCCGTCGGCGCCAGATGAAACGTGCCATCAGAGTGAACCAGAGCAGAAGACCGAGAAGGGCATGGATGTTGATCCAAAACTGCTGCATCGGCTTGCTGGGCCAGGAATCGTGCAACAGGCCCAATGCTCCGACACAAACCACCAGCACGAACATGAGCCAGTGAAACGCAATGGCGCCTGAATCATATCGGCCCAGAGTCTTTGGATATGGTGCTGATTCCATTTCGCGACGATACACTGTGGTGATTGGATGGCTGCAAACTTAAGCAGATAATACATTAGATATTATCCACATTATATTGATAAATCTACGATTATAATCGAAACGGGGGATGCATGAAAATCGTTGCATCGGGAGTCGTGATCACCGGCGGAGCCTCAGGTATAGGCCGAGCCGTGGCGCAAGCGATGGCCGAGAGGGGCGGACGGGTCGCCATTTTTGATCTCAACGAGGCCGCCGGGCAGCAGGTGGCCGGAGAGTTGGGTACCGGCGCGCTCTTTGCAAAGGTCAATGTGGCGGACGAGAGTTCCGTTTCCGAAGGCGTTGCCAAAACCATGAGCGCATTTGGCGAAATTCACATCTGCGTCAATTGCGCAGGCATCGGCAGCGCCCACAAAACGTTTGGCAAGGACGGGCCATTCCCGCTGGCGGCATGGAACAAAACCATCGCAGTCAATTTAACGGGCACCTTCAATGTCACTCGGCTATGCGCGGAACAGATGGCGAAGAATCAGCCGCTCGACTCAAACGGCGGGCGCGGCGTTATCGTCAATATCGCCTCGGTGGCAGCTTACGACGGTCAAATTGGGCAGGTCGCTTACAGCGCGAGCAAGGCCGGGATCGTGGGCATGACTCTTCCGATGGCGCGCGATTTGTCCAGCATCGGCATTCGTGTCAATACGATCGCACCGGGATTGATTGAGACCCCGCTGCTTGGATCGCTGCCCGTCGAAGTTCTGGAGGCGCTCGCCAAATCAGTGCTATATCCAAAAAGACTGGGTAAGCCCGGCGAGATCGCGCAGCTTGCGGTGGCTATCGTCGAGAACGATTACATCAACGGTGAGTGTATTCGCGTGGACGGCGGTATCCGCATGCAACCGCGTTGAGCGCAGGACGCGGGCATTGACCAGGCTCTCCTGCCTGGTCAATGGGCGTCAGATCAAATCAACGGTCAGATCAGCGGCAATGCTCGTCGTGATCCCCGCACTCGTGCCACGTGTTCTCATGATAGTAGCGGTGATGGTCACGATCGTAGTAACCCTCATGGTAACCAGGGCCCGCGACGACGCAAGCCGACGAAAAGGCAACGAGTCCCAACAAGATTCCGGCCCGAAGAATGCTTTGAATATTTGTCATGTATGCTCCAACGGTAGAAGTGTTCAGGGTACCCCGGTGCCGGGTGGGCGACCGTCGGCCGCTTTCAACCGTTCCTGTAAGCGATGGTCTACAGCGCTCAAGTATTGTGCGTATGCGCCGATAAGCCGTAGACAGCCCTCACAAGATCTGCAGGTTCATGCCGCTTAAGCGCAGTCAATTTGCCGCGATACCCATGGCAGCGCAAATGCTGCTCTTCGCGCCGCAGGCTTTCTCGGCGGATATCCGCAATCTAACCGGTTTGCCGGCCTATCCGAACCTGAGCAGCGCAGTGATGGACGGCACTTTCAAGACCGACACGCTGGGGCATTGGTGCATGCGCTTTTGGGCTGATACAGCGGATCCGATTTCTACGGTCGAAGCCTGGTACCGCAAGGCAATGCTCGGCTCGAGCGAAATCGATTTAACGCACGACAAGACCTATAAGAAGTACAACGGCCTGGTGGGCGTCAAAATCGTGCTGGGCATTGATTACGTCGTGGTGTACAAAACTTCCGGCCAGGCACCCACTTCCATCGATCTATACCGCTGCAGTCCGCTCAAGTAGCGCCGGCACCAAAACAGGCCGCCGAGCGTTCGGCGGCCTGTTGCTTGATTTGCAGTCGTGCTTATTAGCGGAACTGGAATCCGACACGGCCATAGACGAACCGTCCGCGCGGATCACCATACGTCAAGTCGTAGCCGCCGACGAAGTTATTCGCCGATGAGGCGTAGTTGGCGTACGGCGGGGCCGTGTCGCCAATATTGATCACGCCGGCAGTAAAGGTCCACGCCTTGTTCATGTGAAACGACACCTGTCCGTCAACGGTGTCATATTGGCCCACATAGCGATTCGCGCCCGTGACGCTGGCGGCCGAGTCGTGATACCTCTTCTGATAGTGCTGGGTAAGCGATGCGTCCCAAGGACCGATGTCATAGACCAAGGAGAGGCTATGGCGCCAGCGGGAAATAACGCCGCTGACCGTGGTCAGGCCCTTGTCGATTTGGCCGGTCCAGCTGCCGTTCGGATTTTGCGTGGCGAACTTATAGAAGTAGGTGCCGTCGCCCAAGATACTGATGCGCCCGTAATCACCTATGTCGAAGGCGTATTTCAAATCAATGTCCATACCACTGACATTCTCTTTGAAGAGATTCGCGTTGGTCTGGCTGATGAAGACGATATTGCCGTTCGCATCGCGAGTGATCAGGCTGGCAAATTGCGTTGCGGAAGCCGCATTTTGCAAAATCGTCGCGACCGGAAGACCGCCGACGACAATTGCGTTCTTCAAGTAGATGAAGAAGGAATCCACACCAAGGCTCAAGTTCTTCACCGGTTCGAATACCGTGCCCAAGGTCAAGGTGGTCGATTTTTCCGGTTTAAGATTGGGGTTACCGCCGGTCACGGTGCTGAATTGGAAGCTGCAGGCCGGGTTGTTGGGATCGAACGTCGGGCACTTGATCGGGTCGCGCGTGCCGTTCGCGGTGACGCTGGTGGCCTGCGCCGCGTACAGGTCGGTCAAGGAAGGTGCGCGGAAGCCGGAACCGACCGAGGCCCGCAACAACCACCAATCGACGGGCTGAAACTTCAAGGAACCCTTGGGGTTCACGGTACTGCCCACACCCTGGTAGTGGTCGTAGCGAACCGCCGCATCGCCGTCCAACGAGTGCAGGAACGGCATGTTTACTTCGACATACGCCGATTCCACACTTCGCGCCGCATCCTCTGGCAGCTGGTTGCCGCCCTCGCCAGTGATATCGCCCGTCTGGATCGGACCGGACGGATCGTAGATGAAGGTTTCACGGCGCACCTCAGCGCCCACGGCGGCGCTCAGGGGGCCGCCGGGCAAGTCAAACAGAGCGCGGCTGGCAGAGCCCGCTAGACTGGTGAGAGAGGTTTTGGAGCTCCAATCCTGCCCCACGAATTCTGTGGCCTTGGCGGCTGCCAGCGCGGCGGGATCGGTGGTGGCTCCAAACGGATTGATGGTGCCACCGTCCAAGAGCGGCATGATCTGCGAATACAAAGGGAAACCGGACTTCAAATCTTCCTTGACCTTGACTTCGCTGTAGAGGATCGACGTGTCGAAGTCCCAACCGAAGAGGTTACCCTTCCAGCCGCCAACCGCTCGCGTGGTGTCGGACGTATCCAGTTCCAAGCGCGGCCCATTGGCAAAATCGCGATAGATCAAATTCAACGGCAAGCCCCCCATGCCGTTGGCCGCGGCGAAAGCCGTTGGATAGTACGGGCTCGTGGGCGGCAACAGGAAGGCGGCGGCGGTCGGTGTTATCGCCGGGTTGTGATAGTTCGGATATTGATTTGCCAGCAATGCGTTCTGAAACGCAAGAAACGGATTACTGGGTAGCAAGGGGTTCTGATAAGAGAGCGGTACCGGCTGCACCTGCGTGAGAGTTTCGACATGCGCGAAGCTCGCTTCGGCGTACAGCTGAGTCGTATCGCTGATCTGGTAATGCGCATTCAACAAGCCGTTGCCCTTCTTGGTATCGGGCTGCAGCGAATCGTAGGGCGAGTTGTCGAACCGGCATTGGGCCGGAAAGTTACTGTCATTGAGGGATGGCGCGCAATTTCCTACCGCTGGGTTGATCGTGGTCGGCAGGCCCTTGGCAGGTGCCGGAAATACCGCGATGTTGGCCGGAAAGGCAAACGACGAGGTGACATCGTTCCCGAACTGCGGGCTGTAGCGAGTCGCGAAGGAGGGGCGCGCGGACCCGAGGATGTCTTGCACGTGGTCGAAACCCAAGCTCAGGTTGATATTGTAACGGTCGGTCTTCAAATCGCCGATACCGCCGAAGAAGCTGGCATGCTCTTCCGTGCCGCCGCCGTCCCGGGTAGGAGCGCCGGCCGTGACGCTGGCATCAACGCCCTGGAAATTGTCCTTCAAAATAAAGTTAACCACCCCGGCGATGGCGTCGCTGCCGTAGATCGCCGAAGCGCCGTCTTTCAAAATTTCCACCCGTTCGATGGCCGCAACGGGAATGGAACTGATGTCGACTGAGTTGCCGGCGGTACCGGTCGATCCGCCGCCGTAGGGAGCGGAACGCAGGCCGTTGATCAGGACCAAGGTTCGCGCGGAGGTCAAGCCGCGCAGTGAAATGGTGGAAATCGAGCCGGTCTGATTGCCGGTTGCCTGAGCCTGAACCGTGCTGCCCGAACTGCTGGCCGCACTGACGTAGCGGAATAGATCTTGCGCGGAGGTCGCGCCCGTTCTTGCGATGTCTTCGGCCTTCAGCACGGTCACGGGCAGCGCGCTTTCGGCATCGAGTCCCTTAATCGAAGTGCCGGTGACCACAATCTCGGCGAGACCGGAACTGGAATCGCTTGCAGAAGTGGTGGTCGTTACGACGCTCGGATTCTGACCAGTCTGCGCGGCCGTTGAACCGGCCTGCGCGACTTTGATTTCCTGGCTCGATGGCGCCATCGCGGCAGCGAGCACTGGAGTATTTACTTTTTGATAATCGTTGCGCGCCGCTTTGTGATCGCCGGCTCCGGTGATGACCACGGTGCTGCCGTCCACGACATCGTAGTGCAGCGCCGTGTCCTTGAGCAGAATCGCCAGCGCGCTGCCGGCATTGAACCTGCCGACGACCCCGTGGGATTGCTTGCCTTCCGCGAGCTGGCCGGGAACAGTGACTTGGATGTCCGATTGCGCGGAGAATTTCAGCAGCGCGGAGGAGAGCTGTTGCGGCGCAATGTCAAACTGCCTCTGCTGTGCGAGGTCAATCGCCGCAGCGCTCGGCTGAATGACGGAAACCGATAAGCCTAGGGCAAGAAGCAACGCTGTCGCGCCGCGCATCAAGACGACACTCATTTTCATCGGCTTCCCCTTACGCGGCTCGACATCCGCTTCTTGGGTGTAAGACGAATGAGAATTTGAATTCGGGAATGGATTTTGACGTTTTTGTTAAAGGCTTTCGAATCATCCACGCAGTGGTTGAATTGCTGGTCAAATGGTGGGGCAGGAGCGCGAAGGATGCGAAATAGACATGACCCAGCCGCACGGGAATTCCCGTTTTCAGCACCTCATTCGTCTAAGCTAGACTTAAAGGTATAAGAAACTCCTCATGGTGACTGCAGTGAGTGTGCCGCCGGCCAATCCTAATCAGGTGGCTGACCCTATTCCGGATAGCGAGGAATCGCGGGCAAGCGTGGTTGAGCGGCTATTTCGCGAACACAATGAGGCATTGATTCGATTTCTGCGCGGGCGCGTGGGCTCTCACAATGAGGCCCTTGAAGTGGCTCAAGAAGCCTATGTGCGGCTCTTGAGCTTGGATCAGCCGGGCGCCGTCAGCTATCTGCGGGCTTTTCTCTTCAAGACAGCCGCCAACATCGCCATCGATCGGCGCAGACGAACTCAAAACTTCGACAAAGTTGCCGGTCGGCAGCTCTTCACCGAATTGACAGAGAACCGCACACCGGAACGACAACTCTCCGGCGAACAAACACTTCGCCACCTCGGAGCTCTGATTGAGAGCATGCCGCCAAAGTGTCGCGAGTCTTTCGTCATGAATCAAATTCAGGGCCTTGATGCCGCGACCATCGCGCACCGGCTCGGTATCACCGACAGCATGGTACGCAAATACGTCGTCAGGGCGTTGCTCCACTGCCGCGCTCACATGGACCTTGAACGCAATGGCTGAAACACGCATGCCGAATTCAAATGGAATCGAAAATGACCCGCTGCACCTGGCAGCCGCTGATTGGTTGGTCCGATTGCAGAGCACCGAGATTTCGCTCGAGGAAACGCTCGCGTGGCAGGCGTGGATTCACGAAAGTCCGGCTAATGCAGAGGCCTTTGCCCGCATCGAAGAGATATCTCAAGCGCTAAGTGTTCTGTCCGCGCCCGCGGCGGTGTCGGCGGCCCTGCTGGCGAGCGATCACTACGACGCTTCCGTTCCCATTGGGGAATGGAAGCCTCGAGGCGCGGCGCCGCGTTGGCCTTGGCCAACCCTGGGCATTGCGGCCTCGCTGGCTCTCTTTGTGCTCGCCTTAGCCTTCTGGAGAGCGCCCGCTGCCGCGACCAACGCGTTTGAGACCGAAATTGGCGAAAATCGCAGCGTGACGTTAGCCGATGGTTCGACCATTTCGCTGGGCGGCGATACGCGAATCGAGGTGGCGATGTCTGAAAATGTACGCGCCATCGAGCTTACCAAGGGCGAGGCTCTATTCAAGGTGGCGAAGGATGCGGCACGACCGTTTAAGGTGCGAGCCGGCGACGCAACCATTATCGCGGTAGGAACGGAATTCAATGTCGAGCGTGACAGCGATCGGGCAGTCGTCTCAGTCACCGAAGGTCGAGTTGAGGTCAAGCCGTTCGTCGGCCTGCTGCCGGTCTTGCTGCAGGGATTCAAGCCCAAGCTGCGAAGTGTGCGCGTGAACGCCGGCCAACAGACCACCGCCGGCAGCGCGGGGATCGAAGAACCCACGAAAATGGAAGATCCAGCGACGGGATGGCAGATTGGGCGTCTGGCATTTCGCCTCCAACCGCTGCGCTATGTGTTGGAAGATGTCAACCGCTATGCTCGCAAGCCCATTGTGTTGGAGACCGAGAGCATGGGCACGCTGGTCATTACAGGCACGGTAGAACGCGAAAATATCGGCGGCTGGGTCAAGAGCTTGGAACACGCCTTTGACCTTCAGGCCACAGAGGAAGCCGACCAAATCGTCCTGCGCGCGCGCTGAGACGCTCGATGACGATTCGCGCAGCGGGATTGGCGGACGCGGACGCGATTGCGCAATTGCACGCCCATAGCTGGCAGACCGCCTACCGAGGAATTCTGAAGGACGAGTTCTTGCAAGGGCCGCTGCCCGAGAATCGGCGCGTGCTGTGGCGTACCCGACTCTCTGACACCGATCGTGCTGATCAGTTTGTCCTGGTGGAGGAACAAGGCGGAACTCTTCGCGGCTTCGCGTGCGCATATCTCGAGGCGGATCCAGAGTGGGGTTGTTTGTTGGACAACTTGCACGTTGTTCCTGATCTTAAGGGTCAGGGCTTGGGCAGGCAGCTGATGACCGCAGTGGCACAGCGGGCCTTGCGCTCCAATCCGCAAGGACGTTTGCATCTGTGGGCATACGAGCAAAACCTCTCGGCACGCCGCTTCTATGAGCGGCTAGGCGGGGTTATCACCCTGCGCCACGCCGAACTGGCACTCGACGGAACTGAAGTGAACGCCGTTCGCTATTGCTGGTCAGAGCTATCCGGACTTGCCGTACGCGGTGCCTAGGGCGCGGGATGACACCAAAAAATCGATTCTCGACCCGAGGCATTTGCTAATGTCGCGTCATTTCGCCGGTAATCAATCAAAAGAGCAGGGGTGTTATGCAGCTGCGCGGACTCATACTTCAATTCCTAGGCTTCTATTTGTTATTGCAGTGGGGAGCCGCCAATGCGGCGGATGCGCCGGACACTCGCCTGCTGCGCCAACCCGCCGTGTCAAAGGATCATTTGGCCTTTGTGTATGGCGGCGACATTTGGATTAGCGATCGCGATGGCAGCCACCCGATCAGAATTACCGCCCATCCTGCGTCCGAATTTGCACCGCATTTTTCGCCCGATGGACAGTGGATCGCATTTTCAGCGGGCTACGACAACAATGTCGATGTCTATGTGGTGCGCACAGAGGGCGGTCAACCGCGCAGACTGACCTGGCATCCGGCAGCGGATGTGGTCACGGGATGGAGTTCGGACGGCAAGCGGGTGCTGTTCACGTCGAATCGTGAGATCGCCAACAGCCGCAGCGGTCAACTCTACGAGGTCGCGCTCACCGGGGGCTACGAAAAGAAAGTCATGAAAGCCGTCGCCGTCGAGGGGACCTGGTCTTCCGACGGCAGGCGCCTGGCCTATCGCCCCTACATCATGGCCTACGCCGGGGTCAGCGGTTGGCGCCAACATCGCGGCGGCGATACGCCGCCGATCTGGATCATTGATCCGACCGGAAATCAGCTCGAGAAAATTCCGCACGCGAACGCCTCGGACAGCAATCCAATGTGGATAGGCGATGATGTGGCCTTCATTTCCGATCGTGCCGACGGCGCGGCCAATTTGTACCTCTACGACGCTCACACGCATGCGGTACGGCAACTAACGCATGAAACACTGTGGGATGTGCGCAACGCCGGCGCCTATGACCACACCATTGTGTATGAAGCCGGCGGTCAGCTGAAAACACTCGATGTGGCGAGCGGCCAAGTTCAGCCGCTGGCAGTCCATCTGGAGTTGCAATCGTTGCAGGCGCGGCCGCAGTGGAAGGACGCTGCAAAGAACATGACGTCCGCGGAGCTGTCCCCGACCGGCAAGCGCGTCCTCGTCACCGCCCGTGGCGATGTTTTCAGCGTGCCGGTGAAAGATGGTTCAGTTCGGAATTTGACGGCCACGTCCGGGGTGCGCGAATCCGATGCGCTTTGGAGCAAGGATGGTCAACGCGTCGCTTATTTGAGCGACGAAGGCGGCGCTCAAGCGCTGCTGATACGCGATGCTGCCGGGCTTCAGAAACCCAGTCGACACACGTTGGGAAAGATGGGCTACTTCACACTGCTGGGCTGGTCGCCGGACGGCCACCGCGCCGTGTTTCAAGACAATCATCTGCACCTTTATGCAGTCGAGCTCACGACCGACACAGTGACGCTCATTGATACGACGCCCCGCCGTCTGAGCTTCAAGGTGGATTTCTCGCCCGACAGCCAGTGGCTCGCCTATACGGTAATCGGAGAGAACTATTTGACGCAGGTGCGACTGCATAGCTTCGCCGCCGCCAAAAATATCGATCTGACCGATTCCTTCGTTCAGACCGATACGCCGGTTTTCGGCAGCAACGATCTGCTCTATTTCACGGCGTCGATTGATGCGGGACCCACGCGTGTGTCGCTCGATATGTCGACGCAGGAGCGACCGTTGCGCATGGCCATCTACGCGGCAGTGCTGTCAGCGTCCGGCCATTCTCCCTTGCCGCCCAAGAGCGGCGACGAGGATGCAAAGGGCAGCAAGGAGCAGGATAAGGACAAAGACAAAGACAAAGATCCTGCCAAGTCTGACGCGCCTGCCAAGTCTGATGCGGCAGCCAAATCAAAGAAGGGCAGCGAGGAGGACAAGGCAGACAAACCGGCCAAACCCACCCGTGTCGACGCGACCGGGCTGTCACAGCGACTTGTGCCCATTCCCGTCGCAGAGCGTAACTATGAGCGTCTCGTGGTCGGCTCAGATGGCGCCTTGTTCTACCTTGCGCGTCGACAGCCGGGGTCGAGCACCGAACCCCCGGGTCCTAACGGCCACGCGGATGCCGATCTGTATCGATTCAACTTCGAGGAGCGTGAGGAAAAACTGATCAAATCGCATCTTGTGGATATCTCGGCAAGTGCGGACAAAAAGAAGCTTCTTCTCACCGTCGGTGAGGGCAAGCTGGAAGTCGCCGATGCCAACGAGAAGCTCGACTCGAAGCCGGTCGATTTAAGCAATGTGAGAATGCTCGTCGATCTGCGCGAGGAGTGGCATCAGATTTTCGATGAAGCCTGGCGCATGGAACAGGAGTATTTCTACGATCCCAAAATGCATGGGCTGCCCTGGGCTGCGATTCGCACCCGGTACGAGCCGCTGCTGCAGTTCGTGCAACGGCGCGAAGACCTGAACGAGTTGCTGGTCGAAATGATTGGCGAAATGCAGGTCGGGCACAACCGCACAGGCGGCGGCGATGTCTATTCGGCACCGCCGACTGCGACCGGCTTGCTGGGCGCCGACTTCACAGTTGTGAACAATCAATATCGAATTCAAAAAATCTACCACGGTGATCGTTGGAATCCCTTCATCGTGGCGCCGCTTGCGACTGCCGGAGTCGATGTCATGGAAGGCGACGTGATAACGGCGATCAACGGTCATCCGTTGGATGGCTCCGTGAACATTTTCTCGCTGCTCGAGGGTACCGCGGGCAAACAGGTCTCCCTGACCGTAAGCCGCGCCGGCCAGAATGGCACCCACACGGCGGTGGTGATTCCCATTGCGAATGAGGCGGCGCTGCGCCAATGGAATTGGGTCGAAGCCAATCGTGCCTACGTGGAGCGCAAAAGCGGCGGCAAAGTGGCCTATGTGTATCTGCCCGACACCGCGGACGACGGCTACACGTTTTTCAACCGCATGTTCTTTGCCCAGGTCGACAAGCCTGCGGTCATCGTCGACGATCGTCGCAACAGCGGCGGTCAGGCTGCCAACTACGTTTTGGAGGTGCTGAACCGTAAGTATCTTTCGGGATGGAAAGATCGCGACGCCCTGGTGTTCAATACCCCAGCGGCGGCCATCTACGGACCCAAGGCAATGCTCATCGATCAGGATGCCGGCTCCGGCGGTGATTTTCTGCCCTACGGCTTCAGACGCTTGGGTCTCGGCAAACTCATCGGCACGCGCACCTGGGGCGGATTGATCGGGATATCCGCCAATCCGACTCTGATCGACGGTGGGTTTCTCACTGTACCGTTCTTCCGCGTCTTTACTCCGGAGGGGGAATGGCGCGTCGAGAATGAAGGCGTTGCTCCCGATGTCGAGGTGGCCTTGGACCCGCTGGCGGTAAACGCCGGCGACGATGTGCAGTTAGACGCGGCGATCGGCGATGTCTTGCAGCAGCTGAAAGATTCGCCGGAAATTCCGCGCAAAACGGCGCCGCCGATTCCCGTCCAGGTAGGCAAGTAGCGGTGGGTTACGGCGTGGGACGCGAGCATGGTATGAACACGGCGATCAACCAGGTCAGAATGAGTCGGCCGCACCGACGCTGGTCCGCCTCGACGGCATGTGCCTTATGCATGCTGCCATTGAGCGGATTTGGCCAAGGCGCGCACGTGGCGACACTCGCCGAATCCTTGAGCCGAACCAGCATACGTGCGCCGGCCATCTCCCCCGATGCACGTTCCGTCGCCTATCTGCAGCGTGAGACGAATTGGAAGGAAAACGAGTTTGTCTGGCAGCTGTGGCGGGTCGAGGTTGGCAGCGGCAAGGCGGTTCAGCTGACGCGCGGAAAGAAGTCGGTCGCTGCAGCGGCCTGGTCTCCAGACGGACGGTGGCTCGCCTTTGTCACCGAACGCGAGGCGAACGTCATCGAGCCATTTTCTGCGGTCGACAAGGAACAAACCTCAAAGGAGGAGGGCAAGAGCGGTGCGTCGGAGGCGGCAAAGCCGGCCGCAAAGCAAATCTGGCTCATCGCTCCGGATGGCGGAGAGGCCTGGCCGCTCACGAAATCCGAGACAGACGTCGGTGAATTTCAGTGGACCAAGGATGGCAAGGGGATTGTCTTTACTGCCGCAGAAGCCCCCAGCAAGGCCGGTAAGGCGCGCAAGGAGCGCTACAGTTCCTACGACGTGGTCGAGAAGGATTTCGAACAACAGCAGCTATGGTGGATCGATGCCGAGGCCGGAACCAAGGCACTGCAGCCGCAAGGCGCGAAGCAATTGACGTCCGATCCCACACTCACCATCAAATCCTTCGCCATCTCGGCGCAGTCCGACCGCATTGCTTTCAGCGCGGGCCACAATCCGCTGCTGGCCAATCTTCAGGACGAAGACATCTATTTGATGGATATGCCGCGACCCGGGTCCGCTCCCGGGGCCGTGTCAAAAATCATCGCCTTACCAGGGCCGGACGGCGCACCTGTGTTCTCCGCGGACGGCAAACAGCTGGCCTTTTCGACCAGTCTCGGGCAGCCAAAATTCTTCTATGCCAATACGCACATTGCGTTGGTCGATCTTGGCGCCGTCCTGAAGAAACCCGCCACCAGCGCCGCCGATGTCCGCGATTTGACCCGCAATTTCGATGAGGACCCGCACGCATTTGCGTGGGTTTCCAGCGGACTGTATTTCGATGCCACCCAGAAAATGACGGCAAAACTGTTCCGCTTGGATGCCTCGACCTGGCAGATTCAGCCTGTCTCCACGGACGAGCATTTGATCATCAATGAAGCGACGGTGACGCCCAGCGGCGATGCCGTTGCCTTCACGGCAGACGATGCGAGCCATCTAACGGAGCTCTACGTCTCGAACTCAAACGCCTTTGCGCCGAAGAAGCTCACCGACCAGACGGCTCAGGTCAACGGCTGGAAGCTCGGCAGCGTGGAAGTCGTCTCCTGGAAGAGCAAAGACGGCACGGTGATTGAAGGCGTGCTGCACAAACCGGCTGACTATGATCCGAAGCGCAAGTACCCGCTGCTGGTCAAAATTCACGGAGGACCGACCGGGGTGTCGCAACCCAGGTTTCTACCGAATGACTATGCCTATCCGGTGCAAGCCTTCCTTGAAAAGGGGGCGCTGGTCCTCGAGCCAAACTATCGCGGTAGCGCCGGCTACGGAGCCAAATTCCGCGCGCTCAATGTGCGCAATTTGGGCGTCGGTGACATGTGGGATGTGATGAGCGGCGTGGATGCCCTGATCGCCAAAGGTATTGTTGACCCGGACAAGTTGGCGGCCATGGGCTGGTCGCAGGGCGGCTATATCTCCGCCTTTCTCACGACCCATACCGATCGCTTTAAGGCCATTTCCGTGGGTGCTGGCATAAGCGATTGGACCACCTACTATGTCAGCACCGATATCACACCTTTTACGCCGCAGTATTTAGGTGCGACGCCGTGGGACGATCCGCAGATCTACGCGAAGACCTCGCCAATCACGGCTATTCGCCAAGCCAGGACGCCAACGCTGATTCAGCATGGAAGCGCAGATCATCGAGTACCGGTTCCCGACGCCTTCGAGCTTTACCGCGGACTGCTGGACCAACACGTTGATGCACGCTTGATTCTGTACACCGGATTTGGCCATGGCATCGACAAGCCGAAATCGGCACTGGCGCTCGTGCAGGCGAACCTCGACTGGTTCGGCCATTTTCTATGGAACGAGCCGATTCCGAAGGACTCTGCGCTCTATGGAAGCAGCGAGCTCGAGAGGGCGCATTGATGCGCCGCTCGTCGGTTTCATCCTATTTCCCCCCGAGAATGATCCACGCGGCGGGACATCGCCGTCTTGCAGAAGGAATCCTCGGCCCTTGAGGGCGAGGAGGATGTCAAGAGACCAGCCGGGTGCCGAAGCGCAGCCACAGCGGGCTGATGAAGATTGGATAGGCCAGGTCCAGCGCTCCGATCGCAATCAAGCCACCCCAGCCGAACGCGGGGTGCAAACGGCGGTTGCGAACAGTATCGACCAACGCCGCAACGATGATGAATAAATCGAAGAGGATCAGAATCGACACAAAGCCCGAAACCATGAAGGTCAGATTGACCGATATTCGAGAAAATGCTGACGGCATCATACAGGCGGTGGCGAGCAGCATCAGCCGTTTATGAAAATCGGGACGCCGGCGCATCACAATTGCGGCGGCCACGAGGCCGGCAAATAGCGCCATCTGAACTAGCTCCAAGCCCAGCACTGTCACGCGAGAGTTTGCCTCCGCGGAATGGCGGCCCACTTCGCGGGCGGCCGCGCCGATCGTGGTGGTGGAACCGACCAGGACGACCGTGATCGCAATGAAGACTCCGAGGATCCCCAGACGGCGATGCAAATCGGCGCGGCGGGCGGACACCAGAATGGCTTGGACAAAGAATAGCAGCAGCCAGGAGCTCATGATGGCGCCGTGAATGTGCAGCCGCGCCGGGAGTTGCGGCGCACCGAAAATGTTTTTCAAATAATAGGTGGGCGCAAAGCCCCAAAATACCAACCCCAGGGCAACAAGGCTCGTGCCGAGGTAGAAACGACGATCGAAGTAGCGGCGCGCGGTAAGAAGGGCTCTCATGGGCTCTTCTACTGAAACCGGAAACGGGGGCGATTCCCGCCACTGCGGTTAGGATTTCAGGTGAAACGCGAGAGCCAGCGCAGAACACGCTCGATTGAGGGCTTGTAGGGTGGTCGGATGATGCCGCCGCCGGAGAAACGAGATTGGATAAAAATCGGCTTTTCCTTGGAGAACTGCCGAAACCCGAACTCGCCGTGATAGTGGCCTTGCCCGGATGCTCCAACGCCGCCGAAGGGCAGGCCTTCTTGGGCGATGTGCATCAACGTATCGTTGATCGATACACCGCCGGCAATCGTCCCGGCGAGGACTTGATCGCGCGCTGCGGCATTCTGCCCGAACCAATAAAGTGCCAACGGTCGCTCATGACGGTTGATGTAGGCGAGCGCCTCTGCCAGGTTGTCGTACGGAATGATCGGCAGAATGGGGCCGAAGATTTCCTCGCTCATGACCCGCATGCTGTCGCTCACATTGAGCAGCAGCGTTGGCGGCAATTGTCTGCCGGTGGCTGCCCCAGGCTGCTCCAACGGCTCGACCTCAATGACGGTTGCGCCGCGCTCGCGCGCATCCTCGATGAGTTCGTGCAATCGCCGCAAGTGGCGTTCGTTGATGATCCCGGAGTAGTCTGGATTTGAGCGGAACCTAGGATATAAACGCGTCATACTGTTGCGCAATAGCGCAACGAAACGCTCAACGTCGCCGCGCGGCACCAGCATGTAGTCGGGCGCAATGCAGGTTTGTCCGGCGTTGATCAATTTCCCCCAAGCGATCCGGTCCATCACACCGTCGAGATTGCACGACGCATCAATAATGGCGGGCGACTTGCCTCCGAGTTCCAAGGTAACCGGAGTCAAGTTCTTCGCTGCCGCCTGTGCGACTTCCCGGCCGACGGCGGTGGATCCGGTAAAAACGAGGTGATCAAAGGGCAGGGCCGCGAATTGTTTTCCAATCGAGGCATCACCTGTCACCACCGCGACCTCGTCGCTCGAGAAGCTTTTGGCGATTGCCGAAGCCATGACTTCCGAGAATGCCGGCGTCAGCTCCGATGGCTTCAGCATGGCGCGGTTTCCCGCAGCCAACGCGCCGAGCAAGGGCGCCAGCGCGAGCTGCAGCGGGTAGTTCCAGGGACTGATGATTCCAACCACGCCGAGCGGCTGGCACATGATCCGGGACTTTCCCGGCCGGTAGGCAAGCGCCGTCGACACGCGGCGCGCCCGCATCCAATGCGAAAGATTTCGCATTGCGTGACGGATTCCGCTCTGCAGAAACAGTGTCTCGGTAATGCGGATCTCTACAAGCGAGCGGGTGCCAAAATCGCTCGAAATCGCAGCGGCAAAT
>Ga0307474_10001320_pt1 | contig 18045 bp, 13 predicted proteins | sample atmos_gasesECM1C_2_FD_203312 | JGI IMG/M metagenome (GOLD analysis project Ga0307474, IMG submission 203312) | Hardwood forest soil microbial communities from Morgan-Monroe State Forest, Indiana, United States - atmos_gasesECM1C_05 | ecosystem: Environmental > Terrestrial > Soil > Temperate... | reverse complement strand
AAAAGGCCATCCCCTGCGGTCTCCGGATTGAAACGTTCGCTGACGCAGAGCCTGAGGATTTGCGTCAGATCGTGGTAGAGGCGTGCCGCCGAACGCAGGATTTCCGCCGCAGATTGCGGCAACACGCCGAGCCGCGCGGCGTTGTCGAGCACATGCAGGGTGCTGACATCGAGAATTTCGGGTTTCTCGGCTGCGTGAACGAGTTGCAGGTATTGCGCGATGAAATCGATATCAACGATGCCGCCAGCGGCATATTTCAGGTCCCAGATCTCGTTTTCGCCCTTTTCAAGCGCGATGGCGCGACGCATATCCGCCACGTCGTTGGCGACGGCGGAGGCATCGCGCGGCCGCGTCAAAACCTGGCGAATGACCGTTTCGATTTTGGTGCGAAACGATGGCGAGGCCGAAATCACCCGCGCCCGCGTCAGTGCCATATGCTCCCAGGTCCAGGCTTCGCGATCCTGATACTCGGCGAAGGACTCGACCTGCGACGCTACCGGACCGGCGCGGCCGGAGGGACGCAGCCGCATATCGACCTCGTAGAGCACGCCATAGTTGGTCCGCGTCGTGAAGGCGCTGATCAGCCGCTGCGTGAAGCGCGCAAAATATTGCGCGCCGAGCAGCGATTTTGCGCCATCGGACTCGGGCTGCTCGGGATCGAAATCGTAGAGAATGATCAGGTCGAGGTCGGACGCGGCCGTCATTTCGCGGCTGCCAAGCCTGCCCATCGCCACGATCGCGGTCTCCTGGCCCGCGATCCGGCCATACTGCGTGGCAAATTGTTCGCTCGCCAGCACATGCACCGTGTGAACGATACCTTCGGCGACGTCGGCAAAGGCAATGCTGGCCTGCTGAGCGGAAACCGTACCTGAAAGGATACGCGTGCCGATCAGGAACAGGCTTTCCCGGCCGAACAGGCGCAGGCGATCGAGAAATTCCTCGTAGGAATGGGCGTCGTCAAGCGTGGCAGCCAGCCGAGTCGACAATTCGCGCTGGTCCGGCATCGCGCCAAAGAAACGCGGATCGATCAGCCCGTCCATGATCTGCGGCTGCCGCGCCAGCATGTCGCCCAATCGAGGTGCCGCCCCCAGTATCAACGTCACCAATGCCACCAGATCGCGGTTCTGGCTGAGCAACGCGAACAGCCTGCCACCGCGCCGCAGGGCTTGCAGGAATCGATCGAAGACCGTCACGGCGTTGTCGGGATCCTCGGCATTCGCAAGACCAGCGATCAGCGCAGGAAGAAATTCGACGAAAGCTTGACGCGTGGACCCGACCCGGAACACGCGATAGTCGCCATCGAGCCATTGCCGCACGGTCTCCGCTACCATGATCGGTTTCCTGAAACCGAACGAGGTGAGCTGCTCGATCAGACGGGAATCCTCCGGTCCGGCGGCATAGTTGACATCCGGTAATTTTGCGGTCCCGGCGGGATCGCCTTCGAACAACTTGGCGTAATGCCCCTGGACGATATTCAGATGGCCCAACAGATCGGCCGCAAAGGCGGCGCGGCTCTCGTAGCCGAAAAAACGCGCGAAGCGTTCGACGGCTTCGCTGTCTTCCGGCAGCGTGTGGGCCTGCTCGTCGGCCGTCATCTGCAGGCGGTGCTCGACCCGTCGCAGGAATTCGTATGCCAGGGCAAGCTGGTCCCGCGCCTCGAACGTGATCCAGTTGCGCGATGCCAGTACCTCCAACGCCTCGAGCGTGCGCCGGACGCGCAGTTCGGGATGCCGCCCGCCTGCGATCAGTTGCTGGGTTTGCGCAAAGAATTCGATCTCCCGGATACCCCCGCGCCCGACCTTGACATTGTGGCCCTCCACGGCGATTTCGCTTTGCCCACGATAGGTCTGCATCTGCCGCTTCATGTCATGCACGTCGGCGAGCGCGCCAAAATCCAGATGCTTGCGCCAGACGAAAGGGGCCAGGTCCATCAAGAGCATTTCGCCGGCCTTGACGTCGCCCGCACATGGCCGCGCCTTGATCATGGCGGCGCGTTCCCATGTGCGCCCTTCCCGCTCATAATAATTCAGCGCCGAGACAGTCGAGATTGCTACCGGCATCGACGCGGGATCGGGCCGCAACCGCAAATCGACGCGGAATACGTAGCCTTCACCACTGCGCTGCTGCAAGATCCGCGACAAACCTTGCGTCAGACGAACGAAGAACGGTTGCGGTTCGATGTCCGCCGCAAGCGACGACGCGCCGGCGTCGTAGAAGACGATCAGATCGATATCGCTGGAAAAATTCAGCTCGGCTGCGCCCATCTTGCCCATCGCGAGCACGATCAGGCCGCTGCCATCCTCGGGACGATCCGCCGCTGTCGGCATGATCCTGCCGCGCGCCGCCTCCTGCAGCAGCAGAAAGCGCAACGTCGATTGCACCGAAGCAACCGCAAGGTCGGTCAGTGCGGCTGTCACCTGCATTACCGGCCAGACACCCCCGATGTCGCACAGCGCGATCAGCAGCGCCGCCTCGGCCTTGGTGCGGCGAAGCAGGCGCATCACATCCGCCTCGCTTGACGCCAATGAAACCTCGCGGCCGGTTTGCTCGACCAGGAACGCCAGATGCCGTTCAGGTTCGCAGGCGAGAAGCCTGATCACGCGTGCTGCGTCAGCGCGGATGAGGTCGTACAGATAGGGAGATGCTTCGGCGATGCCGAGCAGGATCGCTCTCGCCTGGGAAAATCTGTTGAGGAATTGATCGATCTCCGCAGCCGGTTCCGGGGCGAGATCGTCGAGCCAATCCCTCAAACGCCGCTCAGCCCTGAACGGGTCAGACAGGCGCGGTCCGTCCACGAACCGCGCAGCCAAGGGCGCGGATCCGACATTCGCTCCGGACTGTTGACGAATTTCCATGATAAATGCATAGGTCCAAAAAAAGCGGCAACGTCAAACCGCGCTGATTTCCTGCCGGATCGGTTCACGCCGCTTTCTGTGACACATCATGTGTTTGAACCGCAAGCCCGTCACTCGCCCCGGATCGCGCGGGGATCGCAAGCGTTGCGATGAGTCCTGGATGCGCATCGTCGAGCCTGAGGTCACCGCCATGAAGCGTCGCGACGGCTGAAGCCAGGCTCAACCCGAGACCGGAACCCGGTTGGGTTCTGCTTGCTTCCAGTCGAACAAATCGTTCCACCGCGTGCTTGCGATCGGCCGCCGGAATTCCGGGCCCATGGTCGATGACGCTGAGAAGCACCCGATCGCCCTCGCGTCTCGCCTCGATCAGAATATCCTTGCGGGCCGATTCGAGCCCGCCGGCGCCGAGCTGCAGCGCGGCCGGAGCTGGCTTGCCATATTTGATCGCGTTCTCGACCAGATTTGCCAGCGCCTGACTGATCAGTTCGCGGTTGCCGTGAAGCGGTGTCGGTTCGGTTTTCACACGCAGGGTGAGGTCGCCATCTTCGGCCAGCGGCTCGTAAAGTTCGTGAATCCCCTCTGCAACATCGGCGGCGTCGAAATCGTCCATGTTGCCGCGCGCCTGTCCTGACTCGGCGCGCGCGATCATCAAAAGCGCATTGAAAGTGCGGATCAGGCCATCGGATTCCTCGATGGTGCGCTCCAGCGCGGAGCGGTATTCGGCCTCGGTTCCGGCCTTGGCCAGTGCCTCCTCGGCGCGATTGCGCAGCCGCGTCAGCGGTGTTTTCAGATCATGAGCGATATTGTCGGAGACTTCCTTCAGACCCGTCATCAAGGCTTCGATGCGTTCCAACATTGCGTTAAGGTTCTCAGCCAGGCGGTCGAGTTCGTCGCCGCTGCGGCCTACCGGCAGCCGCCCGCTCAGATCGCCCGCCATGATGCGCTGGGTGGTGCCTGTCATCGCGTCGATCCGCCGCAGCACACGGCGCGCCACGAAGATGCCGCCGCAAAGGCCGAGCACGACCACGATCAGCACCGACCATTGCGCGGCCTTGGCGACAATCCCGAACAGCCGCCGACGCTCCTCCAGGTCGCGCCCGATCAAAAGCCTGAAGCCGCTCGAAAGCTCGGTGACCTTGACGAGAGCGAAATGATCGGCAGCGTCCTGATCGTCAAGCCGCCGGTAAGCGGTTTCCGACCATCCGCTCGTCGCCATCACGCCGGGTGCAAGAGAGCCGACATTGCCGGCGATCGCCTGTCCTGCGGGAGTGGTGACGAGATAGAGATTGGCACCAGGCCGTAGCGCGCGGTTTTCGATGGTGTGGACAAGGACGCGAAGGCCGCGCCGGCTGAAGATGTCGCTGATCTCGCCGGTTTCAGCGTTCACGGTAGTCGTGATTTGTTCGGTGATGAGGCGGCGCGTGTTCCAGGCGAAATAACCCAGGAGGGACGCGGAAAACAGCGCGAACAGGAAAAGGTATACCAGCGTCAACCGGAACGCCGTGGTTCGGATCAGCTTACCGAATGCCGTCACGGATCATGTATCCCGCGCCGCGAATGGTATGAAGCAGCGGCCGCTCGAAGCCTTTATCGATCTTGGAGCGCAGCCGCGAAATATGCACGTCAATGACATTGGTTTGTGGATCGAAGTGATAATCCCAGACGTTCTCCAGAAGCATGGTCCGCGTCACCACCTGGCCGGCGTGCTTCATCAGGTATTCCAGCAGGCGGAATTCGCGCGGCTGCAGCGTCAGCTCCTCCTTGCCGCGCGTCACGCGGTGCGAAAGCCGGTCGAGTTCGAGGTCGCCGACACGGTAGGTCGTTTCCTCCGCCGGGCCGCCGTGGCGGCGCGACAACACCTCGATTCGCGCCAGCAATTCAGCAAACGAATAGGGCTTTGGCAGATAATCGTCACCGCCCGCGCGCAGGCCCTTGATGCGGTCGTCGACCTGGCCCAGCGCCGAGAGAATCAACACCGGCGTGCGATTTCCCTTCTCGCGCAAGGCGCCTATCAGCGACAGGCCATCGCGCTTTGGCAGCATGCGGTCGACCACCAATACGTCGTAATCCCCACTCTCCGCCAGCGCCAATCCCTCCTCACCATCGCCGGCAAGATCGGCGACATACCCGACTTCACGAAACGCCTTGACCAGGTAGTCAGCGGACTCACGGTCGTCTTCGATGATCAAAAGGCGCATCGGGATTTCAATTACCGTTGCAGTCGCGGTCACGGGAAAACGCTTCCTCTCACCATGGCGCGGGAAGAAGCCTCATGCAAGGCGGCATGAAAAGGCGACCAGACGCGCCACTTTTCGGCCCAAAAAAGTGGGCGGTGAAGCTGGGGGAACCTCACCGCCCTTTTGACCTTCCGACGGAGGGGGGCGTTTTCCACCGGAAGGTAGGCTTGAGGGAGCGGGACTTTCGACCCGCCCCCCGGAAAGAGCCGTCGGCGGGGGCGACCAATGCCGGCGACACCCTCCATGGCTTTGATCCGACGCGCCCGGGCCTTTTAGCCCTTGGCCAGCGGGATCGCGACAAAGCGCGAAGACCCACCGCTCTTGACGCGCATCAGGACGCTGTTCTTGTTGTCGTTGCGCGCGGCATTGATCGCCTCGCGCACATCGCCAACGTTGGCGACGCTCTTTCCGGCAACTTCCAGAATGACATCGCCCTCCTTGAAGCCGCGCTCGGCAGCAGCACTCTTCGGATCGACGTCGGTTACCACGACACCGTCCTTACCCGCACCCGCAACCGAGTTGGCAGGCGCAAGCGTAAGGCCGAGTTTCGGTACGTCCGTGCCGCGGGCCGTACCGCCCTTGTCGCCGTTATCGATGTCGGCCTTGGCCTCGAGCGAGTTCGGCAATTGGCCAAGGGTGAGATTGATCACCTTGTCCTGGCCCTTGTGCAGCACGTCGAGCTTGACGGCACTGCCAGGCGAAAGACCACCGATGGTGCGTGCCAGCTCGCGGGCGTCCTTTACGGTCTCGCCGTTCACCCTGGTGATCACGTCGCCGGATTCGATGCCCGCCTTGGCCGCCGGACCGTTGGCCTGCGGTTCGGCAACCAGTGCACCTTCAGCCTTTTTCAGCCCGAGGCTATCGGCGATGTCCGCCGTGACCGGCTGAATCTGGACACCGATCCAGCCGCGGCTGACCGATCCCTTGTCCTTCAACTGAGCGACCACGTTCTTCACGGTGGTGGCGGGAATGGAAAACGCGATCCCCACGCTGCCGCCTGAAGGCGAATAGATCGCCGTATTGACGCCGATTACCTCGCCCTCGGTATTGAAGGCCGGGCCGCCGGAGTTACCCTTGTTGACAGGCGCGTCGATCTGGATGAAGTCGTCATAGGGGCCATTGCCAATATCGCGGCCGCTGGCCGAGACGATACCTGCCGTGACGGTTCCACCGAGTCCGAAGGGATTGCCGACCGCCAGCACCCAATCGCCGATCCGCGGTTTGCCGTCGGAAAGCTTGGCGAACGGGAAGTTTGAACCACTCTCGACCTTGATCAGCGCAATATCGGTACGTGCATCGGTGCCGATCACCTTGGCGCTATAGGTCTTGCCGTCATCGGTCGTCACCTCGACCTTGTCGGCGCCGTCAACAACGTGGTTGTTGGTAACAGCATAGCCGTCAGCCGAAATGAAGAAGCCGGATCCCTGGCCGGTCACGATGCCGCGGCCGCGCGGTCCACCGCGCAAGCCGGGCGGCAGGCCGTCCTGTCCGCCGAAGCGGCGGAAGAAGCGTTCCATCGGCGATCCGGGCTGGAACGGCGAGGCGTCCTCGTTGTCGTTGTTGTCGTTCTTGGCAAGCTTCTCGTTGATGTTGACCTTGACCGAAATCACCGACGGTTTGACGCGCTCGACGATGTCGGCAAAGCCAATGGGTTGCGCGACCTTGCGGACCTCATTGTTGACCTGCGCGTGCGCGGGACTGCTCAAGAAGTCCATGGAACCGGAAGATGGGACGAAGCCGTAAACGGCAGCGCCGAGGCCAGCAACGACCGATGCCATCAGCGCGAACTTGCGCGCGGAAAGCAGCGAACGGCGGGGCGCTCGATAAGACGGAAGGGACGAGATATCGGGACGGTCGGTCATACGAATTTTCTCCAGAGCCTGAATCGATGGTGCGGGGTTTGCAGCCTGTAACCATCAAAATGGGGTTCTTCGCCTTACGGTGCGCTGGCGACGGAATTAAACTTTTGTAATAAATTTGCGAGTGGATGCGGCGGAATACCGCAGGGGAAAATCAGTAAGGCGCAAGGTTTTCGGCTTGCCGCGGCATGCAAAAAATAAATCTGGCGCGATGCCGATTTCTAAGGCTGAGTTTCGCCCGACATCAATGCCGAAAGCCTGGCCTTCTCATCTTCGCTCAGGGCCTGTTCAGCCCCCGCAGATGTTCTCAAACGACGCCGGCCGTGCGCCCACAGCGCCAGGCCGCCTCCCGCCAGCGCCAACGGCGGCAACAGCCACAGCAGCCAGGTGTGCGGGTTGAGCCTTGGCTTGAGCAGTACGAATTCGCCATAGCGCGCGACGAGGAAATCGACCACTTGCGCATCGCTGTCGCCCGCCGCGATCCGTTCGCGAACCAGTAGCCGCAAATCGCGCGCCAGTGCCGCCTCGGAATCATCGATCGACTGATTTTGACATACCATGCAGCGCAGCTCGCGCGACAAATCCCGTGCCCGCGCCTCCTTCGCGGGATCGGACATGATCTCGTCCGGCTGCACGGCCAAGGTCGCCGTCGCCGTGAACGCGACGAGCAAAAACGCGCAAAGCAGAATTCGTATCACAACATCACTCCGCGGCCTGCAATCCACGCAAGGCCTTTGCGGGTTTCGGGACACCGACGCGCAGCCGCCGATCCGACAATGACAGCAAACCTCCGAACGCCATCAGCACCGGTCCGAACCAGATCAAGAGCACGAGCGGCTTGTGGTAGATGCGAACTGCGATCGTTCCGTCGCCCGCAACATCGCCCAGCGATATATAGAGCTGGCTCACGCCGCGTGTCAGCAGGGCCGCCTCCGTGGTGGTTGCTCCGCGCGTGGTAAAATTGCGTTTGGACGGCGTCATGGTTGCGATCGGCCGGCCATCCAGCGCGACAGCGAACTGCGCGACCATTTCACGAAAATTCGGACCCTGCCGCTGCGTCATATCATCGAGTTTCAATTCGTAGCCCGCGACCCTTGCGACATCGCCGGCCCTCATCGATTCGATATATTCGCTGTTCCAGGTGGTTTCGCAGACGATCCCGATGAGGGCAACACCAACGCCGGCATGGGCGAACATCGTGCCCCAGTTCGAACGCGGCAGTCCTCTCGCACGCAGCAGCGCAGTTCGAAGCGGCACCCGCAACAAGCCGATACGTTCGGCGACGTCGCTCAGTGCTCCTGCAATCACGAACACGGCAAGCCCGATCGCCAGTGGCGCCAGGGTACCGCCGCCAAATGTCCACGCCCACACCAGCGCGACTACGACCAGAGCAACGATTCCCGCAGCCGTCAGACGTTGCGCCGCGCCAAGCAGATCACCGCGTTTCCAGGCCAGCATTGGTCCGAAGGGCAGCGCAATCAGCAACGGTACGAACAACGGCCCGAAGGTTAGATTGAAGAACGGGGCGCCGACCGAAATCTTGTCGCCGGTCAGAACCTCGAGCACCAACGGATAGAGCGTTCCGACAAACACCGTCGCGCAGGCGGTTGTCAGCAGAAGATTGTTGAGCACCAGCGCGCCTTCGCGCGAGATCGGTGCAAACAGCCCCCCCTGTTTGAGTGCAGACGCCCGCCAGGCGAACAGCGAAAGGCTGCCCCCGATGAAGACGCACAGGATCAGCAGGATGAACACGCCGCGCGTCGGGTCGCTGGCGAAAGCATGGACGGAGGTGAGCACGCCGGAGCGGACCAGGAAGGTACCGAGCAAGGATAGGGAGAAGGTGAGGATGGAAAGCAGGATGGTCCAGACCTTGAGCGCGTTGCGCTTCTCCATCACCACCAGCGAATGCAACAGCGCAGTACCCGCCAGCCACGGCATCAGCGAGGCATTCTCGACCGGGTCCCAGAACCACCAGCCGCCCCAGCCAAGCTCGTAATAGGCCCAATAGGAGCCCATCGCGATCCCCAGCGAGAGAAAAATCCAGGCCACCAGCGTCCACGGCCGCACCCAACGCGCCCACGCAGCATCGATCCGGCCTTCGATAAGGGCCGCGGCCGCGAAGGAAAATGAAATCGAGAATCCGACATAACCGAGATAAAGCATCGGCGGATGCACGGCGAGCCCAATATCCTGCAGAACCGGATTGAGGTCGCGGCCCTCGATCGGCGGATCGGCGAAGCGCAGGAATGGGTTCGAGGTGATGAGAATGAAGAGATAAAATGCGCTGGCAATCCAGGCTTGCACCGCCAGCACGTGGGCACGCAGCGATATCGGGAGGTTGTTGCCGAGCATGGCAACCAGGCCGCCGAACAGAGCGAGGATGGACACCCACAGCAGCATCGAGCCCTCGTGGTTGCCCCACACGCCTGTAATCTTGTAGATCAGGGGCTTCATCGAGTGTGAATTTTCGACCACGTTGACGACGGAGAAATCCGACGAGACGTGTAGCGATATCAGCGCGGCAAAGGATATCGCCACGAACAGCAGTTGCGCGACGGCAGTGGAGCGCGCAACATTCATCAGCGCAAGGTCGCGCCAGCGCGCGCCCAGTATCGGCAGGCTCGACTGGATCAGCGCCAGGGCGAGCGCCAAAACCAGGGCATAATGTCCACCTTCCGCGATCACCTTACGGCTCCCTGTCCGCTCTGCGCCGCGCGTGACATTCCCGCGTCGCTTCCACCGGCCTTGACGTCGCCCCTTGCGCCATACTCGTCCTTCCAGTGCCCCTGTTTCTTCAAGGCATCGGCGACGTCCTTTGGCATGTAGTTCTCGTCGTGTTTTGCAAGCACGGTATCAGCCCTGAAAACGCCCGAGGCGTCTAGTGCGCCTTCGGCTACGACACCCTGCCCTTCGCGAAACAGGTCGGGAAGGATTCCTTTGTAGGACACAGGCAACTGAGCACTGCCGTCGGCGACCTGGAAGGTGATCGCCATGTTGTCGCCGTGCACCAGCGAACCCGGCTGCACCAGGCCGCCCAGGCGGAAACGTTTGCCCGGCTGGATGTGCTTCTCGGCAACCATGGTCGGCGTCGAGAAGAAAACGATCGAGTCGCGCATGGCGTTGAGCACCAGCGCTGCAGCAATCGCCAGCACCGCGAACGAACCGCCGATGATCGTCAAACGCCGCTGCCTGCGCGTCATTGCCTGTCTCTCCGCCCGTCTCGTTTTCAGCGCCCGATATTATCTGCAAGACGCTTTACGCATTTTGGCATCGTGGTTCACGTTTCAGGCATGACGTTAACCAAATGCCGCTTCACAGTTTCGATACCGAACTACCCGTCAAGCCCCAGATTTTTCAGGCCCTCGTTGAGCTGTTTGAGCCGATCGGGATCTCTCGCGACGGCCTCGCGAGCTTCCGTCGATGCGCCTTTTGCCTTGTCGGCCTCACCCATGACCATGTAGGCCCTGACCAGCCGCAACCATCCATCGACGTCGTCGCCATTTTGTTTCAATCGGGTGGCCAACCGGTCGACCATGCCACGGATCATGGCGCTTCGGTCGGTCTGGCTCATGTCCTTTGCCGCAGCGACCGCGTCATCAGGGATCGTCGGCGCGGGCGAACCGCCGACCCTTACCAATGCCGACTGAACCAGCGGACGCCATGGTGCATTCGCGGGCGCTTTGGCAAGCATTGCGCGCCAGATCGACGCTGCCTCGGTGGAATTGCCGTCCTGCTCGGCGGCAAGGCCGAGGAAATAGCTTGCCTTGACCTCGTCGGCATTGAGTGCAACCGCACGCTCGAACTCGGCCTTGGCCTCCGTTGTGACCACGCCACCGGCTGCGGCAACCAGGACTTCGCCCAGATCGGCCCTCCGCTCGGCGCTCTCGCCATTATAAGTGATCGAATTGCGGAAGGCGCGGACAGCGTCGTCGAAACGGCCGAGCCTTGCCAGCACAGGCGCCAGCACGCTCCATCCCCGTCCATCGGACGGATGCTTCTCAAGGTGTTGCTCGACCTGGGCCACAAGACTGTCGAGCGGCTGCGTCGCGTCGGGCGGACGGGCCCGCTGCGCCAGCGGAAAGTCGGCCAGACCGGGTGAACCGAGCGGATAATAGACCGCAACCGCAACAGCCGGCAGGCCAACGAGCGCGACGACTGCGGCGGCCCGGCGCAACCTGGTATTCGACCCGGTGGCCGGCTCTCGCTCATTGTCGGCAGCAGTCAGAAGCCTGCGGCTGATTTCGAGTCGTGCGGCCGCTGCCTCGGAGGCGCTTATCAGGCCCGCCGTAACGTCACGATCGAGTTCGGCGAGTTGGTCCCTGTAGACCACCGCCTCGCTGCCGTCTTGTTGCGGCCGGCTCACGCTACTCAACGGCCAGAGCACGGCGAAAATCGCCGCGACCGTCATCAGCGCGAACACAAACCACAGCATCATCGAGCGGGTTCCGGTGAAACGGCGCAAATCGGGCGCCTGCGTGCCGCTTTACACTACGGGTGGCAAAGGGGGCAATTGACAAATATCAACTGCAGAATATGTCGATAAACCATTGAAAAACTTTAGAAAATTTTCCCTTCAATTCAAGGTTTGACGGCCTGCCGACTCGACCTCAGTTCGGCCCCTTGAAAAACCACTCCGCTCACCCGGCGCGCGTCGGTTTGCGTTCACCGGTGATCGCATTCTCGGCGGCCCTGCTCATCAGCGAAGCATAGTCTGGGCCGAACAACTGGTCGCAGAAACGGATGGCGGCGGCGACCTGCGACTGACGATAGAGGCGGTTTTTACCCTGGCTGACCCGCAGCGATTGCACCAGCGCCTCAGTCGATTGTTCCACATAGTGCTGCAGATCGGAGAACGTCCGCAATGTCACCTCGTTGATTGCCAATTCGCCGGCATAGGTGCGGCAAACCGCGACGAATTCGATCAGCGCCGCTGTTTCTTCAACCTCGCTGGCATCGACCTGGGCGCCGTTGGGTATGTCCTTGTCGGCACGCTGGCGAAGCAGCCGCCGGACGCGGCCGGGCACGCTGTCGATTTCCGATTGCAGTGCCCCGGAAATATCCGCCCGGATCGATGCCAGCTGTCTGCCCCAGTTCGAATCGTTGCGAAGGTCGAGTTCCGTGCGCAAACCGCGCACGCCGTCGTGAAGGATTTTCAGCTGCTCGGCGACATTGTCGAACTGACCGCGCCTGATATCGGAGCGCAGCCTAGCTGCAAGGCAGGATAGATCGTGCAAGGCCAACGCGACGGCGATGCCAAAAGGCGTCGCAGCTACCCGCAGTTCGTCATCTGATGCGGCCATCCGAACCGCCAGTCGGATGATTTGCCATGGTGCGGCCAGCCGCTGCATCACCAATGACAGCGCGAACGGCAACAGCTGCGGCGTCTGCAAGGTGGGAACATTGAGTGCCGCGCTTGCCGAGGCGATTTGCGGATCATTGAATAGTCGCAGGTAACTGGGGAGCCTGCCGTTGAGGGTATCGATCGCTTCGCGGGCCTGCAACAGCCAGGCAATCGACAGCAGATCTTCGACCATGTCCGGCGGGCCCAGCCTTGAAAGCGCACGCCGCTGGTCGGTGCCCGGTGCAGTCGTGGCAATCTTCAAAATCGCATCGGCAGCGGCAGCCTGAAGCTGGCGGACAGCGGCCTCGATCTGCGGTGAAGACCCGGTTTCAGGTCCTTTGGATAGCGTCAATTCGAATTCACCCGCGAGGTCTGGCGCACCTTCCCGCTGCAGCCACCGCCACACCGGAAGCAGCGATTCCCGACGGATCTGACCCGGCCGCAACGGAACATTGCCGTCGACCAGGAACGGCTCCAGCGGGCGGAACAGCAGCCGTGCCGGATTGTCAGAGCGTGGCCGCGCGCCCTCGTCGTTGGCGCGAACGATCCTGCGCAACTGTTCGAGCACGAAGTTGGCGATCGAAGTGTCCTCGCCGCGTTCGATGGCGCGTTCGAACTCCCGCATCAGCAGCGCCTGCGACTGCGGCGAAAGCTGCGCGAGATAATCCATCAGACGTTCGGTCGATGTCTGGCCCATGCGGTCCGAATTGCACGCTGTGTCGCGCGGACGGCAAAATCCGTCCGGCGGGCATTTTAAAAGCGCCGCCGTTAAGAAGTCCTTTAGGATGATGAGGGGGTTCGCCCGTCGAATCCGCCGGGACGAAGGAATTTGCCCCAAGGGCAGCCTATACCCCCGGCAGCAGCAATTCCGCGCGCAGCCCCCCAATCGGCGCGCGCCCGAGCGAAAGGCTGCCGCCATACAGCGCGGCAAGATCGACGACAATCGAGAGCCCCAGACCCGAACCCGGTTTCGACTCATCGAGCCGCTGGCCGCGGCGGGATACCTGCGCACGCTCCTCGGCGGACAACCCGCGGCCATCGTCATCGACGATGATTCGTAACATCTGCCCCGCCCCGGGCTCCGCCGATACCTCGATGAAAACGCGCGAGGCCGCCCACTTGCAGGCGTTGTCGACGAGATTGCCCGCCATTTCCTCAAGATCCTGCCGTTCGCCGCGAAATCTTGCTTTTTCGTCGTTGGCAACCTCGATGGCGATGCCGCGGTCGCGGTGGATCTTGTCCATGGTTCGACATAGCGCATCGATCACCGGAGCAACCTCCGTGATCGTGGCGATGACGGTGAGACGGGCCGCTATCCGCGCGCGTTCGAGATGGTGGGCGACCTGATCCCGCATCACGTCGGCCTGCTCCAGAACCTTGGTTGCGAAGGGATCAGCCGAATGTGCTGCCGCCTCGTTGACGATGACCGAAAGCGGCGTCTTGATGGCATGGGCGAGGTTTCCGACATGGGTGCGGGCGCGCTCGACAATTTCCCTGTTGGCGTCGATCAGCGCGTTGGTTTCACGCGCAAGCGGCGCGATCTCAACCGGAAACTCGCCCTCGAGCCGTTCGGCGCGGCCGGAACGAATATCGGCAATCGAATCCGAAATGCGCTTGAGCGGTGCGAGACCGAAGCGTACCTGAAAGATCGTCGTGAGGACGAGGACGATTGAAAGCGCTGCAAATGTGCCCACGAGGTAGTAGTCGAAGTTGCGCGTCTCGTCGAAAATTTCCGATGCATCACCGGCGACATCAACCAGGAATTTGCCGTCGGCACCGAGATCGACCGGCCGCTCGACCATGCGCAGGGTCTGGCCCTCGGGACCTTCGGCATAACCGAGCCGAATGCCGGCCGCGGTCAGTTCGGCACCGTGATCCTCGAGTTTCGGCAACTTCTTGTCCCAAAGGGAACGCGACGAACGCACCTCGCTCTTGTCGGTATCGGTGCGCGTGATCTGCCAGTACCAGCCGGACAGCGGCAGCTCGAACAACGGCTCGCCGAGCGATTGAAACTGATGGTCCGGCGGCTCATCCGGCGTTGCCACCTCGGCGACCAATGTGCGCAGATAGAGATTGAGGCGGCGATCGAAGGCGCGTTCAGTGGCGTCGCGATATACCGACGACAAGACCACTCCGGTAATGACCAGAATCACAACCACCCAGGCAGTCGCGGAAAGAAACAGGCGGGTGGCAAGCGAACTGCCGCGCATCAGGACATCATCCCGAGATCTTCAATCTCGGGCCCCGCCTCGCCGGATGGATCCCAGTCCTCAGAACAGGTCATGGCCGAACCAAGCACGAGGCGTGGTGGCTGATCAACACCGCTGTCAGTTACCGGGAGTCGGTGGCGTCAGCAGATAACCAAGCCCCCTGACGGTCTGGATGATGTCGACATCCAGTTTCTTGCGGATGCGACCCACGAACACTTCGATGGTATTCGAATCGCGGTCAAAATCCTGATCGTAGAGATGTTCAACCAACTCGGTACGCGACACCACCCGCCCGGTATGGTGCATGAGGTAGGCAAGCAGGCGATATTCGTGCGAGGTCATCTTGATCGGATTGCCGGAAACGCTGACCCGACCGGTGCGGGTATCGAGCGAAACCGGGCCGCAGGTCAATTCGGACTGGGCATGCCCGGTAGAGCGGCGCAGCAACGCGCGGATACGGGCGAGTATTTCCTCAAGGTGAAACGGCTTTGCTACGTAGTCGTCGGCACCGGCATCAAAACCCTGCACCTTGTCGCTCCAGCGATCGCGCGCGGTCAGGATCAATACCGGCATCGAGCGGCCGTTTCGGCGCCAGGCTTCCAGCACCGAAATGCCGTCCATCTTCGGAAGGCCGATGTCGAGCACGACGGCATCGTAGGGTTCGCTGTCGCCCAGGAAATGTCCCTCTTCGCCGTCGAACGCCCGATCGACCACGTATCCCGCATCCGTCAGGGCCGCGGTCAGTTGACGGTTGAGATCCGGATCATCTTCAACGACAAGCAGGCGCACGCTGGTCTCCGAATGTAAGCGGTTACGGCTTCAGGCGCCAAGATGAGCCCGTCCGGCGTGAACGGGCTATGAACGGAAATCTGACGCCAGATTACTTTTTCTTCATAACCGCCCTTGCCGGACCGCAACAGCCTCATTGGCGACGCGCCCGGAGGCATCGGGCTTGCCTTGAAAGGTTCCTGGCCGGGGAGTTTGCCCGAGGGGCCGGCCGTCGAACAGGAAAACCCTCCGGCCTTGGCCTTCGCTTCGGCTAGCGCGGCGCCGGTGCTCCCCTGATGACGATAAGATCGACAGGACCACCTGGCCTGTCGTCGTCGAACACGCCGATCGTCAGTTGTCCGGTCCGCCACGCCAGCGTGTCCAAATTGGTGCGGCCCTCATACAGCAATGGACCACCGGGACAATTGTCATGGCCATGGACGACATGGTACTTCCCGAAGCCCAATGGAAATCCCTTCGCGTAACGCTTCCACAGCAAGGTGTGTTCATCCTGGCGATCAAGCGGAAGGTCGGGATCGACGCCGGCGTGGACGTAGAGGCGGTGCGCGTCCAAGTGGATCAGCTTCAGTCGGTCGAGCCAATCGATGTGACTTTGCGGCACATCGGCGGCATCGCCACCATAAGAAGCGAGCGCCGAATCGCCGCCCTTCGCCAGCCATGTCGGCATCTTCAGAGAGTCGCGCAATGCATCGATCATCAGCGCGTCATGGTTACCTTTTAACGCAACCAGACGAAAATCCTCGCCAACGCCAGACCGCAGCAAATCGACCACTTGCTTGCTTTGCGGTCCCTTGTCGACGTAATCCCCGATGGTAATAATGACACCACCGTTACCGCGAGAACGGGCGGTAATTTCGGCAAGCCCGCCACAGAGCAAATCATGACGGCCGTGTATGTCCGGGATGACGTAGGTCTTGCTCATGAGCTAATGTGCAGGATCGATATTATCGGGTACTTTGACAACTATCTAGCGAACCTGCCTGCACGGCGAAAGCGGTTGAGATTAATTCATTTGTAGCTTACCAACGTGGCATGACTCAAAAGATATCCATTGCTGTGGGCTGGCTTACACTGGCCTTCGTTGTCTTTGCAACCTTGTCCCCGATCGCGGACCGTCCGACGATCGCGGGGCCTCATCTTGAGCATTTTGCAGCCTTTGCGCTGATGGGACTCGCGTTCGGCCTCGCCTACCCGAGCCGAATATTGTTCGTCGTTACCCTCGTCGTTGGAGCTGCAGTTGGTCTCGAGATGCTTCAGCTTCTGACACCGGATCGTCATGCCCGGGCCGCGGACGCGTTTGTCAAAACGCTCGGCGGCATCAGCGGAATCAGCATGGGTCAACTGGCATGGTTTCTGCTACGGCTCAAATTCGCTCGTTCAGACCAGTCAATCTGACGCCTCATCATCTAACTCCTGGTCGATCCGAAACCAGGCAAGCAAGCCTTCGTCAAAGTGGCGCGTGCACAGCCCCCGGCTCTCTGCTGATCAAACGTCAGGAGGCGGGGGTAACAGTCTTGTGGTCCGGGAACCTGCTCAACGTAGCCGCCTTCAGGAACTTGAAGTGCGTGATCTCCGTGGCAAGTTCCTTGAGGCGACGCTGCCCGTTGGCGATCTCTGTTCCGAACAGATCCTGATGGTGGCTGTCGAGTGCCTCCCGGTCCAGATATTCATCGGTTCCGTTTCCAAGCGTAACGGCGGCGCGCGCCAGCACATCCTCAACCCGCCGGTTAAGGCCCGATTGTTCCTGCTCCGCTTCGTGCAGCGCATGTTCGATTGCAGTCAAAATGGACCCGATGCGCGAGCGATCGGTTTCAGCGTCCCGGTCTATCGAGCGGGCTCTGAAGGTTCGGTCGTCGCGTCGTCCTCTAAGGTAGTTGTGCGCGCGGGCCCGCAAGAAAAGCTGAAACATTGTGGAATGTCCGGTTAAAGCGCGCCGTCGGAAACTTGTTCAGGTCACTCCAACTTGGTTAAAAAACTTTGAACTCGGAGGCGACCGGCGCGAGTTAAACCTTCGAGTCCCTGGTCTTGTCTTGCACAATCGCTCTGGCGATCCACGGTCCCTCGAGGGCATCGAGGCGCTGTCGATAGACTCGCATGAAAACCTGGATGCCGGCCACAGACAGAACTAAAAATAACAGCCAGCCCATTCAAACCAACCCAAATAAAGCAATAAAAGTGACTCGGCTCCCGACATTCGTAAATATCGCTGCGAGCGCACTTGCGACTGTCAGAACCAGAGAAAGGCCGGCAAATATTGTTTTTCTGGTGCGGCCTTGGTTTGACGTTCGCCTGGGACTCGCGGCGACACAGAAGTTAATGTCAAATCCACCGCACGCGTACCGCGTACTTCAAGCCTTAGGCCCGAATTTGGATCCAGCAACAGAGCTTGGGATTTAACCTAAAGGGTCAACCTTACCGGCGCGGCATGATCAGGCGACAAGCCCGCAACCGGGTCAAGCCATCCAGGCCATTCTGGCTCTGCGGAAAGGAGGCCTTCCAACCGCCGTCAAATCGGCCGCCACACAGCCTTCGTGACAGGAATTAAACTGGAACTGACACAGGTCAGGCTTGTCGGCGCTTGCCAACGGCTGGCCGCTTGTCGCGATCGATCAGAAAATCGCTGGTCTTCCTTCCAGCCTTGAGCTGAGCCACCAGCCAGCGCGGCTGCTTGCCACGACCCGCCCAGGTTTCCGTTGGATCGGCCGGGTTTTGAAATTTTGGCAGGACTGGAGGATATGCGCGGCGAACTCTCGG
>Ga0307474_10001319_pt1 | contig 18046 bp, 17 predicted proteins | sample atmos_gasesECM1C_2_FD_203312 | JGI IMG/M metagenome (GOLD analysis project Ga0307474, IMG submission 203312) | Hardwood forest soil microbial communities from Morgan-Monroe State Forest, Indiana, United States - atmos_gasesECM1C_05 | ecosystem: Environmental > Terrestrial > Soil > Temperate... | reverse complement strand
ACGACAGATCCGTATCTATGAGGTGGACCACCCCGCGACGCAGGCATGGAAACGCCAGCGCTTGGCTGAAGCTCAAATCGCACTTCCGCCATGGCTTATTCTCGTGCCAGCCGACTTCGAGCGGGACGATGTGGGAGAGATGCTCGTCGCCGCAGGCTTTCAGCAGAACTCGCCCGCGTTTTTCACTTGGCTCGGGGTTGTGCCATATCTGACACAGGAGGCTATCGGCCGCACCCTGGACTACATGTCGTCAATCCAGAACTCGGAGGTGGTGTTCGACTACGTGGAACCTCCCGAGGCATTCTCGGAAGAGCTAAGGCAATTAGAAAAGGAGCGGACCAAACAGCTTGAGAAAATTGATGAACGTTCGGTCAGCCGTTTCGAGCCGGCTGGCATTGCAGCGATTCTTCGCTCGCACGGATTTTGCGCCATCGAAGACACCAATTTCCAGGAGATCGCGTCCCGGTTCGGCCGCGCCGTTCAAGGACTCGCGCCCGGACACGCCGGCGTTCATGTTGTCCATGCTAAGCACTAATTGAACGCGCTCACCTATTGCTATTCAAATACAGAGCCCGTCCACGCCGACATATCCGGTTTGTGTACGGACGGGTGCAGCCTGTCCAGACTGTAATCTGGCTTACAAAGCATGCGTTCTGGGCGGATTTCGGCAATCCAGAAATTGGGGCACCGAGAGCCCGGTAGCCCATAGGCCGACTTTTTGCGAAACAGAATGCTCGCGGGCTCACGGAACACAATTTGGAAACATTGTCCCTTGCGTGTTGACCGTGTGAACGCAAAAGGTAACTTGGGCCAGCATAGACGACTCTGGGGGAAGGCATTCTCACGGGACTGAAGCTACAAGGCGCATCCGTCATTGACAGGCAGATCTATGACGCGATCGTCAGCGCGAACCTCCATCTTCCCTCAATCAATCGAGGATCGTAGAACTTCTGCCCCTTGCTTGCTCTCGGTTTGCGAGAAGCGTAGCTGCTGTTCTCTCAGCGCGCCGCTTTCCAAAGGGCCGCTCCGAGCACTTTTCCGGGTCCAGGGGTCTGCACAAAAGCCACAACCCGAAGGTTGTTCGGATCGGTCCCGGCCTTGAGTTTGAGCTCCACGTCTTCGGCAAAACCTTTCCCTTTTTGGAGCTTTCCTATTTTCGCGATTTGCTGCACAACTGCAATGTGGGTCAAATCTCGGCCGCCGTTCTCTCCGCGCAAAACGTGGGAGCCCACGTGATCAAGAGCGATGGCTAAGTAGACATCGGCGTTGTGCTTGTCGGTATTGGCATCAGCTTCGATGCGAGTCCGCAGCAGGGCGGGATTCCCTGAGTCAATGTTCACCGCGCCGATACGCACGGCAAGCTTTGGCGTCCCCGTAACCTGCTGAAAGACCGTCTCGACCTGTCGCGCATCATTGATTCGTATCTCCCCTGAACCATCGACGATGATTTGTGGAGTATATGGAGTGCTTAATCCCAAGGCGCGTTCATAAGCCCCTTGACGTTCGGTCAGCGCGGGCGAGGAATTTGGATCCTTCCAGCCATCATGGTCCCAATAGTCGACGTGCTCACTCAGCACGATGAGTTGCGCACCTGGGGCAGGCTGGAGCGAGTCCAGCTTTTGCACAAACTCGTCCGCGGGCGGGCAGCTTGAACAACCTTCCGAAGTAAAGAGCTCCACAAGAACCGGGTGGCTGTCAGCGCTCGGAGCTGCCGCACGGGTTGGGGCTTGAACGTTCTGATCCTTCCCGGAAAAGCTATCGGGCCACAAACCGCACAAAACCAACGTCGTATACACCAACAGAAATTTTGAATTGTAGCGAAACATAATGCTCAGTATACGGAGGAAATTTCTAGGTGCAATAACCACTTGATGTATATTCGCGCTTACCACCTCCTCAAGAAAAGCTCAGATTCCTTACTGTAGGCAAGCGATTGTTTAATAGAAACAGTCAGAACTTTGGACTGGACAGATCCCGAAAATGAAACGCACCACCTCGGCCTCCACCCCTTCGTAGTAGGCCGCCGAAGTATCGGTCTTCTTCACGTAGCGATAGCCGTAGAGGCGTCCGACAGCACATTGATCGAGCCCTGCTGAGCGCGGTGCCGCTTGCGCTTCGGCGGTAGCGCCAGAGGGCGCTCGCAGAAAGATCAGCTCCACTCCACAGCGGGCCAGCTCTTCGGCCAACAGCACTTGATAGGCATATTTCCGACTCAAGCGATCCGGCGAGTAGATAAGAACGGCTTGGATCTTTCCCCTCGACGCGAGGTCCCGCAATGCCTCCAAACCAGGACGGACCAAGGTGGCGCCACTATAGCCATCATCCTGGAACTGCCACTCGGGCGGGACCAGGTATCCGTTGGTCGCGGCGAATTGCGTCAACGCCGCTACCTGGCTGGCAATGTTGTGGTTCTCCTTTTGCCGATCGGAGGACACACGTCGTGTAGAGGGCGGCCGGTTTGTTCATTCACCACCTCCTGGCAGCTTGCGGGCTGCGGGCTTGGAGCAATCGACCGGCGCTGGTCCGGCACGAGCAGTTCGTAGGCCTGAACCAACTTGTCCGGCAACAATCGGTCAAAGCGATATTCGAAATGAACGGTTCGGGACTGACTGGGTGTCGGGTCAGCCACTCCCCCCGCGGGGCAGCACCGCCGAAATAGCTCGGCTGGCGATCTCGCTTAAGGTCAATCCGGTCGAAGCGGCATAGACGCGGAGTCGCTCGACGAGACGCCGCGAAAGCTTGACGGTGAAGGGCACTTTGACATCGCCGACCGGGACTGGGTGCTTGAGTCGCTGTGCCTGCTCGAGATAGCGATAGGCCTGGCGCTCGGAGATGGAGCAATTCCGGGCCAATTGCTGGACAGCCTCGGGCCAATGCGGATACCGCTGCAGAAGGGTGCGAGCCAAGTTGATCCGTTCGGCCTTTTGGATATGGTTGGCGCGGGGCATTCGCCATATAAATACTCCCATTTATGTCATCTGTCAAGTACTTCTTAGTTCTCATCGTTACTCCTGCGGTACCTCACTGTACGTTCAAAATGAAAGTTGCCTTTTGGGTTAAGGCAGTCTTCACGCAGGTATTGTGCAAAACACTCGAAGTCGTTCTCGCTCATGTATTTCGGTCGGTGTGGATCGAATGCAGCGAAATTTCGAGCCGATGCGCGAGCAGGTGGAGACTTGGCAGAGAAGTGAATTGACTGACGTCACTGCCACAGTCGTGATTTACGAAGCCTTCGTCGAGGGCAAACTGGAGGCGCCCAAGCACCGCACGCGCAGGGTGCACGGCCTCTTCGAGCCGCAGTACGAGGAGTTCAGGCCGCGAACAATCTGGAGTCTATGGAACGCGTTCACGTCGGCGTTCAAGGAACCGGATCCCATTCCACAGTTCAAGTCGACTGCAAAACTCGGGGGGTTCCTAGAGGCCCGCTTCTCGCAGTCGTTCTGACCTTGCGGCAGTTTTCGTGGTTGAGCCGAAGGCGCCAGACGGTGAAGTCGTGGCTGCAGGACACTACTGCACTTTCTCCCAGACAATCGTCCAGCGCGCAATCGAGGGAGCGTTCTTTTCAACGTCGCTAAGGATCAGGTGTCCCCTTTCAAAACGATAAGGCCGTATCTGCCGCGACCCCATGTATCCCGGGTCAGTAGCCACTTCGGGCAGATGAACAATCCATTCTTGCTTCACGTCGATCTCATAGCGGCCACAGTAACCAAAAGAACCATCTGCGGCCGCCAGTTTTTCTTCCGGCGTCGCATGTAGCGGGTCGGCCCATGGGAGCCGGCTGGGATTCACAAGCTGAGCGCACATGTAACCGTCGCGCTGGTAAATAAGGAAGCCCATGGCGTGGGGCCCGAAAGAGGGAAAGGGGCGAGTGGTGCCATCCTTCATGGTTTCTTCTGCGGTCACGAGTTTCCACGTGCCCACGATTCGATCACGTATTTCCGATTCTGTCTGACCAAAAGCCGAGGTTGCGCATAGTGCGAATCCGATCAGAAACATTATGGAAGGTTGCATATCTATTTCCTCCGAGTCGCTGACCTGGCATAGTACGGAAAGAAGCTCAGGTCGGCTGCCCATTCACGCCGCTCAGTTCTCCGACGTCAGGGCTTTGAGATAGCGATAGTAGAACTGCACCCCAGTTTCGAATGATTGGACCGGTAAACGCTCGTCCTTTCCATGTGCGCGGATATCATTGTTGTCGAGCGCGATCCCCTGTATCCCAAACGAAGGCATGCCAGCAGCGTAGGCGTACCTGCTGTCAGAGGCACCGATGGCCATGTTGGGGACCACGGGCATGCCCGGCCAGAACTCGGCCGAGATTTCGCGCAGCGGCTTCATGACGTCTTCCCTCAGCGCTACCGGCGGCAGTTGCTGTTCGTTGGGTGCGGTGGGCGTAACGGAGCCGTTGATCTGCACGTAGCCCACCGTGACTTTGGGATCGGCCACGATCTTGACCAATTCCTGCCGTATCTCCTCCCGTGAGTGCCCCGGGAAGATGCGGCAATTGACGTTAGCCGTGGCCGTCTGCGGCAATGCGTTGTTGGCGTGTCCCGCGGCCAGGCGCGTGGCCACGCAGGTAGTCCGCATTGTGGAGTTCAGAATGGGGTCGTCGGCCGAAAGTCTGGCAATCGCCTGCTGGTCCGGTGGATCGTTCAGAACCGCCTTCAACAAAACCGCTTTCTCCGGCGGATACGTCTTGGCCAGTCCTGTGAGTTCGACGCGCGTCACCGCGTTTAGCTCGAAGGGAAAGGTGCACTGCTCCAGGCGCCCCAGCGCGTCCGCCAGGTGATAGATCGCGTTGTCGGCGGTGGGCATAGAGCTGTGCCCGCCAGGATTCAGGCTGCTCAACTGGTAATCGGCGTACAACTTCTCGGTCGCATCCACGGTAAAACCCAGCAGCTTGCCGTTCTCTTCCATCACGCCGCCGCCATCGTGGTTGAGCACGAACTCGGCGTCCACCAAGTCACGATGATTCTTGACCAGCCAGTCCACGCCATTGAAGGCGCCGCCCTCTTCGTCCGCCGTCAGCGCCAGAATAATGTCGCGGTCTGACTTATAACCTTCCTGCTTCATGCGTATCAGCGCGGCCATCATGATCGCGTCGCCGTCTTTCATGTCCTGTGTCCCGCGTCCGTAGTAGTAGCCGTCCTTCTGTATGAACTGAAAGGGATCGGTAGTCCAATCGCTGCGTCTGGCTTCCACTACGTCCAGGTGCCCGATGAGCAGCACGGGCTTGTGCGCGCCTGTTCCGTGCAGTCGCGCCACCATGTTGCCCTTACGCGCATTGGGTCCCATCACTACGACGTCCTTGGCCGGAAAGCCGGCGTCGCGAAAACGCTTGGCCATCGCTTCGGCTGCGACGGTCGTGCTGCCCACCGAATCGGTGGTGTTGATCTCGACGAGCTGCTTGAAGATGTCGGTGGCTAGTTTGATGCTTTCGACATCCGCTGGAGTCGGCGAAACCGACCCGGCCTTTGCCGCGACAGCCAGCGCTAGTACGACACCTAGGACCGTGAATGAGCACAGGGCGCTCTTAGCGGGACAATGCATTCGTTAGCTCCAGTCTTTTACAGTTCGCCACGTGGGGGTTAACAGATCGGGGTGGCCCAATACGAATAACCACCGCGCCTCCCTTAGATCGAGGTGATGCGACGACGGCCACAAGTGCAGACGGCGAGGTCTACAAGAGTGTCGGGACCCGGGAGCGTTTCCATGACCACCACGACGCGCAATTGTCTCAATGTATAGTAGGCTCGGGATCCCGGAAAAGTCTGGTCTCGCTCTTGCAATTCCTTAACTCACCCTGGCGTCAAGCTTGCCGATATCGCCGGCCACCATTGCTTTCCCCATACCCTGCTCGACTTGCTTGACTGCATCGGCGGATCTTTGGATTGTGCCTTGGGCGAGTCGGCTAAAGCCGGTCCAACCCATACACAGGAGAACAAAACGGACGCGATGAGTTTTTTCATCGTTTTATCTCCTAGTAACGGGAAGCATCGACGCTCGAATACAACCGACCGCTATCGCGGCGTAGTCCGATATTCTCCGGGATTAGTATTCAATGGACGAAGAACACTGTCCATGACCTCCGAGGTCATACAGAAAAGGAGAGTTGACTAAAGCGTTTCAGCTAGGCCGTTTGTGACGATAAACACTCTTCTGCCAGGCGATTCACCACAGTGCGAGTGGTTTCGTCTGCAGGGAAAAGAGTTTCAATGCGGAGTTCTTGCAGTGCAACGTCGATCGGTGTGCCCAATGTAGTAAGCATAGAGAACCAGCGAAGGCGTCGAGTTCTTCCACCTGTAGTGAATGGTCAAGAACCTATGCGAAAACAGGTCGAAGCCTGGCAGAGAAGCGAATTGACGGATGTCACCGCAAAGGTAGTCATCTACGAGGCGTTCGTCGAGGGCAGACTCGAAGGTCCCAAGTCCGGCCGCGGACGATTTGGAGTCTGTCGAATGCATTCACTTCGGCGTTCAAAGAACTTGACCCCATTCCGCAATTCAAGGCCGCGGCCAAGCTGGGCGAGTCCTTGGAGGACAGAGATTCTCACAATCGTTCTAAGCCAGACTAACCTAACAGGCTGCGAAAAAAACTCGGAATGTCGACGATCCGTGTGGGAGTGGCTGCGTTCCGTGGAAGAGGCCTTTCGGGCCGCGTGAAGCACACAGAATCATGCGGGCTTTTACCCCCTGTGGTCGTCTTTGAGTCAACGGACTGTTTCCGCAGAGTGCTCAGTCGTGCCCCGCTTTCCCTCCCGAGCCCGCCTGTTCTGGTCGCCTATACTCTCCCTTTAACCGGCGATACGCGATCGACGAAAGTCTCCCTTGATTTCGTTCGTCGATCTCGTTCGTCTGAGAAACGAGGAGAGCGCGAACCATGACAATCATGCGGCGAAGAGAATTCTTGCTGGCGAGTGCGAGCGCCGGGGCAGCCCTGACAGTTTCGATTCCTGAATGGGCAAACAGTTCTGAAGGGGTCATGGCAATACGGCGCCCACCGCAGGATTTTCTTGGCACTTTGCCACACTTGATGGAATTAGCCATTCTGCCGGGTTTGGGAATCGGGCTCGTCGAACACGGTAGGTCAGCTTGGCAGACATATGTCGGGGTGGCGAGCCGGGCGACTCGTACGCCGATCAGTTCCGATTCGCTGTTTCCCGCGGCGTCGATGGGCAAGCAGGTATTCACCTACGGAGCGCTGTTGCTGGTCAAAGACGGAAAGCTTGATCTGGACAAACCATTGAAGGAATACCTGGCCGATGGAGCGCCCACGGGGAACTGGTCGGAGAAAATCACGGCGAGACACGTGCTCAGCCACACGTCGGGATTGCCGAACTGGCGCGATGATAAGGAATTGACGGCTGCGTTTGAGCCGGGCACAAAGTTCCGCTACTCGGGAGAGGGATTTTATTTCCTGCAGCGATGCATTGAACACATCACCGGCATTGGATGCGAGCAGTGGATGCAGGACCGCGTCATGAAACCGCTGAGAATGTATTCGTCGACCTACTTGTGGAGGGCCGACGCAGACAAGCGGGGCTGTCGCCGGTCATCGGGGCGAAGATCCGTTTGACAACACAGAATTCTCCAGGAAATTATTCGCGGCGATTGAGGCGAGCGGAAAACCCCTGGCAGGCTGGCATCACGAGGAAGTTGTGGCAGCGATGGTCAAGGACAAACCTGCCGGCACAACCCTGATGCCGAATGAGCTAAGCCCGAACGTTGCGTTCAGTTTGCTGACTACCGTGAACGATTACGCCACGTTCCTGACTCGAATTGTGTCGCTGCCTCCGGACGAAGCGGGAATTCTCCAAGAGATATCCACGCCGGTTTCACGAATCAACAGCGCCCTGGGGTGGGCCTTGGGCTTTGGTATTGAACACGAAGGAACGCAACCGCGTTATCTCTGGCAATGGGGCGACAACGGCGGCTGGAAGAATTTCTTTCTGGCCCATCCCGAGAGTCAAACCGCGATCGTGATGTTCACTAATGGCGACAAAGGGATGCGTGTGGTTGAACGAGTGGTGCAGGCGGCCACTGGGAACGATCAGGCTGCGTTCTTGTGGATCTAGCGTGCCCTTGTAACCGCACCAATTCGGACGCCCTTAAAGCTCTCCCGGTTACGTGAACTGGACGCTCGATGGAGGCACTCTTCTAGCCATGTCTACGATCTGCCCGCCCCAGCAAATCACTTCTCAGCCCTAAGCCGGGTTTTATCTGGATGGTCCGTGGCCGGCGTAACCACATTTCAAAATGGGCAGAAGCTTACCATCCTGGAAAGCAACGAGCTGAATGCATTCGGCATCATGGGGGCGGATCAAGACCGCGCTCAGGTTGCAGGCTGCAATACCAGCCAACTTGTGACCAGGGGTTCGGTCAACAGCAGGCTAAATGGTTACTTCAATGCCTCCTGCGTCACTGCGCCACCGATTATCGGCGCTGACGGCGTTGCCACCGCGTTCGGCAACGGCGGTATCGGGAATGTTAAGGGCCCGGCGCAGCAGGATTTCGACATCTCAATTATCAAGAAGATTCCGTTCGGGCACAGTGACACACGATCTCTCGTGTTCAGGGCTGAGTTCTTCAACGCCTTTAACACCCCGTCATTTGCCCTGCCGCCAATCTTGGACGCTGGCTCGGTGTGCCTGGCAGGAGTGGACTGTCTGTCTCCCCCGGCTAACGGCGTGGTCGGATTCAATCCCGATCCTGCATTTGGTGTAATTTAAAACACCAGTGTCGCGCCACGAATTATTCAGTTCGCCTTAAAACTATATTTCTGAGCCAGAGAACTCCTCCCAACCCGTGTTATCTTTCGATAAGCTTGGGACCATCTGCGTCGGAGAAACAAACGCGTCGCGCAGCTCGCACCCGCTTGCACGGGGGCATGCCAGAGAGGCTTAGTTAATTTTGGCAACATTGTCCGGGGCGTGTTTACCACGGCGCTTGCAAAACACTCGAAGTCGTTCTCCCTGATCGGTTGGATCTCGGTTGGCGTTGATCGCATGCGGCGGAACTTCGAGCCGATGCGAAAGCAGGTGGGAGCGTGGCAGCGAAGTGAATTGACGGACGTGACGGCGAAAGTGGTCATCTACGAGGCGTTTGTCGGAGGCAAACTGGAAGCTCCGAAACGTCTCGCCAGGACTGTGCATGACCTCTACTTCGAACCGTTACGCTTTCGAAAGCATAACGGCTCTAACGGTAGTGCAAAAGGGCCTTGAAACAAACTTGCACATTGTGCTAGCGTTGCGCTCCAAGTGCAGGTTTGAGCCGGACTTTCGTGACAAGATCCGGACTCCGTTTTCTGGGATTCACAAGACTTATACAAGCCTTGGCGCTGAGCTTCGCCAGTGAGCGCTTGGAAGCGACAGCGATGACAGAAACATTTTCCACTGAACTGATACCGGCGGCGGATCGCATCGAGGCGTGGGAATGGAATGCGCGCCGATTTTGTGGGGATTGCCGATTTCACTTTCCCAACCGCCGCAGGTTCCACGGCTCCATGGCAAGTAAGAACCTGAGTGAAGTCAGCCTATCCTTATTCTCTTCCAGCGCACTGTCGTTTCAGAAGTTCCCTGCAAGTGCGCATCCGGGAAACAGATTCTGCACTGTGATCGCTCAACTCGAGGGCACTCAATGGTATTCGCAAAATGACCCGGTAGTGGTGTTAAACCCGGGAGACAGCACACTCATTGATTCGGCGGCACCCTGGTCCTCTGACTGTTTGGGCGATTGCGTCAGGCTTTACCTGCGCATGCCACGCTGGTTGATCGAAGATAGACTTCGCACGACTACGCTCCCAAGCGCGCGAAGAATTCCGGTCGCTACCGCACCCGGAGGCGCTCTATTTCGTTTGGCGAACTCGCTTTATCGGGAAGCCGACGGTCTTAGCCATGAAGAGGCCGCGGCCATGCTGGAAGCGTATTTCGGCGTTTTGTCAGCGTGCCTGGGAGTTCCGAGAACAGACACTGGGGCAGGCAACAGTGATCGGATACTTACCTGCATTGAAACTTTTATCGAAGGACACCTGGCGGAATCCGCGCTCGGACCCGTGGAAGTGGCAGCGGCTGTCGGCATCTCTGTCCGCCATGCGCATCGTCTCTTCGCAAAGAAGGGGTGCACCATGGGAGACTGGATCCGGCAGCGAAGGCTTGAGCGATGCCGCGCCGATCTGGCTTCTCCCAGGTTGCGCGAGCACACCATCACCGATATTGCTTTCGGTTGGGGATTCAGTGAGTCGGCCCATTTCAGCCGCTCGTTCAAGCAGCAATTCGGAATATGCCCGCGCACCTTCCGTTCGCAGGTTTGGGGGGACTCGTGGCAAGAACGCGAGCCAGAGCGGAACGTGCAAAATCTGCCAGTTCCCGCTGGATCTGGCCAATCACGGCCCAACTGATGGCATGTCTCGAGAGTCCGGAGTCCGCCTTGGCAGCTCTGCGGATTCGATATCCGGAGATATTTTTTCATAGCGGCTTGCCGACATTCGCATCGCGGCTCCGATCACCGCCCAGATACCAACCGCCATCCATTCGTACCGCGTAAAGTGACCTGGAACAATCGGCACCACTTTTACCAGAACCATAAGCACCGTCATCAGGATTCCGAAAACCGCGGCGGCGCGCCCGGCCGTGGAAGGCTGCATACAAAAATAAGAAGAGCAAGCTGCCATCCAGCCTATTGCCGCCGCGACCGCGCCAACCTCCAAAATCGGCACCAATCCTGCCTGACCCAGAAATACAGCAAATGCCGTGCCGATCCCCACGACGACGACTGCCACAGTCGGCGTGCGGTTACCGGGATGAACATATCCCATGCGGTGGTCCAGCATGTTGCGGCGGCCCATGGCAAAGAGCATCCGCGAAGATGCGACCATGTTTCCGTTAAAAGTTCTCAGGACGGCAACCAAGGCGGAAGCCATGAGGAGATCGACGATCCAGTGGCCATGCAATGCGCGCTCGAAGGCGACGGCGACAGGAAATGGTCCATCAAGGTTGAGCGCTCGCGCTGGCGCGACGTAAGCCACGCAGAGAATCACAAACCAAAAGAAGGCCAGCCCAACAAAGAGGGTGAGGATTACAGCCACGGAGAAATCACGTTCGCGAAAGTCCGGGTTCGCCTCCTCGGCACACTTTCCCACCGATTCGAAACCCGAAAGGAGCCAGGGCACGATTTGCCAGACCAACAACACGGAAAGCAGCGGAGTATGGCTGAACGGCGGATGCAGATTCGAGAGGCTGCCATGCTTCACTCCGGCGATGGCGAAAATGACGACAAGCGTGAGGAAGGTGAAGGTGGTCCACTTCATGAACCTGGCGCTGGCCGCGATGCCGCGGTAGTTCAGCCATGTCAGAATCACCGTGATCGCCAGACCGAGCAGAACGTGCGGCAAATAAACCGGATGTCCTTTAAGACTGTACAGCTCGAACGTATTGAGTGAAGGAAACAAATAGCCGCTGATTCGACCCGCAGCCAAAGCCTCGAAGGGACATGTCAGCCAGTAAGCGAGAAGCATGACCCAGCCAGTTATGAAGCTGACGATTGGCGGAAAGAAACGCGCCGTATAAGCTATTTCAGCAGCCGCGTCGGGAATCGCTTGGACCAGCTTCCCGTATATGTAGGCGACAGGGAGCAACATGAAGGCGCCGAAGGTGAATCCCAAAATTGCTCCGAGCGGTCCGCCTCGCTCGAGGATGTCGTCCATCACCACCAACCAGCCGGTACCCACCATCACGCCGAATGCGAGTGCGAAGAAGTCGAACAGGCGCAGTTTTCTGGCGAGTTTGGTCATGAAAGAATCCGGGAGCGCGTGTTGGGAGCGAGGATAGCAGGTATCTTCAGAATTCGTATCTCAGTGCGAACTGCATAACCCGAGGTTGCGTCAAGAGTCCGGTGTAATTGCCGAAGGTATCCGGCACCTGTTGCAGCGATGCGATACAAGCGCAGGCTTGCGTTCCGAGGCCCGAAAGTGCATTGAATCGCACTTGATTGAAAACGTTGAAAACTTCCCATCTGAACTGAAGTGTCTGGCGCTCCCAAGGCATGTTCCATCGTTTCGCCAGGGCCATGTCAACACCGGCGTATCCGTCGCCGCGAACCACGTTGCGAGAGCCGCTTTGCCCGGGGAACGGGTGTGCGAACTCGCTGAAGGCGGCAGTAGGATTCGGGAAAACACTCACTGCGCCAGTGGGCTGCGTGAAGTGTCCAGTGGTCGGTTTAACCAACATGTTTGCAATGCCCTGCTCATCCCAGTCAGTGGGCCAGAAGTTGCCATTGTCAACTGTGAAGGGGAAACCACTGGTCCAGCGCATAAGTCCAGAGAGCTGCCATCCGCCGATAAATCCGTTGAGAACTCCGCCGGCGTTTCCCGCAAAATGCTTGCCTGTGCCGAAAGGCAACTCGGCGATCCAGTCCGCATTGATCTGGTGAGTCGTATCGAAATCCGAAACAGCTCGGCGCGCACCCGGATCGAACGCATTCCCGAGGCGGCTTCCAGGAGCCCCAACATTAACGCTGGAGCTGAATCCGAGACGCGTGGCGTTCGAGGTGAGATCGATTGACTTGGAATAGGTGTAATTGAGATCGAACTGAACTCCGCCGCCCAGCTGTTTCCTCACAATGACTTGCAGGCCGTTGTAGCTTGAATTCCCAATGGAACTCCAACCGTACATGCTGGTAGCCTGCTCATTGAGCATGTTCCCGGGACAGCCCAGTGGACTGGGCGGCAGGCACTTTGGGCTTTTGAAATAATAGACGTTTCCGTTTCCTGAGTTATCCCCAAGCCCTCCGTAGATGTCGATATCACCCAGACCCACGACCTCATTGCCTACATAAGAGAGAAACGGATCGTAGTAGAGATCGTAAACCGATTGGATTAGCCCTGCATTCCCCGGAGTGGTGCTCGTGAATCCGGAGAAGCTGGTGTAAGCGGTTGCGCCAGCCTGAAGCGGTGGCAGCAAGTCGTGCCAGAAGGCTGCAGTCGGCCCCACTGTTCGATCGGTGACCTTGCTCGCGTCAATCGTACCTGTGGCGAGCTGCGAGTGGGCGACCTTGGCCAGCGCTGTGGCGGCCGAAAAATAATCAACTCCAGTCTTGGGATCGACGAGATCAAGCGGCTGTCTCAGATCGCGCTGTGTGAGCAAATGACGGCCCAGCCGGCCGACGTACGAGACCTGCAATAAGAATCGCTTGGGTAGCTCACGGGCAACGGAGAAATCAAACGCCCACGCGTACGGAGTCTTGAGCGACTGATCAACTCCCCAGGTTATGGCTTGGCCAAAGGGAGGCGGCGTCTGCGGAAAGGCTCCTGGTGGCGTTGGTTCGAAGAATACGTCCCCGTATTGGTTCGTGGTGGGAATCTGATTGATGCTGGTGATGCGAGGCACACCAGCCGCGTTGTCGTAGGGACTGCCAGGCACCCCTCCCTGTCCAGCCGCTGGAAAATAAGTTGGACTGCAGCACGGGTTTTGCACCGTTGCCGCCAAACCTCCGGGAGCATTCGCGTCGAACGTGCTGAGTAATTCCATCCCGGCGCGATCATAGACGCGGCTAAATCCGCCGCGAATTACGGTTTTATCGTTCTCCCCAGCCAGTTTTCTCAGCCAACCAACCTCGGGCCGCGGCGAATAGGCGAAAGAAATTCGCGGCGAGAGATCGGATTTTGAAAAGTTATAGAAGCCCGGACCATTGTTTGCAGGCCCGCCCAGAATAAAGGACACGAGTGGCGTGCCACTATATCCGATACCTTGGACCATGTTGCCGACATTTTGGCTGAACTCGGAGCCAAGATTGGAGCTGCCAGCCGGGCATACAATTGTAGGATTCACGGCGGCGACGCACGTTGGAGAAGCTTGGTAGCCATTCACTTCCCAAGGTGGCGGGAACAGCGACCACCGCAGGCCGTAAGTGACCGTCAGGTTCGACTTGATCCGCCAGGCATCCTGTCCGTAAAACTCATACCAGTTAAGCCCATAGTCTCTGTTTACAGGAGATCCTGTGGCCAACACGTTACCCCTCTTATCGTAGTTGTAATTCCCCACGATATCCGAGACCATACCGAGCAAACCGAGGACCGGATAATCGTACTGCGAACTGGACGAAGGCTCGGGGAATCCGCCATTCGCCGGATCCAGGTACCCGCCGGTATTGGCGAAGCCCGTAGGCGACATCCAGTTGGTCGCGCCCTTTCCTAAGCTGAATGAATGTTCGTAGCTAACGCGCGGATCGCGGGCGAATCCGACATTGGTGCCGAACTGCAGAGTGTGCTTGCCTCGGGTGAGCGAAAAATCATCGAGAAGATTGTGCAGCGGTGTTTGCGCATTGTGAGTGTAGAAAATGCCTTGATCGAGCCCATAGAATTCATTCCATTGCTGGTTGCTGTTCCCAAGAATCCCGGTGCTTTGACGCGTGAACCCCCAATGGAAATTGTTAACCGCGCTCGGGGAGAGCACCGCGGTGTATCCCACAACAAAGCCTTTGCTGTGGTCGGTGAGAGTCTGCTCCGGTGGTGCTCCCGGTAAGAACGGAGCCTGCGGGTTGAATACGTTTTGCAGCGCGCCCCGCCAGAACAGAGTGTGCTTGCCATTTGCGGTGAGGTGGTAGTCGAGGCGGGCGATGAAGGCATTGTTATCCAGACTCACCGGCGCGCGGAAGCGAAATCCGGAATAGTTCAAGCCGTCGCCGACCGACGGATCATTGGTCACGAATTGGCCGGTGCAGTACGTCTTATCGAAGTACCCGGTGTGGCTGGAATTCTCTATCGCCGGATTAATTCCAAGACCCAGCGGGTCTAGGCTCTGAAGTTGAGCCGGAGTGATGGTCGTGATGCCACCATTCACGTTCGCGTACTGGATCGACCCTTGGCATAGGCTCGGCGTCGGAATCGCGCGCACGGTACTCTGCTGTTCCCGCTCCCGCGTACCTTCATAGTTTACGAAGAAAAACAGTCTGTCCTTCTTGATCGGGCCGCCCAACGAGACGCCAAAAATGTTGCGCAACAATTTGTCCGGTGTATTCGGCTCTCCGGTGGCCAGTTCCGCCTGCTTCACAAAATAATCGTTGGCGCTGGTGATCGTGTTGCGGTGATATTCGTAAACAGACCCGTGCCAGTTGTTGCTGCCGCTCTTGGTTACCAGCGAAACTTGAGCGCCCGAGCCCTCGCCTTCGTCGGCGTTGTAATTGCTTGTAGTCACGCGAAATTCCTGAACCGAATCCAACGTTACAGGTAACACGGAAGTGAACGCGTAACCGTTGGACTGGTCGTTTACGTCCACGCCATCGAGAGTGATGTTGCTCTGATCACTGCGTGCACCGTTTACCGCACCGTTCCGCGTGTCCTGATCTTTGTCGATGTCAGGACGATTACCGGTATAAGCCACTCCTGCCTGGACGCTCAACAAATCTGGCACGTTGCGGCCCTCAAGCGGTATCTGTGTGACCTGGTTTTGGTCGAAGGAATTTCCTAGTGAGGCGTCCACCGTGTTGAGGACTGGGGCTTCGCTAGTCACGTTGACGACTTCGTTCGCTTTACCCAACTTCAGCCGCACGTTCGCCGTGACCGGAGTGTTGACCAGAAGTTGCAGGCCGCTCTGCCGGTAGCGTTCGAACCCGCTTGCCGTAACCACAAGCGAATACGTCCCGGGAGAGAGAAATGGGAACTGATAGTCGCCCTGAACCCCTGTAGTTACCGTTCGGCTGAGATTCGATTCTTTGTTTTCGAGAATGACCGTCGCTCCCTGCACGACACTGCCGCTTGGGTCGGTGACCGTGCCTCGCAATGACGTAGAAGAGGTCTGGGAAACGACGAAGCTGCCCAGCGACACCCAGAACGCGATCAGCGAAACAATAAACCGGTTACGGTGTTTCATCTGAAACCTCCCTTGCAACGTCGATAAGTTGTGCCAACCGCTCCGCAGCAGCTCGCAATTGCTGCGGACGGAGACTCGATGACTACGGTTTTTCGCAAGAAACATTGGCCGCGAACCATCGGTCTACAAACTGTACGCCGAAAAGGTAACCCAGTCCGTGGGCTGAAAACTTGTCCCACAGCGACATTGAATCGTCGGCAGAACCAGGATGATGTGGCCAATTTTGCGTCCAGTTGACTCTCGAACACAGAGCTTGTTGGGTTTCAAGCGCGTGGCCATGGCGATCCGAGAGCAGGAGCTGAGGTGGGACGGATTTTATTTCGGGAAATTTCGGGAGAATTGCCGCGGCGTGAAGCGCGGTATGTGTGGCGACAGATAGACGGGTCTTAGGATGTTGAAGCCAGTGGTGGCGTAATGAAGCCGAGCTCCGATTTCGTAGGCCGCGAGAACCACAGTCGGTGCGTCTCGGCTTTGATTCGCGTTAGATGGGCCTGCCGTTCAGAACTCAAGGTCAACGCCGTGGCTCACGGTACCGCGGCGAGAGAGCAGCCAGTCCATCTAATCCTCTTCAACTGCTAAGCTCGCAAGTGCCACTTCAATGAGCTCTGTATCGGAATTGATCCCTGTGGCGCTTCTTCGCCCTGGCCACGAGAGCCTCGGGCATTCGTCCTTGGATTAGCTGGGTTCGTGCTGCACGTAACAAACCTTCCTTCTCTGCGAGGAGCATGATTTCGCCCAGCTTCCTTGATACACGCACGCGTGGTTCTGTTTTTCTTTGCGAGAAACCAGCTGAGGGACCTTGTCTCACCGTCGTCTTCTAACCTCCGAAAGTGGTAGCCCAGCACAACGATTACCCACCAGACCTTGGCTTTGGCTAAGATTCAGGCTTTTCCACGACCGCCTTCCGAGCCTCAGCCACGGTGATCATGAGCGTCATTGGATCCATAGGCGAAGAAATGAACCCCCATTTTTCGTAGAAGCGTTTGGCGCGCTCCGAAATCGCATGTACCAAGATGGCACGGATCCCAGCAATCTCCGCAGCCTGCAACGTACGCAACACGGCATCCCTCAGTAGAGCGGGGCCGAGCGCTTGGCCCTGCCCTGTCTGATCCACAGCAAGCCGGCCAATCACCATCACCGGCACAGGATCCGGCATATTGCGTCTTACCCGTCCGGGTGCGTCAGTATGGGCTACCGCGCCAACGGCAAGCGCATAGTAGCCCAGAACCCGCTGTCTCATACAAACAACGTAGGTTCGCGAGGCCCCGCTCTCTTCATTTTGGAGCGCCCGTTTCCTCAGCCATTCATCCAGCGCTGGCTCACCGCATTGGAATCTGGAAACGTCATGGTCGGAGGTAAGCTTCTCTGGAGGGTTGAATCGCGCACCGGGAGGGGTCATTTGTCCTGTGACGCCTTGGTCTTGAGAAGGCGTGCCAGCCGCGGATTACTAGCCGGAGGTTTGTCCAACATGGCGGTGAAACGCCTGAACTCTTCCGCGGGGAGCGCGAAGTACCTTCGGTCCAGTAGCACGCTTTCCGCCTCGCGGCACGCTGTTTCAAGCATAAAATCCGAACGACTCCGGCCCAATGCTTGGGCGGCGCGATCAATCAAAGACTTTTGCCCCCGGCTTACCCGAAGATTGATGTTTTCGCCACGCCGCTTGGCGGACTTGGTTGCTCCAGGCACAGGCTTCCTCCGAGTGTATACACAGAAACTATACCATGATGTGCGCACAGCGTGGATACAGATGGAAGGGAAGGGCAGCATCGGCTCAGCCGGGCGACCCTGGATGGCTGGAGGATAGTTCATGGGGGTTGCTGGTCACATGCGGCCGATATTTTTCCGGCGCGGTACAGTTAAATCCCGACAATCCCCTTGCGCTCCGCCATCGCCAGGACGTCCGTGATGTCGATGAACGACCAAGCAGGCACAAGCGCCGTCTCGGTGGCCAGCCGATTCAGCAACGCCGCGGTCTTCGGTGTGGCTTCGTCATGGAACAGCCAGGCCATGGCGATGGAGCAATCAACAACAAACGCCGCACTCATCGGCGGCCCTCCCTAATTGCGGGCGTGAGTTCATTGTTGAGAATGACGTTCCATGACCGCGATCAACTCGTATGCGGTCAGTCTGCGCGCCTCACCTTTGCCAACCGTTCTCTCTGAGAGCTGCGATCCTTCTGCGACCCGC
>Ga0307474_10001318_pt1 | contig 18060 bp, 16 predicted proteins | sample atmos_gasesECM1C_2_FD_203312 | JGI IMG/M metagenome (GOLD analysis project Ga0307474, IMG submission 203312) | Hardwood forest soil microbial communities from Morgan-Monroe State Forest, Indiana, United States - atmos_gasesECM1C_05 | ecosystem: Environmental > Terrestrial > Soil > Temperate... | reverse complement strand
GGCCCTGCCACTCCTCCGACCCGGAGGTTAACGAGGTCCAGAGCGCTGAGTCCGAGATTTCGAAGATTGTCATGAACCGCCTCGATCAGTTCTTGCGGCGCAACAGCGTGAAGCCATGATTTGTCCGCTCCGCGTCGAAAGCCCACCTTGGAAACGATCACCAGGCCGTCCGGGTAAGGGTGGAGCGCCTGCTTGATAATTTGATTAGTCACGTGCGGGCCGTAAAAGTCACTGGTGTCGATGTGGTTCACGCCAGCCGCAATCGCTTCTCGGAGGACGCTAACTGCGGTACCAACGTTGCGCGGAGGCCCCCAAACCCCGGGGCCAGCAAGTTGCATCGCTCCGTAACCTATTCTGTACACACTGACTGAGGTGTTGGGGAATGCGAAGCTGCCCCCGAGCTTCGTTTGTTTCGTCATTGAGGTTTTCATCTCACCGTTTTCCCTAGCCGGTCAGCTAGAAATGCCCCGCTTGCACGGAGCGCCTGCGTAGCGGCGTTGAATCTGCTTACGTTCGTGACGAACCCGTGCGGCATTCCCATCCACACGTCGAGCTTTGCGTCGACGCCGGCCGCGACAGCGCGCTCTACATAGCGACGCGAGTCGTCGAGCAGCACTTCGTCGTCTCCAACGTGGGCGCGGATTGGAGGCAGGCCGGTCAAATCACCATAGAGAGGCGAGGCCAGAGGACTTTTCGGATCTGTATCGCGCAGATAGGAGTGGATAAGCCCAGCGGCCTGGGCCTTAGTGAAATACGGATCCACTTCTGCCCGCGTGTCGAAGCTTTCTCCCGAAAGGGCAAGGTCAGTCACCGGAGAGAATACGACGGCGACCGCGGGAGTAATAGCATTTTTGGACTCTTGTGCGGATGCGATCGACAAAAGCACCAAGGCCAGATTGCCTCCGGCCGAGTCGCCCGTAAGGGCGATTCTGGTGGTTCCCTGGTCAACGAGTCCGCGATAGCAGGCTTCGAGGTCGCAAACAGCAGCAGGAAAGGGATGTTCGGGAGCGAGCCGATACTCAGGGATGAGAACATCGGCGCCGGCGGTCGAGGCGATGTGGCCGGCGAAGTTCCTGAAGGCCTGGGCTGTTCCCCAGTTGAACCACCCCCCATGCACGTGAATGATCGCGGCCCCCTTTCGGGCCTCTGCCGGCTTGGCCCACCAGCCACAGATCCCCCCGACTGTAGCGGCTTCGAAGGTCACATCCTCCGGGACTGCGACCCGCTCCATGATTTCGTTGAACGGACCGCGTCCAGCTATCCCCTCGAGTTTGCCTTTGACTGGCGCGACAACCTTTCGCAAAGCGGCCACCGCTGTCGAATCTTCCCCTTTGAGCGGATGTATAACCGACCAGGTGGCTTTCGCGGCTGTATTTGTGAGGGCATTCGATTGCATTCTTCTTTTCTCTCAAAGCGGTTTTCAAATCACTTCTTAAGGAACTAAAACGAGCTTACCCGAAGTATTACGCCCTTCGAACACTGAATGGGCAATGCTCGCGTCTGCTAAGGGATACGTCGTGATTTCAACTTTGATGGTTTCGTCGATTGCGAATTTGAAGAGGTCCTTGAGCGCGCCTGGCACGCGATCGAAATTGCCACCGAGATTGAAGCCCACCCGAGAAATGTTCTTCTCAATCATTGGCCAGAGCGCCTCGGCTGGAAGCACATTTTGCTTCTCGCTCCGAGCGCCGTAGATGATCCATCGCCCGAATTGACCTAGCAATGAGAAGGCCTCAGTTGCTAAGTCCCCGATTGAATCGAGAAACACTTGGACGCCTTGAGGTCGCGTCACATCCAGCGTCTTCGCGGACCAGCCAGATTTGCCATAGTCAAAGACATGGTCCGCACCTAGACGTTTCAGCCGTTCGAACTTGGATTCTGAAGCAAGAGCAATAACCTTCGCCCCCCTGAGTTTCGCGAGCTGCACGGCGAGGCCGCCAACGCCCCCGGCGGCTGCCGCGACCAGGACCCAATCTCCATTTTCTACCTGAGCGCGGTCAAGGAGAATGTACGCGGTGAGCCCCTGCAATAGCACCGCCGCTGCAAGAGCAGGGTCAAGCTGCTTCGGGAAAGGAATGGCTGTCGCAGCGGGAATCAAAATATGCGATGCATATCCTCCGCCCGCAAGGGGAAGGGCGGCAACAGAATCGCCGACTTTGAAACCCTCTACGTGCTTCCCGACCTCTTTGACGACGCCAGCAATTTCAAATCCCAAGGCAAACGGCGCTTTTGGAATTGTTGGATAGTGTCCCGAACGGGCAATCACGTCTGCATAGTTGATTCCGGCAGCTTGCACTTCGACCAGCAGCATGCCTTCTTCCGGTTTTTGGGTTTCTTTCTCGATTACGGCAAGAACGTCTGGTCCACCGAACCTTGACGCTTCGACATATTTCACGGGCTGTTCTCCTGTGCAAACGACGAAAGTCCCTCAAAAGTTTTTCCTGAGCGATTGAAATCGGCGCGGGAATAGGTGTGAGGCGTTCCCACCGAGAACGGCGCGCCTTTCAGAATCGTCCAAGGCAGGACTTTGTGAGATCCGTTGCATGGATCTCACTGCTAGATCTCGCCGCAGGTACGGAAAATCCGTTCCATAGAGAACTTGACCGATTCCCGCTACGTCACGCAGCATGCGGAAAACAGGATCGCTAGCTGCGAGTGCCGTGTCCCAATAAATCCGGCGGAACATTTCAGCGGCGGTGCCTCGTTGCTCGCCACCCGCGATAAATCCCATCTCGTCGATGATCGCGAACCGAGCGGCGAGATAGGGAATCGAGCCACCGGCGTGCGAAAAAATGTAGGTCACATTTGGTGTGCGTGCGAACCTGTTCGTGTAATGCATTTGAGCAACAGCGCGATTGGTGTCTGTTGGAAAGTCGAGCAGATTGTCGGGCAGCCCCAAGGCGTGTGCAACCGCGTCGGGTGAAGGATTGGGGTGCACATAGACGACAGCTTTGCGCCGCTCAAGTTCTTCGAAGACCGGCTCCAGGAGAGGGTCTCCGAGGTAGACGCGGTTGGAATTCGTAAAAAGAACAAAGCCATCGAACGCGAGGACGTCGAGGGCGTACGAGAGCTCCTCAAGGGAAGCATCGACATCAGGCAAGGGGAGGCACGCGAAACCTCCAAAGCGGTCGGGTCGTGAACGAATCAGTTCGGCCGAAAATTCGTTGCAGCGACGGGCCAAAGTCCGCGCTTTAGCGCTGTCTCCCGTGTGCACACCGGGTGTACTCAGCGAGACCACGGCAACGTCGATGCCGGCGTCATCCATGAACGAGACAGTTGCTTCCTTGGACCAGCGTAGCGGCGCAAGCCCTCCGACGGGGGCATGCGCGTTCTCCGTCTCCTGCCAGAAGAAGTCGGGCAATATGTGGTGATGGGTGTCAATGGTCAACGATTTTTCTGGATTACCGGTCATGCCATCCCCTGTTGTCGCCGAGAATCAGTTTGGCGGCGCGGCCCGCGATCATGTGAGCCGGCGCGTTTGTCCCCGGCCCCGTGATGATCCGTGGCATCACGGAGGCGTCCGCCACGCGTAAACCCAAAATGCCGTGTACGCGAAGCTCAGGGTCGACAACAGCGAGCTTGTCCACCCCGATTTTGCACGTACCAACTGCGTGTCCAAAACTCGCCGAGGCAAGTCGAGCAAGTTCCCGGATATCCTCTGCGGTTGCCTTGGGGCCGGGAATGAGTTCGCTCTTGCGCAAACTGTCGAAGGCATGCTGATTGCCGATTTCACGTGCGGCTTCGATGGCGCGCACGATGGCCGTAAAATCTTGATCCGTGCCGACGTAGTTGCCATCGATCACAGCGGCATCCTGAAAGTTGTTGCTCGCCAGGCGGACGGAACCGATGCTGGTGGGCTGCACAAGAGCTGGCGCGATGGTGAACGCATCTGCGGGAGGCGCACTGAAGCGCGAGACTACTTCAGGCGTAACCACTGGCAGTTGATGAAGGACCAGACTTATATCTGTGTCCCCCGATGGACTGCTCGACAGGTAAGCCTCAGCTTCGACTGCGTTGCTGTCGGCCGGCCGATCGGGCATCTTGCCCCTGTACTTGAAGACGACGCCGGAGACGAGCACGTGGTCCTGCAGATTGTCGCCAACGCCAGGCAGGTTCTCGACCACGTCAATTCCAAGACTGCGAAGCGCCTTCGCTTCCCCGACACCTGAGAGCATCAGAAGCTTTGGGCTATGGATGCTGCCCGCGGCGAGGATCACTTCCTTGTCGGCTGCGACATCTTGCAAGGTGTCGTCGGTCATCACTTTGACTCCCACGCAACGAGTACCGTTGAAGTTCAGTTTCACCACGTTGGTATTCAGGAGCAGAGTGAGGTTCGGCCTCGACAACGCCGGTCGCAGGAACGCGCGAACGGCGCTGACGCGAGTCCCATCTGCGGCGATGTTCATGTTGATATAGCCGGCGCCGGGGAGCATTGGCCCATTCACATCGTCCAGAATCGGCATGCCCATTTCGCGAGCTGCATCAATAAAGGCTGGTGCTGTGGGATGAGGATCTTTTGGGCGGCGGATGTGGATCGGGCCGCCGGCGCCGCGCCATTCATTGGCGCCGCCTTCCCAATCTTCTTGACTCTTGAAAACCGGAAGCACATCGGCGAAGCCCCAACCCTTAGCTCCGTTCTTCGCCCAACCGTCGTAATCCCGCTGCATGCCGCGCATCCACACCATGGCATTGATGGTGCTGCCGCCGCCCACTACGTGGCCGAGGGCCATATTGAATTTGCGATTATTCAAACGCGACGAGGGGACAATGGGCAGGTGGTAATCGAGCGGGCCGGCGAGGTTGTAAAACCAGATACTTGGATTAATGATGGTCGGCGCGTCGTCGGATCCTCCTGACTCGATGACGAGAACTTGCGCGCCGGACGCCGACAATTCAGCGGCTAGAACCGAACCGGCCGCGCCCGCCCCCACAACAATGTAGTCATATCGCTTTTCTTCATTTGATTTGTTGGCCATGGTTAGACTTCAACCTCTTTCCCCGAGGGATCGCTGTGGAAGCGTGTCGCGGCCCCAGTTTTGAATGACCCAGCAGTGCCGTAGCTGTCTTCGAGAAACTGGACGTAAGCGACCTTATTCCCCTCGAAACGCGCCAAGAGGCCGAATGGAGACGTGACTTCTTTACCAGTCACGTTCGATTTGTAGGTAAAGGAGCCGAAGAATGCGACGCGGTTATCCTGCTCAATCGTGTCGGTAACCTTGAAGTCGAGCGTCTTCCAGTAGCGCTGGATCGCAGTAAAGACTTCAGGCAACGCCTGAGGCCCTCTGTGAGTTCCGGTCCATGGCATGACCTTCTTCAATTCGGGATTGTCGAAGTTCAGTGAAATGTATGTCGCGTCCGGCGTCATGAGTTGTCCGACTACCTTGGAACTCGTTGTATTTTCCAGAAGCTGCTGAAGCACAGCGGTCAAGTTGGTCGACATGTGAGCTCCTTTCCTCGTTAGTCAGCCGCGGCTGAACGAAATTACTGCAAAGGATTCGATTTCTTCGATGGCCTCTTATCGGTCAGAACGGATACTGACGCTGGCCACTGTGGGAGTTGATCCAAATGAGGTCGCTAAAGTCCTCCAAGCTACGAGGTCCTGTCCGTCCCCAGCCGCTGTCGCGAACACCGCCCATGGGGGCGTGAATCTCGTCATTGACGGTTGGCGAATTTACGTTCACGATGCCAGCGAGGATCTTCGGTGCCAGTTCAAATGCCTTATACGTATCGCCCGAGAGAATCGATGACGTGAGGCCGTACATTGTCCGATTCGCAGCGGCGACGGCGTCCTCCGGCGTATCTACCGCCTCGACGATGACGACCGGCCCGAAGGTTTCTTCGTTGGCGATGGCCGCATCTGGAGGAACGTCCGTCAGGATCGTTGGAAAGTAGATCTGCCCGTCGCTCTTGCCGCCAGCATGAACGTTGGCGCCCCTGGCAACAGCATCTTTGACGCGGTCATCGATCATCTTCAAGGCATCGCGAGTGATAATCGGACCAATGATCGTCTTGGGGTCAAGCGGGTCGCCAGCGGGAAGAGTGCTCGTTCGAGCAACAAATTTAGTGAGGAATTCTTGGTAGATCTTGCGTTGAATAATGATCCGACGGGTGTTCAGGCAGATCTGGCCTTGATGGAAGAAGGACCCGAACGTCGCAGTGCGGACTGCATAGTCCATGTCCACATCGTCCAGAATGAGGAGCGGGTTGAAGCCGCCAAGCTCCATCACGGTCCGCTTCAATGTGCGTCCCGCACGTTCCGAAAGCATGCGAGCGGTCTTTACTCCGCCAATCAGATTGATGATCCGAACTTCCGGACGGTCAAAAAACTCGTCCGCGATAGGGCCGGCGGTTCCAGGGGAATGGGTAACGACATTGATCACTCCCGCGGGGAATCCGGCTTCCTCGGCTACCTCGGCGAGCATAATTCCGGCGGAGACCGGCGCAAATTCAGATGGCTTCACAACCACCGTATTGCCCGCGGCCACCGGCGAGATGACGGCCCGCCAAGAAAGAATATTGGCGCCGTTCCAGGGGGTGAAGCTTGCGCAAACGCCCAACGGCCGTCGCACACCAATCGAATGGGTATGGGCCAGGTTTGTTTCGAGCACCTCGCCCTTGGGCAGATAAACCCAACCGGCGACCTGTTGCAGCGTCGCCGCAACCAGATCCATCTGGAACGTGGAGAACGAGATGGTGGACCCGGTTTCAAGAGCGAGGACTTGTGCAATTTCGTCCCGACGGCGTCTGACGATCTCGGCGGCCTTTAAGAAGAGGCGAGCTCTCTCCGCTGGGGTAGATTCAGCCCAGACTGGAAACGCTTTGGCTGCCGCATCCACCGCGGCGCGAGCGTCCACGCGCGATGCTGCTGCAACGCGAGCAAAAAGCTTTCCGCTGTAGGGCTCGTGGACCTCGAAGAACTTTCTGTCTGTCGCTTCTCGCCACTGATTACCGGCAAAATAGCGATACTCTTTCACGTCGATTTCTGTGGATGGCATTATTCTTATCTCCTCTTTTAATCGTCAAAGTCTTGGAGCGTGCGTTACGTTTGTGCGCGACCAGCAGGCTCTCTGGGGGCGAAATGGCAGTGTGAGGGCAGACGACCTATAGTCTCGCATCCCCGAACTTCTACGAGCGCTTTGCTTCGTTTTCCAGTTCCCGTGCAAGAACGGCCCCGGATGCTCCCGCATGGTCGACCAGGAGTTGAGCGACTTCTCCGAGCCTCTCTGTGCGCGCCCAATCACGCTGCAGTTCTCCAGCCATGCCAAGCCACGTGATCGGCTGCGCCCCCGCTGCTACGAGACGGCGGATTGCCATGTCATGTGCTTCCGCAGAGACGCCGCCTGAAGCGTCGGTGACGATGTACACGTCATAGCCTTCGCCCATCGCGTGAATAGCGGGTTGAGCAAGACACATCTCAGACCAGAGTGAAGCTATAACGAGCTTTTTTCGGCCCGTCTTCTTCACTGCCTCAACGACACGCCGGTCCTCCCATGAGTTGATGAAAGTGCGGTCGATGGGCTTCTGATCAGGAAAGACTGCCTGGATCTGCTTGAAGATCTCACCACCTCTCTTCGCGTTGATGGTAGTGAGAATCGTCGGGACTCCGTACACTTTCGCGGTCTTCGCGAGGCCAGTCACGTTGTTGATCACCATCGCAGGGTCGTGACTATTTACGTTTGCCAATTGCGATGGCTGGTGATCGATCAGGAGCAGAGTGCAATTCTCCGGAGTCAACAGAGCGTCGGGGCCTACTTTTGTGAACGTTTGCATGATCTTTGTCTTTTGTTTCCTCTCCTCTAAATTGCCTATTGCGACGATAGTTTTCGCTGCGTCGCCAAATAGGACACTCTGTCGTGATCGTTCGAACCGATCACCAGACCCTCATTCCGCCGTCAACAACGATGTCGATGCCTGTCACGTAGGAACTCTCGTCCGAGGCCAGGAACATCGCAACATTCGCCACTTCCTCGGGCCGGCCGAGACGTCCGAGCAGGGTTTTGCCGAGCATCGCGTTCGCCCATTCAGGATCCTTCAGCTGTTCTCGCGTCTGATTCGTTTCGATCAAGCCAGGGGAGACGGAGTTCGCACGAATCCCGTGTTCTCGACCCTCCATCGCGAGCTGTCGCGTCATGGCGATCACCCCTGCTTTTGCCGTCGTATGGGCCAACGAGCCTAGAGTCTTGAAGCTCAGTAAGCCGTTTAAGGACCCTGTATTCACGACCACGCCGCGGCTGGCCTTCAGGTGCGGCCACGCTGCGCGAGTCAGATAGAACACCAGGTCGACCTCTTCCCGGCGGTCGCGATCCCACTCCTCGTTACTGATGTCTTCGAGCCAGTTGAAGTACGCCATCGCGGCATTGTTGAACAGCACATCGATCCGCCCATACTCGCGCACGGAGAAATCGACCAGCGCCTGACAGTCGGACGGTTTGGTCAGACGGCAGGGCTGAAGAGAGATCATCGTTCCTCCCTGGGCGCGGACCATTTCAGCAGTAGCTTCGGCCGCCGCGACATTTACGTCGCAGCCAACGACCGACGCACACTCTCGAGCGAATGTCAGGGCGGCTGCCCGGCCCATACTCCCGCCCGTACCCGTGATGACGCACACCTTGCCTGATAGCCTGCCTGACATCACGCGCGCTCCCTCAAAGCTCGTAACGCACCGCTCCACGCGATCACATGGTCTAGCAAGGCGTTGACGTTCTTCTCCTGCATCGCCGCCGGCTTGAACACAGTAAAGTTCTCGAAGTCGGTGAACAACGAGAGACCAATCCGCGGGCGCACAGTAGCCACTTGCGCAGAGGCCATTACGGTTCGCAATTGTTCGATTGCGCGGGCGCCTATCGTATAGCCATGGCCGACGAAACCGGCGGCCTTGTCGCTCCACCCCTGAGCGAGGAAATCGATCGCATCCTTGAGCTCACCCGAAATTCCGTGGTCGTACTCCGGCGTGACGAAGACATACCCGTCGAACGAGGTGATCTTTGCTGACCATGCGCGTGTGTGCGGCTGGCTGTACTGACCGAACGTCGCCGGCATCGGCTCGTCAAGCAACGGAAGGTTGAATTGAGCGATGTCGAGAAGCGCGTAGTCCGCGTCTCTGCGATTTCGTGCAATGTCATGAGCCCATTTGCCCACGGCTTCGCCCAAGCGACCGGGTCGCATGCTGCCGATGATAATTGCGATTTTCAGCTTCGTCTCCATGTAGCGGCCCAACCCATTACAGTGATCGCCGTGTGTCAAGACTCAACGGCCCCGCTCCAAACTGAGTAACAAGCAACGCTCCGCCAAGCATCGAAAGGTTTTTCATGAAACTGATCATTTGAACTTGTGCCATCATCGGGTCTGCCACACCCCAGAATTTGTGCATGATGGGTGTCACGATGAGCAGAAACGCGACGATCAGCCAGGCTCCGATCTTGGCGCGATATCCGAGCAAAATGCTGAGGCCGCCGACAAGTGAGATGACACCCATTAGCGGAACTCCAATCGAAGCAAGGGGCGCCCCTTGTGATGTTGCATATGCGATTCCTTGTTTCGTGAAGTTATTTGGCGCAGCCATCAAGAAAATCAGCACGAAGAATAGTCGTCCCAGAAGTACGATCGCACTCGGAACACTTATGGTTCCCACCCTCTGCGACACCGTTGTTGAACCTGCTGCCATTGAATTTCTCCTCTCCATTGCGAACAGCCTCGACAAAACGACGGACAGACATATCGTGCCAAGTAATCGGTTCAGCGTGTCCGTGCGTCCTGCAGTCGACTGTCGCAAGCAATACGAAAGTACCGATTTCGAAGAGCTGGATAAATTACATATTCCTAGTAAGTGCCACGGCCTCCTTGCACGCGGTGGCCTAAGGTTGCGGTTCTTTGGTCGGAAGAACTTTGGAGATGCGGAAGGTCACCATGATCCCGCTGGGACGATTGTGAACATCCGTTTCGATATAGCCATTCAGACGAAACCAAATTGTTCCGCCGCCGAGTTGGATTCCTGGTCCAAGCCCTACCGTGCGCTCCTTGGAATTTCGCACGTTGATTCCGTTGATGTCGTGGTCGGTCAACTGCTGCAGCCAGTACCCGTTAAACCCAAGTCTCACGTTCTTCCACAGTTCGTAGGAAGTCGCGTAGTTGACGAAAAAAGCCCCTCCTGGCTGCATGCTCGTAATTCCGAACCCTACGAATGGATCATTGTTGGTGGAATTCCAGAGGTAGTGAAGTCGCGCACTGAACTCCACCTTCTTGCGCTCATAGGTCAGTGCATAGTAGGGATTGACCATAACGAAGTGATTGCCGATATTTACCGGCTGCTTGTCGCTGTACTTGCCTGTGGGCAATTCGACGTCGAGTACCAATCGATGGACAAAAACACCGCTCCCAACCTTCTTCGGTGCCCACTGCAATCCAGTGCCGACCGTCAGGTCAGCCAATCCGCGCACTCTTGAAGAAGTGCCATTCGCCAGCTCTACATCGAGATCCACTAACGGCTGCATAATCTCTCCCGCTAGCCATCCTCCGAGAACCCGCTTCTTGCTTATGAAAGCTACATATGTGGTGGTGCTATAAGCTGTAATGCGATTGCTCCCTGGAACGGTCTTCCCTTGGGAGTCCTTGAGTTCACTAGCGACGTCAACGATCGGAAACTCCTGCAAGAGCCAACCCGGACCGCCAAATGCATCCTCAAAGTTGGTGTCGCCCAGATTTACGGTCGGTAACTGGACCTGAGCAGAACAAACGCCTGCCGTGGTTAGCAAGCAGAGAAACCGCAAACAGCCGAGTATATGTCTGGCCGAAACGCAGAAAATCCGCTTATCGGGGTTTCTTTCGATCTTCTTCTCAGGCATCCAGTCCGCCGCTAAGGTCATCTTGCGGGTGATGGTAGCGGCAGCGAAGAGCGAAACAAATTACATATTCCCAGTAATTCCCAGTATTCCCCAGGATGGCTCGAGGAGGCAGAGTGTCCGAGCGCTCGCCTCCAGAAGTGGCAGTCAGGGCAGAGCGCTGGACGATTTATCCGCACATGTCGCGTCAATTCCATATTTATGTAATGAACTGCCGCTAATCTAGGGACCGCTCGCATCGTTATAATCGTTCGTAGCATGTCTTCGGTACGTGCTTCTTCGGTTAAGATGCCGATCCGATTCGATGAGAAGTGTGCTGCGGGCAACCCAGCAGATGGTCGGGTGTTTCTGCGTCAGGGAGGCCCTTATGAAATCCACAGAGGTCTCCATGGAACCCACAAGAGAGATGGTCTACATCGTCGATGATGACCCTAGGGTGAGGGAGGCCTTGTCCTCGCTTTTGCGGGCGAGCGGCAAGGGTGTCCGGATCTTCAGTTCAGGACAAGAGTTTCTTGATTTTCGGCGTGAAGACTCATGCGCTTGCTTGATCCTGGATCTCAAGATGCCGGGATTGGGCGGGTTGGAGGTGCAGCGGTCGATCACTGCTAAGGCATCGATTCCCGTCATCTTCATCACAGGTCGAGGCGACATTCCATCGACTGTGACTGCGATGAAGGGAGGAGCGATTGACTTCCTGACGAAACCCGTTGACGAAGCTGCGCTAATTACTTCCATTCAAAAAGCGTTGGAGCAGGATCGGACGAATCGCAGCGAAGCGTTCGAACAAGCAAAATTGGTCGCTCGATACGAGTCTTTAACGCCTCGAGAGCGAGAGGTCCTGCCGCTTTTGGTCAGCGGGTTGCTGAACAAACAAGCGGCATTCGAGTTGGGGATTACCGAGTACACCGTTCAAATTCACCGGGGACACATTATGCGAAAGATGGAAGCGGACTCTTTCGCCACTCTAGTCAAGCTCGCGGCCAAGCTCAAACTTGAGCCGACCGGGGCATCTAACAGGTATACATGAGATAAACGTTTCGTGAATTCCTGTAGAAATGAAGCCAAGGAGTGGGGTTGAGATGAACCTACCGGCTCGCATGATCGCGGTTATAGACGATGATCCTCGAGTTCTCGAATCACTACTCAATTTTCTTGCTTCGTGCGGATATAGCGCAGAAAGCTACCTTTCGGCCGAACAGTTTTTAGGATCGGGTGGACTCTCAAGATGCATGTGTGTCATCGCCGATATAGAGATGTCCAAAATGACCGGGCTCGGCCTACTCCAACACATCAAGAGTAGCAACTGCACCGTCCCCGTGGTGATTATCACTGGTAAGCCCTCCGAAAATTCGGAAGACTTTTACCTTGAAAAAGGTGCAATCGGCTTCTTCAGAAAACCTGTGGACTGCGATGCCCTTGCAGATTTAATCGGGTCAGTCTGCACTAGGTTAGATCATGATTAAGTTGGGCCCATCAAAGGCCCTGTAAACTTGTCGCGTTTTAATCCGGGTTTGTCATTTAGTTTTAGAATGCTGATTGGAAGAGCGAGGCTGTTATTGATATAGCAGAGACAGAGCGGGCAGGATTACAAAGCACTCTCAACGTGATTCCGACTCATAACTGGTACGCGGAATCGTCGGGCGGCCTCGCCTTTTTGAATGAAAAAGGTTCAGACTACGTTGGCCTCCCGAAAGACCACCCTCTGCGCTTTGGCATAGCCACTGACTCGGCGTGGGATTCCCATCTGCATTTTGTGCATCCTGACGACCATGAAGAGGCACGTAGAATCTGGTCTACCTGTCTGCGAACGGGCAGCGCCGGCGAGGTAAGTTTCCGAGTGCGCAATGCTCAAGGAGTGTACCGCTGGTTCCTTAGCCGCGCCGCCCCTCTCCGCGCGAGCGACGGAGCCGTTCTCTTATGGATCGGCGTTAATCTCGACATCGACGACACAAAGCGCGCCGACCAAGCCTTACAACAGAGTGAGGCCGAATTACGTCGAAGCGAAGAGGAGCTTAGAGAGGTGATAAATGCCATTCCGACGGTGGCCTGGAGCGCAATGCCCGATGGCTCCAATGCATACGTCAACAAGCGATTTGTGGAGTACTCAGGGCTATCGGCGGAACAGGCAGCCGGAACGGGCTGGCAAGCAGCAAGTCACCCCGATGATCTGCAGCAACATTTGAGTAAATGGATGGCGTCCGTTGGCACCGGCGAGCCTTTTGAGAATGAGCTGCGGTTTCGTCGCGCGGATGGTCAATACCGCTGGCATTTGTGTCGTGGCGTACCCCAGCGAAATGAGGAGGGGAGGATCGTTAGGTGGTACGGGACTCTCTTCGACATTGATGAGTTGAAGAAGACCGAAAGCGCTCTTCAAGAGCGAGAGCATGAGTTGCTTGGGATTATTGAAACGATTCCATCAATGCTTTGGTCGGTATCACCGACCGGACAAACAACCTATCTCTCTCAAAGAGTCCTTGAATATTGCGGCGCTCCATCGGAGGAATTGCTTAATCGCGGGTGGGAGAGATTCATTCATTCAGATGATCGGGAGGACACTACGAAAGCGTTCGAGCATGCAATCAGCTCTGGAAGCTCATACAGCGCAATACACCGCTTGCGACGTGCAGATGGAGAGTACCGATGGCATCACTCGATGGGCGAACCTTTGCGTGGTCCCGACGGCAAAATCATTCAGTGGTACGGTCTCGCGACCGATATCGATGAGCGAAAGCGTGCAGAAGATCATCTTCGCGATACGCGCATTAAGCTTACAAGAGCGTCGCGAATTGCGACCCTCGCAGAGCTGTCGGCTTCGATTGCTCACGAACTTAACCAACCCTTGATGTCGGTGTTAGCCAACGCGCAGGCGGCTAAGCGATGGCTGGCTGGTAGTTCGCCAAATATGGCCGAGACTACCACTTCGATCGACCGAATCATCAGAGATGCCCGCGCGGCCGACGATGTCATGCAGCATATTCGTGCACTTTTTAAGCAAGAGCCCTTCGATAAATCGGAGGTAATGGTATTAGATATGGTGAAGGGCGCAGTTCGCTTCGTCCATGAAGACCCCAAGAAAGTTGATGTTGCAATCGACTTGCTCTTCGAAGACGATTTTCCGCACGTCTTTGTTGACTTTATCCAAATCCAGCAAGTTTTCGTTAACCTGATTTCGAATGCAATCGACGCAATGGAAGGAAGGCCAGTTCCGCCCTGTATCAAGATTCGAGCCGCCAAGACGGACTTGAACGAGCTATTAATTCAGGTGATAGATAACGGCCCGGGAGTCGAGGACCCTGAACGAATCTTTGATGCTTTTGTGACTACAAAGAAAACAGGTATGGGGATCGGGCTTGCAATCTCGCGCTCGATCATTGAAGCACATGGTGGGCGGCTTTGGGCCGAGAATGGTCCCGATAGCGGTGCGATCCTCAACGTAGTCCTCCCCTTGTAACCATCACAGGCCTGCCATCGAGGTGCACGTGGAACCGTTGGTGCGAGCAGCATCGCTTTCACTTGCGGTTCAGAACATCGGTGAGGTAGTTCGTCATCGCTCGCTTGAACTCTCGTACGACCGGCGCTCGCCGTCTAACCTCGACCTCAGCGCACACCGCCAGCATCCCTTTGATCATCTGAATGGCTACGTTCGCGGCGAGTAGAGCCTCCTCCTGTGAAAGAGAACGATTCTTCGACAGAAACGCCCTGCTGAACTGCGATCGAAGATGACTGCGTGACGCGGCATCCCGTCGGTAGTGGATCGAAGCCGCGAGAAGCGTGAAGTATCCCGGACGATCCGAGACAAACTTAACCATGCAATCCATTAATTGATCTGCGAAGTCAGCGATCGGCACCTCCTTCAGATCCTTCAGGACGGACGACCACAATGCGTCCAGATCAGTGCTGTACCGCTTTTGCAGAGCCACAGCCAGTGCCCGCTTATCGGGAAAGTAGCGATATAGCCCGCCTATCGAGGAGCCAGCACGCTCTGCAATGGTCGTCATCGTCGCAGTCTCATAACCGACCTCGGCAAACAGCGTCGCTGCGACTTCGAGATATTCAGCGACTCTGCGGGACGAACGCTCCTGTCGCGGCTTGGGACGTTCGATGACGGCAGGAGACGAGGGCATACTCACATTGTAGGACAATCGACTCGGCTTGTCGCGGCTTCGACTCCCGCAGGCCATCAACGAATAGGGCCACACGGGAATCGCTCGCTTGACGAACGCGAGTGTATCCTCGTATACTTAATGTTAAACGCGAGGATGTACGCGCGTGTGGAGGTGAAATGAGTAATTTGGAGGTCCTCAAATTTGTTTGCTGACTAATTTGCTTTTTGCCAGGGGATCACAACCGAGTTGGAGCAAGAACCCCCATCAACAGAGGAGCAATTTCGTGGCGACTCTATTGTCCACGCCAGGCAGCAAGAAAGTACGTGTTTGCCCCCATCATTATGGTCGCGGGTCTGGTCACGTTTGTCGGCATGATTTTAGTCCTACTGCTGGTCCGCAACGCCAAGGCGACAGACCAAGGCGTGGTGTATGGATCTGAACCGTTTGCGTCGCGTCAGCATCAGCGGGGAAAATTCCCGATGCTAAACTGTTTGCCTTCTGGCAGGGAACCAAGCGACACTAGAGTGCAGGTCGCAGAATCAACCGCGGAGGAAATGTGTGAGCAACTCGGAAGCAAAAATCAATCGTAGGACGTTCTTGTCCAACTCCGCGGCCTTGATTGCCGGAGGATCAGTCTTTGCTAGTACTGCTCTTTCGTACGGCAGAGTTCTGGGCGCCAACGATCGTATTTCGTTATGCCACATCGGAACCGGAAGTCGCGGCACGGAGTTGGACTGGATCGTATCGCAGCTTAGGAGCAGCCATAACGTGGAAATGACGGGAGTCTGCGATTTGTGGCGCCTGAACCGCGAGAAAGCTGTAGCCAAGAATGCAAAGTTTTATGGCCGCGCGCCGCGCGCGTTTCAGTATTTGGAGGACGTACTTGCGCTTAAAGATATCGATGCCGTGATCATTTCAACCCCGGAGCACTCCCACTCGCCAATCCTGAAAATGGCCGCAGAAGCTGGCAAAGATGCATATGTTGAAAAGCCAATGGGCAATGTTCTGGCAGAGGCGAAGTATGCTCGCGACGCGGTCATACAAAATGAGCGGGTCGTACAAGTTGGCACGCAACATCGCAGTGAACCGCATCCCAGGGCCGCCCAGGAATTGGTGCAGACCGGGGTCCTCGGCGATGTCAGCAAAGTGGAAATCGTTTGGAACTACCACGGTCCAAGATGGCGCGGACGTGAGGAAACGAAGCTGGTCCGTGAAGAGGATACCGATTGGCGTAAGTGGCTACTTACTAAGCCGTACCGTCCGTTTGATCCTCAAGTCTATTGCGAATTCCGCTTGTACAAGGAATTCTCCAGCGGCATTCCCGATCAGTGGATGAGTCACGCGATCGATCTCGTGCATTGGTTCATGAACGACCGCTTTCCGCGTTCGGTTGTTGCACATGGCGGCGTTTTTGCCTGGCACGATGGCCGCGAGAACGCCGATACGTTCCAAGCTCTATTGGAATACCCGAGAGGTTTTCTGGTCAGCTACTCAACCAGCTTTGGCAACGACGCTCCAGGATTCACGCGTTACATGGGAACGCAGGCAACGCTTACCAACATAGGAGGCGAGGGCAGTCCACGCTATCAGTTAGTTCAAGAGAAAGGCACGCACGAAGACGACGCCGACATCGACGAAAAAAGGTCCTCGAAGTACGTTCTTCTGCCAGGCGAAACCAAGCTTCCGCCGATGGGAATAGACGACCTGTCCCTTGGACATATGTCCAACTGGTTCGAGTGCATGCACTCCCGCCAGCAGCCTCATTGCACGGTACATGAGGGCTTCGCCCACTCAGTGGCGTGCATGATGGCGGCCGAATCCTACTGGTCGGGAAAGAAGCAGTATTGGGACTCGGCCAATGAGACCATTCTGGACCGTGCGCCGGAAAGCTAAATGATTTGCTGCGGCGGTAACTGCGATTACGAAAGGTAATGAACGGTCTGCTCGATCAGTTTGGCGGTGGGCCCGTACGGTTCGCCTGGCGCGTCGAATTCCATCGAGCAGTAACCTCTGTAGCCGCTGGACTTCAAAATATCAAACGACTTCTTCAGGTCAATGCTGAACTGCTTGCCCTGATCATCGGTCTCCCCGTCCTTGACGTGGCAGATGCCGTACGCGCGCTGGAACATCGCCGCGAGCGCCCTATAATTAAAATCAGCATCGCCGGTCAGCATGGAGTTTGCGAAATCGGGCAGGCCGTGCAAGAACGGGCTGTTGACGGCCTCAATTACTTTGACCAGAAAGAACGCGTCTTCGCTGACTAAGTCGTCATTCTCCAGATTCACCACTATATTCTTCCCAGCAGCATACTCACTCACTTCACGAAGACTCTCCGCTGCGTGCTGCACATTCGGCTGCGAGTTAGTTGCGCGTCGATTGTGCGTACGAATGCTAGGCGAGCCAATCTGAACGGCCACATCCACCCACTTCTTGGCATAGGCGATTGCTTTCCTCCGCACCGACGCATCAGCATCGTAGAAGCTGTCTTCACCATCAACCGCGATATTCACAACCTTCGCGTTCGCCTTTCTCAATACCTCGTGGAAGCCGGACAGATACTCGGAATCAAGCGAACGAAAATGTCGGTTGTGCGGTTCGATGTTGTGGACATTAAATCTTCTGACTATCTCGGATGCGAACTCCGTGAGGTCCCTTCCCGGCAAATTACGGTCACGATCGCGGTTGCCGGGACTCTCAATGTATGCGCGAAATGGGTAGGAGGCAACAGCCACTCGATCGCGGGGCGCAGATGGAAACGAGATATGAGGTTCCGACGCCGCGGCAGCGAATACTTTATGTGAACTGCTCGCAAAGGAGATGCCAGCCGCCAGAGCCGAAAACTTTTCGAGAAAATCGCGTCGCGTTAGCAAGTCGATGGGTTTTAGATACGAATTTGCGATTATACTCTCGCGGCCCTCGCCGGAAAACCGCGTCCCCCAAGTCATCTGAGGAGACAACTTTCTGCTTGAGCGGCATTTTGGACCTATGCTAGTTACTTTCCGTCGCAAAAATGCGTTTTCTGACATGCGCCCGGCGACATAACATGCAACGGATATGGTCTTCGGTGGTAATTTAGCGCGTGTCCATTCTCGCTCGCGAGGCGAGTGGACTGTGCC
>Ga0307474_10001317_pt1 | contig 18062 bp, 17 predicted proteins | sample atmos_gasesECM1C_2_FD_203312 | JGI IMG/M metagenome (GOLD analysis project Ga0307474, IMG submission 203312) | Hardwood forest soil microbial communities from Morgan-Monroe State Forest, Indiana, United States - atmos_gasesECM1C_05 | ecosystem: Environmental > Terrestrial > Soil > Temperate... | reverse complement strand
ATTAAGCGTCGGCTACACAATCAGTGACAATACCAAGCCACCGGCTCCGCTCAAGAAGGTCGACACGCTGACGAGCGTGAATCTGGTGTTCGGTTTTTAATTGAACTCACGGAATTGCAAGGAGGGTTTATGGGCATGTTCGACGGCATATTGGGCGGCGTGATCGGTGCCGAAATGGCCACCGTAGTCAATGGGCTCATTCAAAAACATGGGGGCCTGCAGGGCGTCGTCGCCCAGTTGGAACAACAGGGATTGGGCGGCACGGTTCGTTCCTGGGTCGGAACCGGCGCAAACCAAGCCATTACGCCCGATCAGATCCATCAAGCCTTCGGCTCCGACACCGTGAAAGAACTCGCCGCCAAACTCGGCATGTCGCCCGACGTGTTGGCCGCGAAACTTTCGCAAGCATTGCCGCAGGCAATCGACAAGCTGACGCCCGCCGGGGCAGTACCCAAGACCTGAAGCGAGACCGCCATGAACAAAGCGCTGAGTATTCTTGTCATCATCCTATTTGCCGCCGCGGCCCACGCCGCCGATTCCGGGCGGACCTTTATTACACCGCCCGGCGCGGATCCCAAGGTGGCGCCGCCGTACAGCAGCGGCGTGATGGTCAACGGCACGTACTACGTGAGCGGTACCCTCGGAGTCGACCCCGCGACCGGCAAAGTGCCGGCCGATGCCGAGGCAGAAGTTCACCTGGTCCTGGATTCGGTCAAGCAGACCTTGGAGCGGGCCGGACTGACCATGGCCGATCTGGTATCGGTGACGATTTATTGCACCGACCTTGACCTATACGACAAATTCAACGCCGTATATCGCTCTTACTTCCAAGACCACTATCCGTCGCGCGCATTTATCGGCGTTGCAAAATTGGTGCGCGGCGCGCGATTCGAAATAGCGGGAGTTGCGGTAAAACCGGCTAAGTCCCGATAAGGTTTCGTGATTAACGGGTGAGTGAAAACTTGCCTGGGATCAGGTTGCGCGCGGTTGCTCGGTCAGCATCTTGTAGATTTTGAGCACTCGAGGCACGTATGCCATCGTCTCGCTAAACGGGGGTATCTGACCGCCGTTGCGCTCGACCGCCTCTTCTCCGGCGTTATAAGCCGCCAAGGCCAGGCGAACATCGTGGCCGAATCGATCGATGAGAAACTTCAAATAGCGGGCACCGGCATGCACATTCTGCCGCGCGTCATAGGGATTCGAGACGCCAAAGCGGCTCGCGGTCGCGGGCATCAACTGCATCAGGCCAACCGCCCCGCGCTTGGAGACCGCGTGCGAATTGAATCCCGATTCCACCACGATCACGGCTCGCAAAAGATTGGGCTCCAACGCCGCGGACACCGCGGCGTGTTCGATGATGGAGTCGTATTGCGTTGCCTTCGCCAGCAACTGAAGGTCATAGCGGTCGCCGCTCGCGGTCCTGTCCTGCGGCGAGAGAACCAGCAATCGATAGCGGTTGTTGTCCGGGACGTCGGTGTAGTGCCGCTGCCCTTGTGCGTCGATGTAGGTGTAAATCTTAGGGTTCGCCGCGGCGGTCGATGCGGTCAGCAAGATTGCAATGAGAACGGTGAGACGCGGCATAATTGGGCGATCCTTCGCGCAAAGCCTATCCCGGCAGGTGTTTGGCCGATGGGACCTGCTTCAAGAAACCGCCCGGCGACGCACAAATCGGCCTGCCGGGGGCTCAATCGACGTCCGTTTCGAGCGGTTCCAACAAGCTTTCGTCATTGCTGTGAGGCGAGTTGATTCGATCGCTGACGGGATAGGCCAGCAAGCGCTCGTCGGCATACGCCGCGAGCGCCATACCGGCGACATCCACGGCCCCAAATAACCATAATTCGCGCTGCTCGCGTGTCAGCAGAGCGGGCATTCGCAGCCCGGAATTATGGATTTCCGAAATCAGCGGGTTCGCCGGCAGGGTGATGATGCTGCAGCACTCTGTGACGGTGTTCGCATCCACGCTTGATCGTGCCCACAATCCAGCGAAGCCGAACACATCCTGATCGTCCGGGTGAATATAGTATGGCTGTTTACTTGCATCCGGATTGACATGCCATTCATAAAAACCCATCGCCGGAACAATGCAGCGGCGGCCTCGTTTCCAAGGCTCTCGAAACTCAGCGCTGCTTGCCAAGGTCTCGACCGGCGCATTGAAGCTGCCGCGCCTGGCGAGTCCCCATCGCATCATGACACCCGTGGTTCGGCCGTCATTGGCGCGAATGACCGGAACAACTTGCGCGGGGGTCGTGTTGAAGTTCGCCGCGAATCTCCATCCCGTACGTTCGAGTGCGAATTCGCGCTCAATGCTCGACGCATCCGGGCTGACATAGCACCTGCACATCCTCAAAGTTTACGCCGAGGCAAGATTCGTGTCCGAAACGGCTGATTGGAAGCAAAAATACCGCGACTCCTTGATCGAAATGGAGGCAGAGGAAGTTCGCTGGAAGCAGGTCGAACAGGTTCTGCGCCGGCTGGTGGGCCGCTTGTGCGCCGCGGGCATGGGTGTGAACCCCAAGCTCGACGATGAGTTGATTGCACTCGCGGCCGCCAACAGACGCAATGCCGACGCCGACGAGCTTTCCCGGCTGGCGGGTTCGCTAACGACAACCGTGGTGGCGGTCGATGCCACTGCTCCGGTCCCAACGATCACCTTCCCAGCGACGGATATCCAAACCCGGCTGGCGATCAAATCGCTGCTCGAGCGCCTTGCGGCGCGCGATCCGAAAGATCCTGTGGCGCCGGCATTGATCGGAGAATTGGCGAGCGCGAAGAATGACAGTGCCTTGGCCGGTGTCGTGACGCGCGCGGCCGACTTGGTCCAGCGGCATGGCGAACTGCTGCAGCGCGAACGCCTGCAGACCGCGGAGATTCTTGCGGAGGTCACCAAGCGGCTCGAGGAAATGGCTGGTTACCTGTCGGATTCAAATCACGCCAACCGCAGTCACTTCGAGGACACACAAACCTACAGCGATGCGGTCATCTCGCAGATGCGCGAGCTTACCGATGAGGTCGCCGGCGCAACGGAATTGGGCCTGCTGCAGAGCCTGGTGAACGCGCGCCTCGAGCGTGTCGCGCAACATGTCAGCAATTTTCGTGCTCAGGAGGAATTTCGATTGCTGGAGGTCAACGGACGCGCCGAACGGATGCGCACGCGCATCGCCGAATTGGAGCGCGAAACCACCGACCTGCACTCGAGGTTGGACAGCGAAAAGCAAGGCGCGCGAATCGATCCCTTGACCGGAATCGCCAATCGCAAATCGTTCGAAGAGCGTTTCGCGCAGGAAATCGCCCAGAAGCCGCGCACCGACCTGGCTCTGGTCATGCTGCTGTGGGATCTGGACAACTTCAAGGTCATCAATGACAGCTATGGCCACCGTGCCGGCGACCGGGTCCTGCAAAGCGTGGCCGCGTGTTTCATGGCGGCGGTGCGCGGCAATGATTTCGTCGCGCGTATCGGCGGCGAGGAGTTCGTCATGCTGTTGAACGGGGCGAAAATCGAGCAAGCCATGTTCATCGCCAATCAAGTGCGCTCCGCGGTGGAGGCCTTGCGCTTTCATTTTCGAGGGACGCCGGTGCGCGTCACGGTGTCGTGCGGTTTAACTCAAGTGAAAGAAAATGACGGGGCGGAGGCCGCCTTCGACCGCGCGGACGCAGCTTTGTACCGGGCGAAGCACGGCGGCAAGAATGTGTGCGTGGCTGCGTAGGCGCGCCCGCGCCTGCGGGTGTGCTCGCGCTTGCGCGTAAGGCGCGCCCGCCTGCCTAGTTAACAGATATTTAACGCATTTACTCCAATTGCGGCACTGATTTTTGGCGCATCGTCGCTAGAATCAGACTCAAGCAGGGATGTTTCACCTTTCAGTTGGACCCATGGCGCGGCCCGGTCGAGGGTGGTGATATCCACTGAATAGTGCATTGCAGCATAAAGGTATTTTTGGTAACCATGAGCAGCGTTCCTAAAACAGTCCTCGGCGAAACCGTGCTCAGCGATTCGGTGCTGAACGATTCCGTGCTGGGCGATTCCGTGCTGGGCCAAGCAGCGATCGGTGTCCCGGTTGGCGCACCCAGCGCGGTCGCGCAGCCTCGGACTTCTGCGCGGGTTCGCGCGTGGTTGCTCACCGCCATGTTGTTTCTGGTGCCGCTGGTGGCTTACTGGCCGGCGACTTTTCATGACTACGGTCTACGCGATGACTATTCCAACCTGCGCGAAGCGCACGAAGAAGTTGGCAAGGTCCTGCGCTTCTGCGCCTCGCATGCGCGCCCTATCTACGGTTGGCTGTTGCAGGCGACGTATGGACAGACCAGCTCCGTGCAAAATCTGCAGTGGCTGCGCTTTGTCGCGGCGTTGCTTCTCGGCGCCATTTCGCTCGTGAGCTTCCGCGGATTGCGCGCGGTCGGCTGGTCGATCAATACCAGCCTGGTGTTTGCGGTTCTGGTCAGCTTGGTGCCGTCCGCTCAAGTCATTGCAGGTTGGGCGATTGGCTGGCCCTATGCAGCGACCGCGCTGCTCGCCATCGGCGGATTCTTTACCGTGGAAGGCGCATTGGCTCTGGGTCTGCGCGCCGGCGTCGGCCGTGCGGTGGGACAGTGGGCGGTGGCATTGGGCCTGATGGTGGTGAGCGCGCTGATCTATCAGCCGAGCGCTTTGTTCTACTTGGTGCCGCTCGCCGGCGCCCTGATCGCGCAGCGCCGACGCGACTTGGTGCAATCCGCGCGCTGGGTCGGCATCCATCTCGGATTTGTGGCGGGTACGCTGGGACTGGCGTATTGCACGATGTCGCTGTTGTACGCGGCGCATGTCTTCGTCAAGTCCGGGCGAATTGCCTTCGAAACACATTGGGGCGAGAAGATCTCCTGGTTCCTGCAAGAACCGCTGCCAAATGCGCTGAGCGTGTTCGTACTGAACGATAACAATCATCGCGACCATGCGCTGTATTTTGGTTGCGCAGCCCTGGTCGGCGCGATCTTGATCGCCGGCGCCTGGCTCGAGTGGCGGCGCCACGGCATGCAGCGCGGTATCGTTTGGTTGTCGGGATTGTTGGGCCTGCCGGTGTTTGCCTTCGCGGTGAGCATGCTTGCGTCGGAGCGCTACGCGACTTACCGCACGATTCTCGCGATGACGGGGGTGTTGCTGTGCTTCCTGGTCGCTTCGTTCAGCGCCCTCACCGAGCGCTGGAGCACCAATGCGCGCCGCTTGACCGCCATGCTCGCCATTTCAATCGCGTTTTTTACCGCGCAACATCATGCCTACGCGCTAATCGCCGTGCCCCAGGGCAACGAATGGCAGCTGATCGTTGCCGGCGCCAAGCAAGTGCATTTGGATGGCGCGCGACCCCGTATCTTTGCGATTGCGTCCGCCCCGGCGGATATTTCCACCGCCACGATTTATCACGACGAGTTCGGCTCGCTGTCGTCGAATTCCGAGTGGGTGCCGCGGGAAATGTTCAAGCGAGCGATGCATGACTTGCATCCCGACATCGCCAATTTGGACTCGCGCTATGACTTCGCCACCGGGCCGCTGCTGCCGCGGGGGCAGCGCTATGACGTGGTCATCAACCTGCATCGCCTGCAAGAGTTCTACGTCAACAACTGATCCATAGAGTCGGCGAGTCCCTGGCATGCACGCCGGCGGCGTGTGTTAGGTTGGCGTCATGATTACCGATCCCCTGCTGTGGTTTTTCGCAGCGCTTGGCGCCTTCATGGTGGGCGTCTCGAAGGCCGGCATTACGGGCCTGAGCATTCTCTCGATCGCCCTTTTCAATCATGTATTTTCCAGCAGCAAACAGGCCAGCGGGCTGGTGCTGCCGCTGCTGATATTCGGCGACTTCGTGGCGGTATTCTCCTACCGCAAGCACACCCAGTGGCGCTTCCTCTGGCGACTATTTCCGTGGACCGCGGCCGGCGTCGTGATCGGTTATTTCACGCTCGGCCGTATTTCCGACCAAACGGCGCGGATTCTCATCGGTTGGATCATCGTCTCGCTGGCGGTTTTAAGTTTTTGGCGCAAATATGCTTCCGCACCCGCTGAGGAAGAAAGCGCCTTGTTTCATTGGTCGGTCGGTGCGGCCATTGGCATGACTGCCGGCTTCATCACGCTCGTCGCGAACGCCGCCGGCCCGCTCATGGCAATTTATCTGGTGGCGATGCGACTGCCCAAGATGGAATACGTCGGCACCGCCGCCGTGTTCTTCATGCTGCTCAATCTATTCAAGGTACCCTTCATGGTCGATCTGGGGCTGATCACCACACAAAGTTTCAGCTTCAATCTCATGCTGGCGCCGGCCGTGCTCTTAGGAGCGCTGGCGGGACGTTGGCTCCTAAAGCACGTCAATCAGAACCTGTTCGAGCAATTAGTCTTGCTATTGAGCGCAATTGGGGGAATTCTCCTGATCATATAAAGCATTACAGGGGAAAGCACATGTATCAGGGCGGCCTGTCGGTCTAGTCGTATTGATCGCGGATGTCTGGGCGATCGTGAACATTTTTCAAAGCAGCACCGATACCGGCAATAAAGTGCTGTGGATCGTCATCGTTTTTCTGCTGCCGCTTCTGGGATTCATTCTCTGGTACTTCTGGGGTCCGAAGACCGCCCGGGCATAGCGGTCTCTCTGACGCTCCGAGCGGCGGCGGCAGTGGCGAATGCTATGCGCGGCGGCGATGGGGCTGCAGCAACACCGCCGCTTCGTAGCAGCTATCGCGCAACGCTGCGTCGCTGGCCGCCAACATGCGCTCCAGCACTCCCGGCGCGCTCGCAGCCGGAATTTCCGCAAGGCCGCCCAACTTCACCACCGTCGCTTCGAGCGCCGATTGCAGCGCGTCCGCCGCGCCGGAATTTGCATTCGCCGCTAAAACATCCGGGTCCAACAATCGCAAATCGTTGAGCAGCGCAGCCAGCTGCCGCTTGGAGCGCCCGATCGCCTCGAGGCTGCGCGAGTTCGCGGTGCGCTTGAGCAGGGCGATGTCTTGCCGCGCGCCGCTCAAGACGCGATCGAGACGATCAAGCCACTCTATCCAGAACAGAGGATTCTGCATGCGACTTTCCCTGGTTGACTTTAGGCGCCGTGTCGGCGTGCGTTATTATTTCAGGCGAAGACTACCCCGCTTGAGCAGGTCTCGCTACCATTAGATTCGCCGCGGTGCAGTTCACCACCCAAGTTGCAAATCGCCTGTTTGCATATACAGGATATTAATGCGTCCGAGAGATCATGACCGTCACAAATTGGGAACGGCGAATTGGCTGCGCGCCTCTGTGCTCGGCGCAAACGACGGGATCGTTTCAACCTCCAGCCTGCTGCTGGGCCTCGCCGCCGCGCATGCCTCGCACGCCACGCTCTTGCTGAGCGGCATCGCCGCTTTGGTCGCGGGGGCCATGTCCATGGCGGCAGGGGAATATGTCTCCGTGTATTCGCAAGCCGACACCGAAGCCGCGGCGCTGGCCCAGGAGCGTGCGGAGCTGCGCGAGGACTACAGCGGCGAGCGCCGCGAATTGACCGACATCTACATACGCCGCGGCATCGATGCCGCCCTGGCGCGCCAGGTGGCGGACCAGCTCATGGCGCACGATGCATTGGGCTCGCATGCGCGCGACGAATTGGGAATCTCACCCTCATCGAGAGCTCGGCCTTTGCAGGCTGCCATGGCCTCTGCCGCCAGCTTTTCGGTCGGCGCCGCCCTGCCGCTGTCGGTGGTCGCGATCGCGCCGGCACGTTGGCTGATCGCGGCGATCGCCCTCGCCAGCCTGGCGTGCCTGCTCTTTTTGGGCGGATGGTCCGCCAAGGTGGGCGGCGCGAGCGTACGGGTCGGCGCCTTGCGCGTGGCGTTTTGGAGCGCTCTGGCGATGGCGGTTACCACCGCCGTCGGCGCTGCGGCGGGACGCCTTTGAACCCGGCGGTATTCCGTGTCGAGCAGATGGCCGAAGCCGACCGATTGGCAATCATGGGCGGCACGCCGGGCACCCTGCTGATGCAAAATGCCGGCGAGGCGGTCGCCGGCGAGATCAAGCGCCGCTATACCCCTCGGCCGGTCAGCGTGTTGTGCGGGCCGGGCAACAATGGCGGCGACGGTTTTGTCGCCGCAGCCGCGCTGGCGCAATCCGGATGGCCGGTCCGCGTTGCCCTGCTGGGCGATGCCGAAGCGCTTCGCGGAGATGCGCTTTTTTACGCGCGTCGCTGGCGCGGCGCCATCGAAGCGCTCACCCCTGCGGTCATCGACAACGCAGAGTTAGTGATCGATGCGCTGTTTGGATCCGGCCTGAATCGCCGCCTAGACGCCAAGGTCAGGGACGTCCTGACGTACGCCAGCCGCCGCGCCCTCCCCCTCGTCGCTGTGGACATTCCGAGCGGCATCATGGGGGATAGCGGCGAGAATACCGGTGCGGCGCCGGCCGTCTGCACCGTCACATTCATGCGCAAAAAACCGGGACATTTATTGTTGCCCGGGCGCGATGCATGCGGCGATGTCGTGGTTGCCGATATCGGCATATCGAAAGATGTGCTCCACTCTCTGGCCGTAGATACGTGGGAAAATGCGCCGGAACTGTGGCGCACCAAGTTGCCGCAATGGCAGGCCAATGGCAACAAGTACAGCCGCGGCCATGCGCTGCTCTATGGCGGTTACCCAATGACCGGCGCGGCTCGCATGGCCGCGCGCGCCGCGGCGCGTAGCGGCGCCGGTTTAACGACAATTGCGGTGCCGGAGCAGGCCTTTGCGATCTATGCCGCGGCGCTCACGAGCATCATGGCCCAGCCGCTCGTGCAGAATGAGGACTTCGCCCGGCTGCTGGCTGATGCGCGCTACACCGCATTTTCCATTGGACCCGGCGCGGGCGTCAGCGACGCGACGCGTCTTCGCGCGTTGGACATGCTCAAGACCGGCAAGCCGGTCGTGATCGACGCGGATGCCATCAGCGTATTCGCATCGCGCCCGGATGAACTGTTCCAAGCGATCCGCGGAGACTGCGTCATCACGCCGCATGAAGGCGAATTCAAACGTATCTTTGATGTGGCGGGCGATAAGTTAGCGCGTGCACGAGAGGCTGCGCGCCGCAGCGGAGCCGTCGTCGTTTTGAAAGGATCCGACACGGTCATTGCGGCGCCCGATGGCCGCGCCATCATCAACAGCAACGCACCGCCAACCCTGGCCACGGCCGGATCGGGTGATGTTCTCGGCGGGTTCATTTTGGGCCTTCTGGCCCAAAAGATGGATGCCTTTCCCGCCGCCGCCGCTGCCGTTTGGCTGCATGGCGCCGCGGCCGCCGGCTTTGGAGCGGGGCTCTTGGCGGAGGATCTGCCCGATCTGTTGCCGGCTGTGCTGCGCCAACTGGAGCAAACCGCTTCATGAATATTTGGCTGCCGACAGTCAGCCTTCATTCTCTGGTCATCGTCGTCAGCATACTTGTGTACATCCTGACGACCCGCGCGCGGCGCGCGCGTCGACCGCCGTCAATCGCCATCGCCTGGGTGCTCGGAATGATCGCGCTGCCCTATCTCGTTTTGCCGATGTATTTGATGTTTGGCCAGCGCAAACTGCCGCGCAAGAGCTCGCCGCGCGCCGGCGCAAGACCCGCAGAGCGTCACTGGGCAAAGGACCTCATAGAAAGTTTCGGTTTGCCGGCGCCCTCCCCGGCGCTGGTCACCATGCATCAAGACGGAAAGGAGTCGGCAGCGGCGCTATTCGCCACAATGTCGAGCGCGGTGTCGCGACTCGATATCTGCACCTACATTCTTGGCGATGATGCCTTCGGCCGCGAAACCATGCAGCGCATGATCGAGCGCGCGCGCAGCGGCGTGGAAGTCAGGCTGCTGCTCGACGGCGTCGGTGCAATTCAATTGCCCAAGGCGTGCTTCGGCGCGCTACAGCGTGGCGGGGTCGAGACCGCCATTTTCAGCCCCCTATTTGCAAGAAAAACTCAGGGTCCGCGCAATTTGCGCAATCACCGCAAAATGGTGATTGCGGACGGCGCGCGCCTGTGGGCCGGTGGCCGCAACCTCGCCGCCGAATATTTCTGCGGCCTTGCCGGCGCGCCGCCGTGGCAGGATCTGACCTTTGATTTGCAGGGCCCGGTGGCCTTGGCTGCCGCCTCGCAATTCGAATTTGACTGGGTCTCGGCCGGCGGCAAACCCGCATCAGCCCAGATCGATTCTGCCGTGCCTGTTGCCAGCGGCGTGCCGGGCAGCGCCCTCGGCGAGGCGCAGTTTGTGCCCAGCGGGCCGGACCAAAGCGAAGATACGGTGCATTCTTTGTTGATCGATGCGTGTTTTCATGCGCGAGAACGCATGCTCGCGGTGACGCCTTACTTCGTGCCCGATGTCAGCTTGGAAACGGCCATGCGCCTCGCGGCGCGACGCGGTGTGCAGATCGACTTGTGCATCCCCTCGAGCTCCAATCACCGCTTGGCCGACTTTGCGCGCAATCGCGCGCTGCGCTCCTTGAGCCAGGCGGGCGTCAATGTGCATCTGCTGCCCTATATGAGCCACGCAAAAGCCGTGGTGTTCGACGACACCCTGGGTCTCGCCGGGTCGGTGAATCTCGACTCGCGCAGTTTACTGCTCAACTATGAGTGCGCAGTCGTTTTCTACGGGCGCGGCGAAATAAATTGGCTGGCAAACTGGATTGAAGCCTTGATTCCGGCAACGGGGCCGTTTGATTGCCGCCGGCCGAATTTGGTGCGCGATCTTTGTGAAGGACTGCTGCTTACGGTGGCGTATCAACTGTAGCGTAGGAATGATCTGACACGACTTATGATTCGCAATCTTTTCCGCGTAGTATTCGTCGACGTTGCCATTATCGGGTGATCGGTGGAATTCAAGGATTATTACAAAGTGATGGGCGTCGCGCGCGATGCGACTGAGGCACAGATCAAGCAGGCCTACCGCAAACTTGCGCGCAAGTATCATCCCGACGTCAGCAAGGAGAAAGATGCTGAGGCGCGCTTCAAGGAAGTCGGCGAGGCCTATGAAGTGTTGAAGAGTCCGGAAAAGCGCGCCGCCTATGACCAGTTGGGCAAGGACTATCGCCCCGGACAGGACTTCAGGCCGCCCCCGAATTGGGACTCCGGCTTTGAATTCAGCGGAGCCGGTCAGGGAGATGAATCGTATAGCGATTTTTTCGACGCACTGTTCGGCGCACAGGCGCGGGCCGGCCGCGGGCGTCGCGGTGAGCATCCCGGACGCGGCCAGGATCATCACGCCAAGGTGTTGCTCGATTTGCAAGCGTCGCTGAACGGGGGGACGCGTTCATTCACATTGCGCGTGCCCGAAATCGATGCCGAAGGTCGGCTGGTCTCGAAGGAGCGCACGCTGAACGTGCAAGTACCCAAGGGAATTCTAGCCGGCCAACAAATCCGTCTCGCCGGCCAGGGCGAGCCGGCACACGGCAGCGGCACGGCGGGCGATCTTTATATCGAGGTCGAGTTCCAACCGGATCCGCTGTATCGAGTCGACGGGCGCGACATCTACCTGGAGTTGCCGGTAGCGCCATGGGAAGCCGCCCTGGGCGCGACCGTGAAGACGCCCACTCCCGGCGGCAACGTTGAATTGAAAATTCCGGCCGGATCCCACGCGGGCAGCAAATTGCGGCTGAAGGGCCGGGGGATTCCCGCTTCACAGCCGGGCGATTTCTATGTCGTGCTGCAGATCGCCGTACCGCCCGCCAACGACGAGAAAGCCAAGGCGGCGTATGCGGCATTGGCCGCCGCTCTGCCTTTCAATCCTCGCGCCAGCCTCGGAGTCTAATATGTCCCCATCAGACGATCAGGCGTTACCCGGCACCATTTTTGACGAATCCGCAATCTTGAGCATCAAGGACTTGAGCCGCATGTGTTCCGTCGATGAGCGGCACATCGTGGAATTCGTCGAGGAAGGCGTCCTCAACGTCGTCACTGTCAGCAGCGAGTGGCGCTTCACGGGCGATGCGCTGCGCCGCGCCCGGCTCGCGCTGCGGCTGGAGCGGGACCTGGAACTGAATCTTGCAGGCGTCGCGCTCGCGGTGGAATTGCTTGAAGAACTCGCGCAACTGCGCCGCGAGCTCGGAGCGAGACGCTAATGGACAAAATTGTGGACAAAATTGAATCCGACGCCTTCGTGTTCTTTGGCGCCACCGGCGATCTGGCGCACAAGAAAATTTTTCCCGCGCTCTACGCCATGGTGCGCCGGGGCGGATTTCATATCCCAATAATCGGGATGGCGCGCGGCGGATGGAGCTTGGAGAAGCTCACCGAGCGCGCGCGCGACAGCGTGAAGCAAAGCGGCGACTACGACGAGCAGAGTTTCGCAAAACTGGCCGCTCTGCTGCGCTATGTTGACGGCGACTACTCGGATCCTCAGACCTTCTCCAAGCTGAAGAAGGCGCTGGGATTGGCGAAGAGTCCAATTTATTATCTGGCGATTCCGCCCAGCATGTTTGCCAGCGTGGTTCAGGGGCTGCAGAAGTGCGGTTGCGCCGAAACAAACGCCCGAGTCATCGTCGAGAAACCCTTCGGACGGGATCTCGCCAGCGCGCAAGCGCTTGACCGAACCTTGCATGATGTGTTCGGCGAGTCCTCCATTTTTCGCATCGATCACTACCTGGGCAAGGAAGCCGTGCAAAACATTTTGTACTTCCGTTTTGCCAACACGTTTCTCGAGCCGATATGGAATCGCGAATACATCCGCGACATTCAGATCACCATGGCCGAAAATTTCGGCGTTGAGGGCCGCGGCGCCTTCTACGAGGAAGTGGGCGCGATCCGCGACGTGGTGCAAAACCATTTGCTGCAAGTCGTGACGCTGCTCGCAATGGACGCTCCGGTCGGCCACGACCCGAAGACCATGCAGGCGGAGAAATTGCGCATTTTCCGCGCGATGCAGCCTCTCGATCCGAAAGAGGCCGTGCGCGGTCAATTTCGCGGCTATCGCGCCGAGAAAGGCGTGGCCAAGGATTCCCAGGTCGAGACCTTTGCCGCTGTGCATCTGCACATCGATACCTGGCGCTGGGCGGATGTGCCGTTCTACATTCGCGCCGGGAAGAATCTGCCGATCACCGCAACCGAAGTCAGGGTGACGCTGAAGCGCCCGCCGCTGGATATTTTCGATCCCAGCGACAAGATGCCTTCCAACTATTTTCGCCTGCGCCTGAGTCCCGAGGTCGTCATAGGCGAGGGCGCACTGGCGAAGCTCAACGGCGAAGATATGCGCGGCGAGCCGGTCGAATTGATCGCACGCCACAACACGCAGGAAGAAAAGTCTCCCTATGAACGGCTGCTCGGCGATGCAGTGCGCGGCGATACGTCCCTGTTCACCCAGGACGAGTGCGTGGAGGCCGCATGGCGGGTGGTCGATCCGGTGTTGAAAGGCGGTCTGCCGGTGATCGAATACGAACCGGGCACATGGGGCCCGGCGGCGGCCGGTAAAATTGTGGATGCCGGAGAAACCTGGCATGACCCCCAGATCGAGAAATCCGCACCGTGCTGAACGCCGCGTCAACGGCTTTTCTGCTGGACGTTGACAACACATTGTTGGACAACGACCGCTTCGCTGCCGACCTCGGCGATCGGGTGGAGAGCTGCTTCGGCGCCGCGCAGCGCGCCCGTTACTGGGACATTTTCGCTCAGCGGCGCACGGCGCTCGGACTCGCCGATTACCTCGGCAGCTTGCAGGAATTTCGGGTGGGGCTGGATGATGACCCACAGCTGCTCGACATGTCCCAGTTCCTGCTTGAATACCCGTTTACGAGCCGGCTGTTTCCGCACGCACTGGAGGCGATTGCGCACCTCCGCACGCTCGGTTCCCCCATCGTGCTGTCGGACGGGGACATCGTGTTTCAACCGCGGAAGATCCAGCGCTCCGGCATTTGGGATGCCGTCGAGGGCCGCGTCATGATCTATTTGCACAAGGAAAAAGTGCTGGACCATATGCAGCGGCGCTTTCCGGCCGAGCACTATGTTATGGTCGATGACAAGGCGAATCTCTTGGCGGCGATGAAGTCGGTGCTGGGTGCGCAACTGACCACGGTATTCGTGCGTCAGGGGCACTACGCGCTGGCGGCGGAGTCCAATTCGGTAGTCCCTGCGCCCGATCTGGTGATCGAACGCATCGCAGATCTTCTCAATCACAATTCAACCGATTTTAAGGTGCGACCATGAGCATGACGAAGAACTTGCACGATCTGGGTCAAAGTCTATGGCTCGACAATATTACGCGGGAGATTCTCGACGATGGAACGCTGCGCCGCTATATCGAACAATTTTCCGTTACCGGCCTGACCTCGAATCCCACGATATTCGACGAGGCCATTGGTAAGACCGCCGCCTACGACAAAGGCATTCGGCAAAAGGCCGACGCCGGCATGTCGGGCGAAGATCTATTCATCGAATTGGCGCTGGAGGATCTGCGCCGCGCGGCCGATCTTTTCAGACCCGAATTCGACCGCACGAAGGGCATCGACGGCTGGGTATCGATGGAGGTCTCGCCGCTGCTGGCGAACGACACCAAGAGTACGCTCGATGCGGCGCTGCGAATTCATAAACAGGCGAATCGCCCGAACCTCTACGTGAAAATACCGGGAACCCCTGCCGGCGTGCCCGCGATTGAGGAGGCCATCTTTGCCGGCGTTCCGATCAATGTGACCCTGCTGTTCTCGCGTGAACAATACCTGAAAGTCGCCGAAGCCTACATGCGCGCCATGGAGCGCCGTATCGCCGCGGGACTGGACCCGAAAATCAATTCGGTTGCGTCCGTATTCGTCAGCCGCTGGGATCGCGCCGTCGCCGACAAAGTGCCGCAGGAGTTGAGCAACCGGTTAGGTATCGCCATCATGCAGCGCACCTACAAGGCGCACTGCGACTTGATCGCCGGCAAGCGCTGGAAGGATCTGGAAGCCAAAGGTGCGCGCAAGCAGCGCATGCTGTGGGCGAGCACAGGAACGAAGGATCCGAAATCCCCGCCCGGCCTCTATGTCGAGGCGCTGGCCGCGCCGGAAACCGTCGATACCATGCCGGAAAAAACCTTGTTGGCGTTTGCACAAAGCGGCAAGCTCAACGGCGTCATGGCGAAAGACGGCGGTGGTGCGGAAGATATGCTGGCGCGTTTTGCCCGCGCGGGCATCAATGTCGAAGCCCTCGCCGAGCAACTGCAGGTGGATGGCGCCGCGTCGTTCGTCAAGTCGTGGATTGAGCTCATGCAGCGCATCAAGGACAAGAGCGCCGCGCTGGCGACCACTTGAGTTCGCGGATCAATCCCCTCGCCGGCAAGCCGGCGCCCGCCGCCTCGCTGGTGAATATACCGCGGCTGATCACGGCGTATTACAGCGAGCGGCCGGATCCTTCGGTGCCTGCGCAAAGAGTCGCCTTCGGCACGTCGGGACATCGCGGATCCTCCTTCGAAATTAGCTTCAACGAAGCGCATGTGCTGGCGATCAGTCAAGCCATCTGCGAATACCGCAAACAGCATGGCATCGATGGACCGCTGTTCATGGGTTTCGATACGCACGCGCTGTCGGCGCCGGCGTTCGTCAGCGCGCTCGAGGTGCTGGCGGCGAATGGCGTTGAAGTGATGATTGCGGCGCAGGATGAGTACACGCCGACCCCGGCCATCTCGCATGCCATCCTCACATACAACCGCGGCCGCACCGGTGGCTTGGCCGACGGCATCGTCATCACGCCCTCGCACAATCCTCCCGACAATGGCGGTTTCAAGTACAACCCGACGAATGGCGGGCCCGCGGATACGGATATCACCCAATGGATCGAGAATCGGGCGAACGATCTGCTGCGGCCTGGCGCGCCGGGCATCAAGAGAACTCCGTACGCCGCGGCACGGCGCGCGGCAACGACACATACGCACGAATACCTGACGAACTACGTTGCAGACCTTGGCAACATCTTGGATATGAATATCATTCGCGATTCCAAGATACACATGGGTGTCGACCCTCTCGGCGGCGCCGGTGTGCATTATTGGCCGCGCATTGCGCAGCAGTACGGCCTCGACCTGACCGTTGTGAACGATGAGGTCGATCCGACCTTTCGATTCATGACGCTCGACTGGGACGGAAAGATCCGCATGGATCCCTCTTCGCCCTACGCCATGGCGCGCCTCATCGTTCTCAAAGACCGCTATGACATCGCCTTCGCCTGCGACACGGACCACGACCGGCATGGAATCGTCACGGCGAGCAGCGGATTGATGCCGCCCAATCACTATCTGTCGGTGACGATCGACTATCTATTCAGCAACCGCGGTCGTTGGCGTGCCGATGCCGCGGTCGGCAAAACCGTGGTGAGCAGCGCGATGATTGACCGGGTGGGCGGCCGGCTCAAGCGCCGGGTATTCGAGGTGCCGGTCGGCTTCAAATGGTTTGTCGACGGGCTCATCGACGGTAAATTGGGATTTGGCGGCGAGGAAAGCGCCGGCGCCTCGTTCAGCCGAATCGATGGCAGCGTGTGGACCACCGACAAAGACGGCATCGTGCCGGCGCTCTTGTCGGCGGAGATCACCGCCCGTACCGGCAAGGATCCCGGCGCGCACTACCAGGCGCTGACGCAGGAACTTGGCACCTCCTATGCCGACCGCATCGACGCGCCTGCCACGCCTTCGCAGAAGGCGAAGCTCGGCAAGCTTGATCGGCGGCAGGTCAACATCAAGGAGCTTGCCGGCGAGCCGATCGAACAAATTCTCACGCAGGCACCCGGCAATAACGCGCCGATCGGCGGCGTCAAAGTGACCTCGCAGGGCGGCTGGTTCGCGGCACGCCCCTCGGGCACCGAGAACATTTACAAGATCTACGCCGAAAGCTTTCATGACGATGCGCATTTGCGCCGGCTGATTCACGAGGCGCAGAGCATTGTCGACGGGGCGCTCGCGGGCTCCTAGCGCGGCACTCACTTGGCAGTTTCCGATGACATTGCGCTGACGGCTACCGCCAAGCGGTTGCTGCCCTGGCTGGTTGCCGTCGGATTTTTCATGGAATCGTTGGATACGACGATTCTCAATACAGCCGTGCCTGCCATCGCGCAGGCACTCGATGTGCCGGTCTTGAGCATGAAGGCGGTGCTGGCCAGCTATACCTTGAGTTTGGCCGTCTTCATACCGATCAGCGGCTGGATGGCCAATCGCTTCGGGACACGCAAAGTGTTTGCATCCGCCATCGGCATCTTCACGCTCGGCTCATTCCTTTGCGGCATCTCCCGTGACATCCACTTACTGGTGGCCTGCCGCATCCTGCAAGGCAGCGGCGGCGCGATGATGATTCCGGTGGGCCGCATCACCATGGTGCGTACGTTTGCAAAATCCGAGCTCATCAATGCAATGAGCTTCGTCGCCATTCCCGGGCTGGTGGGCCCCATGCTGGGTCCGGTCCTCGGTGGCGCGATCATCGGATACTTTCATTGGAGCGTGATTTTTTTCGTCAACATTCCAATCGGCCTGTGCGGCCTGGTACTGGTCTATCGGCATTTGCCCAACTACCGCGAGACTCGCAATTACCCGCTGGATATCATCGGGCTGGTCTTGTTCGGCTCGGGAATTGCGTTGCTTTCCTATGTGCTCGAGGTGTTCGGCGAAACGACCTTGAGCGGCCGCGAGATATTGGGATTGCTGGCCATCTCGGCCGCCCTGCTGGCCGCTTACGGCCTGCATACCAAGCGCATGGCTCACCCGTTGCTGCGCCTGAAGCTTCTGGCAATTCGCACGTTCCGCGTCGCCGTCAGCGGCAATTTATTCACGCGCTTGGGGATAGGCGGAATCCCGTTCTTGCTGCCGCTGTTGTATCAGGTCGGACTTGGGTTCACGCCGATTCAGTCCGGGCTGCTGATCATGCCGCAGGCCTTCGCCGCGATGAGCCTGAAATTGACCATGCCGTTGATCTTGAAGCGATTCGGGTATCGAAGGGTGCTCATCATCAATACCCTCCTGCTTGGGCTGATGATCATGCTGTTTGCCACCATTCACCTCGGCACGCCCGTATGGCTCATCGTCGGCATGGCCTTCATCTATGGCTTCCTGACTTCGATGCAATATACGAGCATGAATACCCTCGCCTATGCGGATATCGGCGAGCACGAAACGAGCGGCGCCAGCACCATTGCCAGC
>Ga0307474_10001316_pt1 | contig 18071 bp, 16 predicted proteins | sample atmos_gasesECM1C_2_FD_203312 | JGI IMG/M metagenome (GOLD analysis project Ga0307474, IMG submission 203312) | Hardwood forest soil microbial communities from Morgan-Monroe State Forest, Indiana, United States - atmos_gasesECM1C_05 | ecosystem: Environmental > Terrestrial > Soil > Temperate... | reverse complement strand
GCCGAGTCTGGCACAGGAAGAGGTGCGGGATTCTCGGCGGTCCTTCTGGACGATCAAGCACGGGATCAAGATGAGCGCCATGCCCGCGTGGGGAAAATCGCTGGACGATGCGGCGATTTGGGATATCGTCGCGTTCGTTCGCAAGCTGCCGCAGATGTCGCCGGAGACTTATCAGCAGCTCGCACAGGGGCACTCCGGAGCGACGGTCTCAGCGCTGCAAGCCGATGCGCCGCGATAACTCCTGAAATCTCGCGTCCGACCGCAGAGGATCGAAGGCGGGGCGAATGAGAATCGAGGGGTTGAATCGAGCGTCATAAGCTTTGTCCAGCCATTTCATCGCTTGGTCCGGCTCTCCGAGCCCGACATAAATCAATGCAATGCTGGCATTGGCCGAGGGGTTCAGATCCGGTCGACCCTCCATGTCCTTGGCCATTTTCAGCGCCTCCGCTTTTCGTCCTGAGACCGCGTACGCGTAGGCAAGATTGGCGTCGAAAGCGGCCAGATGCCCGGACAGTTCGATTGCCCGTTGAAATTCGGCGATGGCCGCCGCGTACTGATGCTCCTGCACCAGCGCCTCGGCCAATTGAAAGTGGCCCACGGCAAAGTTCGGATCGAGCGCCAGCGTTTTCCTGCTTTGGCGCACGGATTCTTCGAAGAGATGGGAGGCACACAGTGCGTCTGCCACGTCTGAGCGAATGATCAGGGAAAGGGGATCCAGGCTCTCCGCTCTTCTCATTTCGAACATGCCGGCGGCATTTTGCCCCAGAACGAGCAAATGCCAGGCGTACCACTGATGCGCAATCGCGTAACTCGGATTCAGATTGATCGCCAGTTGGTACTGCTTCTCGGCGGCATCCCAGTCCCAAAAATAGAGGTCCAGCACAAAAGCAAGAGAGGTGTGAGCCTCGCCGAGACGGTCGTTCAGGGCCAGCGCTTCGTTTGCCGCGGCCTTGGCGAGCGGGAACGCCTCCGACGGCGGCAAAATTCCGTATTCCCAGTCTCCCGCCAGTGCGTAGGCGTCAGCCAAACCCGAATAGGCCTCGGCATTGCTCGGATCAACGGCGATCGAACGTTCGAAATATTTGATGGCTTCTTTCAAACCTTCGTCGGTCCGCTTGTTCCAGTAGTAGCGCCCCTTCAGATAGCTGTCATATGCCTCCGCGTTCACCGCCTTCGGCGTTTGCAGTGCCATGTGCTGTTGGCTATTCACAGAAACGCGAATCTGATCGGCAATGGCTTGAGCCACCTGGTTCTGCAGAATGAGGGTGTCGCGAGAGTCGCCCTCGTAGCTATGGGCCCAGATGTGTTCGTCCGCCGGCACCCGGATCAACTGAGCGGTAATACGGACACGTTCGCCCGAACGCAAGATGCTGCCTTCAACGACGGCTTGAACATCGAGTTCATGGGCGATCTCGGCCAGCGGCTTACGCAAGTGCTTATAGGTCATCACCGAGGAGCGGGAGATGACGCGTAAGTCGCCAATCTGGGCCAAGTGGGTGATCAATTCATCGGTCATCCCGTCGGCGAAATAGTCCTGCGATGCATCCCCTGAGAGATTTTCGAGCGGCAGCACCGCCAACGAGTGAATCGAAGGCAGAGAGGAACTCGACGGCGAACGAATCCAAATCAGAGCTGCCACCGATAGCAGCAGCAACGCCAGGCCGGCGATCGCCCAGGCGGCGATCCGCCGCGACCAACCCATGGCGCGGCCGGAATTGCCGCGAGTGTGTGAATCGACGGACGCGTTGTCGAGCGGCGCGTTGTCGAGCGGTGCCGTGTCGACTGGCACGGTGCCGACCCGCGTGACATCCGCCAAAAACCGGTAGCCGCGTCGAGCGACGGTCTGAATGAAACGGGGATTGTCGGCTGAATCGCCGAGTGCATCGCGGATCTTGCTGATCGCCTTGTTGAGGCCGTGATCGAAGTCCACGACCGTCTGAGGCCACAGGCGCGCCCGCAACTCCTCGCGGGTCACCAGCGCTCCGGGTTTCTCCAACAGCGCTGCGAGCAGCAGGAAGGGTTGCTCTTGCAAGGGCAAGCGCTTGCCAAGTTTCGTCAGTTCGCACGCGACGAGATCGGCCTCGAAAACGCCGAACCTCAGACGTCCGGCTGAGTGGTTGGCTTGCTGCATGAGGGCCTGTATCCGGGGACGATTCCGGTGCGCGAACCATTCTCGCACTGTCGCACCCCAAGCGTCGCTGGATTCCGACATCCTGCCGTTGGGCGGACCCTTTCCCGCGGGGCGCTCCGTGGCGAGGAGAGTATTTCATAAACATTTGATTTTATTAATTTATATGGGGGACCGGGCCTTCAGCGAGAAAGGAGCGTCGCGCCATTGAGGCGCGCGCAGAAATAGTTCACATAGACGGCGAGTTCAAACTATCCACGCCTTTCGAGGGTTGCCATGAATTCCCGTGACGAGCGGCGCTTCCACAGCGTCGTACTGCCGCATCTGTCCGATGCGTATGCGCTCGCGCGATGCATCACCGGAAGCATCGCCGACTCCGAGGACGTGGTGCAGGATGCCTGTCTGCGGGCATTGCGCGGAATCCACAGCTACTCCAACGGAAATGCGCTGGCCTGGGTGTTAACCATCGTGCGTCACAGCGCATACGACTGGCTTCATAAAAATCGACCGGCCAATCTCGTTTTAGCCGATGACCCGGAAGAGCTCGAGCGAGCGCACCTCGGCGAACAGACCCTCGCCGACCCTGAGAAGGCGGTCCTCGTGAATCAACAGAAGGCGCTGCTCGAGACCGCGATTGCAATGTTGTCTCCACACCACCGCGAAACACTCGTGCTCCGCGATGTGTGCGGCCTGACGTACCGCGAGATCTCGGAACTCACGGGGACATCCATCGGCACCGTCATGTCCCGCCTCTTCCGTGCGCGGCGTCATCTCGTCGCGACGGCGACGCTGCGCCAATGCCATCATCGCACGCTGTAGCCGCGGCCCTCCAAGCACGCCGATTCAGCCCGAAGATAATCCTGCCGCCTCGCGGACGAGCCTGCAGCTGGGACGGAACTAGCCGCAGGTGAGGATTCGACCCCACTTTGGTCGGCCGCCCAGCGCTGACACTCGATGCGATCGGTCGCCTGCTGTGCGCTGGTCTGGCCGTTCCTGGGGTACGCGAATAAGACGACGTTCTCGAGCGGGGTCGTCGCGACCTGGCTTGCGAGGTTCTGCGGTGGGCGTACGGTCTCATATTGACCTACCACTCCGTTCCACTGGTAGAAGTTGTCGTTGGCGTAATAGTACGGACTGCCGCCCCACCAATACGTCGAGTAATAGAGCGGAAGGGCATCGAAGAATAGACCGTAGTCGAGAAGGCCAAAGCCTCCGTAGTAGCCGAAGCCGCCGTAGCCGAAGCGACCATAGCCATAACCGCCTCGTCGGCCGCCGTAGCCGCCGCGGCCCCCACGTCCGCCGCCGTAGCCTCCCGCATGCCCGCCGCCTCCGCCGTAGGCACCGCCGCCGTGACCAGCGCCGCCATGGGCCTGCGCAATCGTTGCCGTGCTTAGCGCAAGTCCGGCGGCCAGCGCGATTGCACCCGCTCGCAACTTGTTAATTTTCGCTGTATTGATCATCGCGTAACCTCGCCTGCTGTTGTGCCGCTAGTTAATTTGACTCGCGGCACGCGCGCTTTATTCCGACATTCAGCCAACGTTTTGGCGGATTAGCTCGAGGCGGCCCAGATGTTGAGTTCGCCATCGCGCGCTTCGGCGTCGATCCTGTCGAGTTCGTCTTGCCGGAACGTCTGGTTGCGCAGCGCGCCAAGGCACTCCTCGATCTGGGGCCAGCTGCTCGCGCCCACGAGCGCGCTGGTGACCGCCGGCTTTCTAAGCACCCATGCGATCGCCATCTGCGCGAGACTCTGGCCACGTTGTCGGGCCATCTCATTGAGCGCACGCACACTGGCGAGATTGCGCTCGCTCAGCATCGACTTGCGAAACGACTCGTTCTGAACCGCGCGCGAGCCATCCGGAATTCCGTGCAGGTATTTGGCCGTGAGTAGACCTTGCGCCAGCGGCGAAAACGCGATGCAGCCGATGCCTTCCTGCTCGAGCACGTCCAGCAACTCCTGCTCCACCCAGCGGTTGAGCAGCGAATAGGAGGGCTGATGAATCACGAAGGGCGTTCCGAGCCCGCGCAAGATGGCAGCCGCCTCCCGAGTCTGCTGCGCACCGTAGGATGAAACGCCGACGTACAGGGCCTTGCCGCTGCGAACGGCGGTATCGAGCGCGCCCATCGTCTCTTCGAGCGGCGTGGCAGGGTCGAAGCGATGCGAATAAAAAATGTCGACGTAGTCGAGATGCATGCGCCTGAGGCTTTGGTCCAGGCTGGCGAGCAGGTATTTGCGCGATCCCCACTCGCCGTAGGGTCCCGGCCACATGAGATAGCCCGCCTTGGTAGAGACGATGATCTCATCGCGGTAGGGAGCCAGATCAGTCGCCAGGATGCGGCCGAAGTTCTCTTCGGCTGAACCTGGCGGTGGCCCGTAATTGTTGGCGAGATCGAAATGTGTGATGCCGTGATCAAAGGATTTGAGGACCATCGCACGCGCATTCTCAAACGCCGTGGTGCCGCCGAAGTTCTGCCACAGACCGAGTGAGATGCGCGGCAATTGCAGCCCACTGCGGCCGCAACGCGCATAGGGAAGCGATTCGTATCGATGAGGCTCGGCTGTATGCATCACTGGACTCCTTTGCGTTGTTCCGCCACATGCTCTCGGATGATCGCCGCCAACCGCAGTGCGCCGGGACCGGCATAGTCGCGGTCGGCGAACACCAGGTAGAGATCGCCCCAGCGCTCGCCGCCTTCGCGCAGAGGCAGCGCTTTCAGTTCGCCGCGTTCCAGTTCGCCGCGGATTGTCTCCTCCGGGAACCAGGCAAACCCCAAGCCCATGACGGCTGCGTGGATCGAGGTGGCCTTCTGGCTCACCGTCCAGCTCTGCTCCGCGCCGAGCCAGCTGCCGCTGCGGCGATGGCTGCCTGTATCGCGGATGATCAGATGGCGATGCTTGCGCAGATCTTGTAGCGTCAGTTCGCGACCGAGCCGATGCAATGGATGGTCCGGGTGCGCGGCGGCGATGAAGCGCAAGCGCATCAGCGGGTCCCCGATGAAACCCGCCGGCACTTGCGAGCCGATGGCCAGATCAACCTTACGCTGCAATAGGGCCTCTTCGGTGCCGCTGAGCACGCTCTCGTACAACTCGATGCGCGTCTGCGGCCGTTCATCGGCGAAGCGCGCGAAGCATTGCAACAGCAGCCATGTGGGAAAAATGATCTCCACCGACAGCCGCAGTTCGGGTTCCCACCCCGCGGCGAGAGTTCCGGCCGCTTGCTCGAGCGCGCCGGCTTCATCCAACAGTGCTTTGGCGCGGCGGTACAGAACCACGCCGGTCGGCGTCAGATGCGCCTTGCGGCCGATCACTTCGAAGATCTTCACGTCCAGCAGCGCTTCCATCTTCTGCACGGCATAGGTCACCGCGGATTGGCTTTTGTGCAGGGCCGCGGCGGCCTGGGCATAGCCGTTGGCGTCCACCACTGCCAGTAGGGAACGCCATTGTTCAAGGGAAATGCGCGGGCTGGAGGCCATATATCCATTAAATAGATAGTTAGACCCTAAATATTCTGCTTTTTTATCTATCCAATCAATACTTAAATATCCACACGGTGAAACGGATCCATCCAGCTACTATTCGAGGAGATAGCCCATGACCACTTTGTTGCAGATCAATGCCAGCATCAACCATGACAGCGGCCTGTCCAGCCAGTTGGCCAACCAGTTCGTCGCGGCTTTCCAGGCGCGCCATCCCGAGGCGCACATCGTGGTGCGCAACGTCGCGGCAGCCGAATCTGTGCCGCACCTCAACGCAGAGCGCTTTGGCGCCTTCATCACGCAGGCGGAGAATCGCAGCGCTGCCCAGCACGCGGTGGTGGCCTACTCCGATTCGCTGATCGATGAACTCAAGCGGGCCGACGTGATCATCCTAGGCTTGCCCATGTACAACTTCGGTGTGCCGTCGCAACTCAAGGCGTACTTCGACCACGTCGCCCGCGCCGGCGTGACCTTCAAGTATACCGAGAAGGGCCCGGTCGGCCTGCTCACCGGCAAGAAGGTGTATGTGTTCGCGGCGCGCGGTGGACTGTACGCCGGTACCCCGTTGGATACCCAGACCAGCTATGTGCGCGACTTCCTGCGCTTCCTCGGCATCACCGACGTGGAATTCGTCTACGCCGAAGGCCTCGCCATCAGCGCGCAAAGCAAGGAAGCGGGCCTCGCCAAAGCCGCGGCCGAAATCGCGCGGCTCGCTGCCTAAAATTGCCGATCAAGCAAGATATTCAAAAGGAGATTTAAGATGAGTATCCGAACTCTGGCTCATGTCATCGAATCGATGCCGACGTCCGACGGCGCCGGCGTCAAATTGCGCCGCAGCCTCGGCAGCCAGCGAGGTTTGCAGGTGGATCCTTTCCTGATGCTCGATGAATTCTATTCCGACGACCCGAACGATTACATGGCCGGCTTCCCGGCGCATCCGCATCGCGGCTTCGAAACCGTCACTTATATGCTCGATGGCCGCATGCGCCATGAGGATCACCTCGGCAATCGCGGCGATCTTGGCCCGGGCGACGTGCAGTGGATGACGGCGGCGCGCGGCATCATCCACTCCGAGATGCCGCAGCAGAGCGAGGGCCGCATGCGCGGCTTCCAGCTGTGGCTCAATCTGCCGTCAAAGGAAAAAATGCAGCCCGCGAGCTATCGCGACATTCCCGCCCGCGAGATTCCGCGGGTATCGCTGCCGCAGGGTGGCGAGGTGAAGGTCATTGCCGGGACGTTCACGCTGGACGGCGGCATCACCCGGGGTCCGGTCAACGGCAGCGACGCCAAACGCAGCACCGATCCCTTGTATCTCGATGTACGCCTGCCGGCCGAAAGTGAATTCATGACGCAGGTGGCGGCCGGTCACAATGCCTTCCTGTATGTCTATGAGGGCAGCGCCAAGATCGGTGCGGCCGCCACGGCCAAGCCGCTGCCGCATCGGGCGGCCGGCGTCTTGTCCGAGGGAGACAGCGTACGCGTGCAGGCCGGCCCGGACGGGGTGCAATTTCTGCTGCTGGCGGCCAAGCCGTTGGGCGAGCCGGTGGTGCAGTACGGTCCGTTCGTGATGAACACGCGTGAGGAAATCGAGCAAGCGCTCGCCGATTATCGCGCCGGGCGCCTCGCCACTGCGGCTTAGAATGCGCGCATGTTGAGAGCGCTGCGCCGGTTGGCGAAAAAAATAGTCGGGATGCGGCGTTCACTGCGGTCGCGCGCGAGGGGCCGCAGTCGCTTTCTCACGGCGAGATTCAAGGATCCGCACGCGTCGGGTGTGTTCCGGCTGGGGCTGCGCCGGCATGACCTGGGGTATCGACTCTATCTGCCGACGGGCTCGTCGCGCCGCGACAGCATGCCGCTTGCCGTCATGTTGCACGGATGCAATCAAGATCCGCTCAGCTTTGCCGAGGGCACCCGCATGAACATGCTCGCCGAGGAATACGGCTGTGCCGTGCTGTATCCGGAACAAAGCAAGCATTCGAACCCGCTGCGCTGTTGGAATTGGTTCGAACCAGCTTCGCTCGCCGGGCAGGGTGAGGCAGCGCTGCTTGCCCGGCTGATCGATCAAGTCACGCACCGCCGACCCATTGATCCGCAACGCGTCTATGTGGCGGGGATGTCGGCGGGCGGTGCGATGGCCTGCCTCTTGGCAGTGCGCCACAGTCGGCTGTTTGCGGCCTGTGCCATCCATTCCGGCTTGATGTACGGCGCGGCAATCTCGCCCGCGCAAGCGCTCGCCGCGATGCGGTCCGGGCCGTCGTCCGCGTCGATGGAAAAGGCGCGCCAATTGGTGCGGGAGACGCATGAATCTGTAACCGTGCCGACGCTCGTCATCCACGGGGACCGCGATACCACCGTCAATCCCTTGAATGCGGATCAAATCATCGAGCAACTCAAGCTACGGGCTGAGGAAGTCGATCCGAGCGCAGGTCCGCTGTTGACGTCCGAGGAGCGCCGCGTCGAGAACCGTGGCCGCCCCTACCGGCAACAGGACTCGACGCAGCAGGGACGGCTCGTGCTGCGCAAGATTCTGGTTGAGGGATTGGGTCATGCCTGGAGCGGCGGCGATATGCGCTATGAGTTCAACGACGCCAATGGGCCGGACGCCAGCCGGCTCATCCTCGATTTCGTGATGCAGTATCAGCGGCAAGCTCGTGCGATCGCGGCGCGCCCGCGGGTTGCGCAGGGAGGCGGGTAGGGCGACGATTGCTCATGAGCATGAACAAAGTGGATTTTGCCATCGTGGGAGCGGGTGCCATCGGGTCCATCATTGGCGCCCATTTGGCGCGCTCGGGCTGCAAGGTGGTCATGTTGGCCAGAGGCGGCCGCGCCCAGCAAATAGAAGAGGACGGTCTACGCATCACAGGCTTGGCCGAGTTTTCCCAGCCGGTATCCGTCGTCACCGAGCCGGCGCGCCTGCGCGCAGCGGACGTGCTCATCATGGCGACAAAAACGCGGGACTCGGCGGCCGCCCTGGCGCCGCTACGCGGCGCATCGATCGATGCGGCATTGTCCATTCAGAATGGGATCATGAAAAATGATTTGCTTGCCGATTGTGTTGGCCGCGAGAGAGTCCTCGGCGCCTTGGCCGACACCAGCGGGGAGCTCAAGCCTTCCGGTGAAGTCATGTTCAGCCGCAATGCCAACATCTATATCGGCGAACTCGATGGCGGGAATAGCCTGCGCGCGCAAAAGATAGCGGGCGCCATTGATGCCTCGGGGGTGCGGGCCGCCGCGGTAGCGGATATCCAGCGCCTCGAATGGTCCAAGTTTGCATCCTGGGTCGGCATGATGGTCCTATCCGTGACGACGCGCGTCTCGACGTGGAAATATTTCAGCGATCCTGGCTCGGCGCTCGTGCTGGTGCGTCTCATGCGCGAAATCAACCTGCTGGCGGCTGCCCACCGCATCGAATTGTCGGATCAATCCGTACTCCCCGTGGCCACTCTGTGTCGAGAGTCGGAACCAGAAGCCGTCGCCGCCATTCAGCGCTTCGGAGCTCACCTGCAAGCGACCGCGCCCCAGCATCGAATGTCATCACTGCAGGATCTGGAGGCCGGACGCGCATTGGAAGTTGAAGAGACATTGGGCTGGGCGGTGCGGACGGCTCGCCAGCATCGCCTGGCGTTGCCGCTGCTGGATTCGTGCTACCCCCTCGTTGCGGCCATCGATCGCCTCCGCAGTTAGGTCCGCGCGGGATGACATGCGGATTACCGAGTTTCGTGCGGTGACGCACGTCACGTTTTGGAATTCCACGACGAAGAATTACGCCGCCCGATCCGGCAAAAACCTATGAATTTGCGCGGATTGACCGCCGACCCCGATGTCTGCTTTTCACGACGCGGCCGACACTTGCGTTGCCCGTTCGATCATGCAAACTCAGCTCAAATTACGGAGAGGACTGTCATATGCGGTTAATCATGTTGGTCGCGGTATCACTCGTCGGCACTGGTCTCAGTTACGCGGGCGGCCTGGATATTCACGTCATGTTGTCGGGCGAGGTGGCGCCCGGCTTGTACGGTCAAGTGAATCTCGGCAACGAACGTCCGCCGCCGGTCGTCTACGCGCAGCCCATGTTGATCGAGCCGCAGGCAGCGCCGCCGCCGCCGATTTATCTGCATGTACCGCCCGGACACGCAAAGAATTGGCGCGTGCACTGTCATGAATACAATGCCTGCAACCGGCCCGTGTATTTCGTTCGATCGCAGGAATACGATCCGGAGTACCAGCGCCACTATCAAGAGCACGAGCGAGACCGCGAATTGGAGCGGCAGCGCTGGCAAGACCACCAACGGAATCAGGAGCGTGATCGCGACGGCGATCACGATCGAGGACACGGACGCGGCCATGACGGGGACGAGCGCGGACACGGACATGAAGGCCATGACCAACACGACGACAGATGAGCGAGTTCGCAGCGTGGGCAGCCGGGCCGCCAGCCTATTGGTGGTAGGGACCCTGCTGCTGACGCCCTGGGTCGCAGTGCATGCGGCGGAAGATGCGCCGCATGAGTCCGCGATCTCGACGCACGCGAGGGCGTTTGGCGCGGCTGTGAGGCACGATTCGCAGGTGGTGGGTGCCAAATGCAAGGAGGGCGCGCAGCGGGTTGCGGTCGCCGCCCGCGCGGTCGGGCATGAGATTGCCACTGCCGCCAAACGCGGCGCGGCACAAACGCGAGCCGCGTTTCACGGCGAAAAGCCGGCGGCGCCGCCGGCGAGTTAGCGCCTATCCCTGCCGATCCCAAAACAACAGCACCACGCCGATCATCACCACGCCCGCCGCGAACCACTCCCAGGTCGAGACGATTTCGCGGCCCAGCGTCACCCCGAGAATGAGCGCCACCAGCGGATTCACCAACGAATAACTGGCGGCAACGCTCGACGAGGTGCGCGCGAGCAGCAACATATAGGCGCTGAACGCGATCAGTGATCCGAACACGACCAGGTACCACCACGCCAGCCAGACTCCGGTCTGCAAGGGCCAATGCCAGGGTTCGCCGCGCACAGCCGACATCACGAGCAGCGCAACTCCACCGCACAGCATCTCGGTCGCGAAGCCGGTCGCGCCCGGTGCGAGCGCAAATCCCCGCTGAGCGAGAACGCTGCCGAGGGCCCATCCCGTCGTGCCAACCGTGATCGCGGCGAGTCCGGCCGGAGAGGCGCGCAGACCGGCCCCTTGAGTGAGCATCAGCACGCCGCCGAGGCCGATAAAAACCGCCAGCACCTCACGGCGCTGCGGATGGGTGCCAAAGGCAAGATTGATCACCACCAGCAGCAGCGGAATCACGGCGATGAACGCCACGACCAGACCTGAGCCGATGGTTTGTTCGGCATAGGCGACTCCGCCCATTCCGCCGCCGAGCATCAGCGTGCCGACGAGCAGCGCGTTGCCCCACTGCCGGGTACTTGGCAATGTTGCCCCGCGCGCCAGCTGCCACGCCAACAGGAGTCCGCCGGCAAATAGGAAACGGGTGGCCATCAAAAAATAAGGCGCAAAGCCCGCCAGCGCGAAGCGGATCACGAGATAGGTCGAACCCCACACCAGCCAAGTCGCGGCGAGGCAACTGAGAATCAGGGGCGAGAGTGCACCCGGCGGGGCAATCACTTTACCTGTGCTATTCATGGTATGCGACGCTTCAAATCCATCTGCTCTTTGTAGCACGGACGGAATGGTTCCGACTTGCGCAGCAGTCGGCCGGTGGCGTACAAAGCGGGGAAGGGGGCGGAAAATGGTGAAACCTGCAGACTGGGTGGGACAGTGAGATTTCTGCCGCTCATATGGTCCGGCATTTGGCGCAAGCCCGGACGCGCCATCCTGATCTTTCTGCAGGTTTGCGTCGCCTTCGCGCTTTTCGGCGTGCTCCAGGGCCTGAAGACCGGCGTCGAACAGTTGGTCCGCGCCGCGCGCGCTGATGTGCTGCTCGTCCACGGCAGTCTGAGCCTGATCGATTCCTTGCCGTTGAGCCTGCTCGACCAAATCAAATCGGTACCCGGCGTGGAAGTGGTCGTTCCTGTGGAGTTGTCCGGGGGCATCTACCAAAACCCCAGTCAGAAATTGGGCATCGTCGCCATACGCCCCGAGCCAGGCTGGCTGGCGGCGTTCACTTTCACGATCGCGCCCGAATACGCCGAGGCGTTGCGGCGGACACGCACCGGAGCCATCGTCATGGAGGGGTTGGTCAAGCGGTACGGTTGGAAGATCGGAGACCACATCCCCCTGAAGTCCGCCACGGTGCAAACCAACGGTTCGACCGACTGGACGTTCGAGGTCGTGGGCACCTACACCGACAGCGACGTCGGCGGCGGGCGCGACAACATCCTGATCAATTATGATTATTACGATGAGGCCCGCGTCGCCGGCAGGGGCACCGTCAAGCATTTCAACGTCGCGGTTTCCGATCCGAAGCGGGCGGTGACGGTGGCCGATGAAATCGACCGGCGCTTCGCCAATTCCTCGAACGAAACGCGCACCGAATCGTTGCGTGAGTTGGCCCAGATGAATTTGCAGTCGATCGGCGATCTCAACTTCTTGATTCGGGCAATCGTCAGTGCGGTGCTGGTGGCGCTGCTGTTCGCGACCGCCACCATGATGATGCAATCGATACGAGAGCGCACCCCGGAGCTTGCGGTTCTGAAGACCCTGGGGTTTTCCAATCGCGCCGTGTTTCTTTGCATACTCGCGGAGGCCTTGGTCGTCTTCATCGCAGCAGCGGCGTGCGGGCTCGCGCTTGCAATGTTGGTGTTCCCGTTGGCTTCGCGAATCGTACCGGGTCTCTCGATGCCTGTGATCGTGGTCGCGGTGGGTGTGGCATCTGCGGTCCTGGTGGCGGTGATCAGTGTGTCGGTCCCGGCGCTTTCGGCGGCGCGGCTGAAGATCGCTGCCGCGCTCGCCAGCCGCTAGCGCCCTCCGATGAACTTTATCCGGCAATTTCTCGGCATACTGCTCGTGAATCTGGCGGGGGTCCCACAGCGGATCGCGCCCGTCCTGACCATCATCATCGGTGTCTCCTGCGCGGTCGGTGTGTTGGTTTCCATGCTGGCGATGGGCACCGGCGCGCGCCGGCAAGAGATGGGCGACGCGAGCGACGACCGCGTGATATTGGCCACTGCGGGCGAGCGGGTATTTCAGGGCAACATCTCCCGGGAGGAGGCCGCGGCCGTTCTTCAGCTGCCGGGCATCCGCAAGGGTAGCCAGGGTGAGCCCATCGTGGTCTTCGACTCGGAGGTTCCCGTCGAAGGCCGCAGGCGCGTGACGGGTAACCGAATCTTTTTTCCACTGATCGGAACGACACCGACCGTGACTGAATATCTGCCGGAGATGCGCTTCACGGGGGGGCGCATGTTTCAGCGGGGCCTGCATGAGCTCATCGCCAGCAATTCCTGTGTCCGCCAATTCACGGGCTTCGACCTCGGCGATCGACGTCCGATTCACGGCAGCGAGTGGACCGTGGTCGGCCACTTCGATCTGGGACAGGCGCAACAATGCTCGGTCTACGCCGACGTCGACAGCCTCATGTCGACTTTCAGCAGCAATACCTACACCTCGGTGTCGGTGCGTCTGCAAACACCGGCAGATTTTGACGCTTTTAGCGATGCCATCAAGGCCAATCCGAGCCTGCACCTCGAAGCGAAACGCGAACGCGAAGTTATCGAAGACGGGTTCAAACAACTGAACGCCATCCTGAACTTCGTCAGCTACTTCGTCGGCACCATCATGGCGATCGGCGCGACGCTGGGCGCCGTCAATTCCCTGTACGCGATCGTCGATTCGCGGCGCCGCGAGCTGGCTACGATGCGCGCCATCGGCTTCGGGTCCGCGGCAATCGTTGCTTCCGTGTTGTGCGAGTCGCTGGTATGGGCCATTCCGGGCGCGCTGTTGGGAAGCGCCTTGGCGTGGGCTTTTTTCAACGGGTTGTCCGCGAGTCCCTTCGGCTACAGCTTTCAACTTGCGGTAACACCGTCGCTCGTCGCGCTTGGCGTCGTGTGGGCGCTGGCGATGGGCTTGGCCGGCGGACTCCTCCCCGCACTGCGGGCGGCGCGAGTCCCCGTGACAACGGCGCTGCGCGCCATTTGATGCAGTATCGAGCGATGCCGATCAAGAACGGAAAGGACCGCCACCAAATGACGCTCAACGGCAAAACTGACGACTTCACCCGGGAGGATTTCCAAGGGGTCGCGCAAGTGGCGGGCCTCAAGCGAGGAACTGCCGAAATAAAATTTATTAAAAACAGTCACTTACTAAGTCGGAGCTCCTGTTCGCGGTTGAAGGTCTCTCAGGCGACAGAAGGATCGTGCTGCGCTCGATGAGTATCTGCGACACGTCGATGTCTTGGAACTCACACCCGTGACCAACAACACGAGTTCGGTCGCGTGCAAGATCTCAATATTGAAAAACTGGATTGAGTGACGATCGGTCGAGATTTGTATGAGATTGATGGGACGATATGCTCCCGACGTCATGGTGTGGCGACCGAAGTTCGACTTGAAGTTCTGATGGTCCTAGATGGTTGTGCGTGGCGCTTTCACGCAGCTTGTGCTGTTCCGAGTACGGATCTAGACTCTAGCCTCTGTTTCCAAGTGTCCCGCGCGGGCGCCGCACTAGGGGGTAGTCATGTCTGAATTGACAAGACGCCAATTCTTGAAGGTCACCGGCATGTCGCTGGTGGGTTCGAGTTTGGCACTCATGGGCTTTTCGCCCGACGAAGCGCTCGCGGAAGTGCGTGAGTACAAACTCACGCGGGCCACCGAGACGCGCAACACCTGTCCGTATTGCTCGGTCGCCTGCGGCATTTTGATGTATGGCCTGGGTGATGGTGCGAAGAACGCTCAGCCGAGCATCTTCCACATAGAGGGAGATCCGGATCATCCGGTCAACCGCGGCACCCTGTGCCCAAAAGGCGCCGGCCTCATTGACTTCGTGCACAGCGAGAGTCGCCTCAAGTACCCCGAGTATCGTGCGCCGGGATCCGACAAGTGGCAAAGGATCACCTGGGACGACGCGCTCGACCGTATCAGCAAACTCCTGAAGCAGGATCGAGACGCGAATTTTATTGCCAAGACGTCAGACGGTCTCACGGTGAACCGATGGCTGACCACCGGCATGCTCGCAGCGTCCGCGTCGAGCAACGAAGCCGGCTATATCACTCACAAGGTGGCGCGATCTTTAGGACTGCTGGGGTTCGATAACCAGGCTCGTGTGTGACACGGTCCGACGGTGGCAGGTCTTGCCCCGACGTTTGGCCGTGGAGCGATGACGAATCACTGGGTCGACATCAAAAATGCCGACGTGGTCCTCATCATGGGTGGGAATGCCGCCGAGGCCCATCCCTGCGGCTTCAAATGGGTAACCGAGGCGAAAGCCCACAATAAGGCGAAGCTCATCGTCGTCGATCCGCGCTTCACGCGGTCGGCATCAGTGGCGGATTATTACGCCCCAATTCGTTCCGGCACCGACATCGTATTCCTGGGCGGTTTGATCAACTACCTTTTGACCAAGGACAAGATCCAACGCGACTATGTCGTCCATCACACCGATCTGTCGTTCATCGTCAAGGAAGAGTTCACCTTTACCGATGGCATTTACTCCGGCTACGACGCAGAGAAGCACAGCTACGACAAATCCAGCTGGGACTACGAAATCGGCCCGGACGGGTTTGCCAAGGTCGATGCGACTTTGTCGCACCCGCGCTGCGTGTACACGTTGCTCAAGCAGCACTACGCGCGCTACACGCCGGAAATGGTCGAGCGAGTGTGCGGTACTCCCAAGGACAAGATGCTGTTTATCTGGGACCTGATCGCCTCCACGGCGACGGCGACGCGGGCGATGACCATCATGTACGCGCTCGGCTGGACGCAGCATTCGATTGGTTCGCAGATGATTCGCACCGGTGCGATGGTGCAATTATTGCTCGGCAACATCGGCATCGCCGGCGGCGGCATGAACGCGCTGCGCGGACATTCAAATATCCAGGGACTCACCGATCTCGGTCTCTTGTCGAATCAACTGCCGGCTTACATAGGGTTGCCCCTCGAAAGCGAACAGGACTACGGAAAGTTCATCACGGCCCGGACGCTCAAGCCGCTGCGGCCCAATCAATTGAGCTACTGGCAGAACACGCCGAAGTTTCACGTGAGCTTCATGAAGGCGTGGTGGGGCGATGCGGCAACGGCGCAGAATAATTGGGCTTACGACTACCTGCCCAAGGTCGACAAGCTCTACGACATGCTGCAGATGTACGAGTTGATGCATCAGGGCAAGGTCAACGGCTACCTGGCACAGGGTTTCAATCCCCTGGCCGCGGCGCCCAACAAGGCCAAGATGACCGCGAGCCTATCCAAGCTCAAGTTCCTCGTCATCATGGACCCGCTGGCGACCGAGACTTCCGAGTTCTGGCGCAACTACGGCGAGCACAACGACGTCGATCCCGTCAAGATCGAAACGGAAGTGTTTCGACTACCGACCACCTGCTTCGCGGAAGAGGACGGGGCGCTGGTGAATTCGGCGCGCTGGCTGCAATGGCATTGGAAGGGCGCCAACCCACCCGGCGAAGCCCGTAGCGACATTGAAATCATGGCGGGAATTTTCACTCGCATGCGAGTCATGTACTCCAAGGACGGCGGTGCGTTCCCGGATCCCATTCTGAACTTGACTTGGAGGTACGCGCAGCCGCAAAGCCCCAGTCCGGAGGAACTGGCTCGGGAATACTCCGGCAACGCCCTCAAGGATCTGGCGGATCCGAAGGATCCGACCAAGATTACGCGCAAGGCGGGCGAGCAGCTGGCGGGTTTCGCAGAACTTCGCGACGACGGCAGTACGCAGTGCGGTTGCTGGATTTTCTGCGGTTCCTGGGGCCCCACCGGCAATCTCATGGCCCGGCGCGACAACTCTGATCCCAGCGGCATCGGGCAGACGTTGAATTGGGCCTGGTCATGGCCGGCCAACCGCCGCGTGCTGTACAACCGGGCGTCCTGTGATCCGAGCGGCAAGCCCTACAACCCCGCGCGCAAACTCATCAGTTGGAACGGGACGGCGTGGAGCGGCGTGGACGTGCCGGATTTCAAAGTCGATGAGAATCCGGCCGGGGGCATGGGTCCGTTCATCATGAACCCCGAAGGAGTCGCGCGATTCTTTGCCCGAGGCGGCATGGCCGAGGGCCCATTTCCCGAGCACTACGAGCCGTTCGAGACTCCGCTGGGTTACAACCCCCTGAATCCGAAGCAGCCGCAGGCGACGAACAATCCCGCCGCGCGGGTGTTTCCCGACGATCGAGAGCAGTTCGGCAAGGCGGCGCAGTTCCCCCATGTGGCGACCACGTATCGGCTCACCGAGCACTTTCATTTCTGGACCAAGCATGCGCGCCTGAACTCCATTATTCAGCCGCAGCAATTCGTTGAGATTGGCGAAGCACTCGCGAAAGAGATCGGAATCACGACGGGTGAGCCGGTCAAAGTGAGTTCCAACCGCGGGTTCATCAAGGCCGTGGCGATGGTTACCAAGCGCATCCGGCCCTTGAACGTGGACGGCAAGGTCTTGCATACGGTGGGCGTGCCCATCCATTGGGGATTCATGGGCCTCGCCAAGCCGGGATTCCTTGCCAATACACTGACGCCCTCCGTCGGCGACGCCAACTCGCAGACGCCCGAATTCAAGGCATTTCTGGTCAGGGTCGAGAAGGTCTAGGAGGATCCATGCCGCTGCAGTCGCTCGACATCGTCCGCCGCTCGGCGACCACCCTTCCGGAGCCGGAAGTGCGCGGCGCGCATACCGGCCAGGTGGCGAAACTCATCGACACCACCAAGTGCATCGGCTGCAAGGCATGCCAGGTCGCCTGCATGGAATGGAATGATCTGCGCGATGAGATTGGCACTTGCACCGGTCACTACGACAATCCCCCCGACCTTTCTGAACACTCCTGGACGCTGATGCGCTTCGCCGAGTACGAGAATCCCAAGGGCGACCTCGAGTGGCTGATTCGCAAGGATGGCTGCATGCACTGCGAGGACCCCGGCTGCCTGAAAGCTTGTCCGTCACCGGGCGCGATCGTGCAGTACGCCAACGGCATCGTCGATTTTCAGGAGGAGAATTGCATCGGCTGCGGCTATTGCATCACCGGCTGTCCGTTCGACGTTCCGCGCATCTCGAAAAAGGACAAAAAAGCCTACAAGTGCACGCTGTGTTCCGATCGGGTTGCGGTCGGCTTGGAACCAGCCTGCGTAAAATCTTGTCCCACCGGGGCCATCGTATTCGGCACCAAGGAGGATATGACACGCCACGCGGATGAGCGCATCGAGGATCTGAAATCGCGCGGCTTCGACCAGGCCGGTCTTTACGATCCGGCGGGGGTGGGCGGCACGCATGTGATGTACGTTCTGCACCACGCGGATCAGCCGATGCTGTACAGCGGGCTGCCCGAAGAGCCCAGAATCAGTCCGACGGTGAGACTTTGGAAGGGCTTCACAAAACCGCTGGCCCT
>Ga0307474_10001315_pt1 | contig 18071 bp, 19 predicted proteins | sample atmos_gasesECM1C_2_FD_203312 | JGI IMG/M metagenome (GOLD analysis project Ga0307474, IMG submission 203312) | Hardwood forest soil microbial communities from Morgan-Monroe State Forest, Indiana, United States - atmos_gasesECM1C_05 | ecosystem: Environmental > Terrestrial > Soil > Temperate... | reverse complement strand
AGATGTCCAAGAGAGGTTCTTGTCCATGTTGGCCAAAACCGACGGGAATTGGGTGAGAGCCTTGATACTGGGATCCCAAGATTGCTGGTCGACAGCGCTGGCAAGATCTTTCCCCTTGAGGTTCGCATGCTCCTGCATCCAGCGATCTGCTTCAACAATTTCGGTCGGATATGTTGCTCCGGCGAATATCTGTGAAACCAACGCGTCCGGGTAGAGCGCGATCGGCGCGACTAACTGCTGCAACTCCTCGGGAGTCTGCTTTTCGACCTGAGGAGGTGCGGTTTGTGCGGCCGATTGGTCGGCCGGAAGACCGTAGACGGGAACATTCGGGATCCACAACAACAGACATGAAAGACACAGCGCCAGCGCTTTCTGTAAGATCTTCATAATGACCTCCCTACACATTGCTTGACGATCAACACCACCACTCGTGACCTCTACTCCTGTTTGGGTGGATAGTTCTTCAGCAATTTCGCGATCGCCTTATCCAGTTTTTTCAAGTTCTTTTCGTGGTTTGAACTGGGGTCAATTGTCTTGGTCGCGCGTCCAGTCCAGACGAGTTGCTTCGTTCCCGGGTCATACATGTCAAGAACTAGAGTGCCGACGCTGATCGTTGAACTGGTCCAAGATCCCATGCCCATGCCGAAGGATCGTGAGCCCCAGGCGTCCCATTGTGTTTCCTGCTCGACGGCGCTCTGGTAGCCGATATAGAGGTCCGCCTTGTCGCTGTCAGTCTTGGTCATCCCTCTCGACGCCAGTTGTGAGTCCACAGACTGCTTGATTTCCGCGTCCATAATCTGGTCGGGGCGAGCACCGCCGATATTTACCCATTTGTACGTACGGTATTTGGAGAAATCCGTTCTCGGCATAAAGTTGTAGCGCACATCTTGCGCGATCAACCGCCCTGCGCTTACCAATAGCAGTGCTACGACCAGTGCTGATGAAAAAAACTTACTGCTCTGTCCTACTCGCATTTGTGCCTCCTTCAGGCTTCGTCTTTCGCGTTACTCGCCAGAGCCCTTGTGGTACTCTGCCGGAGCTCGCATTCAGCCTGTAGGGCCGAGACATTCAACATTGCCTGTCGCCCTCGCCTGTATTACGGGCAAGACCCGGGCCAAATCTGTGGCTCCGTAAGTCGCTGAATTGTCAGGAGACGACGCTGCCAGAACTTGACATGGTGAAGTTGAAGAAGTTGAAACGGTCGAAACTGTCGAGCTACGGCCGAGGACTAGGATGGAGAGGCGAACTGCAGGCCACGCATGTGAGAAAGAAAAGTCGTGCGGTTCATTCGCAGACGTCCGGCGGCGCCAGGAGTGCCACCCAGTCTACACATTGAATGGGTTTCGGTGACGTCCTCTTGTGAATTACTGCGTACGGCAAAAAAGACGACATTACCGTGATCCAAAGCCGTGAACCAAAACGTCATACTGTGGCTGTGCATTCATAACCACCTCGCAATCGCGGTAAATAAAGCTGTAATCCACCTCAGACGGCCAGCGTTCCTTAGAACCCGACGCTTCTGCACGCAGGCCCTCCGGCTTCTTGCGCCGATCATGCCGTGTGTTGCCTTGCACTCGATTGCGTGCCGTTCTTCCTCGTCCCGTAACTCCTTCGCCGAACCGCCAAGAATGAGATATCCGCAATCACCGCACTGGACGCAAGTGAAGGACTCACAGTTTCCTAGAACAGGCGTACGCGCAAACTCGCTTTCTCCCTGATTCTGCATGCTTGCATTCTCTTCCTAACTAAATGCGCGTCCCGGTGAAGCCAGATCCAGCCTGGCCTCACCAGGCTATTGTTATCGGTTCAACGCGACTTCGACCTGCGACGATGTGCTGTGGCTCTCCATCGCCGGCTCGGGCACCCGGGTCTGGAATACCCAGTCATAGGGATCGCTCTTGAGTTCCTCGAGAGCATACGCATTCTCCGAATGGTTGAACACCAGCAGCGATCTTCCGTCCGCCTTTTCGGCAACAGTCCCCATCAGGAACATCCGATGGCCTGACTCACCGGTAAATGAGATCACGTCAGTCTCAAGATTGATCCCGATCCTGTAGTTTCCGGCCGGCATCCTCTGTTTTCCAGCATAGAAATCGAAAGGAATATTGGCCTTTACGGTTTCATCGTCTTGTGCGTGTGCCAAGCCGGCAATACCCACTGACGCAAATACCAGGACTGCAGACAACGTAATGAGTTTCAACTTCATACTTTCTCCTTATGATTCACTCGAGTTGCGCTGAACCGCATTCGAGCGGCTGCAGCACAAGCTTCATCTCAGTTAAGGCACCGCAGTTGCCAAATCAGGGGACGATGTGTGGAAGCTATTGCCGCTCAGTTACTTATCGGAGGGACTCACCATGCTTTTAAAAGCGAGCGGTCGCCAGGAGTCGACTGTTATCACTTCGCCTTTTAACGCCTGACCGCAGTTAATGCGTGCTTTTTCATGCGTGTGAGGAAAGTGTTGCCCCGTGACCCCCCTTCACCTTGTACCCTCGACAGTTTCGACCGTTTCAACTTCTTCAACTTCGAGATTTGACGTTGCACCGGCCCTGTCCAGACAATTCAGCCACTTACGATTCCGCAGGTTTTTGGTATTCGCCTTGCGCTTGTTGCAAGTACTTGAGCCATGAGCGATTTCGCAAATAGCGTGATCGGAGGGCTGGCATTCTCGGCGGCATGTGGGGGGTTGATTATCGGCGCGTCGCTTATCGTGCTCGCCTTCGTGCCGCCGAGAAAAAAAGCTAATCGTTAGCGTGATGCTCAACATGGTCTCCACTGCGCTTCAATTCGACGCAGTTGTAGTGGCGTGTGCGCCTTCCAGAGACACCTCCGCCGCCAGTTTGAGCACGCGCGTCGCTACCGAATAGGGATACCCATGCTGGGCGAATTAACAAACCTACCGATCGACACACTTTTGGATATCGTGTTCGTTATCCTCGCCGGAGGACAGCCGTTAACTTTGTCTGAAGTAGGTGAATTGGAGCAGATTCAACTCGAGCTGCAACGCAGAGGCGAACTTGAGGGTGCGCGTTTGTGCCAGATGGCGATCCGGCTGAAGGACCTATGATTCATCGAACTTGACGCGCCTATGATCTACAGTACAGCCACGCGAATGTTAGGACAAATATCAATAAAATCACTACACTGACGCAGATCACAGACCCGGTAGCGTCATCCTGCTTCTCCGGGCATGTTAGATCGTCGATATTCCACGTCGATTTCTGTTTCTTTAGCATGATTCCCTCAGTGCATCGGAATGTCGATACCTTGTTGCCAGTTCGCTCTGGCTTAAAGAGAGCAACACTATCAACGCCGACAGCGCCGCCAGAAACTAGTACAAGTCAAAATAAGAAATGGCTTTAGCCCGTGGATCGTAAATTCTGGCAAGCGCCTGCTCTCGTACAGAATGCGGGCCGACATTCCGATACTGCCGTTATGGTGACTCATGGTTTGTAACGCGCAGAAGAAGATGGTTGCCAGCACCAGCATCGCGGCATGCGCCGATCTGCGGCGCCAGAATCGCGCTAGAAATACCGCGGCACGAACGCCCAAGAGCGGACGTAAAGTCTGTGCCAGCGTCCAGTGCAGTTGACCATGCACGAAGTACCCGAGGGCAATGTAACTCCCAGACCATGTCAGGGAACCGATGCTGTCATAAATGACGAACCGTGCTGCAGATAACCCAGTTTGGCCAGCCAGTAGCGAAACCATATTCGAGCCAACAACGAACTTTGCTAGTAACATGGACGCACCCGAATGGCGCCCGATGAGACTCACCACACGGTTTTTCCAGTTGCTCTTCGGACGGCAAAACCGATGACTCTTTGACCAGCCCCGCCGTCCTACTCGATACCAGAATCCATCCGCCAGGAGGCAAGCCGTCAAAGCTGCGACCACCGAAGGCCCCAGGCGCAAGCGCCCGTAGCTTGCAAGTGATCCGACTGCAATCAGCAGCGGTGCACTCGGAATCGGCACACCGGCTTGCTGGAGCAGAATCCAAATGAAGAGGAGTGCAGCACTGTGCGCGAGTGCAAACTGAGCGGCATGAGTCATCTGACGGTCTCGTGAGCGCCTTCGACCAAGACACCTGCGCGATGAGACTCGCTGCCCAACAAAAGTTCAGGGACCATGTGAGTTAACCGAGAGCGCCGGCATGAACTGCCGACTTTGCGAAACACAACAGTCGATTTGGCAGCCTGCGAGACCGCGGCCTCAGGGTATGCCGCATCAATTCTTTGAGTCTTTTGCGAGCTCGCGCTGACTGGGCCTTCACAGTGCCGGTTGGAACTCCCAAAATCCGCGCAGTTTCGCGGATCGATAGACCCTCAACGTCACGCAGCAGAAATGTTCTACGCAGAGTGGGAGAGAGCTGACTATGCAAATGGGTCAAGCGAGTACTCAGCTCAGACTCTCTGTATTCATCCTCGGGATTAGGCCGATGATCTGGGATTCGCTCCGACACGGAGAGTGGTTGCAGGTCTCCGGCGGATTCGTCCAGAGACACGTGGACGTGTCCTCGCCGCCGGCGTAGCTGCAATCGAGCGCAGTTAAGCACGATGGTGGTCAGCCAAGTAGAGATTTGTGCCTGCCCTCTGAACTGGTGCAGGTGGGTATAGGCAGCGAGAAGAGCATCCTGAACCGCATCCTCCGCGTCAGCTGCATTGCCCAAGATGCGGTTAGCCCTTCTGTACAGAGACGGCAGGCCACTAGCCAGGATTTGCTTCAACTGTTGAGCTACCCCTTCTTCATTTGGAATTCCCTCGCGCTTCTCAATCCCGACGTATGCATTGATGTTTTGCATGCTGTTTTCCTCGACGCCGCGAAATTCTTCGCGACTTGGGTATCGATTCTTTCTCTTCCCGAACTTGAAATTGAACCGTTCAACTACCTGCTCGTGTCCCCAGATTCCTGCTCGCGCGGCGAGTTAGTTCTTTCACTACATGCTTTGTAAACACGCCGTGGCAGCGGAATCGAATTCCCGCGTTTAACAGCTCAAGGATGACGTTTTCGCCCTCCTGACTGATCGTCGTGACATGTTTCATCTCGATGACGAGTTCGCGGTCACGAAGGTCTGCTCTTGCCTCTTGACACGCATTCCTTAGCTCGGCCGTCCAGGGCGCTATAAGCTTTCCTTCCACAACCACCCGACGCTGCATGGCCTTATCAACGAGCGAAATCTTCAGCATTGCTTCTCCCACTCGCGATAGGGCAAGGCGCACGCCAAACCTGCAGAGCCGTAAGTCGCTGAATTTTCAGGAGAGGAACGCCGGAACTCGAAGTATCGAGGTCGAAGGAGTTGAAAACGTCGAAAATGTCGAAGCTACGAGGCGGGCTGCAGATTAAGCATACTGCTTCGCATAGATGCCGAATTTCTTCATTCGAGAAAGGAAAGTCGTACGGTTCATTCCCATGCTTGCGGCAGCACCATCAGCGCCGCCGACGCGCCCCTTGCATGCGGTGAGAGCCCGTATGATCTCATCACGCTGCCTTCTTTCATATTCGTCAGTAACATTGGTTTGGTCGCTTTGCGAATTTGTTCTTTCTCCAACGACTTGCTCGACGTGATGCTGCTCGGCGTGCGGGAACGCTACCGTAGTTGTCTTCCGGAGTTCTCCAACCGGCGCCTCAAGCGATTTGCCGCGCGTGACGATCACTGCCCGCTCGATGAAATTCTCCAGCTCGCGAATGTTGCCGGGCCAGTCCCACGCCGTAAGCCCCTTCATGACGGCCGGAGAAATAGCTTCAATCTTCTTCTGCATTTGCTTGGCAAACTTCTGCACAAAATAACTCACCAGTTGTGGAATGTCTTCCTTACGTTCCCGCAGAGGAGGTATCCGGATCGGAAATACATGCAAGCGGTAGTACAAATCACTTCGGAATTCGCGGGCTGCAATCATCTGTTCGAGATCGCGATTGGTCGCTGCGACGAGCCGAATATTGGCTCTTCGCGTATGAGTGCTCCCCAGTCGTTCAAATTCGCGCTCTTGTAATGCACGCAACAGCTTCGGTTGAATTTCGGTGGGAATGTCTCCCACTTCGTCGAGGAACAAGGTGCCTTGATCTGCCAGTTCCATTCGCCCGACTTTTTGCGCAATCGCGCCGGTGAACGCTCCCCTTTCATGTCCGAACAGTTCGCTCTCAAGCAGGCCGGTAGGAATAGCAGCACAATTCACCTTGACAAACGTCCGATCTTTGCGCCGGCTGCGGTCGTGAATGGCGCGGGCGATCAACTCTTTGCCTGTACCTGTCTCCCCAAGCAACAGGACTGTGGAATCGCTGGGAGCAACCGTCTCGACCAATTCCAGAACATGCTTTAAGGGGGAGCTGTTCCCCACGATGTTCTCAAAATTCATCTCGCTGCGGATTTCTTCTTCGAGATAAAGCTTCTCCTGGGCGAGCTTGTCTTTGAGTTGCGAAATCTCCTGGTATGCCAACGCGTTTTCAATGGCGATGGCGATCTGGCCTGACGCCCGGCTGAGGAAATCGACGTCTCCCGGCGAAAACGGAGTCTCCGTCGTGCGTAAAATTGACAGAATCCCGAGGGCCCGGCCCCGATTTGCAAGTGGAATACTGCAAAAGGCCTTTATGCCCTCCGCAGCCAGTATGGCAGATCCCTCAGACGTGAGCTCGTTAGGTTCCCGCATGTCAACGACCACCGGTTTCAAGGTGTCTAGCGCTTTCTTAGCGGCCGCACTGGGCGTAACGAGCAACTCTTCCTTGATGACCCCTTTTCCATGCGGAAAATCCATGGCAAATACCCTGAATTTGTCCGAAACTGCATCGGGCAGCGCAACATCTACCGCATCAGCGCGTATGACCTCGCGTATGTTGGCTGCAATCGCGCGCAACAGGTCTCGAAGTTCAAGATTTGAGGTGATTCGATTCGTCAGGTCGAGCAGTAACTGCAACTGATCATTTTGATGCTGCGCGCGCCTGAAATTCAACCCATCATCAAGCGCGAACGCGACGACACGACCGATCAGCCGCAGGAAGCCTATTTCTTCCTCGCTGAATGGATTCACTGTGTCACGGTTGATTCCGAAAACACCCAAACGACGATGCGGCGTCGTCAAGGGTACGCGGAGCCCCGAGCCGAGGCCCATTTTCTTTGCCCATTCTCTGAATCGGGGAAACCGCTCTTCCGTGTCCCAATCGGGGGTATGTTGTGGATCCCGGTTGCGTACAGCCTGCCACAAAGGCAACTCTTCGACCGGCAGATCCGGCCAAGAGGAGATGGGCCCCTTACCCCAAACCTGGTATTCGATTTCCTTGGAATTCTCCTTGAAGACGATGAAGTAAAGGTGATCAAACTGCAGGAACTTGCCGATTTCATCCGCGAGGGTTCTAGCCAGTTCTTCAGGTTCGCGGCACGCAGCGATCGCTTCACTGATGCGCAGCACAGCCTCATAGCGGTAGCTGTCGCTTAGAGGCGCAATGATCGGGTCTGTACCCATAGTGTTACAATTCAGAAACTCGCCGCTGGCCTTTAATTCACCCCAAATACCCAAATAGATGATGACTCACTTCCTCCACAGGTCGCAACAGCGTGCGCCAAGCGAAGCGATTTTAGACGATTCCCGCGGGACCGGGAAACAGTTGAGGATTCCAGACCTCCCTTCAGGAAAGTCCCAAGTTCATTGACCACCACTATCGACTACGAAGCAGCAGAAGCCAGCCGTCCCCGCATCGACCGGCAATTTGACACACAAAATCGCGGTCACAGCTTACCTCGCAAGTACTGATGACTCAAGCCGGGTGAATGTTTCAGGTATTGTGCGGGTACCTCCTCAGCAAAGCTTCTAACACAATCGACACTTTCGACCCTTTCAACATTTTCGAGCTAATCCATTTTCTGCTAACACCAGCGCTTTTCCATCACTTACGTGTGCCACGGCGTTTGGCACGGCTCTTGCCTTCTGGAGAGATGCGATGCTTCAAACCATTGTGAGGCGGTCATGTGGAAGATCACGACTCGCGGTTTCACGCTGGAGGAGGTGTTACTCATGGCTGCCATGAACCTTTTAACCAGCGCTGATACCGCTGCCAAACGCGAGAAACGGGCGTCGCAGAAATCAAAAGGAGACCAGGCATGAAGCTGACGTACTCGATACAACGAGCGGTGGTCGGGGGCATTCTGGCACTCGTATCCATCGCTGCAGTCGCACAGGAAAACCGATCAGAAATTAGCATCCAGGGCACCGGATTTTTCACGAAGGACACGGCCGGCAACGGCACATTCGAACGTGCCAACGACACGGGCGGTTTTCTGATCGGCTATCGCTACAATTTCAATCGTTGGTTCGCAGCCGAGGCGAACTATGGCTACGACCGCAACACACAATTCTATTTCGGCGCCACACCGGCCTGCGTCCAGTCGGATATCCACCAGATCACTGGCTCAGCGGTAGTCAAACTGCCGACTTTTGCCAGGCTGCAACCATACGCGTTAGCTGGAGCCGGAGCCCTTGTCTTTGATCCAACCGGCAACTCCGGCGGCAGTTTCGTGGGAGCAACCTTGGAAACGAAACCCACGTTCGTGTACGGCGTAGGTGCACAATACGCGTTCACGAGGCACCTCTCATTGCGGGCCGAATATCGAGGATTGGTATACAAGGCACCGAGTTTCAACCTTGCTGGCTTGAATACGGACAGCTGGACGCAGATTGTTCAACCATCAGCTGGCATCGTCTTCCGCTTTTAATAACTCGCGGCCGAAGGCGGTGGTACGGTGTTCAACCAAACACCCGTGCCACTTGCAGCCAATAGAAGAACCGTAGATCTCTACAACGCTATGCACAAGCGCCGGTTACTTTTATGAGGTAGACCGCGACAACGCCTCTTTGGCCCTTCCCCGAAGGAGTGCAGGAGGTGTCGCGGTCACCTCGCCACATTGAACTGCTTCCAATTTGGGTCACATGGCGTGTACCAATGTGGAGAGTCGGGTCGCGCATAAGGAGATCGATTATGAGCTGGCTGAAGTGGATCCTAGCGTACCTATTCGACTGTGTGCATCCCCATACCACATGGCCGCGTCGCGACCGAGTTGGCCTGGCGTACGTATGCTGAATCGATTGCGGACGAGAGTTACCGTATTCGGTCCAACAAATGAAAATTGTCACCAGACAGGAACAACTACAAAACCTCTCTCAAACTGTTGGGACGAACAAAGGCCCGTGTGGAGGAACGCGAATCTCAGCTTCTCACGAACGCGCTCTGGCGTCGTAATAGATCCAAGCTTCAGCATTCGGAATATGTCTTCTTTCCAACGGCCACACTTCTAACGAATGCGATTCAAATATTTGGGCCCAAATTGAAAAGTTAGTCGAGACCAGGATCGCTTCTACACTCCAGCCAGTACAAACTGAAGTTGCCACGCAACTGATTAAGTAGAACCCAACCGTCGATGGTGGGCTGTGTCGTCTCCTTCGACACTTTCGACGGTTTCGGCTGCAATCTTGATTTCACTCTGACAAGCCATGGAGTTGCAAGCTCTGGTGAATGGCATTTGCGTTGCCTCTTACGCCTGAAGAGGAAGAACGCGCATGTCGAGCCTATCCCGAATTCATTTAGCTACCGCGATGATCATTACGTTGGCAGTTCCCATGCATCTTTTGGGGCAGAACGTGCAACCGTCAGAGTTGAAAATGGCAACCCTCGAAGGCACTGTCACGGATGTGAACGGTGATCCCGTACCCGACGCAACGATTGAAGTCAAGAGCTCTGACGGTAACGATCGGCGCACACTTGTCACCGCTGAGAACGGGTTTTTCGAATTTCACGACGTAAAGCCGGAAGTTTTCTACGAGATCAGCGTTAATGCCAACGATTTTGCTGACTGGACATCCTCCGCCATCACGCTCGAGCCGGGCCAGTTCAAAATTATGACCGGCATCCAATTGCGGATTCGCCCGGAAGTTACAAGTGTCCAAGTCACCTACGACCCAGTGGAGGTCGCGACTGAGCAATTCAAAGCAGAGCAACATCAGCGACTGTTTCGCGTACTTCCCAACTTCTATGTCTCCTACGAGGCGAATCCTGCGCCCCTCACGGCGAAGATGAAATTTCAGCTAGCCCTTAAGATTTCAACGGATCCGGTCACTGCAGCCGGAGTTGCTCTTGTTTCTGCCGGCAGACAAGCTGCGAACAGTCCAAAGTACGGGCAAGGTTGGGCCGCCTACGGCGAGCGGTTCGGCGCAACCGCAGCCGATGGTTTCAGTGACATTATGATCGGAGGCGCCATACTACCATCGCTCCTCCACCAAGACCCTCGATACTTCTATCAAGGGGCGGGCAAAGCCGGTTCTCGAATCCGCCATGCGATGTTCAGTCCATTTGTTGCGAGAGGGGATAACGGAACATGGATGCCGAATTACTCCAGCATTGGCGGAGACCTCGCGTCGTCGGCGCTTTCTAACCTCTACTATCCCCGATCAAATCGAGGCATCGGGCTGGTGTTTGGCAATTTCGCCATTGGCACGGCGGAACGAGTAGGCGGGAGTCTCGCTCAAGAATTCATCTTTGGCAAGCTCACTCGCAGAGGTGGCCGCATGAAGTAGGACACCATATCGTTCAATACTGAGGTCAAAATATCCTCTGGCGCCTAACCGCCGCATGCAAATTTTCACAACGGCCAGACGTTGTCTATGTCGCTACTTCTAGGCGATCTCACGATATTTCTAGCTTGATGGCTCAGTGGCAACGTTCCTGCAAAGGTGGCCGCTGCAGGAGGTGCCAAGCCCGTATTTCATCTCGCAGAAGCACCGCGATCTATATCCCAATACTGCCTTCTTCGATCCAGAATTCAAGGCTCAGAGAGTCCGAGGAGTTCCACTTGCAACCGTGATCGACGTGGTTTACTTCTCCGCTGTGGTTGCATCTTGGTTAGCCTTCCGTGCAGTCCGCTGAAGGTCCATGAAGACAGAGTCCCAGAAGAACAAACTGTGGTGACAGTCGTAGGTCCCCGCATAGGCATCGGCCCAATTCGGATTATTCCCCCAGTGACTGGCACATCCGGAAATCAGGCATCGTGCGGCTGTTCTCACAACGAAACGGAACTCTAGCCGGAAAGTTGGCGGGAGCGACGGGACTTCTATGAGACGGCTGGTGGCGTCAAGTTAAATTTGTGTTGCCTTTTCCCCTTCTTGGAAGATTTTGTTTTTGCATTTGCTTTTTGGCTCGTTGAGTAATTCACCTCGGGCTTCTATACGCACTCTGATCAGCCTTCTTTGAGGCTGGGTGACTCGTTGGTGTCCGATGCCGATGAATTGGGCGCTGCTTTCTCGAACTCGGCCTCTGAGGACCAGTCCCGTCGTCGCAGTCGCCGCAACACGAGCTTGATCAAGTCATCTAAGCGAATGCTGTTTGTCTGATTTGTAAGTTACATGTTTCGCTGACCACCCGGTGCTCGTTTACGCCTCAACTGCAGCCAATGCTATCGCCGATTGGGGAAAAGCGAGGAAGCGTTGGCCGGAGCGCCACATACGATGCAAAATCACCGACAGTTTGCGGGCAACAGCCACCACCGCACGCTTTTTCCCGCATTTGCCCCCGCTGCCCGCCAGCTTCAGACCCCACTTGCGCAGAGCAGAGTCTGGTCCGAAGCGGCTCAGGATGTATTGCGCCGACTGGATCAGCAACGAGCGTAAATAGCTATTGCCTGTCTTGGTAATGCAGCACTGCGGATCGTAATCGCCTGACTGGCTTTGTCCGGGCCGCAATCCTAACAGCGCTCCCGCTGAGCGGCTCTGCCGCAATAGCTGGTGGTGATCCAGCGTCAACACATACGTCGCCGCTACCAGCGGACCGACACCTGGGGCGCTGCGCAGGATTCCTATTTCGGCATACCGTTCCCTCAACTGATCGATCCGCTGGTCCATCTTCTTAATCTGTTGGCTCAGACTGCTGGCTTGGGTGAGCAACGGCATCACCAGATCGGCCAGCTCCGCCGACAAAGAGGCTTTTACTTTCTCCTCAAAACTCTGGCTGCTGCAACTGGGCAGCCGTCCCCCGCTGCTTTTGACCAGCCCACGGGCGGCGTTAATGATCATCGTTCGCGCCCGCACCAGCACGCTGCGGGCGCGAATCAAGTTCAGGTCTCTCTGCCGCTCCGGGCTTCGGTGCCGCACTGGTGACAACAACTTGGGATCGGAATGCGCTAGACGCGCTAGTTGCTCGGCGTCATGGCGATCATTCTTCGTCCGGCTGGCGCTGATCGATTCCAACTTGCGTGCGTTGGCCACAATCACCTCATGGCCCAGATCCTGCAACAGGCGACTGATCCAGGGGGAATGCGTGCCTGTTTCCAAGGCAATACGCCGACGCTGGGAATCCGCGAAATGACGGCGCAAGGCTTCCTCAGTAGTGCGAATGCGTCCTTCTTCCATTAACTCGGCATCTGCATTCAAAACACAGTAATAGCTGTACCGATCGCCTATATCCAACCCCACCGTTTTGCTTGGCTTCGTTGTCACTGCGGACTTTTTGCTACCCTTGTTCATCGGCTGGTCTCCTTTTTGCACCACTCGAGTGCGTTGCGGACAAGCTTACCTGTCCCGCGAGACCAGCCGTCTCATTCCATCTCGAACCCGCGGCCTCCTGCGTGATAGCCAGGGGTTCTAATTTAAGTGAAGCAGCCCGTGTGTATGTAAGAGAGAACTGCCAAGCGAAAGGTTTAGTCTACGGGGAAACAGCGGATGTGCGATCGATTGCGCCCCGGAAGCCGGTGACAGGGCAGCGTTCTGAATTTCTTCTCGGCGCAGAGTCACAGCCATAGTCGGTTCACATGACAAGGTGATCTTCCGGCACATTTCGGAGAGAAACCACAATCAGTAGATTGTGGTACGCTTGGCGATTTTTCGCGTTACATCTCGTCGTTGCTATTCCAAGCCTTGTACCCAAACTCATAGAGAGGATTTTGGAACAGGCTAGTACACAAATTAAGGAGCTCCACGAACCAGAAGGAAATGCATTCTCGATCATTATTTATTTAACCTGCCTCAGCACGTCTTTCTTGTTACTCCGTGGATCTGTTTATCGCCCGTGATTTACGTTCCGAACGTCTTCGCCGTGAAAGTAATGTGTCCTGACGTTATTGAAACTACGCGACACGGATGGCTCCCAAAAGCGGCTTCAGTGGCGGTAGGAAGGGCTTCGTGGATCATAAATGGATCAAAAAAGCGGTTCCGGTCTGAGCCCGATGCCTGGCTGAAAGACAGCCGGATGCTCTACCTAGGACTCTGATGAGTGGCATTGCGTGTGAACACGCGGCGTCGACCTAAATCTGCGAAACCTTGTTTGATTGTTGCGAGGCACCATTGTGGCGTGGGCGGTAGATTCCCAGCTTCTCCATTCTGTGAATGAGCGTCGTTCGCGCCAAGCCAAGCTTGGCGGCTGCGCCCTTTGGGCCGCCGATCACCCAGCCAACTTGCTCGAGCGCCTGTAGAATTACTGCGCGCTCTGCATCTTTCAGCGTGCTTGGAACCGGGGCGACGGTAACCCCTAGCGGCCCACGCGTCTCCAAAGGGTTAGGAAGTATGCCGTCGTTTGATAGGATCACGGCGCGTTCGATCAGGTTTTGTAACTCACGAATGTTTCCGGGCCACTCATAGCCAGTTAGCGCTGACATGGTGCCCTCAGGAATGTGATCAACCGGTTTACCGATTCGACGGCCAAATCTCTCTACAAAGTGCATGACCAGCGGCTGAATGTCTCCGCGTCGAGCGCGCAGAGGTGGCAGCAGAACCGGAAACACATTCAGTCGATAATATAGATCGCTACGGAATCGCTCCCTCATCACCATCTCGTGCAGATTGCGATGTGTCGCAGCAACCAGCCGAACATCCACCTTGTGCGTGCGGGTGCTGCCCAGACGCTCAAACTCCTGTTCCTGCAACACGCGTAGCAATTTGGGCTGCAATGCGGCCGGAATATCTCCGACTTCATCCAGGAACAGCGTCCCCTTGTCAGCCAGTTCAAAACGTCCGACCTTTTGCGCTATGGCTCCAGTGAAGGCACCCTTCTCGTGGCCAAAAAGTTCGCTTTCTAGAAGATCCAGCGGGATCGCTGCGCAGTTCACCCTCACGAAAGCCCGTCCCGATCGTGCACTGAGGTTGTGGATCGCGTGTGCGATCAGCTCCTTGCCGGTGCCCGTTTCCCCTTGGATCAAGACCGTGGAATCGGTCGGCGCCACTCGCTCGACGTGTTCGAGCACCGCTTCCAGAGCAGGACTATTGCCGATAATCCGCTCAAAGCTTCGCTCTCTCCACTCCTGATTCCCGGACTCGAGTTGTTGCCAGGCACCCAAGCTGAACCCCCTGCGCTAACTCTGCACGATGGTCGCCAGTCTCAACTCCCCATGGCGGCTCGGACATGCTGTAGCAACACTCCATTGTCGAATGGCTTCGTCAGAAACTCCACGGCGCCTGCTCGCAGTGCTTCCATCTTCATCTTTGTGCCGCCGTGTGCCGTGATGAAGATCGTCGGTATCCCGCAATTGTCCGCATTCAGCCGAGCTTGCAATTCGAGACCCGACATCCCAGGCATTCGAATATCGGCAATCAGACAAGCGGTTTGGCGCTGGCAGCCGGAATTTAGGAAATCTTCCGCCGACGCAAACACTCTCGCGGACAGACCTGCCGCTTTGAGCAGCCCGAGCAGGGCGTTGCGCATCAACTCGTCATCGTCAACTATGGTGACCAACTTTGTATCTTCCTGGATGGCCATGCCGAGACAGTAGCGCTCAACCACCCTGCGAGCAATCACACTTTGGGATAATAGCTATACACCCACCGCTGGTCGCCCGCGCCCTGGCAAGGGACAGTCTCATGAGAATCGTCCACTTAGAGCGAGTCACTTCGATTGAGATGGAATGATGCGTGGTGTCGTTGCATAAAAGACCAATCACTTCTCGAATAACTTCGAGACCCGGTTCTGGTCATGATCTGACTTGGCCGGCCCCATGCCTAGCTTGGCGGCAATACCTACCAATTCAGCAACAGACTCAGCCTTCATCTTGCGCATGACTTGCCGGCGCTGAATCTTGACAGTGACCTGGCTGGTTCCAAGCTCAAGCGCGATTTCCTTATTCATCTTTCCGGAAATAACCAGCGACATGACTTGGCGTTCCCGCGTACTGAGCGATTCATAGCGGTTACGCAATTCGTCTAACTCGCTCTGGTGCAGACGGGCCAAGCGATCACGCTCCAGTGCCTGATGGATGGCATCCAGCAAGTCCTGATTCCTAAAGGGTTTGGTCAGGAACTCCACAGCACCCGATTTCATGGCTTTGACGCTCATCGGAATGTCGCCATGACCTGTGATGAAGATGATGGGAATCTGGATTCCAGCATCGGTCAACTCCCGCTGCAAGTCCAAGCCGCTAATTCCTGGAAGTCTCACGTCCAAGACCAGGCAGCTTGGGCCGTCCGTCCGTTTCCTGCTCAAGAACTCTTGTGGGGTCCCAAAAGTCTCCGCGTTCAGACCCACAGATCTCAGCGTGCCTTGAATGGCTGAACGCACTAGCGCATCGTCATCCACAACGAACACGGTCGGCTGATCCTTCAGCATCGCAGATGCTCTCCCGGTCTCGCTTTCCCCCTGCAAAGATCTTTGACTGACGGCACAAGGAGCTCTTGCTTTCTCCGGTGTAGGACAGTCGAATCCGTGCAGAGCGCGCGATCTTCGCGGTTCCGCTCGATGGGTTGATGATAATGTTCGCGATCCAGTCGTTGCAATCCACGGTGATCGCGAGCCAGTGAAATTCGTGGACGGTCTCGGCATTAAGCCAGCAGGATCGGCTCTCATACTGGATTCGCAAGTTCACGAGATCAACAGGGAGCAGTTCTTCGACGAGGCGACATACGGATACGACCAACCCTCAATCGGGGTCCGACTTTGGCTGGCGAATACGCTTCTTGGCAATCCAACCGCGTCTCGCGGAAACGCGCTGGTGACAGCCAGGGGAGAAGACTCCACTTGCTTGAAAACTGACCTAAAACGGCCATCACGCAGCCGCAAAAATCTACCACTCTACAAAAGATCCCGCCCCGATCTTGGCGGCCGGTGCCCTTGGGATTCCGCGAGAAAGTCGGGTGAACCTTCTCAGGCTGCAAGTCCGACAGCGTCAGCCGTCGGTAAACTGAACTGAAAAGTTGCACCGCTCCCTGAAGCGTCAGTGGCCCACAAGAGGCCGCCGTGCGACTGAATGATTGACCGGCTGATCGGCAAGCCCATGCCAGTCCCGGTTCCCTTCGTTGTAAAGAATGGGTCAAAGAGGTGTTCGGCCTGGCCCGATGGCAATCCCAAGCCCGTATCGCGGACCGAGATCAGCACTTGATGATCGCAAACTTCCGACTTGATCGTCAGCTCCCGGCCGCGGGTCGATTCCTTCATCGCATCGAAGCCGTTCAGCATCAGATTCATGAAAACCTGCTGTAATTGCACACGGTCCGCCAACACCAGAGGCACATTCTCAGCATGCATGTACGGCGGATCAAGAGATCAATTCGGGCAACACCATCGATGTTGATCGTGCTGCGATTCAGTCGGACATGTCTGTGCTTGGCCGGTTCCTTGTGACCAACAAGGACAGCGATATCGCGTCGTTCAAGACGCCGAGTCTGCGCAACGTTCTGGTTACCGCGCCGTATTTTCACGACGGCTCGCAAGCCACGCCGTGGGACGTGCTGGACCATTACAACAAGGGAGATGGCATAAAGGATCCCTGGCTCGATGAAGATATGTAGCCGCTTGCATTGAGTGAATCTGAGATCGATGACGTCGTCGCCTTCCTCGCCTCGCTCACGAGTGCGCAGTATAAGGAGCAGGGAGTGAAGGAATTGGAACGGCGACGCTCGCTTTCGCGCACAAGTCGCCCGCAGCGTGATACCGCTCGCGCTTTCGGCCCGAAGCCGGTTCAGCCTAAGCCGAACCGTAATTGTGCAGCCGCGGTAACAGACGCAAAACCGAAATCATGCTCACGTCTTCCCCTCGCCGATGTGTTTGTTCATGTTCACACCTCAACTAATCTCAAGATGATTAAGAACGAAATACTGAGGTCAACAGACATCGACTATCTTTAGCTCCGGCTCATCCGTTGGCATATGAGCAGAGAACGCTCTTATGCAGTATTCACAACGATGGTCCGGAGCCGGGTCTCCACGCGAGACTCCCCGCGAAACTGATGCAGACAAATGAATGCCTCCATGAAGGTCACCGGCGACGGCGGACCTGACTAGTGTGCTCCCACCACTGTGATTCCCTGGGATTGCACCGGTACGGTTCCGCCGATGGGAAGGACGGTGGGCGGGAAAGGTTCGGTCAGCGTCCCATCCGCACCGACCTTCAGAGTGTGGAAGGCGTTTGCTGCGGTGGTGGCGGTTGCGGCGTCCTGCTCGCTTGAAACATAAAGCCACTGGTCAGATTCGTTGATCACCGTCGAAAATGGGGCACCCGTTGTGCCCTCCATGACGAAATGCTGAATGTCCACAGGATTGAACGGATCCGTCAAGTCGTAAACCTCGATGGAATTATCGCCAGTATTGGTGGCGTAAAGCCGCGTTCCCGCATGGTTAACGACGGCCCAGCAAGGCGCGGCTCCCGAGTCCGCCACGGTTCGGACGAACGAGAGGTTTCCTCTCCTGTCATAGGTATACACTGCTACTTCGCTGATCAGCGTGATGTCTACATAGAGGATTGGCAGATTCGGATGGGTTCGCATTCCCAGCGGCCCATGCGGGGCGGTCTGTCCGGTAAAGACAGAATCCGGCAGCGCTTGGGGCGGATTCTGACGCAAACGGCCACCTTCATCGAGCCGGAACGATTGCAACAGCCCACCTAGAAAATCCGCTCCGAACACGACGGACCCACGAGAGGCTATGAGCGCCTGAGAGGGCGAACTGCCGTAAGCCACAGACACTGTGGACCCCGGGATCGGAGTTAGCGCGCCATTTCTGGATACGCTGAACGTCGTATAGTTCGGCAGAACCAAGTTGTCATTCTGAGCGGGATCCTGGTCCTTATTGACCACTGTAAGAATATTGCCGTTCAGACCCAGGCTCACAGGGTCGCTCCCG
>Ga0307474_10001314_pt1 | contig 18087 bp, 15 predicted proteins | sample atmos_gasesECM1C_2_FD_203312 | JGI IMG/M metagenome (GOLD analysis project Ga0307474, IMG submission 203312) | Hardwood forest soil microbial communities from Morgan-Monroe State Forest, Indiana, United States - atmos_gasesECM1C_05 | ecosystem: Environmental > Terrestrial > Soil > Temperate... | reverse complement strand
TCGAAAACTCCGAACCTGCCCCGCCCGCACCGGTTCTGTCTTTGCAGGTCCGCCGGAGCCGCCTTTCCATCGCGCCTGCAGCATCGAACTCAGCGAAGAAATATCCGCCTTCGATTCCTTCGGAGCATCGTCCTTTGGCGCTATGGCCGTATTCCTCTTGCAGGTAGCATGAATACCCTCGCCCAGTTCCACACGCGCCAGGCCGTTTGAATCGTCCATCAGCCGGCCCGTGACCACATCGCCTTCCTTGTGCTCCGCGATATATTCGTCCAGTCCAGTCGGAACCAATTGCTTCATTCCCAGTCGCATCTGCCGTTTCTCAAGATCAATGGCCAAGACTTGCGCCTTGACCACTTGCCCCACACGCAACACATCTTGCGGCTGGTTGATCCGCTTCTCGGCGCTAATGTCGCTGACGTGAACCATGCCTTCGATTCCTTCCGAAAGCTGCACAAACGCGCCGAATTTGGTCAAATTGGTGATCGGCCCTTCGACGGGCGAGCCCACCTGAAACCGTTCTGCCACCTCGGCCCAGGGATCGCCCAATGCCTGTTTCAGGCCGAGCGAGATGCGGTGCTCGGCAGCGCTGACTTCCAAAATCACAGCCTCAACCGTCTCGCCCTGCTTCACCACATCGCTGGCCTTCCTGATCTTGCCTTTGGACCAGGACATCTCGGAAATATGAATCAAGCCCTCGATGCCCGGCTCTAATTCCACGAACGCTCCAAACTCGACCAGCCGCGTCACCGTGCCGCGTACGCGATCGCCTGCGCGGAATTTTTCGGCGACCGCGTCCCAAGGATGCGGTTGCAGCTGCTTCAACCCAACCGAGATTCGGCGTTTGTCAGCATCCGAAGCGACTTTCAACACTTTTGCCTCGACCTCTTGCCCCACAGACAGCACGTCCGCCGGCTTGTTCACTCTACCCCAGGCGATGTCGCTCACGTGCAACAAAGCATCCACTCCGCCCAGATCAACGAACGCGCCGTAGTCAGTAAGGCTGCGTACGGTGCCGCTCACCGTCTCCCCTTCCTTGATCTGCGACAGAAACTTGTCTTTGGCGGAGCGAGCTTCTTCCTCGGCCACTGCGCGGCGATCCACGACAACGTCTTCATCGGTGACGTCGAGCTTGATGATGCGGCACCGAATCTCCTGCCCCACCAACTTCTCCATCTCCGCAGCCTCACGAACTCCGCTGCGCGAGGCGGGCATGAACGCCCGCACTCCCACATCGACACTAAATCCGCCTTTAATCACGGCCGTCACCGTGCCCAGAACGGTTGTCTTATCAGCGAAAGCCTTTTCCAGCCCCGTCCAATCCATCGGCCGCTCAACTTTGAAGCGCGACAGCTCGTAATAACCGTCCAGGTCGCGGCCCTTGACCGTCACCAGACACTTGTCCCCTGGCTTGAGCGTCTCCCCCTGCAATGCAGCCAGGGGCAAAATTCCTTCCGACTTGTATCCGATATCGAAGAACACGGACTCGGCATTAACCGCAATGACCGTAGCCTGCAACTGCTTGCTGCCTTCAGCCTTTCGCGAATGGCTCTTCTGATACTGAGACAAAATGTCGCCGAATGACTCCGTGCCTTCGGGGACAGGTTGGATTTCTGAAATTTCTGGATTGGAGGCTTCTGGCTTAGACATGAAAGGTTACAGCCCTCGTCGCGGGATACGATTACCTAGCATAACATCGCTGCGTAGGCCGCCGTCCCGGCGGCTGTACGGCGGGCGCATCCTTGCCCGCTATGCCGATGCCAAGATACTGCCGGGCAGGTGGGCTGAACTCGATTCACTTCGCCACCCACTGAGGATCGTCCTCCGGCCCCACAATCTGCCCGTCGCGCATGTGGATGATGCGATCCCCGTACTTCGCTGCCTCGGGATTATGCGTGATCATCAGCACCGTTTGACCCAGTTCCTGATTCGACAGCCGCAACATGCCCAGCACCACATCCGAGTTCTTGGAATCCAGGTTGCCCGTGGGCTCGTCGGCCAGCACCACCGCCGGCTTGTTGATAAGAGCGCGCGCCAAAGCTACGCGCTGTTGCTCGCCTCCGGAAAGTTCGGACGGCCGATGGCCAAGCCGCTTGGTCAGACCAAGAAGATCGGTGATACGGTTGAAGTGCGCTGGATCTCCATTGCCGTTGCCCGAAATTTCGCGGGCAATCTCAATATTCGACCGCGCGTCCAGCGTGGGCAGCAGATTGAACTTCTGAAACACAAATCCGATCTTGCGCTTGCGCATGCGGGTTCGTTCCGCGTCAGACAGCGTGGCCAGGTCATCGCCGTCGAGCACCACGCTGCCCCCATCGGCCCGCGTCAACCCGCCCAACAGATAAAAAAGAGTCGACTTGCCGCTGCCCGACGGACCCACCACGCTGACGAACTCGCCCTTCTGCACACTGAAGGAAATCCCGCGCAGCGCCTCGACCTCTATCTTGCCGACGTGATACGTCTTCCGCAGGCTTTTCGCTTCGATGAATGATTCGGCCATGCCTGCTGAGAATCTTACACGAAGAACAGCTATCTTCTAGCCACTGGCTTCCATGTGGAGGCTGATGAAGTCTGTCGTCTCGAGAACTGAAGTTTGCTCTGCGTTCAAAACGAAAACGCACGCGGCTCGAAAGCCATCGTGCGCTGAGAAGGGTTAGTTAGAAGCTAAGAGCTGGCGGCGAGAAGCTGAACTACGCCACACCCATCTGGCGCGGAAGGACCGGCGGCCGCGGTTGCATGCGCTTGGGCCCGCGCTTTCGCACCAGCAAAAGCCGAACCCGTTCCAGCAAATCGACCGGGGCGTACATTCCCTTGGTGAGGAAAACATCCGCCTGCGAATCGTGATCGTAAATGCGGACTTTGCTGGAAATAAGAATCGCGGGAGTATGGGGCGACATGCCCTTGATCCTGGCGATGAGTTGCGGCCCATCCAGTCCCGGCATCGCCATGTCGGCAATCACCAGGTCGACTCCTCCTTGTTGGAAGCGAGTCAGCGCTTCTTCGCCTCGCGAAAAGCTCGCCACGCGGTAGCCGCGAGTTTCCAGCATGATTTTTCTGTGAGAAAGAGACTGTTCGTTGTCATCCACACACAGGATCGTGCGCTTTGGTTTCATCAGCCTTCCACAGTCCATCGGGCGCTGCCGCAAACGCGGCTCGCGAATCCAACAGGGGCTTTTCTCGATATGAAGAATGTCGGAGCGAGATGAATGTTAGCGGCTCGCGCGCTTACTGTAAAGTGCCGCCGACGCTAATGGGACGTTCTGGCTATTGATTTTTTTTCGCGTGAGTGTGTATCTGTGTTTTCCGCAGCTTGCATCACGTGCATCACGGGAAAACTTCACCGCGCATGACCTCGATCGCGTTGCCGCCGACGCGCACGTTAACTATACGGTTATCGCGAAGATTATTCTGGCGTGAGGCCCGCACAAAAATCCGGCTTGGCCGCTGCATTTCGATTCCCTGCTCAATCAACACGCGCTGCTCAGGTTCAGCCACTTCATGTGCCACCATCCACGCCGCCGCGCATCCCGCCGCCGACCCCGTAGCCGGATCATCGCCGTTGTAGAAAGGCATCCGGGCATGCAAACGAGCCGCCGGATCGACGGTTTCGCGGGCCACGAAGTACAGAAACTTGCCTCCCGTTTTCGCCAGGTATTCGGCGATCTTGCCCAGGTCCACGCGCAATTTCTGGAGTACCGCCAAAGATTTCAGAGGAGTCACAGTGAAAGGAACTCCCGTCGATACGGTCTCAATCGGCAATGACGAATCGAAATCCTCCACGCGCAATCCGGAAGCCTTCGCGACCGCCTCGCGGTCATGTTGAATTCCAAATACGGGATCCATCTGCGTCATCTCGCCAAATACCGGCTGCCCCGGAGTTTCTTCAAAATGCACGGGAACTTTTCCCACGTTCAGTTCCAGAGTGACTTCCTTCGCCCCCGATTCTCCGCGCAACGCGAACGCCGTACCCAGCGTGGGATGCCCCGCAAACGGCAACTCCTCCATCACCGTGAAAATTCTCACCCGCACCCCGCGCTCGCGCTCCGCTGCCGCATCGCGAGGAAAGATGAACGTCGTCTCCGATAGATTCATCTCTTTTGCGATCGACTGCATCTCCGCGTCGCTCAATTCGCGCGCGTCAAAAAATACCGCCAGAGAATTCCCCTCGAGTGGCTTGGACGTGAATACATCCCACTGCGCCATGGTTAGCCGTCGCGCCTGATTGCCCATGAATATCCCCTAAGTAAGTTGCGTGTTGCAAAAAAGATGCTAGCGATCTACAGGCGATTCAGAAAGAATGATATTCCCGCGCTTTTTCCGGCAGGGGCATCGCAGGTTGAAGAGGATTCGTTAGTGGGACAGCTGCACCACTACCAGGACTCGTATCAGGGCATGCCTTCAGGTATGCCGAAAAAGCCCCTGGTAAACCTCGGCTTCAGCCGCTGCGACAACACATCTGAACACGTCTCGCGCCGTGTGCACGACATTGCTGAAGCGAAGCCCTAATACGCTCCGGTCCGAAACGTTTGACAGTGGCGGGTTCGCGCTTCTATCCTAACTATATGTTTTCCACTTCCACTGCCCGTGCCATGTGTTGTTGTCCACCGGCGCCGGCGTGTGGGTAGGGAGACAGCGAGATTCTTCCCAGCCCACCCGGCGAAGCGGGTGGGTTTTTTTCATCCGCTTTTTACCAGGTCTGGAAGCCGGGGCGGCAGACTTTCCGAATCTTGAGCCCTTTGAATTCATTCAGGAGATGACCATGACTACCGCGACTGCCAACGAAACGCAGAGCATTCCCCGCATCAACGACACGGCCCCCGATTTCACCGCTGAAACCACGCAAGGGACAGTCCATTTTCACGACTGGATCGGAAACGGCTGGGCCGTTCTGTTCTCCCACCCCAAAGACTTCACGCCCGTCTGCACCACCGAACTGGGAACCATGGCGCGTCTGCAGCCGGAATTCGCCAAGCGCAACGTGAAGATCATCGGCCTGAGCGTCGATCCCGTCACCAGCCACGGCAAATGGGCCGCCGACATCGAAGAAACCCAGGGCGCAAAAGTGAACTATCCCATGATCGGCGACCCGCAACTTACAATCGCCAAGCTTTACGGAATGCTGCCCGCCGAAAGCGGAAGCAGTTCGGAAGGCCGCACCGCCGCCGACAACGCTACCGTGCGCACCGTTTTCGTCATCGGCCCCGACAAGAAAATCAAGCTGCAGCTCAGCTATCCCATGAGCACCGGCCGCAACTTCGACGAAATCCTGCGTGTCATCGACTCCATTCAGCTCACCGCGAAGCACAAAGTCTCGACCCCGGCAAACTGGAAGCAGGGCGACGACGTCATCATCGGGGGCAACGTCTCGAACGAAGAAGCGCAGAAACTCTATCCCGGAGGATGGAAGTCCCCGAAGCCGTATCTGCGCATCGTTCCGCAACCGAAGTAACCGGGGCGCTGAAGAAGAGCTCAAGAAGAGAAGTCGCCACGGATTGCACGGATTCTTGCTTGACGCGCTTCGTGCCCGGTTATGATCGGTGAGAATCCATGCAGATCAGTGGCAGTTGTCGCCTTGTGGAAGCGCATGCGGTCCGGTGATCGTCCCGGTCTTCAAAACCGGCGGGCGGCAGGCAATCCTGTCACCGGTGGGTTCGACCCCCACTCGCTTCCGCCATTTCTCGCACCATAAAGTCTGGCGAACTACCATCGTTAGCTGGATCCGTTTGCCGCAATGCCTGGAGGTCGCAGCCCGCCGCCCGATTTATGACTGACAGAGCCTGCAGGCCTCCTCAAAGTGCTATAATGATCATTGGGGCGGTTACGTTTTTCTCCTCTTTCAGGTCTTCTGACCTAGGCCAGTCCATCTGAAGTTCTTCCACCTTAGGTTTTCTCCGTGTGAGTGACTGTCCGTCCCGTTTGGGGAGCACTCGCCAAGAATGGTCGCTTTTATGAGCGCAACCAGGATTTCCTTCGGTCTGCTAGTCGTGCTGTTCACGATCCTGCTGCTCCGCTGTATGCGCAAGCTGAGACCGCAGATCACGGGGTCTCAATCACAAAGGATGTGCCCGTCTTGCGGATTGATCACGTCTCGATTAAAGGCCAGTTGCCTCGAGTGTGGCAAGCCCTTTACCGCGGTGGTGTACTCGACGTCAAAGAAATGAACCACCGCTCTGTTCACGTTGTCCCAGAAAGGACATAAGAAATGAAAAACATCAAATTTATTGTGAAAGTGAACCGCGGTGGTGCTCGCACGCCTCATTACGTGCAGCGAGTCGATTCGACACCAATCCACATGACAACCGACCGTAAGCTGGCACAAGTTATGGGGAGATACACTGCCGAAGACGCTGTCAAATCCCTCCAAAACTCCCGGTGCATTCCTGAGTTGGAGTCGGTGCAGGTGACTGCCTAGAATTTGCGCTGAGGATAGTCCAAGAACGCGACGAAAGCACAACGATCACATTGAAGGAGTACGCACATGAAACAGACAAGCCCCGCAGCTTTTCCACATCAAACAACAAACACGACGAAATCCGCACCCGACCTTCAAGAGCAAATCCGTCTTCGCGCCTACGGATTGTATGAGCAACGAGGGCGAGAGGGGAACGAACTAGATGATTGGCTGCAAGCGGAGTCGGATGTGACTCAACCGAAGCCTAAGACAGTCGTTCCGTAACCACTCCTTGTCGCAATAATTCCTCTACCTGACATCAACTGCGGACGGCTACCCCGTCGGTGCCAAAGCATAGCACTCAAGGGCCATTTTCCTTCGCCTCGGCGAGGCCTATCCTTGTTCTTGAGCAGCACTTGGGGGAGGGCTGATCAACAAACGTCCTGTGGCTCAAGCCGAGTCCGGGGCGTTTTGTTTTGTACTCGCGATTTCCCTTCGTTTCTGTGCTGCAACTCGCCGGACCTCTCTCTGTCAGCCGCAACGACGATCCCGACACCGTCGACACAGTCAGACATCCACTGCTGACTGCTCTGCAATAAGCACGCGCCCTCGCACGCTCATAGTCCTCTTCTCCACGCGGTATACTCGCCCTCGACCCATGGCCAACATTCTGTACGGCGTCAACGGCGAAGGGGCGGGCCACTCCACCCGCGCCAAAGAAGTCCTCTCCCATCTCGTCGCCCAGGGACACACCGTTCACGTCGCGACTTTCGACCGTGGCCTGCAAACTCTCAAGCCTCACTTTGACGTCACCGAGATTTACGGATTCCACTTCGCCTACGTCAACAATCGTGTCCGCTACAGGCGCACCATCGCCAAGAACCTGATCACAGTCCCGCAAGCCACCAGGAGCCTATCGCGGCTGAAGGGCTTGGTTGACGAATGGAAGACCAACCTGATCATCACTGACTTCGAACCGCTCACCTGTCACCTCGGACACAAGAAACACCTCCCCGTGATCTCCATCGATAATCAGCATTGCCTCACCAACACAGCCGTCTCTTATCCCAGAAAGCATCGCGCCGATGCCGCCGTGGCCAAGCTGGTAACACGCCTGATGACGCCGCACGCCGACGCTTATCTTGTAATTTCCTTTTTTACCCCGCCTATCCGCAAGCGCAACACCTTCCTGTTCCCCCCGCTGCTGCGCCAGGAAATCCTTAACGCCACTCCCACGCAAGGCGACCACGTCCTGGTCTACGTGACCTCCCCGGCGCCCGCATTGACGAAGTTGTTGACGTCCGTCCGCTGCCGCTTCATCGCCTACGGCTTCGGCCGCGAGGGTGAAGAGAAGAATATCGTTTATAAGAGACCTTCCAGCGACGGATTCTTCGCCGACCTGACAAGCGCCCGCGCCATCGTCGCCAACTCCGGATTTTCCCTCGTCACCGAGGCCCTGCATCTGGGCAAGCCCTATCTGGCCGTCCCGGTGAGCCACCAGTTCGAGCAGATCTTCAATGCCTATTGGCTGGAAAAATCTGGCTACGGCGCCTATTGGGAGGAATTGACCAAAGAGCGAGTAGAGTCATTCTTATACAATTTGCCCGTTTATCGCGAAGCACTGACAAAATATCCCCGACAAGGCAACAAAGCCCTCCTCGAAAAACTGGACGCGCTTATCGCCGGCTATAGCTCTGCCTAACCCAAACATTACCGGTCGCGATCTCCGCGTCCTCTGCGACTCCTTCGCGTTCTCTGCGGTTAAAAGCTTTTGCCTTTGCCGCAGTACGAACGTAACCTCCAAGCGCCTCAACGTGGGCGATATCATAATTTCGGGGAAGCCGCACCAACGGATTGCTAACAAAGACTATGTCTCCGCATCAGTGGCGATTCTTATTCGTGCTTGTGGCCAGCGCTGCGGTGTGCACATGCGCCGCTCAGGATTCGCAATCTCTGGGCGATGCCGCACGCCAGGCCCGTCTCCAAAAGCGGCAGAAAGAGACGAAAGCCAAAGACGCTCCCGCGAGCTCAAAGGATTCTCAACCACCCAAGCCGCCCAAAAAAGTTGTCACCAACGAAGACATTCCCGAACACGTCGGATCGACGCTCACCTCGGCGCACTCACCTCGCACTCCGGCTTACGTGCGGCCCAACTCTGGGCCGCAAACCGCAGTTGCCGATCAGTTGAGGTCTATGATTCAGGCACAAAAGGCGGGCATCGCTTCCCTGCAGAGGAATATCGACAACCTTACCCAATCCCTCGAGCACCCCGAAACCTGTCTCACCGACTGCGCCCAGAAGAACGAAAGCCAAAGAGCGAAGGCCATGCAGCTGGAAGCGATGAAGGTACAACTGGACCAGCAGCAAAAACGCCTGGAAGACTTGCAGGAGCTAATCCGCAAACAAGGTTTCGGCAGCTCCGTCTACGACCCCTAAGCGCGTAGCGAAAGCCGCCTCGGCTCTCCCAAGAGTAGCGCGGCATCCTGCCGGCTGTCGCAGGGGCGGCCTCGCCCGCGCACTGGAGAGTACAAAACCTGCCAAACGATTTCCGCCCCTAGGCGCAACTCGCGACTCGCAATTTTCACATTCCCAAAAACCGCCCTCGCGTGCGAAATTAGTTCATGTCTCTAGCCGTTCGTCCTTCCCCCATTCATTCCGTAGGCGTCTACACCTCCAAGCCCATTCGCAAGGGAACTCGCGTGGTCGAGTATGACGGGGAACGCATTACCACCGAGGAAGCCGATCGCCGCTACGAAGGCGTCTCCCGCACTTATCTCTATGGGCTGGACGATGGCAAAACCGTGATCGACGGCCACGGCCTGGGCGCTTACCTGAATCATTCCTGCAATCCCAACTGCGAGGTCGACGAAATTAAAGGCCGCGTCTGGATCTTCGCCATCCGCGACATCGCCGCCGGCGAAGAACTCGTCTGGGACTACAATCTCTACGACGACGATGACCCCGCCCCCTGCCACTGCGGCTCCCCCAAATGCCGCGGCACCATGTATTCAAGAGAATGGATGGCCAAAGTCCGCCGCCGCGAAGCCCGAAAGAAGAAGAGACAAACCGCGGTCGTAGAGAGAAGCAAAACCAGGAAGAGCAGACCCAGCCGCGAAACGGCCGCATAGCCCACTGTAGAGATGTGGCTTGCTACGTCTCTCTAGCCACGCGTGCCCCGATGAGAGCACTGCCCCATCCGCAAAGGGGAAAAGAATGCAGCCCACAGCGCAAGGTGTGGGTGTGTCTGGGGACGAATCAGGGATGAGCCCGAAGGGGCGAAAGAACCGCTACGTCGCGGACTCCGCGGGAACGGCCGCCGGCGCCTTCCCGCGCTCCCGCCATCCTTCAATAATCAAATACAACACCGGAATAAAGAATAGATTCAGCAGGGTCGACATAATCATCCCGCCAAACACAGTAGTTCCCACCGAATGCCGCCCATTCTCTCCCGCGCCCGTGGCCACCACCAATGGCACTACGCCCAGAATAAACGCCAGAGAAGTCATCAGAATCGGCCGCAACCGAATTGTTGCCGCCTGCACGGCCGACTCCACGAGCGGCACTCCGCGCCCGCGCAACTGCTCCGCAAACTCCACAATCAAAATCGCATTCTTGCTCGACAGCCCGACCAGCATCACCAGTCCCACTTGGCAAAATACATCATTCTGCAATCCTCGCATCCACTGCGCGCCCAGCGCTCCCAACAGCGCCATCGGCACCGCGAGCAACACAATGAAGGGCAAAACGAAACTTTCATATTGCGCGGATAAAGTCAGGTAAACGACCAGCGTCCCGAGCGCAAACAAAATTAACGAGGTCCCACCTGCCGCCAATTCTTCCAGCGACAGCCCCGTCCAGCTGTAAGAAAACCCCTGCGGCATCTGCTTGGCCAAGTCTTCCATCGCCGCGATCGCTTGCCCGGAACTGTAGCCGGGTGCTGGCGAGCCATCGATCTCCGCCGACCGGAAAAGATTGTAGTGGCTGATTACTTGCGGCGTTGTCGTCTGGGTAATGCTGATCAAATTGTCGAGCGGCACCATCGCCCCGCTGTCCGAGCGTACGTAGAACCGCTTCATGTCGTCCGCGCGCGCCCGGAATTGTTTATCCGCCTGTACGTACACACGATACGAGCGGTTATTGAAGTCAAAATCATTCACGTACGCGGAGCCCATGTACACGCCCAGCGTATCCGTGATTTGCGACAGCGGCACATGCAGGCTTTTCGCTTTTTCCCGCTCAATCGTTACCAGATATTGCGGATCGTTGGCGGTGAACGAAGTGAACAATCGCGTCAAATCCTTGCGCTGAGCCGCTTGCTGCATCAGACTTCCTACCGTTGCCGCCAGCTCCTCCAATTTGTGTGCCGCCTGATCCTGCACCACGAACTGGAATCCGCCAAATTGTCCGAGTCCCTGAATCGGCGGCGGCAGCGTGGGAAAGACAATGGCTCCCGATACTCCGAACATCCGTGGACGAATGCGATTGATAATCGCGGTCGCGCTATGCGCGTCCCCCTTGCGCAGGGAATAGCGCTTTAACGGCACAAAAATAAGTCCCTGATTTGCCGCCGCTCCGGCGAAACTGAAGCCCGCGATCGAAAAGGTTCCTTCCAGTTCCGGTTCATTCGCCAGCAGCCCCGCCACCTGCTTCCCAATCGCCTTTGTATATTCCAGCGAAGCCCCCGACGGCGCCTGAATCACAATGATGAAATAGCCCTGATCTTCATCCGGCACGAACCCCGTCGGCACGCGCGTGAACACGAAGTAAGTGAACCCGAGGCCTGCGAAAAACAGCACTGCCATTACCACTTTGTATTCCAGTACGTGATGCAGCAGGGCACGGTACCCACGGGTGAGTACAACGACGCCGTCGTCGAACTTTTGCAGCCACCACCACTTTTGCCGGTGGGGACCACTCAGAAAAATTGCCGCCAGCACCGGAGCCAGAGTGAGCGCGTTGAAGGCAGAAATAGCAATGGAAAATGCGATGGTCAAGGCAAACTGGCGAAACAAAATGCCGGTGGTCCCGGGGAAGAACGCAACCGGCACAAAGACGGCACAGAGCACCAGCGACGTCGCGATTACGGCGCTGGTAATCTCGGCGGTGGCTGCTGCCGCCGCTTTGTGGGAGTCGTGTTCGCCCTCAGCGATATGGCGCTCTATGTTTTCAATCACCACGATCGCGTCGTCGACGACCAAGCCGGTGGCAAGCGTGATGCCGAACAACGTCAGTGTGTTGATGGAGAAGCCAAGTAACTTCACAAAGACGAAGGTGCCGATGAGCGAAACCGGAGTGGCGATAAAATGAATCATCGTCGTCCGCCAGTCGCCGAGAAAGATAAAGATCACCAGGATGACCAGCAGGATCGCCGAACCCACCGTGTAGACCACGTCCCGGATCGATTCCCCGACCGCGTCGGTGGTATCGAAGGCGACCTTATAGTGCATGCCGGGAGGAAAGCTTTTCGACAGCCGCTCCAGTTCCGCAATCGCCCGCCGGTCCACATCGAGCGCGTTCGCGGTGGAAAGCTGCGTCACGGCCAGGCCCATTGCATCCTGCCCATTGAATTGCACATCGTTGCCGTAACTCTCCGCGCCCAACTCAGAGTGGCCCACATCCTTCAGCCGGACCAGCGTGCCATCGGCGTTGGTCTTTAGAATGATGGTGTCGAACTCCGCCGGCTCGCTCAACCGCCCCACCGCCCGCACGCTCACTTGGTATTGTTGCCCCTCGACCGCTGGCTGCTGGCCGACCTGCCCAGCCGCAACTTCCACGTTCTGTTCCGACAGAGCGCTCACCACATCGGTCGCCGTTAACCCGCGCCCCGCCAGCCGCCCCGGATCCAGCCAGAGCCGCATCGAGTACTTGCGTTCGCCGAAAATAATTACGTCGGCGACTCCCGGAATGCGCTTGAGCGCGTCGCGCACGTAGACGTCGAGATAGTTGCTGAGGAACAGCGTGGAATATATGTTGTTGTCGGAGAATACGGCCGCGCCAAACACAAAGTTCTGCGAAGTCTTCGCCGTCGTAATGCCCACGGCCTTGACTGCTGCGGGCAGCCGCCCCTGCGCCGTATTCACGCGATTCTGAATGTCGACCGTGGCCAGATCCGGATCGCGGTTCAGGTCGAACGTCGCGATCACGCTGCTCGTCCCATCGTTGCCGCTCGTGGAAGTGATATATTTCATCCCTTCCGCGCCATTGATCTGCTGCTCGAGGGGAATCGTGACGGCGCTCTCGACAGTCTGCGCGCTCGCCCCGATGTAAACGCTGGTGACGCCCACCTGCGGCGGCGCCAGATTCGGAAACTGCGCAATCGGCAGCGTTGGCAACACCGCCGCGCCCGCTAGAACAATCAGCAGCGCGCACACCGTGGCAAACACTGGACGTTGAATGAAGAAGTTGACAAACATGAAGAATCGGCCTCTCAGCCATTAGCTACTAGCGGTTAGCATTCAGCTACCGGAAATTTCGCAGACTATGACCACGACACTTCACGAGCTAAGCGCCAAACGCTAATTGCCGAGTGCCTTTTTTAGAAACGTTTCAGGATTCCGGATATTAGCTCAGCGGAATCACCGGCGCCCCATCCCGTAGAAACTGCGTCCCGGAAATGATTACTTTGTCCCCGGCCTTGATGCCATCCTGCACTTCGTAATCGTTGCCCACGGTCTGCCCGATCGTCAGAGGTTTTTGCCGTGCCACAAACGATCCCCCACCCTGCGCCTCCGCCACGAACGCAAAATACTGGCCCGCCAGCCGCGATACTGCAAGAATCGGCACTTCCGGGTTGCGATGCGTTCCCCACACCACGCGCGCCCGAATAAATTGTGCATGCCGTAGCGCATCATTCCCGTTGGCAATGCGCGCCTTCACCAGCACCGTCTGAGTAGTAGTATCGACCTGTGGAGAAATAAAGCTAATCCGCGATTCGGCGACTATCTTGCCCTCGCCGTCGAGCACCTGCACCGGCAGATTCATCTTGACCTTCGCCGACTGCTCGATTGGCACATACACGTACGCCTCCAGGCTTCCCGGCTGGTCGACCGTGGTTAACACCGTCGTCACCGTGACCCGGTCTCCCACCCGCACCGGAATATCTCCCACCACGCCAGCCCGCGGGGCGACGACTTTATAGTAATGCAGCTGCACTTGTTGCTCGCGTACGTTCGCATCGAGCGCATCCATCTGCGCCTGAGCCGCGTCCAGCGCGGCTTTCGCCTGATCCAAATCCTGTTTGCTCACGACCCCCGCGGAGGAAAGTCCCACGGTACGATCGTATTGTTTTTTCGCCCAGCTCAGATTCGCCTCTTGCGCCGCCCGCGCGCTTTCCTGGCTCCTCACCGTAGCCTGCTGCTTCAGCGGATCGATCTCGATCAATGCGCTCCCCGCCGCGACCCGCTCGCCCGAGTGCACAAAAATCTGAACCACTTGCCCCTCGACCTGCGGCATAAGTACCGCCGAGTCGCGCGACTTCAACGTCGCAACGTATTCCGACGCGTCGTCGACCGGCACCGCCCGCGCTTCCAGCACCTTGACCGGCATTCCCGGCGGCCCCCCGGCGTGAGCATTCTGGGCCGCTTTCCCCGAGCAGCCCAGCGTGACTGCGCTGGCCGCGAAACCAGCCGCCAACAGGCCCTTCACCACGCACTCTTGAAAGTTATTCGCCATGAATTTGAGAAGTCTCTCTTCTCTTTCGACTGCAAGTCTGCGAGTGTAAGCGAGACGCCCGAGCATCCCTAGTCCCAAATATAAACACGAAGCACCGCGCTACACCATAGCCTCGGCCAAAAGCCCAAACGTAATCGTAGACAGAAGTTCCCTCTGTGGGAATGCCTTCGTTCTTCTCCGCGATCTCCGCGAGCTCTCAGCGACCTCGGCGTTTAAATCCCTAACCTTATCGCCATGCAGAGAATATTCGGCCTACTTCTTCACCGCAATGCCCAACTCCCGCAACTGCCGCTCGCTTACTGGCGTCGGCGCATCCACCATCAAATCCACCGCGCGCGCCGTCTTGGGGAAGGGAATTACCTCCCGCAAACTCTCTGCCCCAGCCAGAATCATAACGATGCGATCCAGCCCCAACGCGATCCCTCCGTGCGGAGGAGTTCCATATTCTAGTGCTTCGAGGAAAAATCCAAAGCGCGACTTCGCTTCTTCCTCCGTCATCCCCAGTGCGCGAAAGATTTTCCTCTGAATATCCTGCCGGTGAATACGTATCGACCCCGACCCCAACTCTGTGCCATTGAGCACCACGTCGTAGGCCAGCGCTCGAACCGCACTCAGCGTCGACTGCGGATCGTTCACCGACTCCACTCCCGCCTCCAGCAAACTCATATCCTGATCATGCGGCGAGGTAAACGGATGATGTGCCGCCATCCACTGCTTCTCGCTCTCATCCCATTCAAACATGGGAAAATTCGTGACCCACAAAAATCGAAAATCCTTTGCTGGATCGCCCGACTTCTTGAAAATACCATGCCGCTCCGCATACTTCTGCGCCAACGCCAGCCGAAGCAGCCCCGCCGATGCATAAATCGCCAACTCCGCCGGCGTAACCTTGCGATGCGCCGGCAGCGCCGTCTGCGGCCCGGCCTGCGCCGACCCGGCCACCAGCACGATCAGGTCGCTTTCTTCCATCCCTGTCTTCTTCGCTATCGCAGCCGCCACCTCGGGGAACTTGTTTCCGATCCGTTTGAAATCTTCGAAAATCTTCGCGCCGCCCTTGGCGTGGAATATCGGCTTGATATCGTCGCGTTCTTTGCGCGAAAGCTCGCCGACTTTCGGCGTCCGAATCGCAATCACCGGCAGATTCGCATTGATCGCCAGTTCCTGCAAATTCCCGGCGGCAAAGCACTCGCGAACGTCGGTGAACGCGGGCAATCGCAAATCCGGCTTGTCGATGCCATACAGCCGGATCGCCTCGTCATAGTCCATGCGCGGAAACGGCGTCTTGATCGCGCTCCCCGCCGCCTGAAACGCCGCCGTCAGAAATCCCTCCACGACTTCCCACACCCGCTCCGGCTGCGGATACGACATCTCCAGATCGATCTGTGTAAACTCCGGCTGCCGGTCGGCGCGCAAATCTTCGTCCCGAAAACAGCGCACAATCTGAAAATATTTATCGAATCCCGAAATCATCAGGATCTGTTTGAACAATTGAGGCGACTGCGGCAGCGCATAAAACGTTCCCGGCTGCACCCGGCTTGGCACCAGATAATCCCGCGCGCCTTCTGGCGTCGACCGAGTCATGAACGGAGTCTCAATCTCAAAAAATCCTTGCGCCGAAAGATAATCGCGAATCGCCTTCGCCACTTTATGGCGGAGCTCAATATTGAACTGCATCACTTCGCGCCGCAGATCGATATACCGATACTTCAGCCGCGTCTCCTCATTCGTCAGCGCCGTGTCCGACGGTAAAAACGGTGGCAGCTTCGACTCGTTCAAAATGCGAATCTCCTGCGCAACCAACTCCACTTCGCCCGTAGGAATGTTCTTGTTCACCGTGTCCGCGTCCCGCAATTTCACCGACCCGATCACGGCGATCACATACTCGTTGCGCACGGTATTCGCCTTATCATGCGCAGCCGCGTCCAGTTCGCGATTCAGTACCACCTGAGTCACGCCGGTCCGGTCGCGCAAATCAATAAAGATGAGGTTTCCCAAGTCGCGCCGCCGGTTCACCCATCCCATCAGTACGGCTTTCTTGCCCGCGTCAGAAGCGCGCGGCGTCCCGCACATATGAGTTCGTCGAAGATCTCCAAGGAAATCGAGCAAAGTATGTCCTTAACAGTGAGAATGCGGCCGGTCTGCCGAAACCAAGGATTATAAACGCAGCCCGCGTAGCGCCGCCGTCCCGCCGGCTGTCGTGGGGGCGCCTCGGCCTCACACATGCTCAAACAAAGCGTAAATTCCAGTTGGGAAAGAGAACCGGGGCAGTACGCTCTCGAATTTGTGCGATCCATTTTTGTGCGATCCATGTCCTCCCGGCTATCTCGATTCCTCTTACTGCATCTACTATAAGTACGATGTCCGCAACCCGCCCCCTCGAAGGAATTCAGCAGTCCACGCCCCTTCCGCGACTGCTGGTTGAGTTGCCATCCTGGTCGGAAGTTTTTTTAGAAAACCTGCACGATTTGATTTTCCCGCGCAGCCTGCCGGCTCTCGAACTCCACTCGACTCCGGCGCCGTTCTGGACGGACGTATTTGTGACGCGCCGCCTTCCCTGGTCGAGATTTCTCCAATCGGTCGCCTGCCACGTCGTAGCCCTGGCCCTGCTCGTCGCATTCACCCGCTTCTTCGCGCTGCAGCCCCAGGTTGTAGCGAATCCGATCTTCGACCACGCTCAAGTCATTTATTACCAGTCCTCGGAATACCTTCCCCCACTCGATACTCGCAGCGCGGAGAAGGATCAGTCCGCGAAATCCGATCCAGAGTTTGCCCGCCAACCCATCATTTCTGTCCCGCCCGAAGCCGACAATCGCTCCCAGACCGTCGTTTCCCCACCGAACATTAAATTGAAACGCGACGTTGCGCAGCCCAACATCGTGGCCTGGTCGGAAAAGAGATCTGACCAGATGCAGAAGCCGCGGCTCGCGATTCCTCCCGTCCCTCTGACGCCCGCAGCCGACATTACCCGGATCGCGCCCCAACTGCAGAACTCCGTCGTTGCCCCCCCGCCTAGCCTTCGCACTTCGAACGCGACAACTTTCCAAACTCCGCAACCAGCCGTTATCGCGCCTCCGCCGACTGTCCAGACCGCATCCACCAGACCGCCCGGCGACATCAACGTCGGCCCCAGTTCCGCGATAGCTCCCGCGCCTCAGCTTCCACTCGCTGAACAGCGCGCCATCCCCGGATCGCCATCCGCCAGTCTCGGCGCTCTACAACTCGTTCCTCCCCCTCCCTCGCTTTCCGCTTCGTCATCCTCTTTGGGAGCGCGCGGTCGCGTCATCGCGCTAAGTCTTCATCCTTCGGTCGGCGCGCCACCCAGTTCGCCGCCCGGCAATCGTCGGGGTACTTTTGCCTCCACCCCGGGAGGTCGCGCGGGAGCCTCGGGTTCACCCGGTGAGAACTCTGGAAACACTATCGGCGGAGCCGGTTCCGGCGGCAAACAAATTGCAAGTGGATCAACTCGGAAGGGAAACAGTAATGCTCCCGCAGGTCTCTACGTTGGAAGCACAGCCACAACAACTTCGCCCGTTGCAGGCGGTGACAATAAGGTCCCGAGCAACTCGGTCAACCCGAACCTCGTGGCCAGTGTTCGGCTGCCGCGCGTGACCAGCGCGCCATCCCGGCCCGTGCAATCGGAAAGCGCATCCAAACTCTCCGATGCCGAACGCGCCGTCTTCGGCAATCGCAAATTTTATTCCCTGACGCTCAACATGCCGAACCTGAATTCCGCTGGTGGCAGTTGGGTCATCCGCTTCGCCGAACTGAATCACGCCTCGAATACTGGCGACCACCCGAACAATTACGATGCGAACTCCACCCCAGATCTTTCCCAGCCCGCCGCGACGCGCAAGGTCGATCCCGCTTACCCGCTGCAACTCATGCGCGAAAACGTCTCAGGCACGGTGATCCTCTACGCGGTCATCCACGCCGACGGCACCGTCGGTAACGTGCGCATCCTCCGCGGCGTCGACGATCGCCTCGACCGCTTCGCGAGCCAAGCCGTGGCCCAATGGCAATTTCAGCCA
>Ga0307474_10001313_pt1 | contig 18090 bp, 12 predicted proteins | sample atmos_gasesECM1C_2_FD_203312 | JGI IMG/M metagenome (GOLD analysis project Ga0307474, IMG submission 203312) | Hardwood forest soil microbial communities from Morgan-Monroe State Forest, Indiana, United States - atmos_gasesECM1C_05 | ecosystem: Environmental > Terrestrial > Soil > Temperate... | reverse complement strand
CTACAACGTTCTCTTTTTATGCACCGGCAACTCGGCGCGGAGCATCTTGGCCGAATCGCTCTTGGCTCACTGGGGCAAAGATCGATTCCATGCCTTTAGCGCGGGCAGCTTCCCCAAAGGCCAGGTACATCCCCGTGCGCTCGATCTTCTTAGCCGAATGAATCTGCCCTCTGAAGGCTTCCGCAGTAAGAGCTGGGATGAATTTGCGGCGCCGGACGCACCGCCGCTCGACTTCATCTTTACTGTCTGCGACAACGCAGCGGGCGAAGTGTGTCCCGTGTGGCCCGGAAAACCGACGACGGCACACTGGGGAATCGCTGATCCGGCGGCGGTCGAGGGCTCCGATGCAGACAAGGCCTTTGCGTTCCGAAAGGCGCTCAAAGAGCTTGAAACCCGGATCAAACTCTTCACCGAGCTGCCGATCGCGTCTCTGGACCAAATGACGCTGCGCGAGAAACTGCGCGCGATCGGACAGCAGCCGACGGCAACGGAAGCCTAGAGCGTTGCTGCGGCGGGTCGTTGCAGAAGGCTTGGGCTCGCTGCTGCTCGCGGCGACCGTGATCGGTTCGGGGATCATGGCCGAGCGGCTCGCGGCCGGAAACCTGGCTGTTGCGCTGATCGCGAATACCGGTGCCACGGTTGCGGTTCTCGGCACTTTGATCGCGCTTTTTGGTCCGCTGAGCGGGGCTCACTTCAATCCCGCGGTTTCCCTGGTTCAGGCGCTTCGCGGTGTATTGCCGTGGCGCGACGCCGGTGCGTACGCCGCCATTCAGATTCTCGGCTGCTGTGCCGGAGCGGTTCTGGCGCATGCCATGTTCTCGCTGCCGCTCATCCAAACCTCGACGCACGAGCGGAATGGGATCGCTCAGTGGCTGGCCGAGTTCGTGGCAACCCTTGGCCTCTTGCTGGTCGTCCTAGGCCATCGTAAAGCGCAGGACGCGCCATGGATGGTGGCCGCTTGGATTGGCGCAGCCTACTGGTTCACGTCGTCCACCTCGTTCGCGAATCCCGCCATCACGATCGCACGAGCCTTGTCGAATACATTCGCGGGAATCTCGCCATCCCACGTTCCTGCGTTCATCCTCGCGCAATTCCTCGGCGCTCTTGCGGCCATCCCCGTTGCCCGCCTGCTGTTCGCGAATACGAAACCCGAAGGCGCACCCTCGCTGAGATAAATCGTTCCGCCAATGAAACGCCGGCGGCATTCCAGCCGCCGGCCAATGTCTCACGCGATCGCGTACAGGAACTCCACAAACGATGCGGCCGCACCATCCAATCCCTTGATCTTGGGATTTTTCGAGTCGATCAAGTAGTACTCATCCGGCGCATGCGCACCGGTGCCGTGTCCCAGGCCGAAATCGCCGGCCGGAAGACTCAAGGGCGGCGCGGTGAATCGATAACCCGGCCAGGATCCGGGGTTGCGCGGCACGACGAGGGGCGGAGAACCCAACTTGCTGAAGGTCGCAAGCACAGCCTTGAAGAATCGGCTGTCCGGATCGGTCTGGGTGGGATCGTAGCCGCCGCTCATGTTGACCTGGATGTCTCCAAAGCCGTGCTTGGCCAGATGCGCCTTCACCTTGGCCAGCGTATCGGCGGCAGTCATGTCGGGCACCAAGCGCATGTCGATTTTAGCCACCGCTCTGTGTGGCAGCACTGTCTTGCCGCCAGGTCCCGTGTATCCACCGACCAGCCCCTCGATGTTGATCGTGGGCTGTGAAAATAGGCGCAGCAGAGAATCCTGCCAGTTCAAGTCGTGCACCCAATGCTCGACTCCAAATTCAGACTTGATCGTGGCCTCGGGCACGGCCTTCGCATAGGCCAGGACCAAGTTCTTTTGTGCCTCGGAAAGGGGTTTCACCTTTTCGAAGAATCCTTCGACGGCGGGGGTGTGCCCGTCTTTTTCCACCAAAGTGTTGAGCGCCTGCACCAAGTGCCAGGACGGCGAATCCACCTGGGCCTCCAGGCTCGAGTGAATGTCCTTTTTCGGCCCTCGTCCCCAGGTGGCACCATCCGAGACCAATTCCATCTCGACCACGCCCTTGGCCCCGGCGGCCACTTGCACGCTGCCGTCAGTGTCCTGGCTGGCATCCGGCAGCATCACGCCGACGCAGGACTTCATGTGCGGGAACACGTCGGGGCTGTTGACGATTTCGCCGAAATGCGGCGAGGCGATTTCCTCTTCGCCCTCGCATACCAGCACGAGATTGACCGGTAATTTCTTGCCCGTCGCCTTGAACGCCATGAGCGCGCTCAAGAAGGAATTCTGCGGGCCTTTTTGATTTACTGCGCCGCGGCCCATGCACACCGTGCCTAAGCCCGCTTTCTCGACCAACCGGCCTTCGAGCGGCGGCGAACTCCACTCCTCGGGGACGAACTGTTTCACGTCATACATGAAATAGACTGCGACCGTCGTCTTGGCGCCTGAGTCCAATCTGCCGAAAACGCCCGGCTTGCCCGAGGTCGGGATGATTTTCACGCCCGTGAATCCGGCATCGGTGGCCAGTTTCGCCATGTACTCGGCGCCTTTGGGGTAGTTGCGGTTCTCGGCCGCAATGGAGGGCAACGCAATCCAATCCTGCAGGCGCTTCACGTTCTCCGCGTGCATTTTCGGAATCTGCGCCAGCACCGCCGCCTTATCGGGATCATCGCCGGCGGCCGCCAGCGCCGCGGCCGGAACGGCCATCAATACGGCGCCCGATAGTGTGCTCTGCACGAAATCGCGGCGGCTGAAGCTCTCGATCGAATCAGTCATGAAATATCCCCTTTGTTGTTCTGCCGTACGTCATTTTGACTGAAACGGCGCGAGATGCGGGCAGCTTTCTGCTGGTCCCAAGAAAAGATCCCTGCCCATGGCCGCTTTGCGTGCCCGAATCCGATCTCTTGTTTAGAGGTCGACAATTTGTGAGCGTGGGCATGCCGAATCGATGGGTCATCGCGATTGCTGGAACCGTGGTCATGGTCACCATCGGCTGCCTTTATTCCTGGGGCTTGTTCACTCAGCCCTTGCTGGTGGCGTACGGGTGGGATTTAAGAACCACCACCTGGGCCTACGCCATCGCGAACTTCTCATTGGCGGCGGTGGGCGCGGTCATCGGCGGCTTCTGGCAGGACCATGCCGGGCCGCGAAGAGTCGCAATGGTGGGCGTCGCGCTCTGGGGGCTGGGCAACGTACTCGCCGGCATTGGAACGTCCGCTTTCGGCGCGGCCTGGTTGTATGTGACCTACGGAATTGTGGGCGGCATCGGTGCCGGGATGGCCTATATCACACCGGTGGCGATGGTCACGAAGTGGTTCCCCGACCGGAAGGGCCTTGCGGGCGGACTCGTCGCCGCGGGCTTTGGTCTGGGCGCGTTCATTTATAACTTGGTGGTGCCGCGCCTCGCCGGTTTCCATGCCGCTGCGCTGCACGCCGGCGGATTCCTCGCCGCGAAAGCGGCCGCGACCGCCGTGGGCGGTCCATTCGATCCGAAGCACTTCGCCGATCTACGGCATCTCACGCCTGCGCAAACCTTCACTGCCACTGATATCGGTGCGGTCATGCAGGTGTTCGTGACCTCCGGCTTGGTGTTTCTGGTGGTCGGCCTGGCTGCCGCGTCGCTGTTTCGCAATCCGCCGCCGGGCTACCGCGCAGCTTCGCCAGAGGGACCAGCCGGGAGACCTGCGGTCCAATCCTACTCGCCCTCGCAGATCGTCACGACGCCGCAGTTTTATCTGCTGTGGTTGCAACTATTCGTCAATGTCATCGGCGGCATCACCATCATCTCGAACGCCGTGTTCATTCTCACCGATCTGACCCGGGTTTCCGCCGCGGCGATCGCGCCGCTCTTCGGCCTCGTCAGCATTTTCAATGCGCTCGGTCGCTTGTTCTGGGGCGCAGTGTCGGATCGAATCGGCTGCAACAAGACCTTTGCGGCCATGTTTGCCATTCAAGCGGCGACGCTATTTCTCTTAAGCCATGTGCATGATCTGACTCTCGCGCTCATGGCCACCTCAGTGGTGTTGTTTTGCTGCGGCGGGGGTTTCGGAACGATGCCCTCCTTCAACGCCGGCTGCTTTGGCACGAAGTACATGGGCTTGAACTACGCGTTGATTCTCACGGCGTGGGGATTCGCCGGATTGGTAGGCCCAATCCTGGTCGCGCGCGCCAAAGACATGAGCGGTTCCTTTGCCGGCATGTTGCCGTTGATTGCGCTGCTGCTGCTCGGTGCCGTGATCCTGCCTTTTCTGACGAAAAAGCCGACGCGCCGGCTGCCGCTATCTGAGTCCTTTCGACCCAGCCTATACGAATCCCTGGAATCGCCGACCGGCGAATTCCGCTAGCCGCCGTCGGCAGCGCCGGCTAGCCTGCGCGGTTCTCCGGAAAGGTCAAGGTTTGCAAGCGGCTCGCTTCTGCTTCGCCCAGCTTCTTCTGCGCCCGGATCTCATTCACGATGTCGAGCGCCGTTTTGGTGGTCGGCACCAGCTCGGCATCGCTTTTCTCGAGCGGCGTGAGACGCTCGCCCCAGCGAATGAGATGCGCCGATAAGGTCAGACCGCCGCCAAACGCCGGCATCAGGACCAGGCTATTCGGCGCGACGCGGCCTTCCTCCACGGCTTCAACCAACGCAACAGGCGCGGTGGCCGAGCTCATGTTGCCGTACTTCTGCACCGTCAAAAACACCTTGTCCGCACTCGCACCGGCGCGCTTGGCGACCGCGTCGATGATGCGCAGATTCGCCTGATGCGGGACCACCAGTCCGATGTCCTGGATGGTCACGCCGGCACGGCGCATCACGTCGAGACTCGCCTCGCTCATGCCTTGCACGGCCTTGCGAAAGATTTCCTGCCCGTCGAAATCCCAGCTGGTCTGCCCATACTGCACGCCGAGATTGGCGTACATCGTGCCCATGCCGCGCACCCGCAGAATCTGCCGCGCATCCGCGTAGCATTGCAGCTTCTCGGCGATCACACCGGTTTCGCTCTGCGACTCCTTCAGCACCATGGCCGCCGCGCCGTCGCCGAACAGTACGGCCACATTGCGATTGTCCCAATCCATGTACTGCGAGATCAGTTCGACGCCGATTATCAGGGCATTCTTAACGACGCCGCTCTTGATCATGGAGGTGCCGATCGACAATCCATACATGAAACTGGTGCAGGCGGTGTTCACGTCGAATGCCGCCGCCTGGGTCGCGCCGATTCGCTGCTGGACGCCGGAGGCGCTGTTGGGCACGGTCTCATCGTTGCTGCAGCTGCCATAGATCACCAGTTCAATGTCTTTGCCCGACATGCCGGCGCAGGCGATGGCGCGTCGCGACGCGGTGATGGCAAGCTCGATCCCGGGCACATGCGAGATGCGCCGTTGCTTCATGCCCGTGCGCGTCGTGATCCACTCATCATCCGTGGGCAGGAAGGTGGCGAGATCTTGATTGGTCAGAATGAGCGGCGGCAGGCATTTGCCCCAGCCGACGATGGCCGCGTGAGTCAATGAAACTCCCCTAACACATTTTTTGTGCCGCGCATTGTCCCCCATATGAGCGGATCTCGCACCTCTGACGCCCAATTCGCGGCGACGGGCGGCCAATTGCGCCGGCGGCTGAACGAATCAGACGCGATTGGGCTTAGTCGGCCGACACCGTGCGGCTGCCGGCCCACTCCCGTAAGGCTGCGACCTTTTCAGCCATGACGATGGCCAGGGGCCGGGTGCTTTGCATCTCATGCGCAATCATGGCGGCGGTAACGGGCTGTTTTGCGGCATGCGCGCTGTAGAGCGCCGCGACGACGGCCTGTTCAATCTCCGCGCCGGAAAAATTTTCACTGCGGCCGGCCAGCGCCGCGAGCTCCGCGGGGCTCAAGGCGAGACCGCGCTTGCGCGTATGAATGGCGATGATGTCCGCCCGCGCCTCCTTGCCGGGGAGATCGACAAAAAAGATTTCATCGAACCGTCCCTTGCGGATCAATTCCGGCGGCAACGCGGCAATGTCATTCGCCGTGGCGACCACAAAGATGCGTGAACGCTGTTCGGCTAGCCAGGTGAGAAAGGTTCCGAGCACACGGCGCGAGACGCCGCTGTCGCCTTCGCCCTCGGCGAGCGCCTTCTCGATCTCATCCACCCACAGCACGCAGGGCGAGAGCCCTTCGGCGGAGTGCAGCGACTCGCGCAGGTTCTTCTCCGCCTCGCCTTGCCACTTGGTGTAGAGAGCGCCGAAGTCCAGGCGAACCAGCGGCACGCCGAAAATTCCGGCTGCCGCGCGCGCGGCCAAACTCTTGCCGCAACCCTGCACGCCCAGGAGCAAGACGCCCTTCGGCGGATCGAGTTCCGGAGCGCTGCCGTCGAATGCGGGCTTACGGTTGGTGAGCCAGTGCCGCAGATTCTGCATGCCGCCGACATCGGCAAACTTAGCCGTTGCCGGCTCATACGTGAGCGAGCCGCCGCGATTGAGAAGCTCGTATTTCTCGGCGAGCACCGCCGAGACGTCCGCGAGAGTGATGGCGCCATGATCGAAAATCGCGTGGCGCACCAGGCGCTCCGCATCCGAGGCCGTGAGACCGTTGAGATTATCGACGAGTTTGCTGAGCACCTCGCGGTCCAAGCTGGCCGGCTTGCCGGGGTTCGCGGTATTCCACTCGCGCACCACGCGCGTGATGATCATCAGCCGCTCGTTGGTCGTAGGCAGCGCGAGATGCAGGCGCGCCGCAAAATGTTCGAGTTCATCGGGGAGTGTCACTTCGTAGCTCATCAAGACGACCGTGCGCGCAACCTGGTCATACCCTTGAGCGATGTCCTTCAGCAACCTGACATTCACCGGCTCCTTAAGATAAGGATGGAAATCGAGCAAGACGTAGATGCCCGGCATTGGCGTGGCCTTCAGATGCTTCAGCAACTGCTCAGGATCGGCGAGCATGCGCTGCGGACCGCCGAGATCGATGTCGATGCGCTGCAGACCCTCGGTGACGGTCCATTGGAACACGCCCCAGCCGCGTCCTTCCTTCACCTTGAGGCTCACTTCGCGCACCAGGTTCAGAACACGCGCTTCCTCACGCGACTCCACCACGATGAGGGCCAAACGCGATGCCAGCATCGATTGCAGCTCGCGGCGCGGGTCCTGGCTCGTCGTGTCATTCATGGGGCAAGAATGTAGCAAAACGGCGCCTCGGCTGGTTCACAGCCGTCACGCTTTTCCAACAATTCGGCCTTTGAAACGTGCTCTCCTTCACGAGCCGGGCAAGACGCCGGGCGGGGCTATAATGAACGGGCATGGAAAAGCCGAGCGCGTCCGGATCGTTCTTGCAGAGTCTGAGCCCTGCGCAATTCGCGAGGATTTCGCAGCTTCTCGACGAGTCCCTGGACATGTCCGCAGAAGAGCGCTTGGCGTGGCTGGCCGATCTTGAGCGCAGAGACGCGGAATCTGCGGGCATTCTGCGCACCTTGTTGCACTTGCAGAGCAACAGCTCGAACCACTCGCTGCTCGAAGGCAATGTGGTCGCGGACCTGGTCGGCCCGTTGCCCGACTCGGATTCCATTCTAATCGGCAAGCAATTCGGTGCCTATCGCGTGTTGTCGCTGCTCGGGCACGGCGGAATGGGCAGCGTGTGGCTTGCGGAGCGCGCGGATGGACTGTTTACGCGCCAAGTCGCGCTGAAACTCATTCATCCGGCCTTGATGGGCAAGGTTATGACCGAGCGCGCCAGCCGCGAGCGCGAAATCCTCGCGAGCCTCAATCATCCGAACATTGCGCGGCTCATTGACGCGGGTTTCAGCGAGGACTCTCAGCCCTATCTTGCATTGGAGTATGTGGCGGGAACGACCCTCACTCAGTACTGTGACGAACACCGGCTGCCGCTTCGTCCGCGCCTGGAATTGTTTCGCCAGGTGTTAAACGCTGTGCAGTACGCGCATGCGCATCTGGTCATTCATCGCGACTTGAAACCCTCGAATGTCTTGGTGACCCAGGATGGGCAGGTGTACTTGCTGGACTTCGGGATCGCCAAGCTTTTGACCGAAGGGAAAGCGACCGAGACCGAGCTGACCAGGGTTGGCGGGCGGGCGCTGACACCTGACTACGCCGCCCCCGAGCAGATCGCCGGCGCGCCAATGACCACGGCGGCGGATGTCTATGCCCTGGGTGTCATTTTCTATGAGCTCTTGACGGGCGAGCGGCCATACAAGCTCAAGCGTGAATCGGTGGGTGCGCTCGAGGAGGCGATCTTGCGAACCGATCCTGCCGCGCCGAGTCGCTCGGCAATTTCGGAATCTGCCGCCGGTGCGCGCGGCGCGACGCCGAAGAAGCTGGCGAAATCGCTGGCGGGCGATTTGGACACGATCGTGCTCAAGGCGCTCAAAAAGAAGCCGACCGAGCGCTACGCGACTGCGAATGCATTCGATGAAGATGTCGCTCGCTATCTGCAAGGCCAAGTCGTGTTGGCACAGCGCGACAGCCTCGCCTACCGGATCGCCAAATTTGCAAGGCGTCATCGTGTCGGGATCTCCGCCATCACAATCTTGATATTGATTCTTGCCGGCGGTCTGGCGGCCACGACCTATGAGGCCAGAGTGGCGGCAACTCAGCGCGATGCTGCCATCAGGGCGCAGCTGCGCTCGGTGACGCAGACTGCGGCGGAGCGGCTGAAGAACGCGGATATTCAGGGGGCGCTCGGAATCATCTTGGAGGTGCTGCCGAAACGCGCCGCAGACGGTTCGTATACCCCGGAAGCGCTCGGTGTTTTTCAGGAGGTGCGCGCCGCCGATCCGCAACTCGTGATGCTCGCCGGACACACCGACAAGGTCCGTTCCGCCGCGTTCTCACCCGACGGCCGGCGTGTCGTGACGGCATCATACGATCTGAGCGCGCGGGTCTGGGATGCCGAGAGCGGCGTACAAGTGCTGTTGCTGAAGGGGCACACGAAGTCGGTTCGATCCGCGGCATTCTCGCCGGACGGTCTGCGCATCGTCACGAGTGCACTGGACAGGACGGCGCGGATTTGGGATGCCGCGACCGGCCAGGCGGTCATGGTCTTGAGCGGCCACGCAGACCGCCTCAGGAGCGCAGCGTTTTCGCCGGACAATCGCCGCATCGTGACGGCGTCGTACGACCAAACGGCCCGTATTTGGGACGTCGAATCAGGCCGCGAGACAATGAGGTTGTCGGGACACACGGGCGTTGTCTTCTCGGCGGTCTTCTCGGCCGACGGTCGACGCGTGCTGACGGCATCGACTGACGGCACCGCTCGGGTTTGGGACGCGACTACGGGCCAAGAGGTCCTGCGGATCAATTCTCCAGCAGGCGGATTTCTTTGCGCGGCATTCTCTCCCGACGGCGGCCGTATCGTTACGTCGTCGGATGATACGACCACCCGAATTTGGGACAGCGCGACCGGCCGCGCGGTCATGTTGTTGGGAGGAAACGAACAGGGGGTATTGTCGGCCGGATTCTCGCCGGACGGCGATCGAATCGTCACGGCAGGCAATGACGAGACGGTGCGGGTCTGGGATCTCAAGACGGGTCGGCAAATCCTGCTGATCAGAGGCCATGCACTGGCCGTCACGGGGGCCGCCTTCTCGCCCGACGGGCTTCGCGTGGTCTCCTCTTCCGACGATATGACGGCGCGAATCTGGAGCGTGATGCCGAAGGATGAAATCAGGCGCTTGAGCGGCCATACACAGCTGCTGCCCGGCGCCGATTTTTCTCCTGATGGCCGGCGCATCGCCACGGCGTCGTCCGACAGAACCGCCCGAATTTGGGATACGGAAAGCGGTGCACAGCTGCAGGTATTGAACGGCCACAAAGAACTCGTGCTCTCCGCCGAATTTTCCCCGGACGGCCAGTATGTCGCGACAGCCTCGGATGATCGTACGGCCCGTATTTGGAATGCCGCCACGGGCGAGCAAGTCATGGTGTTGAGCGGCCACACGCTGCAGGTGGAAGGGGCCGCCTTCTCACCGGACGGCCGTCGCGTTGTCACCGCCTCGTACGACAAGACCGCGCGTATTTGGGACGCGCAATCGGGACGAGAGCTCGTGCAACTGCAAGGGCACGCCGGCCCTCTCGACTGGGCCGTGTTTTCGCCCGATGGCCGCAGCGTCGTCACTGCGTCCGCCGATCAGACTGCCCGGATCTGGGATGCCGCAAGCGGCCGGCAGACCATGGTCTTGAGCGGTCACACCGGCTCGGTGGCGACCGCGGTGTTTTCGCCCGATGGGCGCAGCGTCCTGACTGCCTCGGACGACAAGACCGTGCGTATCTGGGACGCGGCAACCGGACACGTGAGCCGAGTACTCAGCGGTCATGAAGCGCACGTAACTTCTGCCGCGTACTCATCGGATGGTGAGCGCATCGTCTCATCGTCGAATGACAAAACAGTCCGTATTTGGGAGACGGGCACGGGCCAGCAAATAAAGACGCTGAGGCAGGCTGACGCGGTAAACACGGCCGCCTTTTCGCCCGATGGACGGCTGATCGTGACGGCTACATTCAGCCCAATCGCCCAAATCTGGGATGCGAGCGCTCCGCGCCTCGACTCGCAGGTGGCCTGGGCGGCCGCAGCGCAGTTCGATTTGCTGGCGAGCGTGGAGCGGGGTGAGTTGGGACTGCAGCCGCCCACCGATGTCCGTGTCTGGACGAACAAGACCAAGTGTGATGAGTCGGCAGCCTCGCCCTTTGATCCCGACCGGCATGCCTCGGGATATTTGCTCGATGACATCGTCGCCGACATCGCCGTCGCGGCGTGCGCGGACAGCCAACGCGATCGATCCGCCGATGCCGTGCGAACGCTATACCAGCACGGCCGAGCTCTCGCCGCGAGCGGCAAATTTTCGGAGGCACGGCAAGACTTCGAGCAAGCGGTCTCTTCGGGCTCCCGCGCCGCGCGATTCGATTTGGCGTCGCTGCTGGTGCAAGAATCCGCCGATTCTATCGATCCGGCTCGGGCCGTCGATCTCTATCAGCAAGCATGGGAGCAGCGTGTGCCGTTCGCAGGATTCGCGCTCGGTCATCTATACGAGTACGGGGTCAATCGCTCCGGCAATAAAACGCAGGGCCTCTTTGCCACCGACGCCGCTCAAGCGTGGATCTGGTATCAGCGCGCGGCGGACGCCGGTGAGCCGAACGCCCTGGCACGCTTCGCCGCACGCGAGGAAAGTGCCGCGCTCTCGGCGGAGAGCGCCGCCAAAAAGCACGCCCATTGGATCGCCGCATTCAAATACTACGCGGCCGCCACCGAGCGGGCGCGCCGCGAGGACTGGCCGGACAGCGTGTGGAGGAACTGGCGCTACCGCCGCGGCACGCTCGCGCGACTGCTTGCGCGCGAAGGCATGATGCAGCAGGTGGCCGATGCCTACACGGCGTCGCACGGCACGCTTTGATCGAAGCATGGTGTAGGCGCTCCCCCACAGCAAACATCTCCCCTCGTGAGCTGCCTTTGTGAGGCAACGCCGCTTTAATGCACGCTAAGCTTTGATGCACGCTAAGGGCTCAACAAAGCGGCGGCTTGACCCGCCTGAGAATAACAATGAGCGGGGAAATTTCGGCGGTGATCCAAAAGCGTCGCGCGCGAAAGCTGCGAAACTCGATTCTGCTGGTGCTGATGATCTCGAGCCGCATGAGCTTCGCCGACGATCCCAAACTCAATACCCCGCCGCAAAAGGAAGCGCCAACCGCTTTCGCGGCCCCGGAACCTTCGCCGGTGAAGGATTGGGGCGTGGGCGAGGGCAAGAGTTTTCTCGTGCCGGCCTGGGAAATACCCGGGTTCGAGTTGCTGCTGAATCGCGTGGATCACTATGCCGTAGATTCAGAGGTATACGCATCGCCGCTGTCGAACTTCAGGGATAATCTGCACCACAAGTGGGTCGTGGACAACGACGCCTTTGCCACCAACCAATTCTTGCATCCCTATCAGGGTGCGTTCTATCAGGGCCTCGCACGATCCTCGGGGTTGGATTTCTGGCAGTCCTCCGCCTACACCTTTGCCGGCAGCCTGCTGTGGGAGTACGCGGGCGAGACCACGCGGCCTTCCATCAACGACCAAGTCGCCAGCGGCATCGCCGGAAATTTCCTGGGCGAGCCGCTGTTTCGCATGGCGAGCTTGTTGTTGGAAAGCGGTCCCAACGGCGAGCCCGGGCTGCTGCGAAAAATCGGCGCTGCCATCATTTCGCCCTCGATGGGATTGAATCGATTGATGTACGGCGATCGTTTTGCCGGCGTATTTCGCAGCAACGACCCCGCGGTCTATACGCGCGTCGATCTGGGTGCGAGCTTGAGCGCGCATTTCACTTCGAACGTCAATGTGAATGCGGATCTGACGGCTCCGCCGGCGGCGCAGACATTCAAGCGGCAAAGCGCCAGCGCCATATTCACCATGGCCTACGGCCTGCCGGGCAAAGCGGACTACAGCTACGACCGGCCGTTCGACTATTTCAATTTCGAAGTGAGCGCCGATACGACCAACGCGATCGAAACCGTTTTCAGCCGCGGGTTGTTGTATGGCACGGACTACGCGATCGGCGCCAACTACCGCGGCATTTGGGGCCTCTATGGAACTTACGAATATGTCGGCCCACAAGTATTTCGTGTTTCGACTACTGCGGCAGCGTTGGGGACCACAGGCCAGTGGTGGCTATCGCGCCAGATCGCACTGCAAGGCACGGCGTTGTTAGGTGTGGGTTATGGCGGCGGCGGGGTCATTCACGGTGCCGGCGTGGCGCAAGCCGGTGTGCTCGGCGACGGCCAGCGCGACTATCACTACGGTTTGGCGCCGCAAGGCGAAGTGCAGGCGCGCTTGATAGTCGGGGATAGGGTCTCACTCGACACGACCTATCGCGAGTACTACATCAGCCGCGTTGCCGCGACCGAAAGCACCGGGTCGGAGGACATTTCGCGCATCGATACGGCCCTGACCGTGCGTGTCTTCAACTTGCACGGCCTCACGCTCCGATACTCGGAAGCCAGCCGCAATGGGCGCTACGCCACCTTGCCGACGTCGCATCAGACCGTCGGAACATTCAGCCTCGGCTACACGTACGTAGGACATACCCGTTTCGGTGCCGTGGACTGGCGGCCCGGGGCACAAGAAAAATGACGTCGGCGGTGTATCCGGACGGCTCGCCGGTACACAATACCCGGTAGGTCCAAGTCCTCACAGAGGGTACGCCGATCGAGTTACTAGAGCGGGATGAACAGCTCCAGCGCTTAAGCGAGTCCTTTGCGCATGCGCGCGCGGGCAAAGGAAGGATCATCGCCATTGCCGCGGAGGCCGGAGCCGGTAAGACGGCGCTGGTCGAGCAATTTGTCGCCAGCCTTGCGGGCGGCGCTCGGCTCTATTGGGGCGCCTGCGAGAACCTGTCCACGCCCGAAGTGTTGCTGCCGCTGCGCGACATCGCCCGCGCCAGCGGGGAGGCCTTTGATCTTCAGTCTGATCATATTCGGGCGTTCGAGTCGATGTTGCGCCTATTGTCGCAGGGCGCGGCACCCGCGTTGCTCATCATCGAGGACGTGCATTGGGCCGATACCGCAACCTTGGATCTCATCCGCTTCCTCGGCCGGCGCATCGCACGCGTGCGTGCATTGATCCTGATCACGTATCGGGACGAGGAAGTGGATGCGCGCTCACCGGTGCGCACAGTTCTCGGCGAGGCGCCGGTGGGAAGCGTTGAGCGCATGACGCTCGAACCGCTCTCGCTCGCCGCCGTGATGAGTCTCGCCGCCAAGGCCGGACGCCGCGCCGAGGAACTGTATGCGCTGACCGCCGGCAATCCGTTTCTCGTCACCGAAGCATTGGCGGTTGAGGGCGACGTGCCGACCGAGGCGGTGCGCGATTCGACGCTGGCGCGTGCATCGCGCCTGTGCGAATCGGCGCGGGTCGTGCTGGAGGCAGTCTCACTGTTTCCCCGCCACGCGGAGACGGCCGTGGTCGCCGATCTGGTCAAGGGCGTTATCGATACCGGCCTCGATGACTGCGTGGAGAAGGGGATGTTGTCGCTCCAGGGCGGCTTGGTTCAATTCCGCCATGAACTCGCGCGCCGCGCCATTGAAGGATCCATCGCGCCGACCCGCCGGCGGGCTTTGCATCAGAAGATCGTCGATGTGTTGAAACGGCGGACCGACGCGCGCGCCAGTGAGATCGCTCACCATGCCGAGCGAGCGCAGGACATCGCGGCGCTGCTCAAGTTCGCGCGGCTCGCGGGCGAGGACGCCGCAAAGGCAGGCGCCCCGCGCGAAGCAGCTTCCCACTTCGCCGCGATGCTGCGCCATCGCGACCATCTGCAGCCCGCCATGATGGTAGAGACCTTGGAGCGCCACGCCGATCAAGCCTATCTCATGGGTTCAGCCGACCTCGCCATGATCTCCATGGCGGAGGCGGCTGAACTGCGGCGCCGGGCACATGACACGCTCAAGTTGGGACAGGACCTAACCCGCTTGACGCGTTTTGCCTGGATGTGCGCGCGCCGCACCGAGGCCGAACGCTTTGTCGATGAGGCGATCGCCGTGTTGCAGCAGGCGCCGCCGGGACCCGAACTGGCCTGGGCGTACTCGCATCAGTCGCAGCTCGACATGCTGGCTTCCCGCAGGGACAGTGCGATCGGCTGGGGTGAACGTGCCCTCAAACTCGCGCGGCAGTTGGGTGAAAATGAAATCATCATTCATGCCCTCGGCAATATCGGCTCGGCCAAATCTGACGATCGCGGCGCCACGAGCCTTCCCGAACTGGCCCAGAGCTTCGATCTTGCGGTCGCCGGCAAGTATCACGACCATGTCGAACGCGCCTCTTGCAACCTGTCGTGTAGCCATTACTGGCGGCGCGACTACGAGTCGGCACTCGCTTACATCGAGCGCGGCGTCGCTTACGCCGACACCCTCGATCTGTCGCATTGGGAAGGCTATTTGCGTGGCTGGCGTGCCATGGTTTGGCTCGATCAGGGTGACCTGAGCCGCGCGGAAGAAGAAGCCCAGGAGATTTGCAGCCGATCCTATGCCGCGGAGACCTACCGCTTTCCCGCGCTGATCGCACTTGCGCGCGTGCGCATCCGGCGCGGCGATCAAGATGCGGAAACGCCGTTTGAGGCGGCGCGGCGTCTTGCCACCGCCATGGCCGAACCGCAGCGCACCGTATATGTCGCGATGCTCGTGGCGGAGGAGGCCTGGCTGCAGAATGACGCGGCCGCACCCACTGTCCGTGAGGCGAAATCCCTGCTCAGCGAAGTGCATGCTGTTGCCGAGCAGCGCGATGCGCGCTGGGTGGCGGAGGATGCGGCGCTGTGGCTCTACATGCTGGGCGAGCCGGTCGGGGAAACCGCGAAATTTGCGAGCCCGTTTCGCGAACATTGCGAGGGCCGGTGGGAGGCGGCGGCGGACTCTTGGCGCACGCGCGGCCGACCTTACGAGGAGGCGCTCGCGCTATCCGGCGGAGACGAAGACGCGCAGCGCCAAGCGCTGGAAATTTTCGATCGCCTGGGTGCCGCGCCGGCGGCAGCGCGGGTACGCAAGCAACTGCGCGCCGGCGGCTCGCGCGCCGTGCCGCGCGGTCCGATCGCCGGAACTCGGGCCAATGCCGCGGGACTCACTCGCCGCCAGGTGGAGGTCTTGGGTCTCGTCGGCGAAGGCTTGAGCAATACAGAGATCGCGCGGCGCCTATGCATCTCTGCCAAGACCGCGGAGCATCACGTGTCGGCCATCATGGCCCGCCTTGACGCGCCCACCCGGCAGAAGGCTGCCGCCGCCGCCCGTGCGCGCGGACTCCTCAAGTAGTCCTCAAATATAGGGATACAGAATCTAAAAGATGGGGATGTGCGCCCCATGCGCCAACCGGCCGCCCGCGCGACCATGCGACACCTGATTTTCATAAGGAGTCGCTCATGTCGCGCATCGGAATCTTTGCCTACGGGATCTTAAGTTACCTGGTCTTTTTTGCCGTGTTTCTCTACGGCATCGGCTTCATCGGCGGCTTCTTGACGCCGACCAGCCTGGATGGAGTGCCCACCTCAACGTTGGGCCACGCCTTGACCGCGGATCTGGCGCTGCTGGCCGTATTTGCGGTTCAGCACAGCGGCATGGCGCGACCGGCATTCAAGGCATGGTGGAAGCGCTTTGTGCCCGAAGCGGCCGAGCGCAGTACCTATGTGCTGCTCAGTTCGCTTGCGCTCGTTGCACTGTATATTTTTTGGGAGCCGATCGGCGGCGTGATTTGGAGCGCCGCCGATGGGGTCGTGCGAAACAGCATCATCGGGCTGTATCTGCTCGGCTGGCTGCTGCTTTTGTACACCACCTTCCTCATCGATCACTTCGATCTGTTTGGCTTGAAGCAGGTATGGCGGCGGCTGCTCGACAAAAGCTACCGCTCCCCGGTTTTTCGCACGCCGAGCCTCTACAAAGTGGTGCGCCATCCTTTGTACATCGGCTGGCTGACGATTTTTTGGGCCGCGCCCACGATGACCGTTTCGCACCTGATCTTCGCGCTCGCCACCACGGCCTACATTCTCATCGCGATCCGATTCGAAGAACGTGATCTGGTGTCGGCGTTTGGAACGACTTACATCGACTATCGCGCGCGGACGCCGATGCTCATTCCGCGCCTCTGGTCCAGAGGCGCCAAAGTGCAGCGAAGAATCATCTAAGGCTTGGCTCGGTCTACCCTCAGGAGTGCCCCGCATGCTGCCGGCCAAGAAAACACATGAGCAAGGCTGGTACGCCAAAATCGAACGCGCCGCGCCGCTGATCCCAGGTGCGATCTTGCATTCGATCTGGCGCGCTCGAAGCGCGGGCATTCCTTTTTTTGCCGAAAATTGCGTCCAATTCCGCCCGCCCGCATACTGCGATGATCCCCCCTGCGCGTGCGCTTTCCCATGTCAAAACAAAAACTGGTTTGGAAAAAAAAGCCTGAGGCCGGAGACTACAAAGGGGCCCTGAGTTTTCTCCTGCTCATTTATCCCGACGCCAAGGCTCGTCGCCTGCTGCAGTTGTTCCGCAAGGCGAAGACCGTCGAGCACGCGGCCAAGGATTTGTTGCGCGCCGGTAATCTGCCATTGCTGCCGCGCGAAGAACCGCACGTCGAGGCGGATTTGACGCGGATTCGCAAGGGCAAGAACTTACCGCCGGTGCTGCTGGTTCGCGGCGACATGACCCAGGGCGTGCCCTTGGTCGTGGCCGATGGCTATCATCGCATCTGCGCCATTTGTTATTACGATGAAAGCGCGCCCATTCCCTGCCGCTTGGTGAGCGCGTAAGGTAGGGCGCGGCCGGTCTTGGCCTTGAGTCAATTCATCAGTTTCTCGAGCTTGCCGATCTGCTGCGTCCAGCCCATCGTCGCCATCGCCGTCCACTGTTCATCGTGCATCACGTCGTTGGTGACGATCAGCCGCGTCCCGCCGCTGGGCGTCGCGGACATCTCGACAATGGTGGTTGATGTATACGGCGGCACGCCGGGGACAAAATCCACCGCATTCGTGTAGACCAGGCGCCGGTTGGGTTCGACGACGGTGTAATCGCCCTTCGCCACCGAGCTCGCGTCCATTCCTGCTGCCTTCAAATGCGCGATGATCTCCGGCAGCATCGCGGTCATCACAATTTCAAAACGGCCGCCGGCGCGCACATCGAGATGACGCACTGTGGAGCTAAAGTCCTCGGGGCCCCACCATTTCTCCAGGCCGTCCTTCGTGGTCCACATCCTCCACACTTTCTCCACCGAAGCCTTGAGAGTTCGGTCAATGACGAATTGCTTCGGGTTCACGGCTTTCTGAATTGCAGTCACGATTCCTCCTCGTCCAGTGCTTTTTCCAACCGATCAATGCGGCTGTGCCATTTCGCTTGCAGTGTCTCGATCCACGCGGCGGCTTCGTTCAAGGCACGCAGATTTCTCGACAATACGTGCTCCCGTCCCAACCTGCGGCGCTCGATGAGTCGCGCACGCTCGAGAATGCGGATGTGCTTCGAGACCGAATTAAGCGAGATCGCAAACGGCGCCGCCAAATCCGTCACGCGCGCATCGCCTCGCGAAAGGCGCAGCAGAATCGCGCGCCGGGTGGGATCCGCCAGCGCCCCTAGAATGTTGTCGAGCTTTGATGCGTCGGACATATATTCACCTTGTAGGGTGAATATAGTTGCTTGTCAACTTTTGATGGAA